>Ga0066388_100002959_pt1 | contig 10728 bp, 10 predicted proteins | sample PanSoiMetaGPlot6_FD_64539 | JGI IMG/M metagenome (GOLD analysis project Ga0066388, IMG submission 64539) | Tropical forest soil microbial communities from Panama analyzed to predict greenhouse gas emissions - Panama Soil - Plot 6 (Hybrid Assembly) | ecosystem: Environmental > Terrestrial >... | reverse complement strand
CCCGTCAACCCGTCGCCGCTCGCTCTGGATACCCCCGCATACCGGACCGCTGACCTCTTCACCTGGATTCCAATGGATGTTGATCTCGATAACCGACTGGTTTTTGATCGTGCGCGCCGTGACTCGTTCGGATTGCCCGAGGTTCGGGCGGTAATGCGGCTCTCCGAAGCGACTTGGTACCGAGCCGAATCCGGGCTCGCCGAGCACTTTCGTATCGCGGCGGCAATCGGTGATCTCGGTAACGGCTGGTATCCAACCTTCCTCAAGCCCGGCGAGTCGACGCATTTGATGGGTTCGTGCCGCATGGGTCCGCGTGACGATGGAAGGGCCGTTGTCGATTGCTTCGGTCGCTTGTGGGGTTACGACAACCTCTATGTCGCTGGCAATGCCGTGCTCGCCCATACCAACGCCGGCAATCCGAGCATCGTGAGTATCGCTTGCGCGCTCCGCACCGTCGAGCGGATCGTTGGCAACGTCGGCTAGCTCGACTTGCGTGCGCGACTATGGGAATTCGAAGTTTGCGGCCTCGATGTGGCGGACCTCATACCCTGCCGACGTTGCACCTTACGTAGTCGAGCTGCTTAAGAGGCATGTCGTCTTGCTCGATTGCGCGTTGTCACCTCGGCGTAGCCATTGGGTAAACTTCCCGCAACGCTCGGATTACGCTATGAATCATTGCTGCACAGGAGCAGCGCGTCCGCGCCCATCTATGCCGACGAGGCTCGGAGTTCTGACAGAATCGCATGAATGTTGGCCGCCTTGAGATATCGCATCTCCGTGTGCGCTACTCGGCGCCAGACGGGCAGGGGCTCATTGCCATTGAAAACGTCGATCTTTCGTTACGGGCCAGCGAGTTTGCCGCCATCATCGGTCCGAGCGGTTGCGGGAAATCCACACTTCTCAACGTCGTTGCCGGGCTCTTGCTGCCCGATTCCGGAGCGGTCCGTCTCGACGAGCGCGATGTAGTCGGCCGGCCAGGCGGCGTCGCCTACATGATGCAGCGCGATCTCTTGTTGCCGTGGCGGAGCGTGCTCGACAACGTTGTGCTCGGACCCGAACTGGCGGGCGTGCCTCAGCTGCAATCGCGCCGGACGGCGCGGGCCTTGCTTAAACGCTTTGGGCTGGAAGGTTTTGAGAATGTTTATCCCGCGGCCTTGTCTGGCGGCATGCGCCAGCGTGCCGCGCTGCTGCGCACGATCTTGTGCGAACGCCCGCTCATCCTGCTCGACGAGCCGTTCGGCGCGCTTGACGCGCTGACGCGTGCGGCGATGAGCGAGTGGCTGCTCGGCATACAGCGCGAGTTCCGGCGCACCATGATTCTCATCACGCACGACCCGGACGAGGCTATCTATCTATCAGATCGCGTCTACGTCGCCACGCCGCGACCGATGCAGATCGCTGGGATCGTCGACGTTAGGCTGCCACGCGACCGCCACCGGGACGTGACCCTGACGCCGGAATTCGCCGCCCACAAGCGCGAAGTGCTAGCGTATTTGCAGCAGGAAAGAGACCCGGCCGATTGGTCCAACAATCGGCGTCGCGCCGGCCGGTATGACGAATGAGTATTTCGAGCGAGACTCAATCGCGATCCCGCTACGGCGTGCGCGCTCGCGAGGTGGCGGCGCCCGCGCTTTTGATGTTCCTGTGCTTGGCGGTGTGGGATGTGGCCGTCAGGCTGCTCGATGTGCCCGCCTTCGTCTTACCGGCGCCGACGGCGATTCTTGCGACGATGGTCCAGGATCGGGCGCTCATCTTCTCGCAGCTGCAAATCACCATGTTCGAGATCGTGACCGGCTATTTTCTCGCGATTATCGTCGGATTTTGCGTGAGTGTGGCGATCGTCTATTCGGCGGCATTCCGCCGCGGCGTGCTGCCGCTGATCGTCGCGGCACAGACGATACCGGTCATCGCGATCGCTCCCATTCTCGTGATCTGGTTCGGCTACAACTATGTGCCGCGGGTGATCATCACTGCGCTGGTGGCATTCTTTCCGCTTGCGATCAGTTTCGTCACCGGGCTGCGCGCTCTTGAGGCCGAATGGATCAACTTCTTTCGTTCGCTCAATGCGACTCCGTTGCAGATCTTCTTCAAGTTGCGTTTCCCGGCAGCCTTGCCGAACATTTTCGCCGGGCTCAAAGTCGCAACGACACTCGCCGTCGTCGGCGCCACGATCAGCGAGTGGGTGGGAGCAAGCGCCGGCCTTGGTTATTTGATGGCGCAGGATTCCGCGCAGATCAATACAACGCGCGTGTTCGCATCGCTCGTCGTCCTCGGGTCGTGCGGCATGGCGTTTTTCGCCATAATCAGTATGATCGAATGGCTGACGATGCCGTGGGCCTTTGGCCGGCTCAACCGCAGCCAGTGGCGGCGGCGCAATCGGGAGCAGGCGAGTGATGCAAATTTGTCGAGCACGGCGACTGAGCATCGTTTGGGCCGGGCCGCGGAAGCGGAGCCGCGCGACCGCGTTACGGCGACTTTGACTAGAACGGTCAGCGGCAATAACGGGAGGATCAAATGACCGGCACCCTGTGGAGGCGAAGAAGCTTGATTACGGCGGCTATCGGTTGTGCTGCGGTCGCCAGCCTGATGAATCCGGGATATGCGCAGGACAAATTGGTGCCATTCAAGGTGGCGTTGCTCACGCAGCCGGGAATTTGGGACGCACCGCTGTTCGCCGCGCTCGATCAAAAGTTCTTCGAAGCGGAGAATTTGCAGGTGTCGTTCATTTCGCCTGCCACGCCCGCCGACGGCGTGAAACTGGTGGCGAGCGGGGGCGCACAAGTAGCGACGGCCCACTCGACGGAAGTGCTGATCGCCCGCAGCCGCGGCTTGCCCGTAGTATCGATTGCGAGCAACCATCAATACGGCACGGCTGGCATCATGGTTCCCGCCGATGCCGGCGTGACCACGCTCAATCAGTTGGAAGGCAAGACACTCGGCGTGACGGGCATTCCCTTCAACAAGGTAATGCTCGAATACACGTTGCAGAGGGCGGGCGTCGATCTCAGCAAGGTGAACATCGTCACCGTCGGCTTCACCCCGATTCCGCTCCTGCTCAGCAAACGAATCGACGGGCTCGGCGATGCCATCACCTGGTCTGAGCCGGCGATGTACAACACCCAGATCAGCAAGCCAGCGGGTGATAAATCGACCTACAAATACTTCGCATTCTACGAGAACGGTGTGCCGCGGTATTATACATTCGGGATCGTCGCGGACGAGCGCGCGGTGGCCAAGGATCCGGAACTCTATCGCCGTTATTTGCGCGCGTGGAAGAAAGGTCTCGAGTGGACCGTTAAAAACCAGAAGGCGGCGATTGACGGGCTGCGCAAACATCACCCGGAGATCAACGAGGCGGAATCAGTGGCGAATCTCTCCGAGATCGTGCGGATCTCGGAGAGTCCGGAAACGCAGAAGGGTGGGCTGGGGTGGCAGGATCCTGCCGTGTGGGCAAAGCAGGAAGAGTTTATGCGCGAGCATAAGCTGATCGACGCCAAGGTCGACGTCAGCAAGGCGGTTCGTAATGATCTGCTGCCGAAATCGTGACCGCGGGCGCGTTGCCGCTGACGAAAGATTTCAACGCACTCCACGCGGCGCTCCGTGCCACTCACACCGACTGCTGATGTAAAGGTCCTGTCATGAGTGCAAGCGCGCAACCCCCGCGACGCGGCGACTATTTTATCAAAGGTGGGGCTGTGATCACAGTCGACCCCAAGCTCGGGACGCTGCCGCGCGCGGATGTCTTGGTGCGCGGGGGCGTCATCGCCGAGATAGGACGCGATCTGAGGGTTAGCGGCGTCGAGACCATCGACGCCGCTAACATGATCGTGATGCCGGGGCTGATCGATTCGCATTACCACATGTGGAGCACGCTCGGTCGCAATTTTATCGCCGACGACGGCTTTGAATATTTCCAGGCGAAATGGGCGACCGCGGATCACTACGAGCCGGATGACTTCTACAACAGCGTAATGTTGGGGCTGGCGGAGCTCGCCGCGGGCGGGGTCACGACCGTACACAACTGGTCGCACAACAACCGGTCGCCCAAACACGTCGACGAAGAGCTGCGCGCCCATCGCGATTCGCTGCTGCGCGCGCGTTATTCGCTTGGCCACGTTGATCGTCTACCGCCCGACGTCGTGAACTCGTTTGACGATCTCGACCGGGTTCAATCGGAATGGTTTGCCGACCGCGGGCGCCTCGACGGCCTCGTCTATCTCGGCGTCAATCTGCGCGGCATGGTGCAGAGCGAGGCCCGCGTGTTCCACGAGGAGATGCAGATGGTGCTCAAGCGCGGGCTCGCCGCCTGCATCCACGCGAGCCAGACCAAGCCGAATTCCGACGACGCTGCCGATTACGAACGGCGCGGCTATCTCGGGCCGAAATTCTTGTTCTGCCACTACATCGCCGCGACCGATAGCGACCGTGCTGCGATGGTGCGGACCAACACGCCGCTCAGCTTCTCGACCCATTCGGAATTCCGTCTAGGCGAGCACGGCGACCCGCGCGAGGCTTTGATGAAGGCGCGCGGGGCCGGTGTGTTGGTGTCATTGTCGTCTGACGCTACCTCGATCGCCCCGCCCAACATGTTCGAGAACATGCGCTTCACCTGGAACATGTGCCGGCCGTGGATCGGCACCGATACGGAAAACCTGCCACTCCTCGGCTTCCGAGAGGTGATCGAAATGGCGACGATCAATGGGGCGAGGGCACTCGGACTAGGCGAGGTGACTGGCTCCTTGACTCCGGGCAAGCGCGCCGACCTCATTCTAATCCGCACTGACGACCTCAACATCGCGCCGATTGCCAACATCGAGACGACCGTCGTCCAATCGGCGACCGCGGCCAATGTCGACACGGTCATGGTGGACGGTCGCATCATCAAGCGGCATGGTCACCTGATAGGTTTTGATGCCGCAGAAATCGTCGCTCGTGCGAGCCGCTCGGCGCGGCGCATTCGCACCGCGGCCGGCGGCATCCTGGCGCCGACATCGAATGCAGCCGGCAACGCGATCTATTGCGCGGCCTGCTAAGTTGGGACGAATCGTCATTTCTGGAGACGCACGCGCTAAATTCCTGCACTGCCTGCGAACGGGGCGCATGGCTCGCTATTAGAGGTCTTTGCTCAGCCGGAGGCATATCCATACAGTCGTCGGTCTAAGCCGAAGCCTTGCTAGGTCTTGACGTCTTCGAAATGTTTGGGGCCCTGCATGAATCGTTCGATCCACCAGCTGAAAAAGACGTAGCGCAAGGCGTCCGGATCGCTCGCACCGTATAAGCCCGTACGTTTCAAGTCGTCCAGCGCTGCCGCCTCGACCGCGTCGAGGGTAACCTGTATTTCAATGTTGCGGATCGGTACGTTTGGGAATTGCTGTACGTAAGTAGGATCGCGACGAAGCGCACGATCTGCCTTGATTTCCTTTACCTTGAAGTCCGCCGGCGAGCGCTGGTTCTTGAATTTGGGCCATCGCGGCACCCGCTCCATGTCGGCGTCCGAACCTTGAAATACGGTCAAGCGGATCTGCTTGAAGGAAAAGTCGCTGGTCGCCATTACGTCAGCACCGCAGACATTTGGAACCGCCAGAACATCGATGAGCGCCAATAGGTCGACATAATCGTCCTTCTTCGCGGTCTGGCGGGCGATAAAAGGCCGGCCCGTGCGGTCGATGCCGGTGTGCATAAAGAAGTTGAACGAGTCGTGCACGTCGTCCGGCGTGAGGCCGTATTCACGTTGCGCTTCCGCTTGGATATCGTGGCAGTTGGTATGGTCGGCGAGTCCGTAATGATACTCGAAAAGGAAAGCCGAGCAGCGCGGATATAACACGTCGTTAGTGCCAACCGTATCCTCGAGGATGAACAGCAATTGGCGTTCGCGCGGAGGCGCTGACCACAGGAAATCGCCTTTGGTGGGATGAAGTCCGTGCATATGGCGCGTGCGTCCGGTGTGAAAGTACTCCTTGTAATCGTGCAGATTGAAGCAGTTGAAATCGACGCATTGCCCACCCTCGACCTGGGCAATACGCAAGATCTGGCCGCGCTTGAGTTCTAGTGCCTTTCCGGTCCCGGGCTCGAGAACGAGATCCGTCAAGACCTGACGTTGCGTCATCGTGTCCTCCCGCTCTTAATTATTCCGATCGATCTTGGCACCGCTGATCTCCCGCCGCTCCGCGAACTCGCGCAGCGCCTTGCGCACCAGCACCGAGCGATCGGCTGCTACGCCTTGCGCGATCATCCTGTCAATCAATTCGAGTTGTTGCTGATTGAGAATGATGGAGACGGTCTTGGCAGCCATTGGGCGGTGCTCCCTGTGCGAACGATTGGGTGATGGCTCGAAAAGCACTGCGGCGCCGGCTGGCTGCCGCAGTGCGGTTGTTAACATCAGGCCCTTGTCCGTGAGGCCACCACGCAAGGCGGCGCGGGCTCGCCACTACGGCCGCGGCGAGCTTAGGGACTCCAGCCCTTCGGCGCTTGTATCGTGGACTTGTCGATCGAGGCGAGTTTCTCCCGAGTGACTGGAATCAGCGACACCTCGATCGACCTCAGCTGCGGCTCCTTGCCTTTGATCAGTTGGTCGGCCAGCTCTACAGCCATGCGGCCGATCTTCACCGGCTGCTGAGCGACGACATAATCGGCGCATCCGGCCCGCATCATCTCCTCGGCCTGCTCGCCGAGCACGGCGAACAACACCTTCACCTTGCCGCATTTCTGCGCACCCTGCACCGCGCGGGCAATACCGATGCCATAAGTGTCGTCGGCTCCGTAGAGCAGGTCGATGTTCGGATAGCGTTGCAGGAAGTCGTTGGCCAGTGACAGCGCATTGGCAACGTCCTGCTCGCTTGTCTGCTCGGCGGTGATCTTGATCTTCGTGTTCGCGATATCATCCTTGAAGCAGCGCAATCGGTCGGAGGCCCAGAATGCCCCGGGCGGGCCGGCGAGCACGGCGATCGTCCCGCCGTTCGGAAGCAGTTGCTTGGCGCCGTTGGCGAGCTCGTGGCCGATATTGCAGTGGCTCGACGACACCGCGCCATCGCCTTTCACGTCCGAAGCGACGATTGGGCTGCCAGCGCCGAGTATCGGAATTTGCGCCTGTTTCGCCTGCCGCACGACGCCATTGAACGCGGTCGGGTTCGCCGGATCCATTAGGATCGCCTTGACCTGCCGCACGATCAGGTTGGACAGCTGAGTCACCTGCTTGTCAACATTGGCGTAGCTGCCCGCGTCCTGGATATTCACGTCATAACCAAGCTTCTTCGCCTCGTCGCTGATGCCGTACAGCACCGGAGTGAACCAGGGTCCCTTGATGTTGGGCATCGACACGCCGATCGTGCCGTTCTTTTCGGCTGCGGCTGCGATGGTGGTGAACGACAACATGTATGCCGTCGCGAAAATCAGAACTCCCGCCTCAATTCGTCTGAGCCGTTTCATCGTGATCTCCCTTCTTTTCGTACTTGTCGAAGTCTGCCCAGTTCGTATTGCTGATATTGCCGTTCGAATTCACTCCCTCGTGCGACGTCTGATGAACGCCTGATCGAGCGCGACGGCCGCAATCAGTGCTCCGCCGATCACCATCATTTGCGTGTAGGAGGAGACGTCCAGCAGATTGAGACCGTTCGACAATATGCTGACGAAGGCAACGCCAAACGCCACTCCGATGACCGATCCGCGGCCGCCGAACAGCGACACGCCGCCGAGCACGACAGCGGCCACCGACTCGAGCGGCAAGGCCGTTCCCAGGGTCGGCTGTCCGGAGGCGACCCGCGCGGTGAGGACGATCGAGCCGACCGCAGCGCAAAAACTGCAAAAAACGTACGCGCAGACCTTCACGTGGTCGACGTTGATCCCCGACAGGCGCGCGGCTTCCTGATTCCCGCCGACGGCATAAACGTGGCGACCGAACCGGGTATATTGGAGCGTGAGATAGGAAATGACCAGAACGACCAATGCGATGATGAACGGCGCCGGCACTCCCGCTACAAGCTCGTAGGCGAAATCCGAGAATCGTTCCGGCAGGCCGGGCACGGCGACTCCCGCGCTGAGGTTGAGCGCGAGGCCGGAAAGAATTGATAACATAGCGAGCGTGGCGATAAACGGGAACACGCGCAGACGCGTAATCACCAAACCGTTAATCAGTCCGACCACGATGCCGACCACAAGTCCTTCGGCGACCCCGAGGGCTATACCATGGCTGCGGATTCCGTATGCCGTCATCACACTGACCAACGCCACGGTGGAGCCAACGGACAGGTCGAGCCCGGCGGTCAAAACGGCAAAGGTCTGTCCGAATGACACGGCCGCCAGTGCTGCCGCTGCGACACCGATATTGCGCAGGTTCTGCACCGTAAAGAAGACGTCCGAGGCCACCGAGAAGATGACGACTAGACCGAAGACCGCCGCCGGTAGTCCGATCTCGCGGCCGTAGTTCAGCACGAGATCAAGAACGAGCTTCTTCGACCGATTGGCGAGGTCCGGCCGCAAGAGATCCTGATAGACGGAATGCTGCATCGCCATTCACGATTCCATTTTACGATTGGTCAATCCCCTCGGTGCACCCCGTCGCGTGCGGACATATGCGCAGCGAACGCCGCCGCCAGGATACGGCGCTCATCGAAATCGCTCATACTCATTTCGTCGCGGATTCGGCCGCCCGACATAACCAGAATGCGATGGCACAGATTGATTAGCTCGCTGATCTCCGACGACACCACAATGACAGCGGCACCGCGAGCGGCGAGCTCGTGGATGAGATGATAGACTTCCGACTTAGCGCTAACGTCGATGCCGCGAGTGGGCTCGTCGAAAATTAGCACCTCGGCATTGGACAACACCCATTTTCCGACCACCAACTTCTGTTGATTGCCGCCGGAGTTGATGCGTACCGGCGCGTCAAGCCGGCCGCGAAATTGCAAGCGCTCGGCGACCGCGGCGGCATCGGAACGAACGCTGCGCCAGGCCATAACGCCCAGTGTGCTGTAGCGATCGAGCGAGGCCATGACCAGGTTCTCATAACCGGACTGTTGCAGGACGAGGCCGCCTTCCTTGCGGTCCTCAGGCAGATACGCAATACCGGCCGCGATTGCATCTCCCGGCGTCCGGATATCCAATTTACGTCCGTCTTTTAGCACCGCGCCTTTGTCGCGCGGGTCGGCACCGAACACTGCGCGCATCACTTCAGTGCGTCCGGCGCCGATAAGACCCGCGACTCCTAGCACCTCGCCCACCCTGGCGTCGAAGCTGACATTCTCGAATGCGCCGCGGCGGGTGAGCTCGCGGACCGACAATTTGATTTCGCCAATCGACGAATTGCGCGCTGGGAACAGCTCCGTCAGTGAGCGCCCAACCATGAGTTCGATCAATTGTCCGGTGTCGCTGACCTGTGGGGCAGAAAGGGTGGCGATTCGGCGACCGCCGCGCAAGACCGTGATTCGGTCGGCAATGCTGCGCACCTCTTCCAACCTGTGCGATACGAACAGGATGGCGGTGCCTTCGCCGCGGAGTTGCCGCAAAATGTTCAGCAGAACCTCGGTTTCGTTGTTCGACAAGGCGGCGGTAGGTTCGTCGAGAATAATGACGGGAGCGCGCCGCACCAGGGCGCGTGCGATTTCCACGATCTGCTTCTGCCCGGTGGAAAGGCGGGCAGCGACGGTGCGCGGATCGATCGTTGCCCGCTGGCCGAGCTGGCGCAGCATGTCGTCGGCGATGCGTTCGGCCTGCCGACGCGAATAGAACTGATGCATCGGACCGGTGCCTGGTTCATTGCCCAGCACGATGTTCTCGGCGACCGTCATCTCGGGGACGATCATCAGTTCCTGGAAAATGGTGACGATGCCCGCCTGACGGGCGTCGCTTGGCGCGTTGAACCGCGTTTCGACGCCGTCTACTCGGATTGTGCCGACGTCCGGCCGCGTGTCGCCCGAGATGATGCGGATCAGCGTCGATTTGCCGGCGCCGTTCTCGCCGACGAGGCCGTGCACTTCGCCGCCGCGCAGCTCGAGCGTCACGTCCTCGAGAGCCCGCACGCCGGGAAAATCCATCGTGATGTTTTCAACGGATACGACCGATTCGATGGATGACGTAGGACGGGCGCGTTCGGCGTCGCCAATCTGCCGCTGTTCGGGCCCTTCGCCGTCCAACTGTGAACGAACCAGATCCTCGCTCATGGCGGACAACTCCCCCGTCACCCATACTCGCGGCACTGCTTCGTCACGCTGGCTGCTCCCGCTTAGCGGTACGGAGTTCCTCACCCAGGTCGTTTGGGAATGTATGCCACTGCGTCGACCTCCAGCCGCGAGTCCGGTGTAGGCAGCAATTCCAACACGCGGATGACCGTACTGGCAGGTGGGTCCAAAAAGAACTGCGCGCGAATTCGATTGTAGATCGGGAAGTCGCGCAGATCGCAGAAATACTGCGTCAGTTTGACCACGTCATTGAGCGAGCCGCCGGCTGCCTCAACCGTCTTTCGCAGGCTGTCTAGAATGTACCAAGACTGCGCCGCAATCGGCCCGTCCTTGCTATCGACGGACATTTCCCCCGTTTCGCCGGCCTGTTTGCGCAGTTCGGGAGGGAGATCGGCATAGTTCTTGATGACGATACCCTTCTGAGGATCGGCGGCCACGATTCCGGCAAAAATTACCAAGTCGCCGGCCCGTCGAAACGGGGCGTAGCGCGCCAGCGGCGGCGCGGGACTTGCAGTCATTCTTCAATCTCCTTGAACGACATTCAAGTCACTTT
>Ga0066388_100002958_pt1 | contig 10728 bp, 11 predicted proteins | sample PanSoiMetaGPlot6_FD_64539 | JGI IMG/M metagenome (GOLD analysis project Ga0066388, IMG submission 64539) | Tropical forest soil microbial communities from Panama analyzed to predict greenhouse gas emissions - Panama Soil - Plot 6 (Hybrid Assembly) | ecosystem: Environmental > Terrestrial >... | reverse complement strand
CGCGATACTGCGCAGAACGGACCACGCAATTCCGGGGCGGTTTGCAACCTGCTCGCGGTGCTGTCGTGGCTCGCTTGTCGCATCGTGGCTAGCCTGTTATCTTCCTAAATAGGGGGCCCGAATCCGTTAAGTCGTGGGACTGGCACAACGGCTTGTAGAGTTTGTCGACACGTGGAGGGCGTCATTATGGGCACCGCACTGATTCCGGCTAAGTCGAGGGCAATTAGTTCGGCGCTGGTGACGCTGCTTGCTGCAGCAAGTCCACTCAGCCTTGTCTGGCTTCTATACTGTTTCAATTGTCTCTACCTTCCCCTCGCGCTTGCGAGCATGGTGGCAGAGCTGGGATGGTGGCTTTTAGCTATGCTCATGCTTGTCTTTCCTCTCTGGTTGCATGACGCGAGCGTGCGTGTGGCGCGTACAAGCCTTCTTCCGCTTCCCTTCTCTCGTGTCGGCGCGGCAGCCGCGTTTTTTGTCCCGGTTCGCCATACGTTGATGCCATACAGCGTCATGCGATCCCTGTTATTCAGGGCAACGCGTGAGCTGTCTACTGGAACATTGGTCAGGATATGGTCCTGCTCGTGGTTGGCATTGCTGTCGGGTGCCGGCATCTATGTTCTACACGAGTTGCAATTGATCACGGCCAGCTACTATTTGATGACGATGGCAATCTATGGGTCGGCCGCCGTATTCTGCTTTCTCAGCTTGCTCGTGGTGATGCGCTTCGAGAACGGCATGAAATCCGCCGGACTATAACAGCGAATGGGCGGAAACCGGCTTGCCCAAACTGCTCTTGTGCAGTTCCGCTTTTACCTGACGATTGAGTTTACATCGGACAGTACGCTACCCAGTCTGTTCATGTCCTCGTGTATTGCTATAACAGATTTGCTGAAGCGGAGCTGGTCTTCGCGGATGTTCTTTTTCAGCCGCTCGTCATCGTACTCAGTGACAAGATGGTACAGCTCCATGTAGTGGGCTACCAGGTCGGAGAAAATGTTGTGCACTTCACTCCACGGTCCATTGGCCACGGCCATCTGTTCACGGGTGAAACTTGTAGCTTCAATCTCTCTGTTCATGAGGTTGATTAACTTCCCGGTCTCTCTCGTGTAGTAAGCGAGAAACTTGTGCCGTGGTGGTAAGCGGTAGGAAAACTGCGAGTAAGACGGCATGGTGAATGAGAAGGCGGGCAAGTAGTAGAACTGAGTGAGTACCTGCGCAGGAGTCAAACCGCCTCCGAAGCGGATGTTGGACGTCCCGCCCGCAGGGGGTTCGCCCCACAATAAGTTCCATCGCTCTAGCTCGCTGACCAACGAGTTTGCCGATGCACGAATCTTCTTGGCGGTTTGAGCGACCAGCCTTGTTCCTGCGCGTGCGTCCAATCGACGCGCTTGTCCTTTCAGCGGGTTTCCGCTGCTTCTTCCGGTGGGCTGCTCGAGCGCCGGCAACGAAGCGCTATCTTGGCTCGACTGTGCGTCGTGCGGCGGGGAGCCCGACGTGGCACTCGCCAGGTTTTTCGGGGGACTGCTGGATTCGATGCTTTCCCCAGCGCCAGTTGCTGCAGTACCAGCCGGGTCGTTGGATGCGATATCGGCTGCAGCAGGCTGTGGCGTGCTCGCTGCACCAGAAGTTCCAGACGCTCCTCGTGCCGTACCAGGATTATTGGGCGAATGGCCGAGCACACTGGAGACTACGAGCAGAAGTTTCTTGAGCCTGCTTGCGTCGTTGACGATTGCCTTCGCCGGGTCACGGAATGTCCATTTGCCTGCCTGGTATTTCGCCAGATCGGCAGCCGTCATCGGTGCTCCCATTGGAACCTGGTCGACGGCGCCGGAGAGGATGTTGTACTGATGGGCTGCATCTTTGACCAGGGTCTGGATTTCGGTCCAAACAGTTCCCCAGTGCGGCGGGGGACTTCCTTCGACTTCTTGCTGCAGGCTGGACAGGTAGTAGTTAATGTTGGCGACATATAGGTTGAGCCGATCCTTCCGAGGCATAAGCTGCTTGCTCTGCTTCAAAATGTCCCTGGCATTGTTCTCCAGCTCATAACAGGCTTTCCAGACGATCGGCACTGACAGGGAGGGTGGTTTCGCTTCCGTGACTGGCCCCGACGGGGCTGCTGATGGCGGTTCCGGTGCGGGGGGCGCCGCTGGTGCTACGCCTTCAAGTGGCTCTGTAGGCAGCTCTGCCGAGGCCGCTTGCGCCCCCGACTGGGGCGATTCTTGTGGTGGTCCCGGAAGAGGCTGTCGCGACTGCGCCGGGGCGGGCTGGTGCGACTGCGCCGAGGCAGGCTCCTCGGCCCCTGCCACCGCCGTCAGCGGGGACTGGACGCTCAGGAGCACAACACACAGAATTCCGGCTCTCCGGTGCATTGACATTAGAGACCGCAAGCGAAGGTTCAAACCCGAAACGCGCTACTAGACGCCATTGTCGGCTGTCCGGTTCCCGACTGTCAAGCCACTGGGGGGCGTTATCATTTCGGTCTTTCTTCTTTCGAAATCAAGGTTGTTTATGCGGCGCAGTTCCAAGACGCCTTTGGCGTTCTGTGAAGCGGCGCCGGCTTGCAGCACGCCTGCGCACGGCATTTAGCGTAGCGTCGGCCTGCAGCCGGTCAACTACGGCTTACTTCAGGAAAAGACGCGGAATCCACTGCTCAGGTAATGAGAACTGATATTGGGCAATCGGCTGGTGGTACACAACCGGTGTTCTACTGTCGCCTTGCAAAACTGTCTTGTCCACGCTGATATAGTCGTTTTCAAAGAAGCCGGGACCGAAACTTTGGTAGACGTTGAGATCGGCTCCTTGGCCGCGTATTTCTTGCTGGCGAACCTTCGTGACCACGCTGAGAAAACTTATACGGTCCATGCTGGCCAGATCCTGGCGCAGTCTATCGGCGGCTTGCGCATCGTAGCCTGTGTCCATCAGGTTTGCGATATAGGCTGCTTCACGATCAAGGTAATTGTCAGACATTTTTTCACCTCATGACTGAGTGGTTGTACCCGCTAACCGAACCATGGCTCCAGCAGTGTGAAAAGGCGCCAGCCCCCTTTGGCTGCTATAACGGCATTCACGGACTGTCAAGGTGAATTAGGCGGGAAAATCCTCGGGACTACGTATTTCCCGCATACCTCCTGGCGCCGAGACATGATATGAAAGAGAAACTGGCTCTGGGTTTGGGTATAACCAGGGTGACCTACTCAACGACCAGCCAACGACCAGTCCGCAAGCATCTGCACAGGGGGAACGCGATGTCTCAAGATCGACCAACTGGACATGAGATTCGGGAAGAAGCTCAAAAGGTTCTGGAGCACAAGGAAAGCGCCGATACCTTCCGGCAGCATCTCGAGGACTTCCGCAATTCTGATCCCGCGGCATACGGAAAGGCAATGAAAGAGGCCGCGGATATCGGAGCCAACCGTTCCGTGGGCAATTTCTGGACCGGCGATGGACTTCCGAAGGTGCAGGTGAATACCGACGGCAGCATTGACATCGACTCTATGGAAGATAAAAACGTCGCTCGCGTGTCTAACCACGACAAGCAGATACACGTGCATGATTCCGAGCAAGGCAAGGCGCAGACTGAAAATCAGTACGGCTTGCCTAACGGTGTTGTCGACATAAGCATCACGGAGAAGAAAGACTCCTGACGTTCGTGCCGACCCTCAAGACGGCTCGTGACAAAACGAGCGGCAGCGGCCGTTCACCACCTGGAAGCCTCCTGCGTGTGTCGTGCCGGCGTCAATCTTCAGTGGGCTGTGCACCCCATCTGGAGACGCGGTGAATGTCTGGCTGATTAGAATCGCCGGTTGGGCGAAGGAGGCTAGTCTTAAACTACCGCGGCCAGCTTAGCTGTCATTTCTATCTTGGTGTTGAGCAAGCGAGAAATCGGACAACCGGCTTTTGCTTTTTCTGCAGCAGCTTGGAATTTGGCGTCGTCGGCCCCGGGAATGTTAGCAGTCACATCCAGATGGATATTGGTAACCGTGAATCCGGCATCCGTCTTTTCCATCGTCAGCGTCGCCTTCGTCTCGATGCTCTTGGGCGTAAGCTGTGACTCGCCGAGTATGTTTGACAGAGCCATCGAAAAGCAGCCGGCATGAGCTGCTGCAATTAGCTCTTCGGGGTTTGTACCTTTTCCATCTTCAAATCTGGTGCTGAAAGAATATGGCGTGTTGGAAAGCACACCGCTTGCCGTAGAAATTGTTCCCTTGCCATCCTTGAGTCCGCCTTGCCAAACGGCAGATGCTGTCCGCTTCATGAGAACCTCCTGGCGTACGCGTTGAGATGGGAGGCGACGTGCTGTAGCCGTCCCTCGAAATTGTCGCAAATTAGGCAAGCGGACCCTGGAATATGATTGGGTTTGTAACAGCGATGTGACGGCGGTTACGCCGGAAGCGTGACTCCCCGTGCCGTTGAGACACTTTCGGACTTTGTAACAACTTCTGCGGAATTTGCTGGACGCCAGCCTGATGCGGAATGACTAGACTCTACGGCGTGGGTTGCTTGGCTGTGTCAGGCTCAGATGAGTATAGGCGCTCGAGTATTTGGCGCTGCACAATCTGCAGGTCCTCGCAGGTCGGGTCCAGAGATAGCCCCAGGTCGCAGCTGCGCTGTGCCAGGGAATACTGCCCGAGGACACAATAAATGCGGGCTCTGTTAACGTACGATCTCATATGCTCCGGATTCACATTGATTGCCGTGTTGATATCCCCCAAAGCGTCGTTCATACGTCCCATGAGCAGGTAACACAGAGCGCGGTTGTTATAGCCGGTTGCATACTTCGGCGCCAGGACAATTATTTCATCGAGATCTGCTAGAGCCTTGTCATAGCTGCCTAATTCCACATAGCACGTGGCCCGCCACTCGCGAATGGACAACGAATCCGGACTAAGAGAAAGAGCTTGCGAAAGCGCTTCGATTGCTTCGACAGGACTATTTTCGCGGAGCAGCGTATACCCCAGCCATGCTAATGCTGATCCGTGGCAGGCGCGAAGCTCGGTGTCAGACGAGTGCTCGGCATTCCAGACAGGATATGGGAGATGACAGGGAACGGTGAAATTCATTGTTATATCTCGCTGGGGAACTCTCGTTTTGCTGCGTATAGCCGATTTCCTACGGCTGTACACAATTATCAGTTGGCCTGGGCAGGCTAGCCAACGACAACCTGGGGGATGTGTTAGGGTGATCGCAAAAGTACCAGTGGCACCAGGTGCGATACCACGCTGCCTCGCCTCATCCCCCATGCTGGGATGAGAACGATGCTTGCGTTGATCAAGATGGTCAGGCACCAATCGTCGTGTATCTGTGCCTGAGGGTATGACGAACCGCGCCACAAAAATAGGAGTCTTTGTGGGGTGGAATTTCAATTGGAGGCGAATGATGGATCAGCCCCCAATCCGTAACTCCCTCCAGCGCGAGCCGCTGTCGTGTGTTAACGGGACGGATCGTTTCTACGAAGCCGCGACAATGCTTCTTCGACTTCTTGTTCAGTTGCGGTGGCTGGCAATTGTAAGATTGTGCGCACGTACCCATCGACCCAATTCTGGATGGCGCTGTCTAGCTCCAGCTCAGTCGCAGTGGAAGGAAGTTCGAAAGCTCTGCACGTTTCCATGTGCCACTGCTTGTCCTGCGCCACCTTAAGTTCTGCTGCGGTCGCCCCTTTGGGCAAGCCACTAAGATCTCGCAGTGCGGCTCCATTTCTCTCGTCCACGGCTAAGTCGTCAATGCTTGCGTCAGCAGGCACTCCAGACGCCCTGTTCGTCTCGGTAGCATGGCGTCGGCCGTATACATCTAAAGTGATGGTCATGCTGCCGTCTTCCGCGAATCTTACATCACCAGGCGCATGATTCATGCGATCTTCTGCTGCTACAGCGGACTGGCCTGTCTTGGCGTCACCGGGTCTGGTCAAGTTCTTTCTATTGTGCGCATCAACCTCGGCATACAAGTGTGCTGCATCAGGGTTTTGTTCGTCGAAAGAGGCTTCTACGCCTCTCAGGCTTTGTGCATCGGCTTGAATTTCAAAATTGTCAGACATGGTGGGTTCCCTTGTCAACGAGTCAGGGTGCGTGCTGCACGGGGTAAACGTTGATAGCCCACATGATCCTTTACTGCGGCGTCCGGGCCATCCACCAGCTGGGGGGCTCTGCGGTGGATTTCGATCTCAAATGGGCGGGACAAAGAGGGAGATTATCATTCATGCCGCGTACACAAAGCCCGACGTGCCAGCTAACTGCCGTATGGCTGGCGCGTCGGACGTGATGACCATGTGACCTGTGTACGGGGGTTCTAGAAGGACCGGATCCAGTTCGCCAGCTTGTCGAAGCAATCCTCCTCTCGATCGTTGGCCTTGGCGCCGTCGGCGGCATCTTGGTGCTTCACCAGGGTAGTCTTGTGACCTGTGCCATCAACGTATATTGCTTCTCCGTTCGCGTACGTCCGTTGAAAGCTTCTATCTTGTGTGTCTTCCAGCGTGCGCGTGCCGTCTTGAGAAACTACTAGACGCTTCGTGCTATTAGGAAAGTCGACAACCTGGTCACCATTCTTTTTCCAGTGCTCCACGACGCCATCCGTACGGTAGACTTGCTTCTCGTCGAGTGGGTGATCGGCGAGCTTGACCGTTACCGTTCCGTCGTCGGACTTTTCCGGCTTGCCGACAACGAGGTATGTGCCTCCGGGGTCCTCTCCGTGTGGGTGTGTCGTGATGTGGCTGCGGCCGTCAGAGTCCTCCAAAATCTTCCCGCCATCGGCGAGCGCTGTGGTGGGTCTACCCCAGTCATCCGTGGTCGTGATGTTGCCCTTGAATGCGAGTCCTTTGTAATCTGGGTTCTCGAGCTCGGCGAGGGGCGGAATATCTATGGCATCAGGCTCACTTACTCTTTCCTTTGGGGCTGTCGTAGAAAGGAAGCTGGGCCAGACGTCCGCGAACGCCAGTCCGGCGGCAGCGGTTACTGCGTCAGCGCACTGATTGTCCAAGCGCTCTGCGTGTCTATTGTTTGTGCTCAATTATCCAACTTCCGATTATCCAAAATTCCTAACAACATACTCGCCTCTTAGCAAGTCCTATCCTCACTCAGACACGCCGGCGCGGCCGTCTCCCTACTGGGGGATTGAGCGGGGTGAGCTGGCGGGTGGGTACCCCGTTCGCCTTCAGCAAGGCTCTCAACTTGGCATTGACTTCCCGTTGCTCGTAGCGGGCTAGCCGACTGAATTCGGTCTACACGATATGCGATGGAGACTCAGTCGCGGGGTTGCTGACCTGAGCCAATCACCTGACCGTTCTTGTCCCGAGTTTCAAATGACAGGTCTGTGTTGAAGGTGGTGGTGCCGTCCGACCTTGTTGCCACCATGATGCCGGTGTCAAGGTTTTCGGCTAGTTTGCCACCTTTCGGCAAGGTGTGCGCTTGCATCGGAGATCTCGGTGTTCTTGTCAATCATTATTTAGAAGTCCTGGGATTTTCTTGTGGCCCATGGATATTTTGCATCAATTCCACGGCGGTACATCCATCGTCCGCGGGATGGGTGATCCAGGCGTCTCATCCCTCGGATGGTGGACGTAGCATGGGTAGTATGTCATTCTGAGGAACTTCGATCTGGTTGGAACTGGTATCGTAAGCGGTATCACGCCATTCGGCTATGATGTCCAACATCACGGACGCAAAAGCTGCTGTTCTCCCTTTCAGGGATCCAACGTGCGAGTATCGTCTGCAGCTCTTCCTCACTGAACGGCTTGCTTATGTAGTCATCCATACCAGCGGCGAGACATTTGTCTTGATCGCCTTTCATTGCGTTTGCTGTCATGGCTACTACAGGCATATGTCGACCCGTCCCTGCTTCCGCCTGGCGGAGCCGACGCGTCGCCTCCTGACCGTCCATTTCCGGCATCTGGCAATCCATAAAAACAAGCGCGTAGGTCGTTCTGGAAATGGCTTCCAGGGCTTCTTGCCCGCTACTGGCTGTATGGGAATCGAAGCCCAGTTCAGACAGATACAAACCAGCGACGTCCCGATTGATGGGGTTGTCGTCTACGATTAGCACGAGCTCTTTGCGCCTTGGCGGGCTCAAACGATTGCGCTGGGCAAATTCCTGAGTGATTTTCGAGGGCTTTCTTACCCGCGTTGCATGTCGAGACATGACCTGAGCCAGCGCAGACAGTAGTTTTGATTGCTTTACCGGACGGCGAAGGGTGGCCCCGAATCCGAGGTCGAGGGCTTTCTGGGCGGTGCTGAATTCATCGGAGTCATGCACCAGAATCAGGCGCGTCCCACTCGCTTTGTCAGCCAGAATCTGGCGGCAGAGTTGCAAGGCTTCATCCGTTCCGCCATTCGTTGCCTGAGCCATATCAACAATCGCCACTTGGAACGGGTTACCTTCCTCACGCGCTTTACGAAGTTTGTTGGCGCCGGTGGCCGGGTCGCCGATCCTTTGTGCTTCTAACACCCAACTGTCGAGATAGGTGCTCAAGATATCCGTGGTCGGACACTCACCGTCGACTATGAGAACCCGCACGTCCTTGAGTTCGGCATGATGGGCCTGCGCCTGAGCTGCTCCGGCGGGGCGCTTCAAGGGCACCGTGAACCAAAAGGTCGAGCCCATTCCCTTCGCGCTTTCCACGCCGATCTCTCCGCCCATTAACTGGACCAGTCCCTTTGAAATGCTGAGACCCAGTCCGGTGCCACCAAACTTTCGAGTGATATTCCCGTCAACCTGAACGAAAGGCTGAAACAGCTTCTTGCCCTCCTCGGCCGAAATGCCCATGCCGCTGTCCTTGATGGCAAACCGCAACCAGACCTGGTGTTCGGACTCATGGCTGACGGTGGCATTGACCACTACCTTGCCGTGGTTGGAAAACTTGAGAGCATTGCCCGTCAAGTTGATCAAGATTTGTTTCAGGCGCTCAGGGTCTCCTATGAGTGCCGTTGGCACATGCGCATCTACGCAGGTGATCAGCGATAGTCCCTTACTTCTGGCCTGGGACTCCAATAACTCGCTGATTGATTCGAGCAGCTCGACTGGCTCGAATGGCATGGCTTCGATTTCAATTCTATCTGCCTCAATTTTCGAAAGATCGAGAACGTCGTTGATGATCTTGAGAAGGGACATGCTGGCAGTTCGGATGGTATGGACATATTCAAACTGCTTTCGAGTCAATTCCGTTTTTAGCAGGATGTTGGACATCCCAATTATGCCGTTCATGGGCGTCCGAACTTCATGACTCATGTTGGCGACAAACTGCGATTTCAAGCGACAGGCCTTGTGTGCTTCGTCACGCGCCGACGCCAGTTCCAGGATGAGCTGCTCGCGCTGGTTGCTATCCCGAAGCAGGGCCCTGTTCAGACGTGCCAGTCTTCCTGACCGACTGAGAGCTAATGCAATCGACGCCAGAGTGAGGATTGTTGCCGGGATGATGGCCAGCCAAAAGAGGGCACCGGGTACTCCCGCCCCAATAGACCAACCTGCGGGCTTGGCAGACAAAGCCACGATCAGTACCACCGTGTATTGAGTTAGCATCAGTCCGGCAAGCAGTAAATCTGCCCGCCGGGCGTGCTCAATGATGAGATCGTTGGAAATCTCATCAATCGATGTCTCTGGAATATGATTGATTTCGGTCGACATGACGTCCTAAATGATCAGAGATCTCACGCGTGATTGGAAAGACCTACTGCTCGGGTTGCTTGCCTGTATCCGGCTCAAATGAGCAAATGCGGTCGAGTATTCGACGCTGAACAATCCGCAATTCTTCGCATGCCGGGTTCAGCGATAGTCCCATGTCGCAACTTTGCTGTGCCGGCCCATACTGACCGAGATCACAATAAATGCGGGCTCTGTTAGCGTATGCCATCGTATACGCCGGATTCAACTTGATTGCCGTGTCAAGATCCGCCAAAGCCTCCGCCAGACGGCCCATGAGCAAGTAGCAGAGACCGCGGTTGTTATAGACAGTTGCATACTTTGGCGCCTGGGCAACTATTTCATTGAGATCTGCGAGAGCCATATCGTAGTTGCCTAGATCTATGTAGCACGCTGCTCGCCAGTCGCGAATGGACAAAGAAGCCGGCTTCAAAGAGAGTGCTTCTGAAAACACCTCAATTGCTTCCAGCGGGCATGACTCGCGGAACAGGGTAGCTCCTAATTGGGCTAAAGCTGATCCGTGGCAGGAGCGGAGGTCATGATCAGATGCGTTCGCGGTATTCCACAGTGGATATGCCAGACTACTGGGAACAGCTATATTCATTTCTACACCTCGCTCACGTGCTTTGAAAAAACTTGCTGCCTGTGCGCCGATTTCCAGCCACTCAAAGCATTGTCAAATGAATCAGCCCGATTACCATCCACTACCCGAGGGATGGCGTCCTGGTGATTGGAAGCCGGCTGCCCCGGGGGAACTATACGAAATGTCAGTTACTCGAGTGCTGTCAACTTCCCGTTCACAGCGTCCAGGTAGTCTGTGAGCGGAGGATCGCTGTCTTTTCCTGAGAAGTTGTCGCAACACACGTAGTGTTGCTCTAATCCTGCTTCCCACTCCGCATTGTCGCCAATACTATTGCGGTGAATGCCGAGCAACATCAGTTTCTCTCTCAGGTCCTGCCTGTTTGGTTGCATGTCGTCGATTATGACCCAGCGCTTGGGTTTTACCAGATCACGGAGATTGTCCACTCCTACTATGTGAGGAACCAGGTCGCGTAGCCCCACGGCTTCCAGTACCTTGGTCTGGAACTCCTTGCCGCCTTTTGTGTA
>Ga0066388_100002957_pt1 | contig 10729 bp, 5 predicted proteins | sample PanSoiMetaGPlot6_FD_64539 | JGI IMG/M metagenome (GOLD analysis project Ga0066388, IMG submission 64539) | Tropical forest soil microbial communities from Panama analyzed to predict greenhouse gas emissions - Panama Soil - Plot 6 (Hybrid Assembly) | ecosystem: Environmental > Terrestrial > Soil... | reverse complement strand
CGCCGAGCCGACAGCGGCACCTCACCGCGACGACGCAGTTCCTCCACGAGCTTGTTGACCGCGTCGTAGGGCTTCCAGGCGCTGTCCCCCTCGTAGGGATCGATCGCCCAAGGGGCGACGGTCTTTACGTGGAATGCGGAATCGAGGTGTGGGGTGGCAGCAGTGCGCAACGCTGCTGCGCGCTGCGGCGGAGTTGGGGCCGCGGCCGCGGGCTCTATCGCTTTCGAGAGCAACTCCACGGTGCAGCCCGTGAAAAGATGATCGTTGATGAGCGCGGCTGGGGCGCGATCGCAGCGACCCAGGCACGAGACCGGCCGGACGTGGATCCTTTCCGATTTGCCCTGCCCTTCGCATCGTTTCTCGAGGCCATGGCGCAGCGAATTGGAGCCGCGGAGGTGGCAGGCCATATCGTGGCAGACAAGCACTTCGACGGCCGGAGGCGGCTCCTGCCGAAAATGCGGAAAGAAGCTGGCCACCTCCTGCAGGCGATACAGCGGCACGCCCGACAGCTTCGAGAAGGCACGCAATCGATCCTTCGTGAGGTACCCGTCTTCTTCCTGAAGAACGTGCAGCGCTTGGACAATCATTTGGCAAACCCAGGGAGACGAACCAGCGAGCGTACTCGTCTTATCAGCGTGGCGCTCCACTCCCTCGCAGGAAGTCTTCGACCTGCTTCCGTGATACCTCACCACTCTTCGGATCGTGCGGGTCGCGCCGGATGGCGCCGACGCCATGCCATGGCTGATCGCCATTATGGTAGCGATGGCAATCGGTGCAGCGGGCGCTAACGCCGCCGCTTGGCTTGCCTGCAGCTACTGCGGCGGGAGCATGGCATTCGCGACAGGAGTTAATGCCCGCAATGTGCACATGTGGATCCTTTTCCCAGTCCCCACCGACCGGTCCCGGTTGGAAGTCGGGGTAAGAGCGGGCATGGCACGTCTTGCAATCGACGGCCCGATGCGAAACATGGTTGAAGTTCGCGTGTTCGAACCAGACAGTCGGGATGGCCGGCGGAACGATGCGGTCGCCTTCAATCACATGGCATTTGCCGCAGCTCTTGGCACTGAGCAGCTCTCTTCGGGCTGATTCGACGAGCTCGTGAACTTGATCTCGAAGTTTCTTCACCTCCGCGTCACGCGCGTCGAGCCGATCGAGCGGCTGCCACTTCGCACTATCCGTTTGGAACTTTGCCGCGGCCACGCGCTCGGTGAAATAGCGGTGCAGGAAGCTATCCAAGGTTTCGAGGGGGGATTCTTGGTTTGGCGAACCGAGCTGCACCCGGTGCAAAGCTTCGCGCTTCGGATCCGACGGATCGAAGTCATTGATCGGATGGCAAGCCTTGCATTGGTTTTCGTAGACAATGGGCTGAAAGTATCGCCCCGAGGCGCGCGGCGGTAAGAGTGCATTCGTCGGCATTCCATTCATTCCCGGCCACGGTGGTGAATCACCACTGGGCACGTGGCGTGGCTGTTTCAAGTCCTGTGCATCGAGTTGATGACAGGAGGAACAAGTCAGCTGCACCAGTTCAAGCCCCTCTTTGCCCTTCACATACGCATAGCGGCCGCGCTCGCCGTCCGCGATCCGCTCGCGTTTCCAGAGGTACTTCTCAGGAGTCTCGCCTTGGCCGAGTGCTTTCGCCCGATCCATTCCCGCGGTCATGTGCAGGGCATGATTGAATTTGAGCCGACGCTGATACTTGCCATCCATTTCCGATAGCTTGCGGAACTCGGGGTGCCCGTCCGCTGTGCCGAAGTCGCGAATGGCGGTCGTATAATTGGGGCCCGATTTCGAACTATCATCTGCGTTTGTCCAATGGGCCGCGAGATTCCCGTGACAGCGCGTGCAGGCGGCATCATCGAAGCGAACGAGCGAAGCGTCTCGTCCCTGATGGTCGTGGTGGCAGCCGCCGCAATTGGACGAGCCGACGACGGAAGCATGGTGCGCGGGGGCGACATGACACCCCTGACACTTGAGGTTCTCCCAGTTGTGCCGGGCGTCTTTCTTTCCAGTCCAGACCGAGAACCAGGTGTTGTCGTTGATCGGCTGCTCACCGTGACAGGTATCACAACGGTCGTCCCAGGGGGCGTGGACGCGGGCCAGCGGGCCCCGGGAGTAGACGCGCTCGCCGCCAGGCCGCAGTAGTCCATAAACAGGCACCGCCAGTGCGGCCAAGGCTGCGAGAAGCAGGCACCAGCGCATCGGCCGGCTCAGAAAGCGCGGCCTGCGATGATAGCCGGGCTGCACGAGTCGGGAGCGCTGCTTGGCCGAGACGCGGTCGAACATCGATCATCACCAATACTTCACGGCCGTGACCACATGGATGGCCAGCAGCGGGAGCAGTGCCCACGACAAGGGCAGATGGAACCAGAGCCAGGCATGCAGCCGGCGGTGCAGCACGGCCTGGCGGTCGAGTTGCCGGCGCAACTCGCAAAGACGCTCCAGCGAGTCAACGGTATCGGACGCAACCGCCGGCATCTGGGTACGCAGGTCGGCGAAGCGCTGCTCTGCGGTATGCAGTGACCGGAGTGGTGAGCCACCTGAGGCGCCTTGCAACAAGTAATCGCGTAATTCGGCATCGAAGAAGTCGCGCAGCGCTTCAGAGCCAGGCACTCGGCGCGCCCCCGCGGCGGTGAGTGGGACTGCTTCCGCCATCGAGCGCAGCATCGGGGTTTCTGCCGACGGCAAGCGGTAGGCCGCTCCAGCCTCCTCGAGCGCTTCTACGAGCGCGGCGTCGGCGTCGTTCTTTGCTGGACCGCAGAGCACCTGCAGGTGCCGTTCAGTTCGTTCGACGCAGCCGACCATGACGTGGTCGATCTGGGCAAAGAGTGTTTCACCCGGCACTTGCTCGAGCAGCGCTCGCGGCAAGAGGTGCTGGAGCATAAGCCCGTAGATACCGCTTGCAATCACCACCAGCAAGAAGACCATCAACACCGTTGTGAATGTACCGCCGAAGCGGAAGCCCGTATGAAGAAAAGCAAGGGGCAGGCACAAGATGCCCAGCCAGACGTGAGCCCGCATCCACCAACCCGTGGGCCCCACCAAGCGCACAGTGCCGCGCAGCCGCTTGCGGAGCGTCAGCAGTAATTCGAAGAGGATAATGCCCGCAGCGGCCACGCCGAGCCAGAAGCCGGGGAGGCTGCTGCCTCCCGGCAGGTTGGGGCTCCCCACTGAGGATGATACATACCAGACGACCGCGGCGGCCAGCGCTACGGCTGTGAAAAACAGCCAGCCGAGCCGATGGCCCGAAGCATTCTTGCCGACAAAAAGCACGTGGAATGTCCTGGGCGGAACGGTGCCAATGCGCTGGGCCAAGCATCGCTGGACCGTTCATCCATGCGAGACGCGCTGAGCAATGTTTAGCTAACGAGGTTACCTTACTGGCCGCACGCGAGGATTGTCAAATTAATAAGCTGGTTGAGTTGCTCATGGCGCGCCGGTAAGAATGGAGGCGGTTCTTAGTAGAGACTCGACCGCAAGCCGCTGGGTGAAGTATGTCCGACCGCCGGTGGCTGATCATCATTATCGCCGCCCTCTACCTCGGAGTTGCGAGTGTATGGCGCGCACCGACTCCAGCATCGGAGACTGCTTCCTTAGCAAGCCCGGCCGGAACGACCGCGCGCATCCAGCCGATCGGTATAGTCGGTTGCGCTGCGCGCGGCTGTCACGGCGCGCCCGAGGCTCAAGCGAACGGATCGACCGACCGACTCGCTTGTTCTTTCACCACTTGGGCGCGGCACGATCCGCACGCTCGAGCCTTCCAGGCGCTCGAAATGCCACTCTCGGCAGAAATTGTGCGACGGCTCGCTCACTCGGACGAAAAGCCGAACCCCGCGACCCAGGACGAGCGCTGCCTGGCCTGCCATGGGTTGCCATATGCCGCCCGCGAAACGAAGTCGGAGCTGCATCGCAATGGCGTCAGTTGCGAAGCCTGCCACGGCCCCGCCTCCCGCTGGGAGCCCGAACACACGACGACCGCTTGGGCCGCCCCCGAGGGGCGAAAGAAGCGCTGCGAAGCCTCCGGCATGACCTGGCTGAATGATTTGGCCAGCCGCGCCGAAACGTGCGCGGGCTGCCATGTCGGAGCGCCTGAGGACAAGGAGAATGGCTTGCCGCTCCGCGAAGTGAACCACGACCTGATTGCCGCGGGCCATCCGCGGCTGAGCTTTGAGTTCGCCGTCTACTCCGCCCGCATGCCTCACCACTGGGACGAGCGCGACCGCACGCGAGCGGGACAACCGCTCGTCAAGCGCACGCCGATTGAAGAGTGGGTGGCGGGCCAGTTGGCAAGTGCCCGCGCGGGCCTGACACTGTTGGCCGATCGCGCCCATCGTGCAACGTCAAACAAAGCGCCATGGCCCGAGTTCTCGGAACTCGATTGTTATGCTTGCCACGGCGACCTGAATCGGAGAGACCGAGCCGCAGCACTTCAGGATCGACCGGTTTGGACGACGTGGTATTGGTCGCTGCCGCACCGCCTGCTCGACGGCCGGGCTGAGTCGAACAAGCTCCAAGCGGAATTGGCGGAGCTCATGAGCCGCCCGATCGCGCCGGCACCTGCGGTTCAGGAATCGGCAATTCGGGCGCGCGACCAGATAACACTACCAAAGCTCCGGGCGGTGCCGCCTCTCCCGGACGGAGTTCCCCTTCGATGGGACGATGCCGCCCAGTTTTACTATGCCTACGCGGCCGCGCTTCAGTCACGCCCCAAGTGGGAAGACTTGCCGCAAGCAACGCCGTTCCGAGCGGGCTGGGAGAAGCTGCATTTTCCCAGAGATTTTCGAAATCCGCAGAGTTACGATTCTGCGGCCGCTCTAAAGGTATTGAGCGATCTGCGCAAGGAATTGGATGTGCTAGGGCCGATTCCTCAAGCTAAGCACTGACGTCGCGATCGGCCCTTTTTAGAAGCGCAAATTGAACTGCGCAAGCGCTTCGAGGTCGAACGGCCGCGGGCCGGAGACCGGCACCGCGACGCCGACGGCCAGCGTCGATCGCGATCCGAGCACGAACTGCACGCCCTCTGTCAGCACCACCAGGTCGGGGACGTGAAGTGGGGCCAGGATGCTGCGCTGGTTGAGCGGCGTGGTGACGTGGACCTCGAACGTGGGCACGACCGCGGTGATCCCTCGTCCCTCCGCGCCGCGGTAGACCGCATAGCCGACGCTTACGTCGTTGAACAGGAGCGTCACATCGCGTGCGTCAGTGGGGACCACCACTGACGAGAAGCCCATCGCGTAGAAGTCCCCGCGGCTCAACACACCGCCTACCCACGGCTGCAGCAGCGTCGAGTGGATGTCGCCGGCAACAGTCGAGATCGACGGGCCGGTCGGAGCGGTCACCACCAGACCTGTGGAGAACGCATCCCCCGCCTCGTCGGCCCATAAGAGGCCCTTGAAGACGAAGCTCAAATCGCCGAAGTCGTCGCCGCCAAAGCCACCACTACCCTGTTGCTGCAATAGGGGGGCCCGGACACCAATCGATGCATTGCCGTCCAGGAACGTTTTTTCGAAGCCGATTACCTCGCGATGGACATCGAACGGTCCGACGACTCCACCCGGGATAACCGAACTGATGACCGCTGGATTGCCGCCGATGACAGTTGAGCGCGTATCGATGCGCGGAGCGCCGCCACCGAAGACTGTGCCGGTCACGTCGTTGTAGAAGTTGTACGTCAGAAAGATGCGGTCTTCAGGGATAGGACTTTCATTCTCCGCGATCTTGAAGGCGCCGCGCGTCACGACCGGCACGCGGGCAGTGACGGTTTCCAGCTCGCGCTGGACAGTCGTTACGGGCACGCGGTTCACAGTCGTGGTGGTGATGATCGTGCGTAGGAGGATCGGCTCGCCTCCAGAATTCGGCGGTGGAAGTTGCGTATCAGTCACTTGGGTGGTCGTCTGAGTGACCGGCACGAGAGTCGTGATCCGGCGAGTGACGGGCAGTCGGAACGTCCGATTGGCGTAATAGACGCCGATCCAGTCACCCAATTCGCGTGAGAACGTGCCCGCCGGGGCCTCGCCGCCCAAAATCGGCGCCCGCGCGAACACATCCACCGCGGGGGGCGCTTCGGGCGGGGGTGTGGGTGGCAGCTTCGCCTTTGCCGGCGGCTCGATCTTCTCCCGAGGTTGTTGGAACTCTGCGGCAATCAACGGACCCAGTCCGGCCGCCGGCGCACCCTCGCCCCCTGTGGGCTCGGCCGGCCATGCGGGTGCGGCAGCGACTAATCCGCACACGAGCCCGACCCCGAGCCGGGACCGTTTCATGACGCGCCCTTTCCGTGAGGACCTCGCCTCCCACTTTGTCCGGGTTTGTAATGGGTGGCGGGAGGAGAATGGTCCTCTTATCGGCAGAATTGGACCATCCGCTAAAACAGAGATTTCCGGATAGATAGGCCTATTTGGCAAATCGCGGCGATGTGCCGTTTTCTATGCGTCCAAGAGCTTTAGGAACTCCGGGCGAGCGCGGAGCACTTCCCAATCCGGATTCTTCAATTTGTCGCGGTTGACCGGCTGCTTGAAGTAGCCCGTCGCAGCGCTCTTCTGCAATAGTTCCAGCGCCTTGACCGCATACTCCTCAACAAGACGGCGCTGATCGGCGGTCTGCAGCTTGGTGTCGCGAGCCGCAGCATCCGCAGACAGAGCAAAGGCACAAGCAAGCTCGTAGAGCGCTTCGCCGGTGGTGCTCGCTCGGGGGGCTAAAGCCCCGGCCTCAGCAGCAGCGCGAGCGTAGTCCCCTACGCGGGCGATGGCCACGGCGCGATGCAACCGGCCCCAGAACTTATCTGCGCCGTCGGCCAGCTCGACGGCACGCTCCCAATCGGGCAGCACCTCAGAGTGCCGGCCGAGTCCGGCGAGGGTTTCCGCTCGACGCCAGTGGGCGTTACGCAGCGCGGCGGTCGCCTCCGCGGACTCCCCTCGGCCACCCGGCCCTCCTTCTAGAGCAGCGATCGCTTGGGTGTAGAATCCCACGGCCGCGACAGCGCTGCCCGCATCGCCAGCGAGGTCGCCTAGATTGCGGCGCGTCACACAGAGGCCGGCAGCGTAGTCGATATTCTCGGGGTTGGCGCTGGCCACCTTCTCCCAAAGACCCAAAGCTTTGCGGAACGCCGAGTCCGCTTGCTCCGTGCGCTTCTGCTCTCGTTCGAGCAAGCCGAGGTTGTTGAAGATGCGCGCCAGGCCGGCTTCATACTCGGCCAACGCCGCAGACCCACGCGTGAGCGATTCCTGGATCGCCTGCGCCTTTTCATACGCCTCTCGGGCACGCTCGGGCCGGCCGGCAGCACGCTGCAGATCGCCCAGCAACCGCTGGCCCGCGGCCAGCTCGGCTCGATCCGCCGGTGTTCCGGAGCCGTCATCCGCCAGCTTCTGGTAGACTTCCTGCGACTTGGCACAGGCTTCTTCGGCTGGGCCGTCCTGGCGAAGCGCGCGGCGCGCAAGGCAAAGACCCGCATACGCTTTACCCTGTCCCGCCCGGAAGCGCGCCACAATGGGGTGCTTGTCAACGAGCTTCCCCCAGCGGTCCGCCGACTCCTGGTAGGCCGCGGCAGCCTCCTCCGGCTGGCGGCGCTGCCGGTAGAGGTCGCCGAAGTTGTAGTGGGTCCGAGCAGCATCGGCCTGATATTGGGTGACGTTGGGGTAGGCCTGAGCCAACTTCTTCTGTGCGCTTAGCGCCTCTTGATAGTTGGCCTGTGCCTTGTCCGCGGCGCCCGCGGCCGCCTGGACCAGGGCCAGATTGTGTCGCGTAATTGCCAGATCGCGCTCATACTCCGGCACACCCCGATGTGCCGCAGCGAGTTCCGCGCGGGCTGCGAGCGCCTTCTCGTAGCAGTCGCGTGCTCGGTCGAGCCGCCGCAGAACTTGCTCGACGTTTCCCAAACCGAGGAGGCTTCGCGCCTCCTCCGCCCGGTAGCGATCCTCACTGGGATGCGCATTGCGCAGCTTGCCCCACACCGCCAGAGCACTTTCGTACGACTGGCGCGCTGCGGCGAATTGATCGATGTCGCGCTGCAGGCGCCCGAGATGGTGAAGGCATGCCGCCTGGTCGCTCTGCACCTCAGCATCTTCGGGATGTTCGGCGGCCAGGGGTGCAAAAATCGCCAAGGCCTGTTCGTGGAGCTCGATTCCCTTGCGTGGCGATTCGATATCACCCGTGATCTGCGCCAGCCGGAAGAGGGACTTGCCCAACTCCCCACGCACGCTCGGGTCGTCGCGGCGCTGCTCGACGAATTTGCCATAGAACTCCCGCGCCGCTTCGAGCAACTTCTTACGCAAGGGCTCCATCCCCGGCTCGTTCAAGAGGACGTCTTCGCTCACTTCCGTGTGATAGCGGTCCACTGCTTGCCGCGCCAATTGGAAATTGGCTTGCGCCTCCCGCTTCGCCTGCCGTTCGCGCTCGTTGGCTGCGGTCAGAAGCACTGTGGCGACGCCCAGGCTGAGTGCGGCCACCACTACAGCCGCGGCCGCGGCCGTGACCCCCGCCCGATGCTGGCTGATCCAGCGCCGGGCTCGCACGCTCCACGGCTCGGGCCAGGCGCGCGTCGGCTCGTCGGCCAGCCAGCGCTCCACGTCGTCGGCCAGCTCCTTCGGCCCGCGATAGCGCTCCTCGGATCGTAGCGCCATCGCCTTGCGGCAGATGGCATCAAGCGCTTGGGGCACTGACCGCTTCACTTCCCGCGGTGGTGGATAGTCGCCGCGCTGCACGCGGTTCAGAATCGCGCCCGAGTCCGTCCCATCGATGGGCGCCCGACCCGTCAGCAGGCAGTAGAGCGTGGAACCAAGGCTGTACACATCGCTCGCCGGACCAAGCAGGTCGAGCCGGCCGGCAGCTTGCTCCGGGCTCATGTATTGGGGAGTGCCGACAGCGCGGCCGAGGTGTGTTGGGGCGGAGCCAGCGAGTGAAGCGGGCTTGATCGGCGCCTCTGTCGAGGGGGTCAGCTCCGCAATGCTGTCCATTGGTTTGGCCAAGCCCCAATCGACCACCAGTGTCTCGCCATACTGGCCCAGCATGATGTTGCCGGGCTTCAGGTCGCGGTGCAGCACGCCGCGACTGTGGGCGTATGCGATGGCGTGGCAGACATCAATGAATCGACGCAATAGTGCGCGCAGGGCCAGAGCGCGCTCACTCGGGTCGCGCCCGGGTTTTTCCGCCGCGTGAAAGCGGGTGATCGCCTCCTGCAAGCTGTCGCCGCGGACAAAGCGCATGGCATAGAAGGGCCGGCCATCTGCATACGTGCCCAGGCCATAGACGGGGACAATTCCCGGATGTTCCAGTGCGCCGGTAATCTCCGCTTCGAGGACAAAACGTCCGCGACTTTCCGGGTGATCGGCGATGCCGTTCTGAATTTCCTTGAGCGCTACCTCGCGGTTGAGTTCCTCATCGCGAGCAACGTAGACTTCGCCCAGCCCGCCACGCGCATGCGGGCGCAAGATACGGAACCGTTGGCCGCCCGAAGTCAACGCCCCAATGGAGACTGCCCGGGTGGCATACATGTCAGTCGGTTCGGTCCGCGTCGGCACGTGGCCGAGGCTGGCGTGGACTTCCGGGTCTCGCACATTGGCAAGGGCATCGCGCACCGAGGCACCGGATTCGACCGCGGCGAGGCTTCGAGCCGCATCGTTGCCGTGCTTCTGGAGGTGCCTGGCGACCAGAGCCTCCAAAAGGCCATGTTCATCTTTGCCGAGCGCGCTCTGGGATTGCAGGATGGCGCCGAGCGGCTTGTCCTTCTCCAGCACCCAGGCGTTCATGGCGGCAATGAGCTGGTCGCGACTGATGAAGTCCATCTGCAGGGCGAGAATGCCGAACAGGAGATTGCGGTCTGCATGAGCTTGGGACATAACTCACTCTCATTTCCCCGGCAGTTCCCAGACCGGATCAAAGTCGTCCAGATCTCCTTCCCGCTGGCCGATCGCCCGCGACATCAGCGCCAGAGCGGGGCCATCATCGGGGTGTTCGTTGAGGAGCTTGAACAGCAAGCGCATCGCCTGCGCGAAGTCACGGCGCTCAAAGCGCCCTAGCGCCTCTTCATAGAGAACACAGAGACCAGCCCAACCCGCCAGGCCGGGCGTGGCCACTTCGTATAGTTCCACTGCCTCGGCAATGTTCACGACACGTGCCTGGCAAACGCGGCGGCTGGCAAATCCATCGCCAAGCCGCGCGTGCGTTCCTCGAGTGATGAGGAGTGGTGACCGCAGGTACTTGGTCGCGCCCTGGACGCGGCTGGCGAGATTGACGGTGCTTCCCAGGGGGCCATATTTGAACTTCCGCTGCGTGCCGGTATTGCCGACGCGCGCCAGGCCCGTGTTGACGCCGATGCCCAAGCCCATCGGGCCGCCCAAGACCGATGCCCAGCGCTCGTTGAGGATCGGGAGTTGTCCCAGCATGTCGAGCGCTGCGGAGCAAGCGCGGCGGGCTTGGTCGGGTTGCTCCTGTGGCGCGCCCCACATGGCCATGAGCTCGTCGCCAATGTAATCGACGAGCACGCCGCCATGGTTCAGGACACACTCCGATAGCGTCCCCATGACGTCGCCGACCCATTCGACCGTTCGTGCGGGACCGAGCCGCTCGGCCGAGCGGCTGAAACCGCGAATATCGCAGAAGAGGACGGTAATCTCCGAATCGCGGCCGCGCAACAGATCGGGGTTGGCGGCAAGCTGCCGCGACAATTCCGGTGTGAAGAATTGCTCGAACTGGACCCGCGCCCGTAAGGCGGCTTGCTCGTGCTCGACGCGCGCCAGCC
>Ga0066388_100002955_pt1 | contig 10731 bp, 1 predicted proteins | sample PanSoiMetaGPlot6_FD_64539 | JGI IMG/M metagenome (GOLD analysis project Ga0066388, IMG submission 64539) | Tropical forest soil microbial communities from Panama analyzed to predict greenhouse gas emissions - Panama Soil - Plot 6 (Hybrid Assembly) | ecosystem: Environmental > Terrestrial > Soil... | reverse complement strand
CCCTACGGTGATCTGCACGTGGGCCCGCCGCCGCGCACGGATCGCATTCCACCCATACCAGCGCCTCCGCTGCAGTGGGACCACGAGGCAGCCCGCCGCCAGGGCGAAGAAGGTGACCGTCGAGCCCAGCAGAGATTGCACGATGCCTCGAGGCGGCGCCACGGACATGCTCCCCATTAAGAGCAATCGCTACACACCGAAACAGGGATGGCACAGAAGCCATCCCTGCTTCACTTCTACCGACCTGGACATGCCAAACAAAAATACTTGGCACCCAAGATCTAGATCTGTGGAATTACACATTCAGGTTCATTCCTATCGCTAATAACATTGAGTCATCAAAGCGGGATGGGTCCCGCAAGCGGCTCAAGAAAGCACTGGAGGAACGAACAATGGGATACGAAACAGACAACGCGGAAAGCAGAATCGGCAGAACGCAAGAAACACTTACTACCGGCGATGGCGCGGTTTCAGAAGCATATGCAAAAATGGCAGCCCAATCGAGACAGCAACGAACTGAGCGCCAAGCTGGTATCGCCCGCGGCAACTCTTCAGACTACCTGATACTAACCGACCCCTACCGTGATCTGCAAGTGAGCCCCCCGCCCCGCACCGATCGGATCCCGCAACCTATACCGGCGCCTCCGCTGCAATGGGACCACGAGGCAGCCCGCCGCCATGGCGAAGAAGGTGACCGTCGCGCCCAAGAGAGACTGCACGAGGCCTCGAGGCGCAGACAGGGCAGAGTCGCCAACTAGTAGTTAATGACTGGGATGGCTAATGATGTTGAAACCATCCCAGTGTCCGCTTTGCTATTCTGTTAGCTTTCGACACGGGTATATGACCTACAGGTAGGCAACGCATTCGGCTGACAGAGGCAGTTCGCAGTCGCCGGCCCGCCCCCTCTTGCATTGTCCCCTGGACACGATTTAAACGGAAATCTTTGGCCCTAGTCCCATTTGACCGTGAGGATGCAGCATGGCGCTCGATAGACACGATGACCGGGGCGATGCGGGGCGAGAATCAAGACCGAATCGACCCGACTCGGTCGCGTCCGAAGTTCACGCCGAGCAAGACGACTTCGTCCGCCGGCAACGCGAGGAAAGAAAGCGACTGAACGCAAGCGGACGCACTGGACACACCGAGACTTTCGGAAAACTGATAATCGACGGACTCCAGGCAGCTAGCCAAGGCATGCGGCGAGTCGTTGAACGGCTGCAATCCGGCGAGGGCCGCTCGCCAGGACACGCGGATCAGTCACGCGAGGCACCAACGGGTGAGGCAGGCAGGCGCGGAGGTGAAAGCCCGGCAGAGGCCGCACGGCTTGTCACGGATGAGGGCAGAGTTGCCCAACCGGCGCCACCGCACGAGCAGCACGAACAGGTCAGCGGCAGTGACAGAAGTCCCGCCCTGGCTGACCGGCACGACAGCACCGCCCGGCATTCTCCGGAGCTGCCAACGCCAGATCAAGCCTCGCTGCAAAGGGCTTCGGATATATTAAGACGCGTAGTTGCCGGATCACGAGGAACCGCCATCGAGGTCCAGTCTGACACTCAGACCGGCCCTCACGTCCTGCAGGAAATCCCAACCGAGTCCCATGTTGGTCCCCGAGTCTTACAAGAGATCCCGACCGACTCGCATATCGGTCCTCGAGTTTTGCAAGACAGCCAAACCGAATCCCAGCCCGGCCCACGGGTCTTGCAAGAGATACCAACCGAATCACATGTTGGACCTCGAGTCTTGCAAGAACTGCCAAGCGATAGCGCAGCAAGTGCTCGCCTAGTACAGGACTCTCGGGGAGACACTGCGGCCGTCCCCCGCCCGACTGACCAGAGTCAGGCTGCTCACCCATTTCCCGGCGAAGTGATCAATCGCAACCTTGATCCAGCGGAGCACGAAATCCGTCGTGGCGATACGTTGCATTCGATTGCAACCGAGCATCTGTTGGGCGCCAACCCATCGGCGCAGGACATTCGCGAGCACCAGCAAGAAATCGAAAAGCACATGCAAGAAATCGCTCGCATGAATAGAATACGCGATCCACATCACCTTCGAGAGCATGTGTCCCTTCATTTGCCAGGGCATACTGCAGACGGCGGACTGGTTACCAACGAGGGCGACCAGATTCGAACTCGCTGGCAAAATGGGGTGGAGCAATGGCGCAGCCATGACGGCTCGACGGGACGAGTCCTGACTCCAGATGAACATGGCGGGCTTCATGAGCACTTCTGGGGACCGGCAGGGTCGGACGATCTCGAGCGTACGGCTGACGGGCATTATCGATCGGGGGGTCGAGAAGTTGTCGGAGACAGCAACCTTGGTGTAAACCGCGATCGCTGGAATTTCAATCGGGATACAGAAGGGGAGGTGGCGGCCTATAGCAGGGTCACTCAGACGTTCGATGCGATGGAGCAACGGCTCAGGCAGGAACGACCCGACATTGCCGACGACCAGAATCCTGAGATGGTGCGCCTCGGTCGAATTCGCGAGTCCATGTTGGAATTGGAGGATCGAGCACGGCGCGACGGTTTATCGCCCGCCGAGGTGGCAAGAACTTTCCAGGAGGTCTCGCGTCTCCTCGACTCCACTGCAACACAACCGACGGCGGCATCGCAGCGTGTCGTTCTTGTAGATCAGGTCTTGCATCAGGCTGTCCATCCTGAACAGGTCGCCCAGGGACCGAGGGGCACTGCAGGGCTGGCCGCTATGGAGTCGTCCCTGTACTCACGCAATCCCTCACAGGTGGCGCATTTACTGGCAGAAGTAGCGACGACTGGCCGCTTTACGCCGGCCGGCGGTGGCGAGCCTATCTCCATCGATGCTGCCAGTCTGCGCCCGACAGGCAATGCCTTGGAGCCGGACCCACTGGGCGGCGATCGCAGCTACGCAAGCCAGATGCTGCAGGTGGTCGCCGTCGATCTCCACCTCTCGCAACATGCACCGACAGATAGTTCGGGGCTTCCGGCCAGAGACGGAAATGGGCAGCGCGTTCAAGCGGGACACGTGACATATTCCGAGCTTGAACCGGAAACCGGCGCCAGACCGCCTGACAGCGGACAGCGATTGGTGGATGCTAACGGACACGAGCTAATAGATTCGGAGACCCGCCGTCCGATTCGAAACCTCAATTTGACAGACAGCGATATCGGCAGCGTGCAACATCTCATTACTGGGTCGGATGCGCAACCGGCACTTACTCATGCTTCTGTGAGTAGTGAGTCCGATCTGGCGTCAAGGCTTACCCAGGCAGGCAGGGATAGCGGCTATCCAGTGGTAATCGCTGTCAATACTCAGCGAGAACCGTTCTCGCATGATTATCGGGGTGAGCTGTCTGGCGGCCCAGATCCTTACCGGATCGTGACGGTCACCGGATTTGACCCGAGTACGGGTCGGGTGTCTATCGCCGAGCACCGGGGATCAGCGCATGATCACATCGGAGACAATGCGATCCCTTTGCACGATTTGTATGTGGCCACCCGACCGCCTGGCAGTCCTGAGGTGATCGCAGATCTGAGGCAGCGACAGAATACCGGCAGCCAAGCCGAGCGAGCGGACACGCAGATGAACCTCCTGCGTGAGCGGCTCAATGCTCACGAGATTAATTACTCGGAATACATCACACAAATGTCCACAATGTATCGCGGGGTGCAGGAGAGCTGGCGGAATGAAGACACACAGTCGGTGGCTCAACTCACTCCCTTGGAGCAGCAGTTCCGGCAGGCACAACGCGACCAAATTCATGAGCGGTTCAGCCAGGAACTGATGGCAATGCCTCGTGGTATCGGTCAGGAAGTAATCATGCACATGGATCGTTCGCCAGAGAGCGCACGTTTCCAGAGGGAGCTCAATGACCACACGCATGCGCTCGGCCAGGAGCCCATCAGCCGGTCGGTTGCCTGGCAGCGAGCCGGCGCGCTAGCCGATGCGACGCTCAACCACGCAGGCGTGGGTGTTGGCAATGATATGAATGCGATCGCCGACATTCTTCGCAATTCAAACGCAGATGAACGCCGATTGATGGACGTCATGTTCCAGCAACGATACGGCAGAAACCTCGATCAACTGTTTAGAGAGCGCTTAACCGGCTCGGATCTCGATCGTGCGATGACACTGTTGCATACCAGTGATACTCGCGCTGATGACGCGGGACGAGTTCACGTTGCCTTGATGGAGCTCGGCGAGCTTTCCGACCGGCGTGCCACCGCTGCAGCGGTTGGACTATCTGCAGTGCTCGGCGAACGCCTTTCCGAAACTGTATCCGGGCACCGATCGCCGGAACGGAGCGCACAGGACATTCGCGACACTTTAGCGACGATGAACTCAGATCAGATAGCCAGGCTCGATCAGGACTATCGCGAGCGATATCAGATGGGGATCAACGAAGCTCTGGCGCATGCACATATACCCGACGCCACACGACAAGCTATCGCAATCTACATGAGAGGAACAGACCACCGCACTGACCCAGATACACAAGCACTTGCCAACATAGCGCTAAGGGCACACGACATTGACATGTTTCAAGAAGCGTTTCGCACTGCCTCACAGCCGGCACGCGATGCCTTCCTGGCGGGCAACGGCGAGGGGCGCATGAGGGAGGCCTTCGGTGCATTCTTTAGTTCGACGGATCTGCAGCATGCTTCCGACTACGCCCGCCTTGGTCACCTCAGCACTGCCACCACAATCAGGGACAACACGAGCATTACCGGCGACAACGAGCGGGCAATCGAGAGGGCACTGCAGCAGATGAGCCCTGAAGAGCGACAGGCCTACGCGCGAGGGCGCGAGCTGGATCGCTGGCAAAGCACGCCCACCAACGATTCGGAAAGGCAGGCGTTGGAGACATACCGAGATCTTCGCGCAGCTATGGCCGGTGCCGGTGATGAGAACGAACAACTGCGCTGGGACGACATGGTCAGGGCGCCCGGCGGCACACTAATTACGAGGCTTCTTAATCATCGTGGCACGCTTGTCGACGATTCTGTCTCTGAAATAAACCGAGACGTTCAATCGCTCAGCCGCGAAGATTGGAATCGATTGCACGACATTACCTACCGCGACGATATGCGGACGGCGATGTCCTACCTCAGCGAGGATGAACGGGCGCAAGTAATGGCGGTTGTCGACTCGCTAAGGGCGGCTCCTTCTTACGAAGCAGCCATCGCCGGTCCGAACATGGACATTGCTACGAGAATGAATGTTCACGGCGATAACAGAGACTCCTCTCTTGCCGTAATTCGTGATTTAGAGCGTGCGTTTCAAGCAGATCCGCATCTCCGAGAGGGCCTCAACAACCCACAGAACGATCAGGACAGGGAGCTGGCCAACCGCTTTCGAGCAGCCGCCCAACGCGCTTTTGGCAATGACTATGCAACTTATGGCGCGCCACTCATAGAAACCGGGCACTTGCCGATTGAGCGCCAAATGGATTTGAATGCTCGAGCCGGTGACATCTCGGGGGCGTATAGCGATCTCGCCCACTTGACCGACGACGAGAGACGAAGCATTTTGGACAATCCCGATTTTCGCAGGCGCGCAATCGGATTCATGGACGTACAGCAGCCGGGGGCCGGCGAGATTGCGCTGAACGTGGTGCGCCAGGGTGAAATGCGGCCGGAAGACAGGATTCGCGCTTACGTCGTAGCCGGAGGAAATTGGCAGGAGGGTGTGAGAGAGGTCCTGTCCGATCCACGCCTGACTCCGGAGCAAAGAGAGCACATTCGCACCGAATACAGCATCAAGTATCGTGCGGATCTGACGGCTGCAGCGATAAGTGAGCTGTCTGGGCAGGCGCAGCAAGACGCCCTGAGAGCAGGCCGGCACGAGCCGGTTAACGACCGGCAGGCTTACAACGCCGAGCGCGACGATGCATACAGAAGCAATGATGGCGTTGGCCGAAGTCTGGTAAATGCCGTCTGGGACGGCACCAGTTACACTGTCGACGATCATCTGAACCGTTATGCTGCAGCCGTAACGGAGGTCTCACGCAATTACCAACAACTGCCCGTGGAGAGGCAAAGGGAACTGGCTGAGAATTTACGGCACGCGCTTTCCGATTTCCGGGAATCCAAAGGTGCCGCTGCTGACGGGGCAGTTGATGCAATCATGACAGTCGCCGCTGTAGCCGGAGCAGCTCCTTCCGGCGGTGTCAGCCTGTCGCTGCTGAGTGCCACCGCTTTCGGTGGCGCACTACTGAGGGTCGGGGTTCGCAGCACTGTCATGGGAAATGACTACAGCCTTCTCCGAGAGGGCGGCGCAGACGCGTTTATGGGCGCTGTCTCCGGTGTCGGAAATCTGGTAGGTCCTGGAGAGCTGGCAACAATGTTGCGGGTTGGTGAGCGCGCCGGCGCCACAGCAACCGCGGCAATCGTCAGAGAGGGTGGGCAACGTCTGCTTGTCGACGGCTCCGAAGATATTCTGCGAACTCAACTGTCCAGGCTGACACGAGAGGCTATAGAGCACAATACGCCGATATCACGCGAGGCAATAGATCGGCTTGCCGGCGAAGTCGCCAGAAGTTCAGCGGACAGAGCTCAGTTAAGCTCGCTCATAAGAAACAACTTGCAGCAAAGTGTTGAGGGCGAGACGAGATCGTTCCTCCAGACATTGGTCCAGCGCACTGCACCACACTACGGTCTTCAGATGGGCGCCGGCGCCACCGTAGGCGGTGGGACGGAGTTTGCACGCGGCGTGGCGCAGTGGGATCCCCATGCGAGCTTCTCGGACAACGTCTCGAGAATTGCGATGGCGACTGCCACCGGTGCTGCGTCTGGCGCTGGCGGTGCTGCTGCGTTTTCAGGTCTCTTCCATGTCGGAGGCGCAGCCTACAGAGGACTTCGTGGTGAGGTACCCCACGCGGCAGAAGTTGTCGCCTCCGAAGGGCAATTCGCGCTTGTACGGTCCAGAGAGGCAGGACAACCGCATGGGGATCCAATTACCGTAACGGCAGAGCAGTTGAGATCGAACTATACGCGAGTAGGTGACAGTGATTACTATGTCAACAGTCATGGAGAGGCCTTCCGAATGCGGGAGAGGCCCGACGGCACCCGTGAACTACTGAACGACCCGGACGTCGTCGTAGCCCAACGCACACAAGATGGTCAGACGCCGAGCCAAGAAGCGTCTGCGAGCGGACTTCGAGCACAGGGTGATCGCACGGCCATTCCACCATCACAACCGCACGAGCCTGCTCCTGGTCGCGCTGACCTCACCACCGGCAGCGGAGGCACGCATGTGCGCGAGCCCGCAGGTGCACCACCAGACACACCGCGGCAGCCACCAACACCGTCGGGGGACCGCCCGTCGGATGGTTCGCCCACTCGCCCGGGAAGCTCGCCCCATGAACACGTGACCGTACCGGGACGCTCGCCCCATGAACACGTAACTGTGCCGGGAAGCTCACCTCATGAACACCCAACCGTGCCGGGAAGCTCACCTCATGAACACGTGACCGTACCGGGAAGCTCACCTCATGAGCACGTAACCGTACCGGGAAGCTCACCTCATGAGCACGTAACCGTGCCGGGAAGCTCACCTCATGAACACGTAACCGTGCCGGGAAGCTTACCTCATGAGCACGTAACCGTGCCGGGAAGCTCACCTCATGAGCACGTAACCGTGCCGGGAAGCTCACCTCATGAGCACATGACCGTGCCGGGAAGCTCACCTCATGAGCACATGACCGTACCGGGCAGCTCACCTCATGAGCACGTAACCGTGCCGGGAAGCTCACCTCATGAGCACATGACCGTACCGGGCAGCTCACCTCATGAGCACGTAACCGTGCCGGGAAGCTCGCCTCATGAGCACGTGACCGTACCGGGAAGCTCACCTCATGAGCACGTGACCCTACCAGGCAGCTCACCTCATGAGCACGTAACCGTGCCGGGAAGCTCACCTCATGAACACGTGACCGTACCAGGCAGCTCACCTCATGACCACACGACCGTACCATCAAGTTCGCCGAATGATCATGGGGGTGCACATCCGGGCTCGTCTGATTCACATGAGCCAATTCCACTCACCAATAGACGACAGCCCGCAGATCCCAGAGATTCACATGAGCCCATCCCGCTCACCAATAGACGACAGCCGGCAGATCCCAGAGATTCGCATGAGCCCATCCCGCTAACCACTAGACGACAGCCGGCAGATTCCAGAGATTCACATGAGCCCATCCCGCTAACCAATAGACGGCCGCACGAGGCTCCCGCCGGTTCACATGAACCACTCCAGAGAAGCAGTGCACACATTGGAGAGCGGCAAGGCTTTGAAGACGACCTTATTAGCGAGGTAATGGATGCCGCCGCCATCCCGCAGAACAGGCGCGCAGAACTGTTGCAGTACATCCGCGAGAACCCACTGGCCCAGCCCGAGGCAATGGACAGACTTGCCCGGCAGTTAAGCGATGTTACTGGTCGGTGGTCCGACGTCTCTCACCTGGCCACCAATGCTGAAACTAGCGCCGCACAGTTGCGTCACGCCTGGGCGGAATACCGGCAGGCTGTGATGGGTCGGTTGCGGGCATCCGATGGCAGCAACGAGCAAGAGTTGTCCAATCTCCTGCGTCACCCCGACCAGCTTCGGTCGCGACTGGCCGATTCGCCAGACGCGCTCCGCACCCTCGACGAGTATGTTCGTGTCCGAGACGCCAACGCACGAGTTCAAGGCGACCTTCATGCAGCGGCATCCGCGAGAGCTGCGGAAATGGAAACAGCATTGAACAATGTTGCCGCAGATCAACACTTGCCCAGAGTAAGAGTACAGGTTGTCGACGATGCCTTTATAGGCGATCCAGTTGCATTGTATGCAGATGGGGTCATCACTCTCCGGCAGTCTGATGTTCTCTCGAATCGAGACCCAATGCACGTAACTGAGGCTGCATATCACGAATTTGTGCACAACCAACAGCACAACTTGATCATTCGTAGCGCCATTGATGACGTCGAGCGGCAGCTCGGCAGGCCAATTCAACCACAAGATTTCGAGCGCATCCGGCAGGATTTGAATCAACGTGCACACGACACGATCTCCGACGAGCGTCTTGCCGAGGTGCTGCGTGCTCGGAACGGTAGGGAATTGGATGCAAACGAGCGGCTCAGGGCCGATCATCTAACAGAGGCCTGGAGAAATGGCTCTAACGGTAACGGTATCACCCGCGTGCGAGACGATCTACGCGTAACCATCAGCGAGCTGCACAAGGCATTGGAGTCGGGCGGGGGCACCGATCTAGTTCGCCGACTCAGCGAGGACAATGGGACTCTTGCTCAGCACTTGTTTGGAGGTCCGCCACCGGCGCCGATCGCAACCTTGGTCAGGCGAGCGCAAACTGAAGGCGCAGGTGCGATCGACGACGCAGCAGCTCAGGATTTATTCAGGAGCGCATTGTCGGAACGGTGGCATAACCTCGCACAAGAGCAACGTTCGATTCTCGCGCGCTATCTATCAGGCTTCGACGAGCGCGAAGCCAACGTCGCTGAGCGCATACTTACTGCGCGGGTTCGTGAGCAAGGTATTGTTGGTGCTCAGCACGCATATCGCGCTGGCGATCGCATCGTGTCCAATGGACAGGAGTGGGAAGTAATGGCCGTCCATGGCAATGCGGTCGAAGCCAGACGACCAGGACCACCTCCAGAGCTCACCGGGCCTGGTGTTCCGGAAGGGCAGTACAACTTGTCAGAGTACTCGGCCATTAGATCAGGTGACACCACATACTACCGAAGTGCTGACGGCGACTACTACCGCCTGAACTCCAGGCGCGAACTGGTTCAGGATTGGGACATCACGCCTCAACCTCTCCCCGAGCGCGGATTGGCGCAGCCGGCTCACGGGGGAGCGCGCTCTGCCACCGCTGATGCTCTTCCACCTCCCGCTCCGCACGCGACTCAGTTTCCTGGATCTGCGACGCAGCGCGCCGCCCTTCCTCGCGATGTCCTGACGGCGCCTGGCGCCGTCGAGGCGCCGGGAGGCCGGGCAGACCAGCCGGCAGGCGCTGGAACTCGGGCACTGCGCCCCGCAACAGATGATCAGGGGCACGCCCAGCCACACGAAGTAGCCGCGCACGGCGACCGGCCTGCGGCAGGCGCCGGCAACGACGCTCGAGAGCAAAACGCCGGTGCGCAGCCCGAACTTCGCACTTTGTTTATCACCCGGACCCCCGACGGTGACATTGCCCTGGTCCGGCCGGCCGCAGCAAGTCCCCCAAGCGGGGAGCACATATCTGTCACCCCGGAGACTCTGCAAACATACCGGAGAGTCGGTGATACGGAATACTATGCGGATGCGCAGGGCAACTTCTATCAGCTTCAGAGAGCGGCCGACGGATCTCAGGAATTGGTCCGGGACACGCAGCTACACGTATTCAACGTTGCATACAACATAGAAGTACAGCGCCCCTTAAGGTACGAGCTCGATCCCGCCCAGACTGCCTTGCGGGATGCTTCACTAACCGAAGTCGGAGCACGCGAGGGCGGCGCACTCGGCACTGGATTGCGCGATATGACTTACACTGGCGCGGATGGCTTGCCGCGTCACGTAATCTTCCATCCCGATAATGGACAGTCGCATGTCAGATTGCGCAGGGAATTAGCCTCAGAACGAATCCATCAGATGCTCGGCTTGGAAAACGGATTTCCGGTCACTGTTCCGCGCGAAGTGGAACTCACGGTCGATGGAGTCAGAACCAGAAGAAGCGGCTGGGTCCAGGAGAACTCCGGTGAGCCACTGGAAAGA
>Ga0066388_100002954_pt1 | contig 10732 bp, 16 predicted proteins | sample PanSoiMetaGPlot6_FD_64539 | JGI IMG/M metagenome (GOLD analysis project Ga0066388, IMG submission 64539) | Tropical forest soil microbial communities from Panama analyzed to predict greenhouse gas emissions - Panama Soil - Plot 6 (Hybrid Assembly) | ecosystem: Environmental > Terrestrial >... | reverse complement strand
CAGAATGAACTACCGAAAGAGCATCACAAGCTGACCTACAAATTGTCACGCATCGTCAAAAGCGCAAAGGCCGAAATGGAAGCGTTAGGTGAATCGCAAATTGACCTGATGCGAAAATGCGGATTTCAACAGGGCGAACAAAATGTTGACATTGAGAAAATCAATGTCTTCAATCGTGAATCTAAAAAGTTCATGAAAGAGACAAGCTGTGAGCTTTGGGGCGATGTCTTCATGTACAGCGATCTGTGCGAGCTTGTATCTATCTCGGCGCTCGATCTCGCAGATTTAGATTGGCTGATTATCGAAGGTGAAGACAAACCCGAAGCGAAAGGGGCAACCGCATAATGGCTATTTGGATTTCGTTGTTAATTGCGATACTCGGGTGTCTGGTTTACTGCCTGTCGAATAATCCGAAAGTGGCGGAGATGGGACGGCTTGCTTGGCTTGCCGGCCTGATTGGCTTCTGCGTACAGGTCGGCGGACACTCTATTTCTCTGCTCCGGTAGGTTTCTATGGGATGCAAAATTGTCATCAACTGTCGTGATCATCACGGCAAGCGCCACAAACGACGCAAGGCGCGCATTCAATTTACCTCTGTTCAACTGGACAGATTTACAATCATCAAAGGGGACATCATGGCAATCACAATCACAGACTCACAACAATTCGACCTTGCGGCGCAGGGCGTAGACAAAAAGGGCAAACCGACCGCGCTCGATGGCGCCGTTGCGTTCATTTCATCTGACCCTAATCTTCTGGTTGCGACTCCGATTGATAACTTGTCGGCGACCATCACTGTAGGCCCATTAACCGCTGTGACTCTGCCAGTCACAGCGCAAATCACGGCGGAAGGTGATGCAGACCTGGGCGCGGGCGTCGTTCCGGTTCTCGGGGTTTTGGATGTCACAATCGTTGCGGGTCAGGCGGTCAACATCAGTCTGACGCCAGGGACGCCCACAGAGACGCCCTAAGCTCTAAAAATTCATCCTGGCTCAATTCTGCGCAAGTGCGGGGCGGTTTATGACGACTCAGGAGATTAAACAACTGGTAATTGATTATGCGTACGGGTGCGGCATTAACCCTAATGTCGCACTCGCGCAGATCAATCGTGAATCCGGTTTCGATCCAACTGTAGTTGGCGCGGATGGTGAATTAGGGATTGCGCAGTTTATGCCCGGCACATGGGCGAGATTCGGCCAGGGGGCGCATTCAAACGCGGTTGACCCGGTTCTAGCTCTCAACGCATGGTGCGGCTACATGCAATGGCTCCTGAATCGGTACAACTACAATTATAAACTAGCATTGCAGGGTTATAACGGCGGCGAAGGGCATGTTGACAGGGGCGACGTTTCGAGCGGGGCGCAAGCCTACGCAAGCGCGATTCTGGCGACTGCCGGCGCGGACGAATGGGGTAATCCCTGGCCGGATGTTCAAACGATCGCGGGTGGGCCTGCGCCTCCGGGTCAACCCCCGGGCCAAGTGGACTGGCAGACAATCGCGCTTGTCGGCGGCGTGACTCTGGCTTTAATCATTGCAATTAGGTCATGACTCCCCCCAAGGAGTTTGGCATGTTCGGACGGATTCTAAATGATATGTACCTCAACCCGGCGTTGGTGATGATGTTTATTGCGATGCTCATGGCGTTCATCGCTGTTGGCGGTCTGATCTGGAAAGCGGCTGATAAATTCGGCAGGCTTGATGTCAGAATTGCGCGGATCGAGACTAAGCTTAGTTTGTCGCCTGACGACGCAAAAACCGAAAGCCGGCAACCCTCCGCGCGGTCTCCGAAAGCCGCACAGCGGGCAACCTGAGCTAAATGCGAAGGTGTTTACACGAAGGCGGGAAAACAAAAGCCGGGTCAGATGACCCGGCTTTATTGCGTCTGCAACCTATCCCCCGTTAGATACAGACCCGCTCACTCAGCGATGCGGGCATGCTCCCTAGTTGAAAACGCGGACGCATTATACAAAATTGCCCTGGCGAGCCAAACGCCAGGGCGAAGAAGATTGAAGCAGTTGAAAGAATCTATCCTCAAACCAGAAGCGCAAAAGGGGGGCCGGCTCATTTCCCGTGGGCCGGCCCGACAGCCATATACAAACAAATAACGAATTGCGCGGACAATAGGGCATCTCAGGTTTGATTGCAAGACATCAGGTCGGGCATTTAATCCCCTTCACTATTTCAATGGTTCGCTCTCGAATGCAGGGCGTGTTGAATCCGGCAATGTCAACTGTGGTCGTAAACCAGATAACCCATGCAGGTAGGTCAATTTCTTTGCGGCCATTGTGATAAAAATCAGCGCGCTTTCCACCTATACGTACTTGATACCCTAACGACTCCAGCCATTGCGCTAGCGGGCAATCACAGGCAATCCCGGCCAACCCGACAATCGCCCCGGGTGGTTGAGCTTCAAGCCATTCAAGAAAAGCGGTCTGATCAAAGATTGATTCATCCGGTTCTAGTATTTTCTTTTTCTCCATAGATCTCTGAATTGCTCCGAATTTAGTGCTGTATAAAGCACGGTATGTTTTATTGATTTATGGCCTAACAGATTTTGAATTGTGCGCGTAGGCGTCTGTCTGTTGGCAAGTAGATGCCCACAAGTATGGCGCAGCATGTGCGGGTGGATATGGGGCAACTTGGCAGCCTTCGCAATCCGGATGAAAAGCGAGTTGATAGCCTGTCGGGTGAATGGCCCTCGAATACCAAAGAATAAAAAGGGCGACCCGGCCTGACTCGACGCTGATCTCTCCCGCAACCATGCACGCAGCGCCCGGAGTTCATCCCCTTCAATCGGCTGGCTTGTCGAGAGACTATTCTTGCTGCGCCGGACAAAGATTTGCGCGCCTTCTAAATCAAGCTCATCAAGTCGAATGTCTATCAACTCGGAAACCCTGAAACCATGTCTATAAGCCATCATGACCATGCAGTGATCTCGCGCGCCGTTGCGGGTCTTTTTCGCGGCTTTCAGAAAACGTTCAAGCTCGCTCTCCGTCAGGAAGTTTTTGCCCTGCTTCCCTTCCCTTTCTTTGATGGCCTTGCGCGCGTGAGCGATCTTCGCAGATTTCGACAGCTTTTCGCGGGTCTCTTTAGACGGTTTCTTGCCTATCTTGGGCATGGTCATTCCCCTTGTATCGTACGATGCAATTACCTGATGCGACCTTAAGCCGCAGTCTTAACACCTGACAATTCTTCAACGCATAGTAGGCACTCGGGCAAGCATACCATCTGATGTGTCGAGCACATCACAATCTGAAATGCCCAATTGTCCCCCCACGGTTGCGGCTCGATCATTCCGGCCTCCATTGCTTGCGCCAAGGTTTGACTCAATTCTAGCGAGTACAGATCGTTCATGCTCTGTAAGCTCGCTGGCGCGTTTGCCGTTGCCTTTGCCGATTCGTTCTTTGAGTTTTTGGATGACGCCATGATTTATTCCTCCATTGTGAAGCGCGGAGATTGCCGCGTCTGTGAATTTTCCCACTTTAATGCTTGCTACCATTCGCTTAGTCAAACCAACACATAGATGATTTGCAATTGTCGGCGCATGCCGAGTCCTCGACCATTTCAACCGGCGTCTGATGATGACGTAATATCCGCCCTTATCACGTTCTCGGAAGTCTAATTCATATCGAAACCATTCTGTGCGAGTTTGGGCATTTCCCGAAATGCCCAAAGATTTCGGGTGGATTTGCCCAATGATTTTTGTTTGGGCATTTTGTTGAATGTTTCTTTGGGCATTTTCGGTTAAGTGTTTTTGCGCTCTGGCAATTGCCGGAAAATGCCCAACGATTTGCCCAACACTTTTCACTGTCTGAAATTTTTGGGCATTTACCGTTGTTTCCGGTTCTTTAGTCTCAACAATGGCCGGCACGCTCTCAACCGGAGCGACCATGCCGGCCTCTATTTTTTTCTCGTATTTGAGAAGTACGGGCGCGGTTGCGAGACCGGAATAACTGTTTGCGCTGGCGGCAACGCCTGATACTGCGGAGTCTCTAAATGGTCAGGGATGCCGTTGTGGTTTTTGTCCATCTCCCAGAAAGCAAACAATAACGCCCCCAGAAAGACGGCTGTAAAGCAATCAACGAATGACATCCATGTAAGAAACGGCGTGAACTTTGCAATCACTTGATCCGGGGTCAACCGCGCTGGCTTATCTAGCGATTTTGAATCATCAGCAGTCGGCGCGTTAAAGCTCGGGACGCTTGGCGCTGTCATTTGTGGCGCAGAAAGTACGCTGTGCCTCTGTTGTACTGGCAGTCTTGACAGACGGCGTGACTCCGCTTGAATTTGCGCCGTCTGGCTCCTGACTAAATCCGCGTTAGCTTGCGCGATCTGTAATTGTCTGGCCGTCTCTGCATCGCGTAACTTCTCTTCCCTAGCCTGCTCGTCATGCCGTTCGGCGAGTCCTTGTTTTGCTGCGCTATGTTCGCGGGCCAACAGCCAATGACCCCCCAAATTGACAGTTAAAACAAGTGCAAGAGCAACATCAGCCAAGACACAATATTGCTGTACTTTCTGTGTGGCGTCTCTGCTTTTCCATGTGAAGATAGCGGCAATCAATACCGTACTACCTAGCATGAACGTTGCCAAAAAATATGAATCAGGAAATACGTTGTAATTGGCATATCCGACCATTACGGCGGGAAAGATTACAACGCCGGTGAACAAAAAGAATTTTCGCCAGGGGTTCATATGCCCTCTCTCTTTTCAGGATAAGGGCCGGCAGGCTATAAAGGCTTTCGCCTGTCGCTTTGCCGAGCCACGTTCGGTATTTAGACTCTTGCCGGTTTGAGTGGGCCGGCAAGGTCAGCGATGGGCGATTTTACATCACGTCAATGTTCGGTTTTTCATTTTGTTTACAAAAAGTCTTTTCGCTCGATCTCCTGAGCGGCGGTTTCAGTCAATGAACATCGGGGCCAGTATTTCAGGTCTGGCTACAAAAGGGGGCATACCGTAGTCAAAACTTCCTGATCTCCCGCGCGATTTCCCTGGCGGCGATTTCCTTACATCGCAAACATTCGGCATGCGCTTTATCGCCTTCGTGCCAAACGTTACCGGCAACATCGGCGATCATTGCGCAGGTTTCGCGCATCTTTGCCGCGCCATCTGTCATGGCCTCAACAATCGAATCAATCAAGGTTTCGTATGTTCCATCGCTACTTGAAATCGTTTGACCGGCAAAATTCAACGCGGCTTGTATCGCTCGATCTCTCAAAGCAAATAGGAACGCTATACGCTCGGCGTCCGGTTTCCCCCTTTGCCGGCGATTGTGGGAGCATTCATAAGCATAATGAATAATTGCTGCGGCAGGATCATCTGAGATTGCATTCGGCTCAACAAATGCCCGTTCAAGCGCGAGACAGGGATAAGGGCCGGCGTATCGGCCATCTGCTTCGCGCGTCCCGTACTCTTGCACAATGGCTTGCGACAGGTTCAAGTCATAACCGCATTCGCAACGGCCATAGAAAAAGTCAGCGTAGCCATTCGGGTTCGTAAAACCCCGCCGCAGTGAAAATTCTGTAGGCTCATGCTGTGCCTCAAAAGTTTTGCCTCCGCAACTCGGGCATGTGTATTTATCAAAAATGATTTTCATATGCTCCAAACTCCGCTTTATTCAGGTCATCAATAGTCCAGGGGCGACCGTCCGGTTGAGACTCAATCACTTTATAAAAACTCTGCGCCGCAATTGCTCCAAGTCACGGCAACGGCCTGTATGCTCATGACTCTGGGAGTCATCGGGGATTGCCCCAAAGGGATCGTCACTCGCTTACCTGATAACCGGGTGAGCAATTGCGGCGCGACGGCAACGACTGGAATGATCTTTAAAAAATTTCGTCTTTTCATCTCGATACATCCACATCAGCATCAGGGTACCGCTTACATGCGGCCAGATAGTTTTCAAGCCAGCGAACAAAATCGTCATAATCGCCCCAACCATTCGAGGGATTGAATTGCTTGAATCTGCCCGGGTCTGATTTCAGTGTCTCAATTCCCCGGCTCAACGGTTCGATCAATTGTTCGGCCTTTGTAATCCCGATTTCATCCGGACGCCAACAACACTGATACAGGTCAGCGGCTTTCGCCATCTCGATCATGTTATGGGTGATGTTCGCATCGAACACCATCACAGGTTTAGTTGTGGTCAGATAAACGTCTAGGCTCATTGGTCGATCCCCCTTTTCGCCTTATCCCGAATCTTGCCCGCTAAGGCGTCACACACGTTCACAGCATAATATGCGGCGCTTCCCCCACTGCGTTCAGCGATCTTTCGATAGTCTGCGGACGATTGCCCGCAAATCTGCGCGCATTCTTCGATTGCATCTTGCCGTCCCGCTTCAACGATTTTCCGAATTACGAAGCGGCGCAATTCATCATCTCCCAGGTAAACAAAATCGCATTTTTCGTCATTCCATTTAAATGGCTTGTGCGCTCCTGCTTCAATCCATTGATGAAGTTTCTCCATTACATCGTTTACTCGCTCGTCAACGGTCATCAGTCAACTCCCTTTCCCCCTGTCGCGGATTTCAGACGCGATATACCTTGCGGCGTTCGCTTCCCATAAATGCCCGGCCTCTTCTACGGTGTTCCCCTGACGCTCTGAATTTAGAGCTTTCACTTGCTCGCTTTTCTGGTGTCTCTCAGCGGTCTTTGCGCATTCCTCGCGCTCGTATTGAATCTGCGCCACAATCCGGCTAATCAGGTCGTGACTATCTGTGGACTGCTCAACGATCTTTTCGGCGCGCTCTGTGTCGCTCATGTTTGCAACCTGACGGATGACATCATCAACCATCGCCTTGACAACTTCTTTCATGCTTCCTCTCGCAATTTCTTTCATGTGTCCTCTCATATTTTGTTACCTAGTTACCTTGTAAATTCTTTCGCGCTTTGGCCGGAGCGGCGCATTCTCGGGGCCGCGCACATGGCCTCTGACCGTAATCAGCTTGTGTGTTTTCTCGCTTGGGTACCACTGGCGGCGCTCGAATGGATCGAGTTCATAACGGCATGAGATATGGCGGCCTGTCGGTTCGGACTTCTCCGCAGGTTTCGCAATCCGGAGGCACACAATCTCAATGGCCGGCAACCGTCCCGGCGCTCGATCTGTCGGCGCGACCGGTCGGGCATTGTTCATGACTTCTTTGATTGTTTTGCGCTCCCTATAAACGGTGTAAGGGCTGAAGGCGTATCGCTCCATCTGGACAGCCATGCGAATGGCGTCTACTTCTGCTTGATGCTGCTCGGGTTCGCGTGTAACTGCATCAACCGCATGCATGGTTGCCAGTGTCGCTTCGACAACACCTAAATTATGCTCGGAAAGCTTTTCTAACTTCTTACGCCAATTCGCTTTGAATTGAGTTAAGGCCTGCTCGTTTTTTACAAAGGCATAAGTCGCGCCTTGTTCAATGATTTCACCTTGATAATTCCAACGATCATAGGAAACACCCATGCCATAACTGCCCTGTTGAATGTAGGGCGCAACGCAAAATGCTATTATGTCGTCTTCGTAGCAAATCAAATGCGATAGAGGTCGGGCGCATGGTTGTTCGTTTAAATTTACATGACCCCCAACTTCGCATGCTTCAATCGCTTTTGAAATAGGCCAGATGACCGGGCGCATGTCGTTGCGCTCTGCTCTATATGTGGTCATGATCTTTTCAACAACTTCAATGCTTACGAGCCGAATGCGCGGCGCGCCTTCCCCCGTTTGTATTTTCATTTTTCCGATTTCCTTTCTTCGTTTGTTTGGCTTTGCAGTTGTCGCATAACGAGCGCAACCGGCGCGGGCGCACTGGCGACCGGTTGCGCTGTCGGGGCAAACTTCAACCTGTGGCAGATTCAAAAAGCGACTCCTGTTTGATCGCGGCATGCAGGTTGTTGACTGCCTGATTGAAATAGCTTTTCTTCAGTTCGATTCCGACAAATCGTCGCTCCTGCTCGAGGGCCACAACTCCTTCGCTTCCGATTCCTGCGAACGGCGACAAAATTACATCCCCCCTGTTTGACCACAGCCTGATCGCGTTTCTGATTGTCCCCAATTGCAGAGGGCAAAGATGCGCTTCGTCTTTCTCATCCCTGACTGATCGAATGTTGAGCGTGTCTGATTCAACAATGTCATACCAAACAGGATGCGCAAGTTTGATCCATTCCTCGTTTGTAATGTCTGTCTTCACAGGTTCGGGATTCTCTCCGGGCTTTTGAAAGACCATCACATAATCAGCCAGCGCAGGCCACGACCATGAGCTGTCTTTATTCTTCTGCATAAACATCAGAGTTTTTGCCTTCGTCCTGATAGCCTGCGCCTGGGGGTTTTTATCTATCGTGACACGCGAAGCAAATATCCATCCGTGTTTTCTGAACAGTTCAGAGATGTCATCCGAGAATGGTTTCTTGCCTATGTAGCCATCAACCCCCTTGAGACTGGCCAAATCTTGGCAATGAACAGCGCACAAGCGACCGGGCATAGTCACGCGCAATAACTCAGGGATCAGATAATCGAAGTGTTTAAAAAACTCATCGTAGTCTTTGCAGTTGCCCATGTCGGCGTCCGAATCTGAATAGCAATAGAGTTTTGCGAAAGGCGGACTGAAGATAGAAAGCCCGACAGAATCAGACTCAATGGCAGCGATGCGCTCAACACAATCGCCGTGGAGCATTCGCCATTCAGGAGTGTCTACGTCCCGACTCTCGATCCTTTGCTTCATTTTTCTTTCGCCTTTGACTTCACTGATCTGTGTATCTTTCATAGCTCGTACAATTCCCTCCGCAAGATTGGCGGCCTGTTGTTCTTTACGCCTGACATTCTCAACGACACTGATCTCAGCATCGGATGTAATGACAATCACATTAACCGGAGATTGCTGACCAAAGCGCCAACATCGCCGGACAGACTGATACCACTTCTCAAAACTGTCGCTCAGCCCCAAGTAAATCAGGTTGTGGCAGTGCTGCCAGTTAAGGCCAAACCCAAACATGCCCGGTTTGCTGATCAGCGCGCGGACACTCCCTTGGCGCCATGACCGTTCATAAATCTGGCGTTGCTCATCATCTGTTGATCCTTCGATCAAGACCGCTTTTGATTTGAGCAACTTGCCCAGATCACGACCCTCATCATTCAAGTCATGCCAAACAAGCCATTGCTCTTTTGATGTCTTGATAATTTCCGCCGCTCGCTCGACACGGGATTTTAGCGTGTGTTTGCGGGCTTTCGTCCGGCCTTGAATCCCCCTAGGCAAATCGGGAAAGAGTTTCCCATCAGGGATGAAATTGCTGGCAAGTATCTCTTCAGAGATATTCAATGGTGGGAGAATAAAATCACCATCTGAATAGCCGAGGTCTGACGGTTTGCGAACATAGATTGCCCATTGCGCGACCCATTGCCAGAAAATTTCTTGCGCATGGCCTTTGAGTCTATATCCACCCTGGGCGGCAAACCCTGAATCGTGGACAAAATAATTGGCCAGCATCTCTCGCCTTGTCGATGCTCCTAAAAACTCAGCGTGATTGCCAAGTTCAGTCAGGTCATTTGGCGATGGCGTCGCCGTACAGCAAAGGCGATATGGGATGTTCGTAAATTCTTTCAGGATCAGATCGCGCGTCTTACCATCAATTGACTTCAGGATTGAGGACTCATCCAGCACTATCGCTTTAAACTCAATCCCGATAAATTTGTGAAGCCGCTGGTAGTTCGTGATCCAAATACCATCTGATTCGTCCGGCGCAAGTTTATATTTGATCTCAACCCCCAACCTCGCAGCTTCGGCGATTGTCTGTTGCGCAACGGATAATGGCGCGACAATCAGGCCGCGACTGCCATTGGACATCTGACAGATCCATTCAATCTGCATGAAACTTTTGCCCAGGCCGCAATCGGCAAAAATAGCCGCGCGACCTTTGCGCAATGCCCATCGGACAATCTGAGATTGCCAATCAAAAAGCATCGGATGGATCGGCCCAGGTTCAATGCCGGAGGCTTCGATCTTAGGTGTTTTTGATTCCAAAAAATCAGCATAGTGAACAGTCATGACTCAATCCCCTTTCAATGCATCGTACGATGCAATACGGTTATGGTTGTGTTCGCTGTAACCATCGCATCAACCGCTCTATGACATCCTGTGATGTGTGGCCATCAAAGGGTGGCGGTTCCTCGCGCACTATCCCCCGAAATGAGTCCCAATATTCAACCGGTAGGTGATAGGTGATATTGTCGCCCCACAGGTCAATGCCGGCCACAAACCAACCCGGCCACACGGGTTCTGTTTTTCCTTCAATCCAATGCCGGCGCGACTTCCAACTATAGAGCGACATATTTAGCGTTTGAGACAGAGCGCAAAAGAGCAAATACCGATGTGTGTACAGTTCGCTGAAACTGTGAAACCCGTCCGAGACTTCCCCCGGTTCACACTCGATGTTGAGTGGCGTCATTTCCCCCGGTGTCTTCGGATCACTTGCCGGTATCAGCAAAAAGTGTGTCTGGTTTGAGTAGGTCATTTTGAGTTTTCCCTTTCGTATTTGTCCGCGTACTGGTTTTGTGTTTCTGGCCTCCGGATGAGACGTTTAAAGCGGCATCCCATACCGCGTTGTAAAGCTGAGTGTGAGTCATGTTCAAATCGCCGATGGGGCCGGCGTCGCTCGATCTGATCTTGCGAACGACTTCCCCGTTGCGCTGAAATTCAAGCAGGATGTCATAGAGACGGTCAGCGAATGTGCATTCGAGTTTTGCCCGCTCCATGACGGC
>Ga0066388_100002953_pt1 | contig 10733 bp, 12 predicted proteins | sample PanSoiMetaGPlot6_FD_64539 | JGI IMG/M metagenome (GOLD analysis project Ga0066388, IMG submission 64539) | Tropical forest soil microbial communities from Panama analyzed to predict greenhouse gas emissions - Panama Soil - Plot 6 (Hybrid Assembly) | ecosystem: Environmental > Terrestrial >... | reverse complement strand
TCTCGGTCGCGCATCTGTTCATGGGCGGCGTCATCCCGGCGCTGCTGCTCGGGCTGTCACTGATCGTCCTGGTCCTCATCATTGCGCACCGCGACAAGCTGCCAAAAGGCGAGGTGGTTCCGTTCCGCCAGGCAGTCAAGATCGCGATCGATGCGATCTGGGGGCTGATCACGATCGGGATCATCCTGGGCGGCATTCTCTCTGGCTGGTTCACGCCGACCGAATCGGGGGCGATTGCCTGCGTCTATGCGTTCCTGGTCACGATGTTCGTCTACCGGGACTGCAAGTGGCGCGATCTGCCCGCACTGATCGGGCGCGTGGTGCGCACGGTCGGGATGGTCATGATCATGATCGGCTTCTCGATCGGCTTCGGTTACATGATGGCGATCTTGCAGGTTCCGGCCAAGGCCACGGAATTCTTTGTCGCGATTTCGAGCGACAAATACACCTTCCTGCTCTGGGTCAATGTGCTGTTGCTCCTGCTCGGCACCTTCATGGACCTGGCGCCCATGCTCCTGATCTGCACGCCGATCTTCCTGCCGATGATCAAACAGTTTGGCATCGACCCGGTGCATTTCGGCATCATCATGATCCTCAACCTGGGGATCGGATTGCTCACCCCGCCGGTCGGGCCGACCATGGTCGTGGGCTGTGCGATCGGCCGTGTGAGCATGGAAGCAGTGTCGCGCAGCATCTTGATTTTCTATATCCCGATGCTCATCGTGCTTGCACTCGTGACGTATATTCCGGCGCTGACGCTTTGGCTCCCGAGCGTGGTATTGAGATAAAACCCGCCAGGCTTCGTTGCGGGCCTGGTCCATAACCAGGAGGAATCGCATGCGCATCGAAGCAAAAATCGTAGCCCTCCGATTCTTGTATATCGGCGCAGCCCTGATCTGCGCGCCTGCGGTCGCAACTGCACAGCAGACGACCATCCGGGCTGGAACGCTGATCGACGGGCGCGGCGGCATCCAACGCAACGTCGTCATCGCCATCGAAGGCAGTCGCATTGCAAAGATCGAGAGCGGCAATGCGCGAACCGGCTATGACTTGTCGCAACTCACGGTGCTTCCCGGCCTGATCGATGCCCACGTTCACATCGGCGCACACTTCGGTCGCAACAACCGCTCCGTGACGCCCGGCGAAACACCGGTCGAGCAGGCGTTCTACGCCACCGAGAATGCATACATGATGCTGATGGCGGGGTTCACCACCGTGCAAAGCATCGGCGCCGCGAGTGATGTGCCGCTGCGCGATGCGATTGCCAGGGGAAAAATCCCCGGGCCGCGGCTGCTGACGGCGGTCTCTCCGGTCCGCGAACCGGCCATGACGGTGACGCAGATCAGGGAGCACGTCCGCAAGGCGGTCGCCGACAGCGCCGACGTCATCAAAATATTTGCTTCCAAGAGCATCCGCGAGGGCGGCGGACAGACGTTGAGCGACGAGCAGGTACTTGCCGCCTGCAGCGAGGCCAAGAGCCTCGGCAAGCGCGTGTGGGTGCATGCGCACGCGGCCTCGGCGGTACGCGCCGCAGCAGTGGCGGGCTGCACGACCGTCACGCATGGGTCACAGATCACCGACGCGGAAGCGAAGCTGATGGCTGAGCGAGGCACCTTCTTTGAGCCGCAGACCGGCTTGCTCCTGCAGAACTATCTGGAGAACAAGGACCGTTTTCTCGGCGATGGCAATTTCGACGAGGCTGGATTCAAGTTCATGCAAGACGGCATCGCGCTCAACGACGCGATGTTCAAGATGGCCATCCGTCACAAGGACCTCAAAATCAACATGGGCACGGACGCCGTGGCGGGCGCCCATGGGCAGAACGCGCGCGAGATCATCTATCGGGTGCAGAAGGGCGGGCAGGGCGCCATGGATGCGATCATGGGCGCCACATCAGTCAACGCTGACGCCATCGGCCTGAAGGACCGGATCGGAGCCCTGGCGCCGGGCATGGAGGCGGATTTGATAGCGGTCGAGGGCGATCCGCTCGCTGACATCAGCGCGCTCATGCGGGTCGTCTTCGTCATGAAAGGCGGCAAAATCTACCGGAACATCGCTCCGGGACTGTGACCGGGGGCGGCTCATGGCGGGTCGCCGGGGCGGCGGGGCCGTGCTAGCCTGACCGGAACGTCAAGGAATCGAAACAACGTGCTCGACCGGATCAAGAACAGCGGCCTCACCCAGGAGCTTGCCGCCGGCAAGCTCTATGCGCTCCAGAACTCGATGCGGCTCGACGGCCGGGTCTCGTCCTACCCGGCAACCGCCCGCGGCTATTCGGTGACGAACTGCTACCTGCTCAAGCAGCCCGACGCCGCTTGGCTGATCGACACCGGCTTCGGCGGCGATGAGGCGTCGCTGCGTGGGCAGATCGAGTCCCTGATCCCGCGCACGCTGCCGCTGTCCTTGTTGCCACTGCGGTTGAACGAGTTCATGTCGATTCAGAACATCGATCCGTTCACGCTCTACTTTAACGTCAAGGAATGCTTCACCGGCAATCCCGACGCCGCGTTCTGGTTCGATTTCGGCGCCGGCTCAGATTCCGGCCAGAACACGCTGGACCGCCTCAACATCACCACCATCAGCCGCGAGGAGACCATCCCGATTGGCGCGCAGGGCCGCCCGGTGGTCGTTTACCAGGCACCGATCCGCCTGATCGCGACGCGCTGGATCTACGACGCGGCGACCAAGACGCTGTTCACCTCCGACATGTGGACGCATACGTGGCGGGAGACGTCGGATGGTCCCTGGATCATCCAGGACGGCGACGACGACCCAACCGACTTCGACCATGTGCGCTCGTTTCTGCTCAACACGCGCTACTGGTGGCTCGAAGGCGTCGACACCGCGAAGCTGCGCAAGGGCATCGACCAGATCCTGTCGAAGCACGACATCGAAACCATCGCGCCCGGCTACGGCTGCATCCTGCGCGGGAAGAAGACCGTCGCGAGGCACATGCAGCTGGTCGACGATGTGCTCAAGTCACTCGATAGGTCGGTCGCCGTGTCGCGCTATGTCGGCCGCGATGAGGTGAGGTGAGGAATGGCTGCGCGTCATCAGGGCACGCTGAACCGTCCCAACCCGCTGCCGCGCGAGGTCGCGCCCGGCATGTTCTGGCTGGGCGAGTGCCTGGAGCAGCGCCAGCAGGGCAAGATCTATCACGGCTGCAACGCCTCGTTCCTAATCGTTGGCGAGACCGCCGCGATGCTGGTCGAGACCGGCCACCCGAAGGACTTCCCGATCACGGAAGCGCAGCTCAACACGCTGCTGCCCGGCCGGCCGCCGCTGAAGTATCTGTTCGTCACGCACCAGGAAACCCCGCATTGCGGTGGGCTCGGGCGCGTGCTGACGCGCTTCCCGGACGCGCTCCTGGTCGGTGACGTCTCCGACTATCATCTGGCCTTTCCGCAGCATGAGCATCGCATGCGCATGATGAAGGAAGGCGACGAGATCGACCTCGGCGGCCGCGGCTTCCGCGTCGTCGAGCCGGTCGTGCGCGACATGCGCACCACCTGGTGGGGCTTTGAGACACGTGAGCGCGTGCTCTTCCCGGGTGACGGCTTCGCCTATAGCCACTATCACGAGGATGGCCATTGCGGCCTGCTCGCCGAGGAGGCGACGTCGCTTGACCTGCAGGACACCACTGCGGTGTTTGCCGATCTCGCGCTGTGGTGGACCAAGTGGGCCGACATGAGGAACTACTGCGCCCGGCTCGATCAGCTGATGCAGCGGCTTGATGTGAAGATGGTGTGCCCCACCCACGGTCTCGTCATCAGCGACGTTGCCAAGACAATGCCGAAGGTGAAGGAGGGCCTGCTCTATGGCAGCAGTGTTGCGGAGCGCGGCACCAATGATGCCTCCTTCGGCAAGAAGGCTGTTCCGGTATCTTGACGTCACGACCTGAGGCGCGTGCGGCAGCGCTGCTCTTGACACTCCCGGCCAGACCGTCACCCTCAGGAAAACACCTGGGGGAGGCCGCCGTGCGTACCAAGGATTGCTGCCTGAGAGCTCTGGTTCTCACCTGCGCCACCGTGCTGGCCGCGACGCTCGCAGGTGGCGCCGCCGCCGCAGCACAATCCTATCCGTCCCGCCCGATCACGATGATCGTGCCGTTCCCGCCTGGCGGCGCGACCGATGCCATCGCGCGCATCATGAACGACCGGCTACGCGCCGCGCTCGGCCAGCCGGTGATCATCGAGAACGTCGGCGGTGCTGGCGGCAGCATCGGGGTCGGCCGCGCAGTGCGCTCGCCGCCCGATGGTTACACGCTTAACCTCGGTCAGCTTGGCTCGCACGTGATGAACGGGGCTGCCTATGATTTGCCGTACGACCTGTTGAATGACCTCGATCCGGTTTCGCTGATTGCCGCCAATCCGCAGGTGATCGTTGCGCGCTCGGGCATGCCGGCGAACAATCTCAAGGAACTGATCGGCTGGCTCAAAGCCAACCCGGACAAGGCGTCGGTAGCGACCGTCGGCGCTGGCAGCCCTTCGCATGTCAGCGCGGTGTATTTCGCCAACGCGACCGGCGCGCGGCTCAATCTCGTGCCCTATCGCGGCGGCGGGCCGGCGATGCAGGATCTCGTCGGCAACCAGGTCGACCTGATGATCGTGCAGGTCGCGGAGGCGGTGGCGCAGGCGCAGGCCGGGCGGCTCAAGGCCTTCGCCGTCACCGCAAAGACGCGGCTCCCGGGCGCGCCCGACATCCCGACCGTCGACGAGGCCGGCATGCCGGGCATGTACATCTCATTCTGGCACGGGCTGTGGGTGCCGCGCGGCGTGCCGAAGGACGTACTCGCGAAAGTGAATGCCGCGGTGGTCGAGACGCTCGCCGACGAGAACGTGAGGAAGCGGCTCGCCGGCATCCACCAGGAGATTCCACCGCGCGAGCAGCAGATACCGGACGCGCTCGCGGCCTACCAGAAGGCCGAGATCGACAAATGGTGGCCGATCATTAAGGCCGCGGGCATCAAGGCGCAGTGATTACCGACGACGACCACCACCACCGCGGTGGGCGACACGCGCGCCCCCAGCGGCCCCGCCCCGGGCAACAGCGCCGCCTCTTGCGACTGCACCGCCACGATAAACAGCCGCGCCTCCACCGGTGGCGTAGGAGCCACCACCGCAATATTGATAGTTGGGATCACAATATCCCCCGGCATAATAGCCACCGCCACCGGTTACGACTGTTCCGCCTCGAACGACCGCCCCTCCACGAGCGACCGCTCCTCCACGATAGGCGGCACCACCTCGAACTGCACCACCTCGGGCCGCGCCACCTCGGGCTGCACCACCACGAGCTGCGCCACCGCGCTCGCCCCGGACCAACATGATCTGACTCTCATCAATCGAAGCGGTCTCTGGAGCAGTCTTGAGGAGGTCTTTTGGAAAGACCGAAATAGGCGCGCTCATTGCCGGCAAGACAAACAAGGCCGTGCTCGCAAAACCCGCGAGGATCAACCTGAACCCGACGTTGCTGAGTGTCATGTTGTGCTCCTTTCATCGCTTTGATGCTTCGTAAGCCTGCCGGTGTGCGCTGCACATTGTCCGTTGGTCCTTCGAGCTATCCGATGGTTTAAGCCATGCCGAGTGCACGGCGCGCCCGAGCGGCTGATCGCGCTGGAGCGGTCCGACGTTTCGTGGGGCTGGCAACCAAGAGCAAAAGGTTGGCGCGCTATAACAAGACCCTGCCGGTTATTGCTCTTATGTCCGCGGCGGATGTCGTACTCGCTCCGACATCCTCCATTGCATGCTCGCCGCTACCAACCTTCGCGCCGCTGTCGGAGGACGTAGGGGGCGGGCGACGGCGAGCGCGCTGAAAGGTCTCCAACTGCGCGCTCGCCCGTACGCCCTCCCGCAACGAGGCGCGCTTTAAGCCGAGATCGGTAGCCGATCATCAAGGCCGCGGGCATCAAGGCGCAGCGAACCCCGCTCAACCACCAAGATTTTGTGGACCGGGCTTTGTCTGCGATTCCGGCCGACCCCTCACTCCGGTCCCGAATTCATAGACGAGCCTTCCGCCAAGCCAGCCGCCCGCGCCCATCAACAGAAATCCAGCAACGGCGCTGGCAACACTGGCAAGGTGGGCTGTCGAATGATCCACGCGAGGTCCTGAAGATATTGGCAGCACTAACGCGAGGAGAAAGCAGATCCAAGCCGTCGCCATGACCATCATGTGCCAAATGGCTACCTGCATCGTTTCGCTTTGGCCTTCGATCGAGCGCAGCTCCAGCAGACCCGCGATCATTGCAAGCGCGGCCATGATCAAGCCAGCCCCGTTGCTATACTTGGCGACTACGGCAGCGACGTCGCTAATGTCGGCAGCATAGGCAACATAGGCAGCGGTCGCCACAGTCCAAAAAACGATTGGAAAGTGGACCAACATAGGATGGAAAGGATGACCGAAGAGCCGCATTGGCAGTAGTCCTGTGCGTCTAGGAGAGGACAGCCCCCAGCAACGCGAGGAACCCGACGACAGCCACGCCGGCATGGATGAACACAATCGGTTTCCTTGCCACCTCGCCGCGCAAATGAATCGAGGCCAGATAGAAGCCGCCCAGTGCAGCGATGGCCAGAATCACCAAGGCGGCCAGAGCTGCTCCAGGGAGACCCGTCGTCATTGCGGCGTAAATGAGTAGGAGGAGGCCGATCGCGCCCAGCGCCGCGTGCAGCAACGAGAGCGGCCAAGGTGCGAGGCGCCCTTGCAGGACATACACGGCGGCGAGCGTGAGGCCGCCGAGCGCCGCGATGGCAAAAACGATGAGAGCATAAAGCATTTTCGTTTCTCCGTGTCGTGATGGTTCGCGGCGCGCCGCTTCATAGTCCTTTCAGATATTCGACCAGGTCGTTCTTTTGCGTGCTGCTGAGGCTGAGATTCAAATGAGCGTCATAGTGGCTGACGACGTCGAGGAGCGTGGCGAAACGACCGTCGTGGTAGAAGCCACCCTTCTGGTGGGTCCACAGGCCAGCGAGCGGCGCAGTGCGGTACATATGGGTCGGCGACCGATCGGCCTGGAAGGAGTCGACACCGATCTCCGAGGGCGCATGCAAGTTGTTGCCCGGCTCGGTGAAGAGAGGCGGGACGTGGCAGGTCGCGCACTTGGCCGTTCCGTTGAACAGAGTCTTGCCGCGTTCGAACGCGGCTTTGTCGTATGATCCCGCCGGTGCTGGCGGCGCCGGAATCGAGAGCTGATAGAAGTGCAGCGCGGCAAGTTTCGACGTCAGCCGATCCGGGGTGCCACGGGTATTGCCGGCGCCGCTCTTCGCAGCGACCGGGAACTGATCCTTGTTATCGAAGCGGGCATCGAAGAACGTACCGGCACCGTGCATCTCTGTGGCACCGACATAAGCGTTCCAGTAAGGCACTGATCCGTAGCCCGTCCAGGTGTGCAGATTCACGCCAGCCAGTCCGAACGCGGGCGGAATGAGTGTTCCGGCCTGTTTGCCATCCGGACGAAAGGCCTTGCCGTCCTTGTCCAGCTCCGCATCGAAACGGCCGGGCCCCCAGCTCGTGAGAACCTTTTTGACAGTGTCGACGTCAACGCCGAGGAGTTCAGTGAACGGCTTGAGGTTCGGAGCCAGCGACACGATCGCGCCGACGTTCAGATCGCGGTTGGCCCAGCCGTCGAGCCGACGGCCGATGCCTGGCGCAAACGAATCATCGACGGTCGAATGGCACAGCGCGCACTGGATGCCCATCGATTTCACGCTGCCGTCGGGATTTGCGAAGGCCGTGACGCCGACGACCGCGTTCAGCTTCAGGAGCGCGATCGTGGTGGCGGGATCGTCGAGATCGACCTTGCCGGCCTTGATCTGATTCTTCAGCGCATTCGGGAGCACGTCGGCATCGACTTTCAACCCGACCGACAGCGCGGTCTTGGGCGAGACGCCAGGGCCGACGCCTCCATTCTTTTCACCGGCAATGGCCTTGTGCAGCTGCAGGGCGTCGCCCCAGAACGCCTCGCTTCCAAAGGTGTCGAAACGGAAGGACTGCCGGCCTTCGTCCAGCATCGTCTGGGCATGACGTGCGATTGTGGCGTCGTGGCCCTTGAGTTGGGGTGCGGCTGCCGCCAGCAAAGTTCCACAAAGTCCTGCTCCGCAGGCGCTGGCGAGCAAAATGCTTCTCGATTTCATGCGTGACTCCTCATGTTATCGGGGCGGGCGGCGAGCCCGTCACGCTGGAACAAAGCAATCGGGTTTATCGGCTTATTGGATGCAGCAGGAGCGCAAACGTTCCCGTCAATCCGGCAGGCTGAACCGTTGCAGCACTGCGCTCGTCATTCGTTCGCAGCGTTGCCCTTGAAACGGAAATGTATCGGTCAGAGCTGAATCGATGTGCTTCTTGAGAGCGTCCTTCAGGAGCGCCCGGGCCCGGTGCAATCGAGTCTTGACCGTTTCTGCGCGAAGCCCAAACAGTTCCGCCGTCTCCTCGACGCTCATTTCTTCGATGACGCGAGCGACCAGGACAATCCGGAAGGCCTCCGGCAGTTCATCGATTGCCTGTTCCACCAGACGCTGGATTTCTCGTTGAGCCATAGTGCGTTCGGGATCGAGCTGTGGCGTTGCCAATGGGAATGGAATGACCTGAGCTTGCGATGGTGGCCGGTTGTCAATGGTTTCCAAATCGAGCGTTGGCCGATGGCGGCGCAATCGTCCCAACGCCTCGTTCAGCACGATGCGCGAAAGCCATGTCGCGAGGCTCGCATCGCCGCGGAACTGGTGGAGACTGGTAAACGCGCGGACATAGGCCTCCTGGACCACATCCTCGGCTTCGCTGTCATTGAGCACCACGGCGCGGGCCATCCGGTAGAGACGCCGGTTGTTCCGCTGCATGATGGTACGAAAGGCCGCGCCATCCCTTTGCTGTGCCAATTGGACGAGCTGCGCGTCCGCAAGCGCGTCCAGCTCCACGGCCCGAGTTGCGTTTGGTCCCGGCATTTGCCCATCTCCTCGGATGGTCGGTAGACATAGATGCCGGTCACACGAAAAGGTTCCCGGCTATTTGTGCTCGATGGACGATATTTCGAGAGCGGCCTACGACTGATTCAGTTTCGCGCGATCGCTCAGGATGACGGCTAGTGGATTGAGTGTCGGCGCCTCAACGAGCTTCAACGTGTTCGTGTCGTGATGATCGAACAGTTGGTCGCGGCCTTTAACCAGAAGCTCGGTTTGGATGTCGTACGTCCAGCTTCCGTCATCGTTGAAGGCTATATGGCAACGATAGCTGGTCGTGCGGAAGGCTTCATCCAGAAATTCGGTCGAGCAGATTCCGTAACGCGTATCACCGCGCTTTGCGGTGACGGAAATTGTCTTGTCATCCGGTTTCGCGAGACCGGATGCGAGGAGAACCTGGCCGCGCGGAATTGTGACGCTTTGCATAATCAGGCCTGTTGCTGGCTCCCATAGCCAGTAGCCGACCTGATCATGAAATGTGATGTCCTCCTCAGGCGTATTGATGTGGATGTGATAGCGCAGACCGTAAAAGAGTTGCGGACCATTGGTCTGAGGATCGATCGGGTCCATTCGAATATGCTCTCGAAAAACGCGACGCTCCGGACCTTGCGCTTTAGGATTGATATCGACGCCCTTGTCAGCCTGCCAAACACCGGCGAGTCGACGCAACGGCCCAAGGTTGGCCAGATCGTCTGGAGCAACGTTGGTGGGCTCTGTGAAGATGTCGGCAGGAATGGGCAGCATAGGATGATCCCTGTATGAGACTTCAGAACATTGGTCTGGGCGCGCGTTGCTTTATTAACCGGTGCCAAGCTCTGCACCTGATATCTTCCGGTGGCTAGCTGCGAGACGTGCGATTACCGGTTATTCGGCCTGTGATCTCCCGCTGCACTGCCTCCGGCTGTTCGGCCACGGCGCGGGTCAGTGCTCGAAGGTTGTGCCGCGCGTCGTGGAGTTGATCGATCAAAGATAGAATGACCGGCAGGCTCGCGTGATCGAGGCCCATGCGGTAGTGCAGGTCGCAGGCCAAAGCCACACGTGACTCATCGACCCGATCGAACAGGTAGCCCTCCTCGTCGCGTTGCGGTGCGATGACCCCTTCCTCGATCCAGGTCAGCAGCACCCGCCGCTCCAGATACGTGAATTGTGCGATGAGCTCGCTTTCGCGGATCATATCAAGCTGCGTCCTTTCTGCGCGGGTTCTGCGGGTGCGTTTTCTCCCATTCCGCCAGGAATTGAGCGAGCGCCTCGTCGGCGCCCTCAGGAGGGACGATGTGGATCTCGACCAACTGATCACCGCGTCCGCCCGCGTTGTCACGCGACACGCCCTTGCCGCGGAGCCGCAGCTTCGTGCCCTCCTTGGCGCCCTTCGGCACCTTGACGTCGACCGGTCCGTCAACCGTCTCGACCTTCACGCTAGCGCCGTTCAGCGCCTCGCCAAGCGATATTGGTAGCGTGCTCAGAATGTCATATCCCTCGCGCTTGAGGCCGGAGTGCGGCCGAACAGAGATTTCGACGTATGCGTCCCCCAGCTTGCCGTCGGAGCCTGGCAACCCTTGCCCCTTGAGGCGCAACACCTGACCGTCGTTGATCCCGGCCGGTATCGTTAGGTCGAGCGTTTTGCCGTCCGGCATCGCCACCATCTTGTGCGTGCCGTTCACCGCATCGAGAAAGTCGATCTCAAGCGTATAACGGACGTCCTGTGGCGGCATGCGGAAAGTGCTGCGTTCGCCGCGCTGACGGAAGAGATCGGCGAAGATGTCGTAATCGAAATCGGCGCCGCCC
>Ga0066388_100002952_pt1 | contig 10733 bp, 10 predicted proteins | sample PanSoiMetaGPlot6_FD_64539 | JGI IMG/M metagenome (GOLD analysis project Ga0066388, IMG submission 64539) | Tropical forest soil microbial communities from Panama analyzed to predict greenhouse gas emissions - Panama Soil - Plot 6 (Hybrid Assembly) | ecosystem: Environmental > Terrestrial >... | reverse complement strand
GACGGCGACCAGGATAGCACGCAGACCGGCGCTGCTCACGTAGTCGACGCCGGCGAGGTCGAGCACCAGACGCGACGGCTTATCGTCCAGCTTGGCGAGCACGGCGCTCTCGAAACTCGCCGCCGTGGTTCCGTCGAGACGGCCCGCTGCGTGCAGCACCAACGCGTTGCCGATTCGCTCCTCTGCGATCTCCATCACGTCATCCCCGATGTGCACCTTCGCCCGGTCCGCGCCGCGGCGTGACGCGCTTGCGCAAGCGGAGGTGGTTGCAGCCGGCTTCGCGCCGGTAGTCGAGCTCGTCGACGAACTGCCGCACCAGAAAGACGCCGAGTCCGCCGACCGGCCGTTCGGCGAGCGGCGCGTCGAGGTCCGGCGGCGCGATCGTGTTGGGGTCGAAGGCGACGCCCTCGTCCACCAGGTCGGCCTCGACGACGTCGCCGTTGCGCTCGAGCCGCAGCCGGATCGTACCGCCCGCCGTCCCCGCTTTGCCATGCGAGACGCTGTTGGTCACCAGCTCCTCGAGCACCAGATTGAGCTGAAAAGCGACCTCCGCCGGCAGCGCCTCGGCGGCCGCGAAGCGCTCGACGAACGCGGCGAGCGAGGCGAGCTCGGAGAGCTCCGTGCGCAGGGTGATCTCCGCCATGGCCGCCAAGCGCATGCTACTTGAGAAGTCCCGGCCGCGAAACCGCGATTCGTCGCGGCGTGGGGGTAACGGGCTTTTGACCACAGCTGAACACAGCGCAGGCTGCGCCCGCAACCCGGTTAATGCGCGCAGCGTGTCCTGGGAGCGCGAGCGGCTCGCCCGCTGCTCGCTGGTGCTCTCCACACCGTTCCGATCGCCAAACGCTGCGCTGCCGAGCGCGAGCGGCGGGCGGGCCGCCCGCGCCCCCAGGGATGCGAATCTTCGCGCCACGCCAGGATTCGCGTCGCCAGTAGTACAGATAGCGGGAACGCGAAGTGTGTGTTCATCTGTGGTCAAAAAACGGTTACCCTCGGGAGACGGATGAAGCCGATCGACATCGAGCAGGAGTTGCAGGACCTGGTGGCGAGCGAGGAGGTGCTGGCGTTCTTCGATGTCGTTCTACCGCTGAAGAGCGGAGACGTGGAAGGGCTGTGCAAGGTCTCACGGCCGCGCGAGCGGCGCTCGCGCTCGACCTATCTGTCGCTGATGTTCGTCATCGACGCGCCCGACCCGGCGGTGCTGCGGGCCATCGACGCGCACCTCGGGGCCGCCGACTGGAACGCCTGCGGCAGCGCCATCCCGGGCGTCGATTGCATTCTGGAAATCCCGCACCGCGGCGCCACGGCGGGGCTGTTTCTGAAGGAGATCGACGTCTACCTGGACGGTAGCCGTCGGGCCGACGCCGCATTCCTGCGCGACGTTCTGCAGCCGGCGATCGCCGCCGCCGCCAACCTGCGGGTGGGCGAGATCACCGTCTGGGAGGACGCCAAGACGCCCGTGCCGCAACAGCCGAACGCGTCCGGCCAGACGCTGCTGGCGCGGCTGCGGCGCTTGACCGGCGCGGCGTGAGCCTCGCGCCAGCGTGCCGGCGAATCAGCCGCTCGCCCGGACAGCGTGTCGATCACCGGCTGTCCGCAGTGATCGACGTTGTGCGGATACGCCTCTGACGGCGGCCGCCGGCCGGACGGGGCGCCTGACTGCAGCCATAGTGGTCACGACACCGGGGTTGTGTTCTAACTCGCTCATGCCCGACGAACTGGCTGCGCTCGACGCGACCGCGCAGGCCGAGCTGGTGCGGCGGCGCGACGTGACGGTGCGCGAGCTGATCGACGCCGCGATCCACCGCCTCGAGCGCCTCAACCCACAGCTCAACGCGGTCATTCATCCGGCCCTCGACGAAGCCCGCGCCCTCGCCTCGGGCGATCTCCCCGACGGCCGCTTCCGCGGCGTGCCGTTCCTGATGAAGGACCTGGGCGGACCGGAAGCCGGTCGACGGCACAGCGCCGGCATCCGCGCCGTGAAGGACGCCGCGTGGGTGGAGGCGGAGAACGCCTACATCACCGACCGGTTCCAGGCGGCGGGTTTGGTGAGCCTCGGGCGCACCAACACGCCGGAGCTCGGCCTCTCGACCACCACCGAGCCGCACGCGTTCGGCGCCACGCGCAACCCATGGAACCTCGAGCGCAGCACCGGCGGCTCGAGCGGCGGCTCGGCGGCGGCAGTGGCCGCCGGTATCGTACCGGCCGCGCACGCCAGCGACGGCGGCGGATCGATCCGCATCCCGGCCAGCATGTGCGGTCTGGTCGGCCTGAAGCCGACGCGCGGGCGCAACTCCTTCGGCCCGGCGCTGGGCGAGCGCTGGAGCGGGTTCTCGGTCGAGTTCACGGTCACCCGCTCGGTGCGCGACGCGGCGGCGCTGCTCGACGTCACCGCCGGGCCGATGCCGGGCGATCCGTATCACGCCCCGGCGCCGCCGCTGTGCTTCGCCGACGTCCTGGCGGCACCGCCGCCGCGCCTGCGCATCGGCGTGATGCGGCGGGCACCGCGCGATCGCGGTGTCGAGTTGGACCCCGAGTGCGCCGCCGCGGTCGACCGTGGCGCGCGCCTGCTCGCCGAGCTCGGCCATGCGGTGGAGGAGTCGCATCCCGAGGCGCTCGACGACCTCACCGTCATGGCGCATTTCATCTCCGTCATCGCCGCCAACATCGCTCGCGCGCTCGACTCGTGGGGCGAGAGGATCGGCCGCCCGCTCGCACCCGCCGATGTCGAGCCGCTCACCTGGGCGATCGCCGAGCGCGGCCGCGGCATCAGCGCGGCGGACCTGATCGGCAGCCTCGAATACGTGCACGGCTTCAGTCGCCGGCTCGCCGCGTGGTGGCGCGACGGCTTCGATCTTCTGCTCACGCCAACCTGCGCGGCGCCGCCGCCGCCGATCGGCTTCGTCACCTCGACGCCCGAGGAGCCGTTCCGCGGCTTCTTGCGCGCGGCGCCGTACGGCGTCTTCACGTCGGCGTTCAACCTGTCCGGGCAGCCGGCTGTGTCGCTGCCGCTGCACTGGAGCGCCGACGGCCTGCCGATCGGCGTCCAGCTCGCCGCCGCCTTCGGCCGCGAGGATCTTCTCCTGCAGATCGCCGCGCAGCTCGAGCAGGCGGCGCCGTGGAAGGATCGCCGCCCGCCAGTGCACGCGTAGGGAGATTTCACCGCAAAGACGACACACTGAGAGGCGACTCGCCTCGCGTACGCGTACACCTACACGTACTCGTACTCGAACGGCCGAGAACTCGTGTACGAGTACGCGTACGAGTACGTGTGCGGTTGGGTAGCTGGTGAACTACAGCACGAGCTCCGCCATCGTGCGCAGCACCTCGGGCTCGCGGCTGCCGATCAGCAGGCTGGTGATCGGCGTCTTCTTCCACTCCGCCAGCCGCTCCTTGATGCGCTCGATCGGGCCGACCAGCGAGATCTCGTCGGCGAAGCGGTCGGGCACCATTGCCACCGCCTCCCAGCGCTTGCCCTCCATGAAGAGGTTCTGAATCTTCTCCGCCTCCGCCTCGTAGCCCATGCGCGCCATGAGCTCCTTGTGAAAGTTGCGCTTCTTGGCGCCCATGCCGCCGATGTAGAAGCCGAGCATCGCCTTGATCGGATTGAGCCCGGCAGGAACGTCGTCGGTGATGACGACGTTGATGAACTGCGCGATCTCGAAGCCGGGCGGCGCGGCGGCGAGCGAGGCCGCGTAGACTTCGGGTTGAAACGGCGAATAGTAGAGCGGCAGCCAGCCATCGCAGATCTCGGTGGCCATGGCCACGTTCTTCGGCCCCTCGGCGCCGAGGAAGACCGGGATGTCGGCGCGCAGCGGATGGGTGATGCTGCGCAGCGGCTTGCCGAGGCCCCACGCGTTGGGGCCGTGATACGGCAGCGGGTAGTGCGGGCCGTCGTTCGTCACCGGTTCCTCGCGCTTCCAGACCTTGCGCAGGATCGCGATGTACTCGCGCGTGCGCGCCAGCGGTTTGCCGAACGGCATGCCGTACCAGCCCTCCACCACCTGCGGCCCCGAGACACCGAGGCCGAGGATCATGCGGCCACCGGAGAGATGGTCGATGGTCAGCGCGTGCATGGCAGTCGCCGCCGGCGTGCGCGCCGACAGCTGGCAGACCGAGGTACCGAGCTTGATGCGGGTGGTGTGCGCGCCGACCCAGCACAGCGGCGAGAAGCAGTCGGAGCCCCACGCCTCCGCCGTCCAAACCGAGTCGTACCCCAGCCGCTCCGCCTCTTGCGCGAGCGCGACGAAGTTGGGCGTCGGCTCCGCTTGCCAGTATCCGAGTTGTAAACCGAGTTTCATCGCGTTCCCTTTTCAGACCAGCGACCAGCAACGAGCGACCAGCGACCCCCATTCCACCGCTGGTCGCTAGTCGCTGGTCGCTAGATCGTCAGCCCCCCATCGATCGAGACGATCGAGCCGGTCATGTACCGCCCATCGTCCGAGGCGATGAAGGCGATCAGCGCGGCGACCTCCTCGGGCTTCGCCGTACCGAGTGGCGTGCGCAGCTTGGCGATCAGCGTCGGGTCGGCGCCGTCGGGCAGCTGGCGAAACGCCTGCTGCAGCGGGGTGGCCATGCCGCCCGGGGCGACGCAGTTCACCCGCACGCCTTTGCGCAGGTACTCGTCGGCCAGCGCGCGGGTCAGGTTCACCACGCCGCCCTTCGACGCGCAGTAGGCGGCGCTGTAGGGCTGTCCCATCAAGCCGGCGTTGGAGGCGATGTTGACGATGTTGCCGCCGCCCTCGAGCAGATGCGGCAGCACGGCCTGTGACATGAGAAATGTTCCGGTCAGATTGACGCCGATGATGCGCGACCAGTCTTCGTAGGACATGTCGTGCGCGTTGGCGAACTTGCCGACGCCGGCGCAGTTGACCAGCAAGGACGGACGGCCGAGGTCGCCGACCACCGTATCGACCGCCGCGCGCACCGAGGCTGGGTCGGCAACGTCGACCCGATAGCCGCGCGCCGTTCCGCCGGCCGCGCCGATGTCGGCCGCCGTCTGTTCCGCTGCGGCGTGTGCGACGTCAAGACAGCCGACCGCCGCCCCTTCGCTCGCCACGCGCAGGGCCGTCGCCCGTCCGAGGCCGGAACCCGCGCCGGTGACGATCGCCACCCGTCCTGCGAAGCGTGTCATGTGATGATCTCCCAATGCGGAAAGTGCGCGCACTCTAGATGGCGCGCGCGCGGCTGCGCAACTCCGGCGCGCCCCGGGGGACTCGCAGCGCGTAAAGCGGGACGCGCTGGACACTGCCCGAACCGCGAAAAAAGCGCTGGCGCGGATCCCAACACCCACGAGAGCAGCACATGGTGGTCGATCGGATCAATCGCTGGTGACCATGAGCGCCTTTGCGTTCCGAGGCTCGAATGGTCTAACTGGGCGGCAGACGGACATGCCTGAACCGGCGCTGAACGTAGAGATGCAGCTGGTGCGCGAGGAGCGCGACCTCTATCTGCAGCTGCTCAATCTGGGACGCGAGAACGATCTGCCGCAGTTCCTCCAGGAAGCGCTGCGCCTCATCGTCGGCGTGACGCAGGCGGTGCGGTGCTATCTGGCGCTGTTCGACGAGGACGACGCCGCCGATGCGCCGCGCTGGTGGATCGCGTACGGCCTGTCGTCCGACGAGATCCAGGGCCTGCAGGCCGCCATCTCGCGCGGCATCATCGCCGAGGCGCTGGCGACCGGCCAGACGATCGTCACCGCGTCGGCGCGCGAGGACCCGCGCTTCAGCTCCCGGGAGAGCGTGCGGTTCGGTCGGATCATGGCGGTGCTGTGCGTGCCCATCGGCGACGATCCGCCGCGCGGCGTCCTCTACCTGCAGGGCCGCGCGGCGCCCGGCCCGTTCTCCGCTGCAGACCGGGCCCGCGCCGAGCTGTGTGCACATCACCTCGCGCCGCTGGTCGACCGCCTGCTCCGCTTGCATCGCGCGCAGGCGAACGGCGATCCGACGCGGGCGTTGCGCGAAGCGCTGAACGTCAGCGGCGTCATCGGCCACAGCACCGCTCTGGCCACGGCGCTGCGGCAGGTCGCACTGGTCGCGCCGCTCGACGTCAACGTGCTGCTCACCGGACCGACCGGCACGGGTAAGAGCCAGCTCGCCCGCGTCATCCACGACAGCGGGCCGCGCGCCGGCAAGCCCTTCTGCGAGCTCAACTGCGCCGCGCTGCCGGACGACCTGATCGAGAGCGAGCTGTTCGGCGCACTGCCGGGGGGCCACTCGACCGCAACGCGGCGCATGGTGGGCAAAGTCGCCGCCGCCGAGCACGGCACGCTGTTTCTCGACGAGGTCGGCGACCTGTCCCTGACCGCGCAAACCAAGGTGCTGCAGCTCTTGGAATCGAAGCTCTACTATCCGTTGGGCAGCCCCGCTCCCGAGCGCGCCGACGTGCGCGTGATCGCGGCCACCAACCAGGATCTCCAGCAGGCCGTCGCGGAACGCCGCTTCCGTTTGGATCTGTTCCACCGGCTGCAGGTGCTGCCGATCCGCGTTCCCAGCCTGGCTGAACGGCGCGACGACATCGCCGAGCTGGTCGAGTTCTTCGCCGCCAGCGGCTGCGAGCGGCACCACCTGCCGCAGCTGACGGTGTCGCGCGGAGCCCTGCGCGCCGCGCAGGCAACCGAGTGGCCGGGTAACATCCGCGAGCTCGCCAACGCGGTGGAAGCGGCGGTGATCCGCGCCGCGGGCGCCGGTGCGCTGCAGGTCGAGCGCGACCACTTGTTCCCCAACCAGCCGCCGCCGCCCGACGAGGGAGACGGCGAGGGGACGTTCCAGCAGGCGACGCGGCGTTTCCACGAGCGCATCGTGCGCGAGACGCTCGAGCGCACCGGCTGGAACGTCGCGGAGACGGCGCGACGCCTCGACCTGGCCCGCTCGCATCTGTACAGCCTGATCCGCACCTTCGGCATCGAGCGCGAGCGAAGCTAGGTTCCTTCTCCACTCACTCGCAGAGCGCCGCTCGTCTGGCGTCCGGATTCACACCAAGCCGTGGATCTTGGCGAACGGATCCCAGTTGGCATCGCGGTGCCAGTCGTACTCGGTGGCGACGGCGAGGCGATCGCTGACGTCGGCGGACATGAGCTTGGCGATGACGGCCAGCGCCATGTCGATGCCGGCGCTGACGCCGGACGAGGTGGCGAACTTGCCGTCCTCGACCCAGCGGGCTTCGCGCACCCATTCGACCCGCGGGCCCTGCTCGACCACCTCGCGGAAGAACATCTTGTTGGTGGTGGCGCGACGCCCGTCGAGCAGGCCGGCGCGCGCCGGCAGCGCGCTGCCGTTGCAGACCGTCATGAACACCTCGGCGGCGGGCGCGCGCTCGCGCAGCCAGTCGAGCAAGGCCGGATTCTCCACCTCGCTGCGCGCGCCCACGCCGCCCGGAATGAGCAACAGATCGAGCGCCGGGCAGTCGGCGAAGCCGTACTCGGCGACCACGCAGGGCCCCTGCCCGCTCTTCACCGGACCGCGCGTCTGCGCGACGGTGACGATATCGATCGCGCCCGGCAGGTTGCCGAACATCTCGAGCGGCCCGAACAGGTCGAGCAGCTCGAAACCGGGAAACAGCAGCGCGCCCAGGCGCCGGGGACGAATCTCGCTCATGCGAACCTCCTGTTGTCCGGCGGCGCCGCCGGCGGGGCGGCGGCGATCCGCGACTGGGAATGGAAGCGTTTGCGGTAGTCGATCGGCAGCACGCGCAGGTGGCGGTGGAAGGTGCGCCGCATGCGTTCGGCCGAGCCGAAGCCACAGCGATCGGCGACTTCCTCGAGGCCGAGCCGGCGGTCCTCGAGCGAGCGCCGCGCCGCGTCCAGCCGCGCCCGCTCGACGAACTTCGCCGGCGTCAGGCCGGTCTCGCGCCGGAACACGCGCGCAAAGTTGCGCGGGCTCATGCCGGCGCGCGCCGCCAGCTGCTCGACCGCCAAGTCGGCGCCGGGATTGGCGACGATCCACTGCGGCAGATCGCGCAACGGGCCGGGCGCCACCGCTTGCGCGGCGAGATGACTGCTGAACTGCGACTGCCCGCCGGGGCGCTTGAGAAACACCACCAACCAGCGCGCGACCTCGAGGGCGACCGCATGGCCGAGATCGTCCTCGACCAGCGCCAGGGCGAGATCGATGCCGCTGGTCACACCGGCGGACGTGTACACGTCGCCGTCGCGCACGAAGATGGCGTCGGACTCGACGCGCAGGTCGGGATAGCGCCGCGCCAGGACGTCGACCGAGGCCCAGTGCGTGGTGGCGCGCCGGCCGCGCAGCAGGCCCGCCTCCGCCAGCAGGAACGACCCGGTGCACACCGAGGCCAACCGCCGCACTCGGCCGGCGCTGGCGCCCAGCCAGCGCAACAAGCGCTGGTCGCGCAGGCCGGCGCGCACGTCGCCGCCCGCCACCAGCAGGGTGTCGAGCCGCCCGCGCACCGCATAGCAGGAACGATCAGGGATGATGCGCAGGCCCGAGTTGCTGGTGACCACACCGGCTGCGGGCGCGATCAACTCGACCGCGTAGCCCGGATGGGCACCACCCGGACGGACCCGATTGGCGATCGCGAACACTTCGAGCGGGCCGGTCATGTCGAGCGACTGGACGCCGTCGAAGATCAGAATGGCCACGCGCCGGGTCGACATGGCGCGACGCTACGCCACGGCCGGATTGGCCGCAATGACATAGAGGAGGCAAATCCTGCCACCACGGTTGCTTGCCCCCCCGACCGGAGAAGGACTTTCTCGCCCCGGCAGGGATCCGTCGCGGCGACCGACATCGTCCGCCGCTGCATCCGCCACGTCTGGAGGGCGCCGCTCCGCGGCGCCGTCGCCGCGCGCAGCGCGGCTCATCTTCTGAGCGCCGCTGCGCGGCGCTACGGCCGCGCGGAGCGCGGCCCTCCAGGACGGTAGAGAAGCTCGCCGCTACTCGGTGGCGATGCCGAAGTGTTGCTGGTAGGCGCGATAGCGCCAGCGTTCGGTGGCGGCGTCGAGCCCGGCGTCGGCAAGCGTATAGCGGTGCGCGCCGTGCTTGTCCCTCGGGTTGGCGGCCAGGAAGTGGCGCATGCGCTCCTCGGCATCGAGCGTCAGCACGAGACCGAAGTGCTCGTAGATGCGCCGCACCATACCGATCTCGTCGCGGATGAAGTCGGCGAAGTGCATGTCGAAGACCGGCGCGGTGCCTTCTGGCAGATGATTGCGCACCTCGATCGCGCGCTGCATGCCAGCGGCAAGGCGGGCGGTCCACTCGGCGCCGATCGCCGCGCGGTCGATGTGATCGCTCGACATGCTGCGCAGCAGCGCGATGAGGTTGGCGAGCGAGGCGATGACCGTGAGTGGGTCGCGATGGGTCTGGACGATGCGCGCGTCGGGGTAGACGGCGAGCAGCGCGTCGAGCGCCCATAGATGACCGGGCGACTTGAGCACCCACCGATCGGCCGGACAGCGCCATTGCAGATACTGCAGCTGGCGGCGATGCGCCGCGTAGACCCAGCGCAGGTCCGCCCGATCGAGCCATGCCTGGTAGCTCGGCACCCAATGCGTGGTGCTGAAGATCATGCTGGCGAAGTCGTGCGCGGTGAGTGCGACGCACTCCTGCGGCAGCTGCGCGCCCATCGGGTGCATGCTCTTGAAGCCGGGGATGAGGCGGTCGACCCCGGCAAAATGCTTTTCCAGGATGGCGATACGCGGATCCGAGTCGTAGCTATCGCGCTCGGGCGGCGGCCACGGATGCATGACCTCCCAGGTCATCGGCACGCGGTTGGCGGGATCCTGCGCCAGCAGCTCGTGCAGGATCGTGGTGCCGGTACGCGGCAGGCCGATGATGAAGATCGGCTGGTCGATCTCGCCGGCGGCGATCTGCGGATAGTGGGTGAGGACGTCGGTCATGCGCAGGCGGTTCTGCAGCAGGCGCACGACGTCGGTGCGCGCGATCACCCGCCCCAGCATGTTGAGCTGCGCCTCGTTCTCGAAGGCATCGAGCAGCACGCGCATGGGCTCGCGGAAGAACGGATCGCCGAAGTCGGTGAGCCCGGTGAAGCGGCGAGCGCGGTCGAGCAACGAGTCTTCGTCGAGCTCGACGATCGGTAGGCCGACGCGGCGCAGCGCCCCGCCGGCGCGATTGAAGATGCGCAGACCCAATGGACGTGAGAGCTGAGGGTCGGTCATCGGCGCGCGACTGGAGCACAATGCGCGAGCGCGGTCCAACGAAGTCGGCGGGTTGACGCCCGCCGATTTGAGCGTCTAGCGTTCAGCGTTGGGTGTTGTGGGACGCGTTGTTACGCGACGGCGCGCTAGATGTCCAAGCGCAGGCGCAGTCCAGCCGCGGCGGCAGGCGATGCCTGCCTCCGGCGACCCGGCCTACCAACGCCGAACGCTGGTGGGCAGCCACTGGAGTCGGCGGGCTTCGCCCGCCGACGTTCGACAGAAACCTGGCGGACTGCCGGACGGTGCTCAGGCCGTGCGCTGGCCGACGACCAGGCCGTACACGAACAGCAGGATCACCGCTCCCACGATGGCGCCGATGAATCCCGCACCCTGGCCCGCCTGATACCAGCCGATCGCCTGGCCGAGATAGGTGGCGACGAACGCGCCGGCGACGCCGAGCAGCGTCGTCAGGATGAATCCCATGTTGTCGCGGCCCGGGTGGACGAACTTGGCGACCACGCCGGCCAGGAACCCGATGATGATGGTCCAGATGAGACCCATGACACCCTCCTCACCGCTCGCCTTCTGTCGCTGCCGGTCGGCGCATCGCAAACAGGCA
>Ga0066388_100002950_pt1 | contig 10736 bp, 10 predicted proteins | sample PanSoiMetaGPlot6_FD_64539 | JGI IMG/M metagenome (GOLD analysis project Ga0066388, IMG submission 64539) | Tropical forest soil microbial communities from Panama analyzed to predict greenhouse gas emissions - Panama Soil - Plot 6 (Hybrid Assembly) | ecosystem: Environmental > Terrestrial >... | reverse complement strand
TTATCCTCATGATCGGATACACCATCGGCGGGCTGCTGCTGCTCTTCGGCAGCTAACCGCCCGCTCAGCGCCATTCACCAGAACCCCTAGCTAGTTGATCAGGCGCAAGAGGAGGCGTCGATGACCACGGTACGCGTGTTGCGTGTCGCCTTCTGCATACTCGCCGCGGCCCTCAGCGTGTGCTGGGCGGCACCTCCGGCGCAGGCTCATATTCAGCCACAGCCCGACTCCAGCCACTATCGATCCACGATCACCGCAATCCAGCCTCCCGTCCCTGGACTGGCGCTAGCAGTGACCGGGGCCGGCGGGTCGCTCACGCTGACCAACCACACCGGTAAGACTGTGGTAGTGATCGGCTACGCCGGCGAAGCCTACCTGCGGATCACCCCGACTGGGGTCGACGAGAACGTCGCTTCACTGTCGTCGTGGCTGAACGGCAGGCTGCCACCGTCACAGCCACAGGCACGGGCCAACCAGCAAGTGCCGGAGTGGCGACATGTGAGCGACCAGCCCGCCTTCACCTGGCATGATTATCGAACCCATTGGTTGGCCCAGCAGCGACCCCCTGTCGTCGCGGCCGATCCACATCATCCACACTAGGTCTTGGACTGGATCATCCCGCTCACTGTCGACGGGAAGCCGGTCACCGTCAAAGGCTCGCTGGACTGGACAGGCCTCGCCGGCCTCAGCACGCTTGCGATTGCCCTGATCGCGATCGGGGGCACCGCCGGGGTGGCACTGGCAGCCGCAATGGCGGTCGTCGTCAGGAAGGAGCGCGCCAAGACACGGGTCCCACACGAACCGATACACGTCAGCGACTGAACGCCGCTGCTTACCATTCACGACCGCCGCACCCATTGACGGCTGATCGACCCACTAATAGCTGAAAGGCGGTGACGGCCCTTCTCCGTCTCGTCTAAGTGCGAAACGCCCCGGCCCAGCCCCTTGGATGCGAGATGACACGCTGGAGAATAGATCGACTCCCTCCGCGCTCCGCGAGTTGCTGCCTAGGTTCACCTGATTTTGCCTCCACCGGGCCGGGCGAGATGCCCGGGCCTGCAGGCGCAGACCGTAGAGCGCGAAAGCAACTGCGGCCTGCTTGCCCGGGTCGCAGCGGTACGGTAACTGATCCGGGCGTGTCCACAAATAGACACGGGTGGCTGGAGACATGAGTGCGGCATGACAGTCAGATGACAGTCTGGTCATGATCGGATGCATCCGGGCGGCAGATCCTTATGGTCCGGCTGTCGGCACCGAAGACGCCAGGACTCGTGGTGCGGTTGGCCGGCGAGCGGGAACCACTGCCGCCCGCGCGCCCGGCACAGGCGTACGCGAAGCCAGTGACCGCGAGCTGATCGACTGACGTCACGTCACCCTCCCGAGGTGGCCCGTCCGAAAGAGGGAGCGATGTGGCGACCCGGTGGAATCCGGCGGGTGAAGGCATCGCATCCGTTCCGGCGCCACCGCAAACCGGCGACTGCAACCAGCTAATGCATCAGTCTGCCGCCGCGGTGAGCTCCCGGTCGGCGACCTGGAGCCCTTCGTGAAGCGCGGCCACGAGCTCGTCAAGCTCGGTTTCGGTGATGATCAGCGGCGGTGCCAGGAACAGTGATGTCTGCTCGCCGCTAGTGGCGATCAGCGCCCCGGCCTCCGGCGCGCGAGCGGCTACCCGGCTCGCGAGCGGTTCGGCGTCCTCTCCGCGCCACGCGTGCCAATCGGGTCCGCACAATTCCACGGTCCAGTGCAGACCGCGGCCGTCCACCCGGGCGACGCTGGGGTGCTGCGCGGCAACTTCGGACAGCAGCCGGAACATGTGCCCGTCCAGCTCTCGTGCCCGCTGGTACAGGCCTTCGCGGCAGGACACCTTTAGGTGTGCACGGACTGTCGCCATCGCGACCGGATGTGCCCGGTAGGTGGAGTAGCTCTGCCAGCTCGTCCCTTCCAGCTGCTTCAGCACATCATTGGACAGCACGACGGCGCCTGCCGCGGCACCGCCGGCACTCAGGCATTTGCCCATCGTGACGAGGTCGGGCCGCGAGCGGGCATGCTGGAACTGGAACCAGCCACCCACCCGTCCGAAGCCTGTCACCGTCTCGTCGGCGATCCAGAGCGTCCCGGTACCGGCGGCCAGTTCCGCGATCTGGTCCTGGTAGGCCGGGGTGTGGTAGATGCCCCCCTGGCTGTAGTCCAGAAGCACTGCGGCGCTGTCCGCCAGCGGGGCGCGCGCGCCGGAATGCCAGTCACTCCCCGCGGTCGGGTCAGGCTGGCCGGTCACCCTCGCGCCGGAGGGTGCGGGAAGCTCATGCACCGTCGCGAGCCGAGGTGGCGCCAGCACGCCCCCGCCCGCAACCGACAGCCCGCCATGCCATTGGGGCTGTACGGTCAGCTCGCGGGCCAGCCCGGTCCCGCCGTGGTAGGCCCGCTCTCGAGTGGCGAGCGCCGACCGGCCGGTCAGCGCCTGGCAGAGCGCAAGCGCGGCATCATTGGCTTCGCTCGCGCTGACGAAGAAGCGCACCGCTCGCGCCCAGTCCTCCCCGTCGAACGCGATGTTCAGCAGATCATCGGCTGCTTGCTCGCGGTCCGCCCAGTGCCAGCCTTCATTGATAACCGGGGCGTCCGCGGCGCTCCTGATCGCCTCGGCGATCTCCGGGTGGCCGTGTCCAAGCGGTGCCGCCGTGTTGCTGGCATCAATGACCTCACGACGGTCAGCGAGGCTGAACCAAACGCCGTGACCACCGACAATCTGTGGGTTGGACGAGTCCCCGCTGGTCAGGCTCGTTGACAGCAGCTTCCCTCGGCTCGTCACCCGATTACCCGGCCGCCGATGCCCCAGCGTTGCGCCGGAATTCCCTCGATGACGACCCAGATCTGAGGCCGTGCCTCCTCCCCGAAAACTTCACAGGCCGCGTCGGTGAGAGCCGCGATCAGCCGCTCGCTCACGGCGGGATCATGGAAACGCCGGTCGACGGCCTTGACCTCTATATACGGCATAGCGCCCTCCACACGCCCGACGGCGTCGGTACCAGCCGGTCAACCAGGCGAGTGCCGCCCGCGCTGGTGCCGCGCGGCAGCGAACGCGACCGGGAGCGGCCGCCTGACGCCCGAGGCTAAGCCCGCCAGTACGCCGGGTGCAAGCCGATCTCATTACGTGGAATCACGGCCAGGTGGTAAGGGCCTCAGACGTCCCAGCCCGCGTCAACCGGGATGTCGTGCCCGGTGATGTTCTTGGCTCCAGGTGACACCAGGAACCGGACCGCCTCGGCCACGTCGACCTCCTCGACGAAGCGGCCCAGCGCCGTTTGCGCGGCGAAATCGGCATAGACTGCCTCGGGCTCGATGCCCAGCACGCGGGCCTTCTCGGCGACGATCCGGTCCATCCGGGCGCCGTCGGTGACGTTGGGGCAGACGTCGTTGACTGTGATGTCATGCGGCCCTAGCTCTAGGGCAAGCGTTCTGGTCAGCCCGCGCACCGCCCATTTCGACGCCGAGTAGCCGCTGCGGTTGCGATAACCGCGCAGGCCCGACGTGCCGGACATGTTGACGATCCGGCCGCCGCCTCTGGCCATCATGTGCGGGATCACGTGCTTGCACGGCAGGAACGTGCCGATCACGTTCAGCTCGAGGATCTCGCGGAAGGCCGTGGCTGGGTATTCCCAGGCCGGCGTTTCGATCGGGCCGGTCCCGCCAGCGGTGTTAACCAGGATGTCGATCCCGCCGAAGCGGCCGGCGACCTCGGTCACCATCGCGTTGACCTGCTCCTCGTCCGTCACGTCGCAGCGGACGGACAGGCTCTCCCGGCCGGGGAATTTCTCGTCAAGCGCCGCTGCCAACCCGCGAAGTGCCTGCTCGTCCCGGCCGATCAGCCCAAGGTGAGCCCCGTCGCCTGCCAGGGTCTCAGATACCACGGCGCCGATGCCCTTCCCTGCCCCGGTTACGACCGCCACCTTTCCTTCCAGCGGCAGCGACGTCGTCACCGTCTCCTCCTTTGCCCGCCGGGGCGGCCGCGGCCGGCGGCCGGTGCACCGTGTCCACGCTCTGCGGCAGGCCCGATCCGCACTTCTGAGGCGACCACCGGGGGCGAAGTGAGCCGGAGGGCGCGGCCAATGGCCAGCGCGGCCTCGTGTGTCAGGCGGACATCGCGCCGGACGCGCTCCACCGTCAGCCTGGCGCTCGGCCCGGCGATGCCCACCGCGCACACCACGTCGGTGTCGGACAGGACCGGAACAGCGAGGCCCCAGACCCCTACGTTCGTTTCCTCGTAGCTGCTCGCCCAGCCACGTGTGCTAATGATCTCCAGCTCGCGGCGCAGCGCTGCCGGGTCGGTGATCGTCGCCGCGCAGAGCCGCTCGAGCGGCCGTGAGATCAGCTTCTCGATCTCCGCCTCGGGCATGAACGCCAGCAGTGCCTTCTGTGAAGCGCCCGCATGCAGCGGGAGTTGGCGCCCGGGCTGGACCGACAGCCGCAGCGGCTGTGGTGTCTCCACCCGTTCCAGGCACACGCTCCGGTCGCGCTCCGGGGTCAGGACGGTCAGCAGCGCGGTTTCCCCGGTAGCGTCGGACAGCCGGCGCAGCGGACCGATCGCCACCGGCCGCAGATCGGCCACGGCGCGCGCCCGTTCGCCGAGATCCAGCGCCGCGATTCCCAGCCGGAACCGCCGCGTATCCGCGTGCTGGCTCACGTACCCGAGTCGCTTCAAGGCCCCCAGGATCCGGTGCACGGTCGGGACCGGCAATCCGAGCGCACGGGAGATGTCCGTGGTGCTCCACTCGGGTCGGGACTCGCTGAATACCTCCAGAATCCGGAACGTCCGGTCCAGGACCTGGATGCTCGGTTGCGGTTCGGTCGCCGCGTTGCGCTGGGGCACCTGCGCTTCCTCCCGCTCACTGTGGCGCTCAATGCTAGCATCCGTATACCAATATCCGAGAAAGTATCTCGTCTGACGAGAAGTTCGGGAGCTAGCGTGGACCGGCCAGACCTCGAGCTGTTGCGCGGCGCGATCGACACCCACGCGCATACGGCGCCCGCCCTGTTCAAGCGGCACATCGACGACGCGGCGCTGGCCGAGTACGCGGCGGCGTTCGGCATGCGAGGCTTCGTGCTGAAAGACCATGACGCATCCACAACCGGCCGCGCTTACTACGTCAATCGGATGCACCCGCAAGTCCAGGCATTCGGCGCGGTGGTACTTAACCGATCTGTGGGCGGCCTGAATCCGTACGTCGCCGAGGCGGCTATTCACTACGGCGCCAGGGTGGTATGGATGCCATCGAATCATTCGAAGCACCACGCGGAATTCTTTGACATGCCCGACTACCCCCAGTTCGGGCGGCCGAAAGGGCAACTCCCTGGTGCGGGCGTGACCGTGTTCGAAGAGGACGGAAAGACACTCACCAAGGAAGCCACATCGATCTGCGAATTGGTCGCCGAGAACGACGTAGCGCTGGCCACCGGACACCTGTCACTTGCCGAGATCCGGGCGCTGCAGGACGCCGCGATCCAGGCCGGCGTCACCCGGTTCATCGTCACCCATGCCAACTGGTCGCTGTGCAAGCTGGACCTTGACGTCCAGCGAGAGCTCATCGCCAAGGGCGCCACCATGGAGTATGTGGCCTGCTCGTGCGTCTCGCCCATCTTCTGGGAGCAGCAGCCCAGCGAGCTAGCGGAATGGGTCATCGCGTTGCAGGGCGAGAACATTGTCCTCGGCTCTGACCTCGGGCAGTTCGCCGGGCCACCGCATCCCGAGGGGCTGCGGATGCTGCTTGCGGCGCTGCTGGACGTCGGCGTCCCGTATGAGTACCTCGAGAAGATGACCAAGGTGAACCCAGTCACCGTGCTTGGCCTCGAACCTGGATGGATCCCGCCGCAAGTTTCCGGCTCCGCGGTCAGTCAGCCGCTGCATTCGCCGGGCGAAGCCAGCACGCGGGCAAATTGGGGGAATTGCTAGCATCCAAGAATGTCAGGGAACCCGAAAAAGGGCAGGAGCACAGTGTCCCCCGCTGCCTGGCCGGGAGTGCCCGTTCCCCAGGGAACCGAGTGCATGGAACACGTGTGGATCCCGGCCAGGGACGGCGTTCGGCTCTCGGCCCGGATCTGGCTTCCCGAGGACGCGAATGATCGGCCAGTCCCGGCGCTGCTCGAAGCCACCCCCTACCGCAAGGGCGATATGACCGCTGCCGGTGACGCCTCCCGGCACGGCTACTTCGCCCAGCACGGCTACGCCTCGGTGCGACTGGACATCCGGGGCTCGGGGGATTCGGAGGGAATCCTCACGGACGAATACCTGGCGCAAGAGCAGCAGGATGCGCTCGACGTCATTTCCTGGATCGCGCGTCAGCCATGGTGCACGGAGCGGGTGGGAATGTTCGGCTATTCGTGGGGAGGGTTCGCCGCGCTCCAGGTGGCTGCCTTGCGGCCGCCGGAGCTCGCGGCCATCATCACCGTGTCTTCCAGCGACGACCGGTTCGCCGAGGACGTGCACTACATGGGCGGCTGCGTCCTGGCTCACTACATGCTTTCGTGGGCGACCACGATGGATATCTATGCGACCCTGCCCCCTGACCCCGCAATCGTCGGCGATGCCTGGCGCTCGCGCTGGCTTGAACGCCTACGCGGCGCGCGACCGCTGATCAAGCCCTGGCTCTCGCATCAGCGTCGCGACGCCTACTGGAAGCACGGCTCGGTGTGCCAGGACTACGGGGCGATCCGGTGCCCCGTCTACGCCATCGGCGGCTGGGCGGACGGATACCACAACACCGTTTTTCGTCTTCTCGAGCATTTGGACGCACCCTGCAAGGGCCTGATCGGGCCCTGGTCGCATCACTATCCCGACGAGGCTATCCCACCCGGGCCGGCGATTGGATTTCTGCAGGAGTGCCTGCGGTGGTGGGATTACTGGCTCAAGGGCATCGACACCGGCATTATGGACGAGCCGCCGCTGCGGGTATGGATGCAGGACGCGGTTCGGCCCCGCACCTCCTACCAAGTTCGACCTGGCCGGTGGCTCACCGAATATGGCTGGCCCGCACCGAACCTCGTCACGCGCAGGCTGTTCCTGACGCCAGGCGGCCTGCTGGGCGAGGCGGCGGGGCGGGCCCGCATCGCGGTTGCCACGCCCCAGACGGCGGGTCTTCTCGCCGGAGACTGGGACCCGTTCGGGAATCCCGCTGACCTTCCTCCCGACCAGCGCGCCGAGGACGGATGCTCGGTGACGTTCACCTCAGACGCGCTTGACGAGCCCTTGGCGATCTTCGGGCAGCCGCTGGTCACGCTGGAATTGGCATCTGACGAACCGGTGGCGCTGCTGGCGGTGCGGCTATGCGATGTCTGGGAGGATGGCGCCTCGACCCTCATCACGCGCGGGCTGCTCAACCTCACGCACCGGGACGGGAGTGAACACCCGACGCCGCTTCGAAACGGCTCGAGGGAATCCGTCACGATCGCGCTGAATGCCATCGCTCAGGTGGTGCCCGCCGGGCACCGGCTGCGGGTCTCGGTCTCCAGCACCTACTGGCCCTGGGCTTGGCCATCCCCGGCATCGGCGGTCGTTACGCTGTTCACGGGCCCGGGATGTTACTTGGAGCTGCCGGTCCGCAGCAGGTGGGAGGACGATTCGAGGCCGGTTGAGTTCGATCCACCGGAGCAGGCCGTCCGCCCGGAGACCGTGACCCTGGCGTTCAGACCTGGGGACTACGAGATCGCGGCGAGCCTGGGCGAAAACCGGTACCAGCTCGTCCACCGGTACCCCGAGTTCCATGTCCGCTGGCCGCACAATGGCGTCGAGCTCACCTGGGTCGAGCCAGACACGTTCACGATCATCGGGGACGACCCCCTGTCCGCCCGGGTGGACTGCCGTCGCTCGGCCACAATCGCCCGTGACGATTGGTGCGTGCGGCTTGAGGCATCGAGTGCTATGGCGGCGGACGCCGAGCAGTTCTTCGTGACCAGCTCGCTGCACGCCTACGAGGACCACACGTGCGTGTTTGCCAACTCGTGGTCCTTCCGCATTCCCCGGGATCACGTGTAGGCGCTCCGGTAATGACACCAGCCAGGCGGCACCGTCGCTGAAGCTCACCCCGACCTGGGCATCGAGCGGGGCCCAGGCCTGTTCGCCATGCTGCGTCACGATCAGGGTGCCGAATAGCTCGCTTTCGAGCCTGAGGTGGCGTACTGGTCCCATGAACGAGGCATCAGTTACGCGGGCTGGTAGCCCCGCGCTGCTGTCCTGCGTGATCTGGACATGCTCGGGGCGAACGATCATGGTGACCGCCTGGCCCGGCGGGAGGCCAGGCGGGCCGTGGGCAGCCACCTCCGGTCCCCCGCCGAGCGCCACCGTGTACCGCTCGCCATCGGCGGCGCTTACTTTGCCGGCGAACCTGTTCGCCTCGCCGACGAAATCAGCGACGAACAAGGTCGCCGGGCGCCGGTAGACGTCCTCCGGGGTGCCGACCTGTTCGAGCAGTCCATGGTCCATGACCGCCACCCGGTCAGACATCGAGAAGGCCTCTTCCTGGTCGTGAGTCACGTAGATGAACGTGATCCCGACACGGCGCTGGATGTCCTTGAGCTGACCCTGGAGCTCCTTGCGGAGCTTGAGGTCCAGGGCGCCGAGGGGCTCGTCCAGGAGCAGCACCTGAGGGTGCTTGACCAGCGCCCTGGCAAGGGCTACCCGCTGCTGCTGTCCTCCCGAGAGCTGCCTGGGACGACTGCGCTCGCGGCCGACCAACTGCACCAGCCGCAGCATCTCTGCGGTGCGCCGCCGGGTTTCTTCCTTCGGTAGCCGCTCCTCCACCAAGCCGAAGGCGACGTTGGCCGCCACGTCCAGGTGGGGAAACAACGCGTAGCTCTGGAATACGGTGTTTACCGGCCGCCGATAGGCCGGGACGCGCGTGACGTTTTGGTCGCCGACGTAGATATGACCCGTGTCGGGGTATTCGAGCCCGGCGATCAGCCGGAGCGTGGTCGTCTTCCCGCATCCGCTCGGCCCGATGATCGAGAAGAACCCGCCCTGAGGGATCGCCAGATCCAAGGAGCGGACGGCGGCGAGCTCGCCGAAGGACTTGCTCAGCCCTTCCAGCCGGACAAACGCCTCGTTCACTGATCGGCCACGCTGGGGAGCGACAGAGCACGCCGGGCACCGCGCCCTAGCCGGGAAACGGCGAGGAACGCAGCCCCGAACATGGAGACGGTGAACACCATGACCATCATCCCAATCGCATTGATCTCAGGAGTGATTCGGAAGCGGATCATGGACAGCAACACCACGGGGAGCGGCGAGGTCTGGTTCCCAACCAGGAAGTACGACGTCACGACGTCGTCGAAGGAGAATGTGAAAGCGAGCAGCCCGGCTGCTGCGATCCCCGGCAGAAGACCGGGGATGGTGACCCGCCGGAACACCCGCCAGGGGCTTGCCCCCAGGTCGGCGGCGGCGTCATCGAGCGCCGGGTCAAGAGTGAGCACCCGGGCCTGGACGATCAGAGCGGCATAAGCGCTGTTCCACACCGTGTGGCCGATGATGACGGCAAGGGTCCCGAGAGGGAACCCAATCTTAGAGAAGAGCAGGAACAGGGCTACAGCGAACACGACCTCTGGCAGCATGATCCGGAGGTAGGTGAGCAAATCGAAAAGCCGCCGCCCCCTGGCAGTAGCCCGTCTCCACCACAGCGCCCCGGTGACCGCAAGCGCGAGCGATAGCACGGTTGTCGCGATACCGATCGTGATGGTCTGTTCCAGGCCGGCCTTGACCGTGGTGTTGTTGAGAGCCGTTCGGTACCAGACCAGCGTCGCGCCCCTCCAGCTTGCCATGAGGATGTCGCGGTTGAATGAGTTGATCCCGGCATTGATGAGCGGGGCCCAGAGGAAAAGTACTACAAAGGCCGAGATAGCTCCCGTGAGCAGGTGCCGCCTCGCTCTCATGTCTGCTCCAGCTTGCGCGCCCGCCGCAGGCCAAACAAGGCGAGCGCCATCGCCACCATGAGCACTACTGCGATGGCTGAGCCGAACGGTGCGTTCCCCACTGACAGGAACTGCTCGCTGATCACGTTGCCCAGCATCAACGTCTTTCCGCCGCCCATGACCTCAGGAATGACGTACTCGCCCATCGCGGGGATACCCACGATCACGCAACCGACGAGCATCCCTGGAGCTGCGAGCGGAAGTGTGACACGCCAGAAAGCCCGGCGAGGGCGGGCCCCGAGATCCCACGCGGCGTCCAGCAATGCCGCGTCGATCCGCTCCAGCGAGACATAGATTGGGAGCACCATCAGCGGCAGGTACGCGTACAGGATCCCGATCCCGATCCCGGCCGGCGTGTTCAGAAATACCAGCCCATGCGCAAACCCCAGCAGCCTGGCCAGGTGATCGACCGGACCACCTGGCCCTAGGAGGTTCTCCATGGCGTAGGTGCGGACGATGAAGCTGGTCCAAAACGGAACGATCACGAGAACCAGCAAGAGGCGCTGCGTCCGGGGTCGCTGGCGGCTGATGAAGTATGCGAGCGGGAAGCCAAGCAGGAGGCAGCCAGCGGTGGCCGAAATGGAGAGCAGGACCGACCGGATGAGGGTGTCCAGATAGAGGGGATCCAGGATTTGGCTGTAGTTGGACCCCGTCCACCCGAAGCTCGTGTTGAACGTGACCAGGCTGATCGTAGCAAACGAGTACACGAAAATCATGCCGAGCGGCACCGCAAAAAACAGCGCCACCCAGCCAATTGTGGGAATAGCAAGAATCGCTTGAACGGC
>Ga0066388_100002949_pt1 | contig 10736 bp, 9 predicted proteins | sample PanSoiMetaGPlot6_FD_64539 | JGI IMG/M metagenome (GOLD analysis project Ga0066388, IMG submission 64539) | Tropical forest soil microbial communities from Panama analyzed to predict greenhouse gas emissions - Panama Soil - Plot 6 (Hybrid Assembly) | ecosystem: Environmental > Terrestrial > Soil... | reverse complement strand
GTGGCAGGTCCTGCTACCGGCTTCTCTCCCCCAGATCCTGACCGGCCTGCAGGTGGCGCTGCCGCTCAGCCTGATCGTCGCCGTTGTCGCCGAGATGGCGATGGGCGGCTATGGGCTTGGTGGCGCCATGATGACGGCATACGGGTTTGCGGATTCGCGCGGCGTCTTTGCCGGCATCGTCGAGATCGCCGCGGTCGGCTACTGCCTGATCAAGCTGATGTCGACGCTGCGCCGGCGGCTCCTGCTGTGGCATCAGGAAGCACTCGAGCCGACCACGGCGTGATTGCCTGCGATGCGTGACGAAGCAAAGAATTGACCCGGACTTTCCAATTGTGATCGTTTCTGATCACGGACAACAATTCTGCGCCGACCGGCGGCGATGCTAGCGCGGTTTCAAGATCGGCGGAGGGTGCAGGATGATTGGCGGAATAGTGTGAGACCAGCTCAGCGGCGGCCCCGAGTTCAGACGCGGCCGAATTGCGGGTCGTCACGACTCGACATCCGGCCCCCAGAGCCGTAACCACCCGATCATTGTATCCATGGTCCCAATTCGGAGCGAAATCGAACAGAACTTTATATCCTCGAAAGGAATCAGCAAGGAAATCATGTCTGATGCCTCCAAAATAGCGGAAGTTCGGACAATCGCTCAGGTATTGCTCCCAACCCGATCCGAAAATATCCATTTTGAAAGCTCGGACCGAAGCTACCGCCATAATCCGCCTTCGACGCTTTTCTGTTGAATCCAGCGCGTTGAGGAACCGAAAGACTGGCTCTTTCAAGATTTCCCTCGCTTCGAGCGCCATGAAAGTGCGGACCGAGGATGTGACGTTGGAATACGTCTCGTCATTTTGCACATGTTCGACCAGGCTGCACCGACGGTGTGCGTCGAGTCCAAAGGGATCAAGCTGTCGAACCACGTCGGCAGCTGACAAGGATGCGAACTCGCTCAATTCGCTGCCAACACTTGCCAGCAAGATTATCGGCGCTTGCGGACCCGGTGATGCTGCGGTCTCCGGCTGCATCTGAGTTGGATCGGAAAAACTTGCGGCGTAGGGAAAGTAGACGCACCTGTTGTTGCCGACGGTATCTTGCACAATATCCAGGTAGGTCCGGTCCGGAAAAAGAAAGAACAGGCGGTCCGATTTTCCGCAGCGTTCAACAAATGTTTGGGTCGCGTGAACAGTCTCCAGATCGTAGATGATCGGATCCAGGACCCAGAAATAGAAACGCGCCTCGAAATAATCATAGAGGGGCGATTCTCCGATCAAGAATCGGAACGGAATGCTGCCTAAGGCAAAAATGCGGGAGAAGGCTTTGCGATCGGCTGCATGAATTTTCGAGAGGTGGCGGCGGTTGCACAGATCCAGACATGTGACGGACATGCCGTGGGCGGACAGTCCATAGGCCAGTGCCACGGCGAGCGAACGCACCGTATCGCTGGGATGCGGCCAGTACAGAATGAGAGCGTTTTCTGACGTGCCTGAAATCACCACGGAAACCGGAAATCTGTATTCCTTTGGAATTGGCACTAACTCGATCGCGGCGATCGACCGTTAATTACGACATTCGCCTGTCGATCAAAGGGTCCGTCAGTTTGGGCATTGAGCAGTGCAGGGTGGAACTTGCATGAGGCAAATATCCGGCAATCATCACAGTTGGCTTGCGTGATTATGGAAATACGCGTGCTCCTGCTGTGGCATCAGGAAGCACTCGAGCCGACCGCGGCGTGACTTGCCAAGGGCTGTATTTTACCCGCAAGATGCCGCGCCAAGCTTTCGCTTGGGCGGGTTGGTAAACCGTAGTGACAGGTCGGGAGGACGCCATGCGCCTGTTGAAGTCTGCCCTTATCGGCACGATCGCCGCCGCCATCGTCGGCATCGCCGCTGCGCCGGCCCAGCAACCGGTGAAGATCCGCGGCGCCTGGGTGGCGCCAGTCGCCAATTGGGCCTCGATCCTGTTGGAGAAGAAGGAGCTGGCTCGCCACCTCGGCAAGTCCTACGTGTTCGAGCCGGTGCGCTATGCCGGCACGCCGCCGATGGTGACCGCGCTCGCCAATAACGAGCTTGAAGTTTCCAACCTGGCCTATTCCACGCTGGCGATCGCGATCCGGAACGCCGGCATGGACGACCTGCGCGTGATCGCTGATGAGTTCCGCGACGGCGTCGAAGGCTGGTACTCGCAGGAATATATGGTACTCGCCGACGGACCGATTAAAAAGGTCGAGGACCTCAAGGGCAAGGTGGTCGCCACCAACGCGGCCGGCAGCGCCGTCGATGTCGCGACCCGCGCGATGCTGCGCAAGTTCGGGCTCGAGGACAAGCGCGACTACACCGTGGTCGAGGCACCATTCCCAACGCTGCGCGCCATGCTGGCGGAAAAGAAGGTCGACCTCATTCCCGCCGTGCTGCCGTTCTCGCTCGATCCCGAGCTGCGCAAGATCTCCCGCACGCTGTTCATCCAGCGTGATGCCATCGGGGTGACGCAGATGATCGTGTGGGCGGCGCGCAAGCCGTTCATCGACAAGAACCGCGCCGCCTTGGTCGACTTCATGGAGGATTCGCTGCGCATCGTGCGCTGGTATCTTGATCCCAAGAACCACGACGAGGTGATGCAGATCGCGGCACGGGTGACCAAGCAGCCGCCCGAGCGGTTCGACTGGATCTTCACCAAGAAGGACGCCTACCGCGACCCCAACATGCTGCCCGACCTCGCCGCACTGCAGCGCAACGTCGACATGACGCGCGATCTCGGCTTCGTACGCGGCGCCGTCGACGTGAAGAAGTACACCGACCTGAGCCTCGTGGAAGAAGCGGCCAAGCGGTTGCGATAGCGCATGTCCCGCTAGCAACCGCCCGTCAGCCGGGGCTGTTCTGGTTCCGCCACCTCAGGGCCGGCGGAACCGGCTTTTTTCAACAATTGCCTGGGTGGGCAACTGAGAGTCGAATTGGCTGCCCGGTCTGGGCAGTGGTAGACTGGTCGTTTCTTTTCGCTGCAGCACACGAAGGATCCCGGCCTTGGACGCCAAAACCCCGCTTTCCTCGAAGTTCACGCTCGGCGCGCTGGTGACCGAGGGCAAGACCAAGAAGATCCACCGGATCAACGGCTCGGCCGAGCTGGTGGCGCTCGTCTCCAAGGACGACATCACGGCGGGCGACGGCGCCAAGCACGACGTCATCCCCGACAAGGGGAGGCTCGCCAACGCCACCACCTGCAACGTGTTCCGCCTGCTCAAGGCCTGCGGACTGCCGGTCGGATTCGAGGAGCAGGATTCACCCGTCTCGTTCATCGCGCCGCTCTGCCAGATGCTGCCCTACGAGGTGGTGGTGCGGCGCGAGGCGCACGGCTCCTATCTCAAGCGCCATCCGCATCTCTCGCGCGGCGAGCTGTTCACGAAGCTGATCGTCGAGCTCTATCTCAAGACCAAGGACAAGAACTGGAAGGGCAAGCCGCTCGTCGCTGACGATCCGCTGATGATGCACGCGGCGGACGCCGGCCAGATCAGGCTGTTCAATCCGGCGAAGCCGCTCCAGGGCCAGGAGCCGTTTCTGGTGCTCGCGCAGTCGGAGGTGTTCAGCCAACCTGACGAAGCCAAGTCGTTTCCCGAGATGCGCGCCACCGCTTGCCGCGCCTTCCTGGCGCTGGAGAAGGCCTGGCAGCTCGAGGGTGGCACGCTCGTCGATCTCAAGGTCGAGTTCGGCTACGACGCCAAAGGGCGGCTCCTCCTCGCCGACGTCATCGACAACGATTCCTGGCGCGTGGTCGAGAGCGGCGCCTATATCGACAAGCAGGTCTATCGCGACGGCGGCGCGCTCGATGACGTAGCCGAGAAATATCGTCGCGTCGCCGACATCACCGGCCACTTCCGCGTTCCGCGCCAGCGTATTGTAGTGTGGCGCGGCTCGGAGACCGACAAGACCGAGCCATTCGCCGACGCGCTCGGCGACGCCAAGGACCTGATGACTGTGATCACCTGCTCGGCGCACAAGCAGCCGATCCTCGCTGCCCGCACGCTCGCGCGTCTGCTGCAGGAGGTGCCCGACACGGTCGTGATCGCCCATATCGGGCGCTCGAACGGCGCCGGGCCCACGCTCTCGGCGCTGTCGACGGCGCCGGTCATCACAGTGCCGGCGGGCCTCAAGGAATTTCCCAACGACGTGTGGTCCTCGCTACGCGCGCCCAGCAGCGTGCCGGTGATGACCGTGCTCGAGCCTGCCAACGCCGTGCTTGCCGCGCTGCAGATCCTGTCGGCGCGCAACCCGCGCCTCTACGCTCGCGTGCGTGCGGATATCGAGGCGCGGTCGATCAATGTGATCGAGGTGGCTTAGAGGCTGTTGCCGCGGATAGCGCACACCGCCCCAGACAATAATCGACCTCGTCATACGACGTGTGACGAAACTATCCGCTCGGATAGCCATCGATACCTTGGTTGATTTGGAACAGAGCGAGGTCCCTGCATCTTGCTCGCAAACCGCTGTTGCTTCGGCCCCGCTCGGCGTAAACCTAAATCCGATCCCATCGAAAGCCCCAGCATGTTAGCGACGTGAGACGAGCTGCGCATCAACACCGGCAGGCGTGGGCATCGGCATACGCTCCACTGTCTCCGAATGTCGGCGAGATGCGCTGTCTTTGTCAGTCACGACGAGAGGAGGTTTCGATGTTTGCGCTCAAGCACATTGGCGTCGCTGCCATCGCATCCGTGATCGCGACCGCGATCATGGTCGACACTGCCGACGCCCGTCGTGGCGGTGGAGGCGGTGGCGGCATGCGAGCAGGCGGCGGGGGTGGTGCAATGCGTGCTGGCGGGCTTGGCGGAGGCGGCGCCGTGCGCGGAGCCAGCTTCAACAGGGGCGGTGCTATTGCGGGTAGCCGCGTCGGGAATGCAGGGTCTTTTGCGCGAGCTTCGAATCCAATTGCTGGCAGGCCCGACATTGGCCGGCCAGGCACACCCGACATCGGTCTGCCTGGCAGGCCCGGCAACAGGCCTGGTTGGGACGGTGGCTGGGCCGGAGGAGGCTGGGGCGGATACGGCTGGGGTGCAGCCGCCGCCGTAGGCGCGGGCTTGGCGTATGGAGCAAGCACAGATTACTGCGATCCCTACTATGCGTCCTCCGGCTACTGCAATTATGGGTATGGATCGTATCAGCCCGCATACGGCACCGCTGCTGCCACATACGGGAACTCGTCTGACGCCATAGCTGATTGCGCCCGGCGTTTCCGCTCCTACGATCCGGCGAGCCAGACCTATCTCTCGTACAGTGGCCAGCGGGTTTCCTGCCCATAGCGGGCGGGCGAAGATGGTGTCGCAAGACGTTGGAGTGCGTGATGCGGCGTAGGGAACTATGCCGCACCGGTTACTCACCAGCGCTGACAAGTCGCTCGTATGGAACCGGCGAAATCAATGACTCCTGTCTGCGCCATGCGGCCGAACGCCAGACGCCTGTGCGCGTTGTCCTGGGAGGATGGCGCATGAGTACCGTCAGGCTTCGCCAGGGGTTCTTGAGAGCGAGTGACGAGAGGAGATCCATCCATGGCCACGCAGAGCAGATCCGCAGAAACGTCTCGCAATTTCGATCCCATGTCGGTTCCAGGGCTGTCGTATAAGGCTCGGGACGCGGTGAACGCAGCCTTCGAAGCCATGTCGACGTGGCGCGGCGAAATCGCCGACAACAACGAGAAAAACATCAAACGGGTCATTGAGAAAATGGCGGCTGCGGCAGCTGAGCTGGGATGGCCCGAGCAAATCGTCGACGCGGCCCGCACGCAAATGCAGAGCCTCACCGAGATGCAGATCAAAACGATGGATCGCATCATGGACGCCTGGGAGGAGCAGCTCAAATTGCCCAACCCGGCGACCGCGCCGTCGGCGATGCTGCAGAAGCTGAAGCCCGGTTCGGGCAGTTGGCCGGGCGCAGACGCCTTCCAGATGGGAGCGACGAATCCCATGCAGTTCTGGATGCAAGTCGCAGAGCAATGGCAGAAATCCTGGACAGACGTGATGACAGGTTGGACCAAGGCAGGGAGGTCATCTGATGACGCGGGTTCGCGCCGCCACTGATCCCACTACCGATTCTGGGGCCGCAGCCGTTCGGCACCGCATGTCGCTCGAAATCTCGGTTCGTCTAGGTGAGCGTGTGATCACGCCGCGTGCCGGTGCCGTGCGTGTGGCGCAGGTGCTGTCATGATGACACACATTCTTGCCCTCACAGCAGCGTTTGGGATCATCGTTGCGGTGCTGTTGATGTGATCGGAGTGCGCCCACCGGGGCTGCAGCGGATCGACCGGTACCCCTCGCACGCGCCCCGTGCGAGGGCGATCCAACTGAGATCAAAATGACCTGTGGCACTCCGAACTGTTCCCGTGCAGGATCAGCCATCGAACATGCGCTGACGTGCGGGGCTCATGATCGTCTGGGGCACCAGCATCACCAACAAGGTCGTTGGGACCGGGCAATTCTATTGCCCCGGCTGCATGCAACATCGCACCTACAGGCTGCGCCAGCCGAAGAAATGGGGCTGCATCTACTGGATTCCGATCTTTCCGCTGCAGGAGTTCGAGCCTTACGTCGAATGCGCCTCGTGCAACGGGAGCTATCCCGAGACGGCACTCCGGCAAGACGCCGCCGGCGCGCAGCGGCAACTCCATGCCCAAAGTGAGCTCGAACGCGACCTGTCGCGGATGCTGTGTGAGGTCATGTCGCTGATGGCGGGTGAGAAGAACAACGTCAGCCCGCACCTCTGCAGCCTGATCGCAAACGCCGTGGGCCGGCTGCTGAAGATCGACCTGCCGCCAGGCGACATTCTCGCCGCGATCGAGGCCGGACCCGATGAGCCCGAAGCCATGCTGCGCAATGTGGAGCAGCAAGCAGCATTCTTGACCGATCGCGGCAAGGAGCTGGTCCTGCGTGCGGCCGTGGTGGCTGCGCCGAAGCCGCTCACCGAAAGCAAGCTCGCGCTTGCGCTCGAGATCAGCCGGCGACTGGGCATGACGCCCGAGCGCGCCTACGCCACGCTCACTGAATTCTCGGCTCGATGAGCAACCATCACAGCCAGAGGATCTTCTTGCGATAGGCAAGGTCGGAGAGCAACGGCTCGGCCGGTCCTTGGTGCAATACGGAGCCACGCTCGAGCACAAAGACGCGGTCGGCCAGCGCCAGCACCAGATCGAGGTTGTGCTCGACGATCACGATCGACAGATCCTTGCGCAGCTTGTTGAACGCCTCGAACAATTCGAGCACCACTGCGGGCGCCAGGCCTTCGAATGGCTCGTCGAGCAACAGGAGCTTCACGTTGCCGGAGAGAGCGCGTGCGAAGGCCACCATCTGCTGCTCGCCGCCCGAGAGATAGTCCGCCGCGACATGCATGCGCTCCTGCAGGCGCGGGAAGAACTTGAGAATTTGCTCCTCGCTCCAGACCACGCCAGAATCCGCGCTGGTGCTTCGCGCCAGCCGCCCGAGCGCCAAGTTGTCGGCGACCGTCATGCCGGCAAAGAGGCCGCGGCCCTGCGGCACGTAGCCGACGCCCATGCGGGCGATGTCCGGCGCCTGCAGGCCGGCGATAGACTTGCCATTCAGCTCGATCGTGCCCGATGCGGGCGGCAGCAGCCCGCACAGCGTCTTGAGCAGGGTCGATTTGCCGGCCCCATTGCGGCCCAGGAGGGCGACAATCTCGCCCTCGCGCACGTCGAGCGTGGCGTCATGGAGAATGTGGCTCTTGCCGTAGAAGGCATTCACCTTCTCGAAACGCAGAACGCAGTTTTCTCCGCTTGCTGTCGCAACGCGTGCAACTGCCGGCGGCTGGCCGGTGCCGGTATAGATCTCCTGCACGCGGCGGTCGCAGCGGACCTCCTCGGGCGTGCCAGTCATCAGCACCTCACCCTGATTCATCACCGTGACGCGCCGGGAGAAACCGAGGACGCGGTCAATGTCGTGCTCGACGATCAGCACCGGAATGTTCGCCGCGATGCTCTTGATGAGATTCGACACGCGCTCGCGCTCGGCGGCGGCGAGGCCGGCGAGCGGCTCGTCGAGCAACAGCACCTGCGGCTTGGAGCCGAGCGCGATCCCGAGATCGACCAGGCGCTGGCCACCATAGGACAGCTCACCGCCCTCGATGTGCTCGATGCCTTCGAGCCCGAGAAAGCGAATGAGCTCGGCTGTTTCCGCCTGCACGTCGGCGTAGCTGTCGACGTCGCGCCAGAGATTGAACCGGTTCACATGGCGCGCCTGCAGCGACAGACGAATGTTCTCGTAGACCGACGAGGCTTTGAACAGGCTGGTGATCTGGAACGAGCGGGCGAGACCGCGCTGGCAGATGGCCTGCGCGGCCCGACCCTGGATGTCGTGCCCATCGAGGCGGATCGTCCCCTGGTCGGGGCGATAGAGGCTCGATACCAGATTGAACAGTGTCGTCTTGCCGGCGCCATTGGGCCCGATCAGGGCGTGGATCTCGCCGGCAGCGAGCGTGAGGCTCGCATTCGAGACGGCGCGAACCCCGCCGAAGTGCTTGGAAACGCCCGTGATTTCGAGGGCCGTGCCAGTCGACGCCGGCGGGCGCAGAAATGCGGGTAGTGGCAGCCCTGCATAGATCTTGCGCTGGCTCATCGCCGCCGCCTGCTCGGCCGGAGGACGCAAGCGCCGCATGATCGTGCTCCAGATCCCGGTGAGCCCGCTCGGCGAGAACAGCACGAAGCCCACGAATACGAGCCCGAACCAGAGGAGCCAGTTTGGCGTCCAGATCGAGAACAGCTCGCGAAACAGAATGAAGAACAGCGCGCCGAGCGCGGGCCCAAGAATATTGCGCATGCCGCCGATGACGACCATGGCGAGGAGCTCGCCTGCGAACGGCACCGACACCGCTTCGGCGGAGACGAGATAGGTCTGGAAGCCGATGAGCGCGCCGGCGACACCGGTCATCACGGCCGAGAGCACGAACACGGCGAGCTTGTAGCGGTCGACCGGATAGCCCTGGAAGGTCGCGCGCAACTGGTTCTCCCGTATCGCCACCAGCACGTGGCCGAAGGGCGAACGCGTCACACGCAAGATGATGTAAAGCGCAGCAAAGCCGATCAATGCGACCAGGATATAGAAGGCGAGCCCATCGTCGAGCGAGATCGGGCCGAGCATGCCGCGCTTGAGCCCGCCAAGGCCGTCCTCGCCGCCCGTCACCTCGCTCCAGCGGAAGGCGATGCTGTAGGTGAGCGCGGCGAGCGCCAGCGTCAGCAGCGAGAAATAGACGCCACGGCGGCGCAGGATAAAGAAACCAACCACGGCAGACAGGACCGCAACGAACATCATCGACAGCAGGATCGGTAAAAGGATCTGATCGCGAAGGAAGTTGAGTTGGATCAGCCCGGCCGCATAGGCGCCGATGCCGAACCAGGTGCTGTGGCCGAACGAAACAAGCCCGGTGTAGCCGACGCACAGATTGAGCGCCATGGTGGCGATCGCGAAGACCACGACCGTCGATGCGGTGGTGATCGTCAACCCGAAAGCCTGCATCGCGAACGGCAAGGCGACTAGGCTCGCCGCAGCAATCCACAGCGGCCGATACTTCGAATAGAATGAGGCCATGCTCATTCGAATCTCTCGATGCGCTCGCCCAGGAGGCCGCGCGGTCGTAAGAGCAGCACCAGGAACATGAGAGCGTAGATGGAGGCTTCTCCGGCGGCCGGCACGAAATGAATGGTGACGCCGCGAACGACGCCCACCAGAACCGCTGCCAGTACGACGCCCCAGAAGCTGCCGAGGCCGCCGATCACCACGACCACGAAGGCAGCCGTGATGATCTCGGCGCCCATTGCGGGGTGCACGATGGTGATGGGCGCAAGCAGCGCGCCGGCGAGCGCAGCCATGCCGACGCCAAGCATCACGATGGCGGTGAGGTAGGGCCCCAGCCTGATGCCAAGCGCGGCGACCATGTCGGGCCGCTGGATGCCGGCGCGCACAACGCGGCCGAATGCGGTCTTCTGTAGCAACAGCCAGACGCCGGCCAGCACGGCGATCACGATGCTGAGCAGAATCAGCCGGTAACGCGAGAACAGGAAATCGCCGATGAAGACCGCGCCCTTCAGGCTTTCCGGCATGGCCTGCGACAGCGGCGCGGCGCCGAAGATGATGCGCAGCAATTGCTCGGCGATCATCGCGAGCCCGAAGGTCACGAGCAGGCCGAGGATCGGATCGGCGGTGTAGAAGCGTCGCAGAATGAAGCGCTCGAACAACAGCCCGAGCAGCGCGACCACGACCGGCGAGATCACGATCGCCGGGCCAAAGCCGACATGCTCGGTGAGTGCAACGGCGACATAGGCGCCGAAGGCGTAGAACGCACCGTGCGCCAGGTTGACGACGCCGCCGATGCTGAAGATCAACGAGAGCCCGAGCGCGATCAGCAGGTAATAGCCCGCGAGAACGAGGCCATTCACCACCTGTTCGAGCAGGAACATGTCCTATCTCAACGCCATACGGGAACGCGGCAACCGGAGCACGGGATGCGAGACCGCGCCGGCGTGGCCCCGCATCCGGTCTCGGATCAGAGGCTGCAGGGGTTCTGCTCTTTGGTTGGCGCCAGCACTTCGAGCGGCTCGTTCGTACCCGGAACCGCACCGCCAAGCGTAATGAGATCCCATCGGTCTTTGGCCTGGCCCTTCGGTTTGACCGTGAACGGATAGGCTTCCTGCATCAGCTGGTGATCCCAGGAGCGGAAATAGGCCTTGCGCGCCTTGAGCACGTCGAACTCGGCCTG
>Ga0066388_100002948_pt1 | contig 10736 bp, 10 predicted proteins | sample PanSoiMetaGPlot6_FD_64539 | JGI IMG/M metagenome (GOLD analysis project Ga0066388, IMG submission 64539) | Tropical forest soil microbial communities from Panama analyzed to predict greenhouse gas emissions - Panama Soil - Plot 6 (Hybrid Assembly) | ecosystem: Environmental > Terrestrial >... | reverse complement strand
AGTCACCGATGTGGCGACGGACCGAGACTTCGTGCTCCGGCTGAAACGTCGAGGCGTCGTCCTGCCAGGCCGCCTGGACGTCGAGGAGCATGTCGACGACCGTCTCCAGACGCGGCAGCGCGACGCCCGGGGGAAAGAGATTCTCGGTGCGGGCGAAACGGGTCAGGAGATCCGCGAGATATGTCGCGGCCGGCTCGTCGGCGATGGCCAGGTCGTTGAACGACGCCCGAACCGCTTGATCGAAGAAGCGTCGCAGCTCCACGAGTATCCTCCCTCGTCCGCTGAAGCTTCTCGTTTCGATCATAGCAGATCGGGTGGGGAGCTCCGCCGAGCCCTTTGCTAGAATCACGGGCCGTGGTCGTCGAGCCTCGCCGAAGGACTCCCTGGCTCATCGTCGCCGCCGCCGTTCTGCTAGCCGGACTGCTCGCTTACACGCTCTTTGCCGGGTGGATACCGACGAAGCAGCGAATGACGCGCCTCGAAGTCGAGATGAAGGACGTCTATGCTCGGGAAGCCGCGCTACAGACGGCGCTGGCCCAGCACGAGCAACGATCGACGGCGCGGGAGCAACAGCTGAATGCCCTGCGCGCCGAGCGCGACGAGCTCGCGCGCCGCGTCGAGACTCTCGAGCGCGAGCTGGCGGCGGCCCGCGCTCGTCGTCGTTGATCCCGTCGTTCGTCAATCGCGCAGTCCTGCGAGGCGAGGCAGGCGCCGACCAAAGACTTCGGCAGCAACCCTGGACGTCTCGACCACCGTGGCCGCCGCGCCGTCGGCCCGCGTTTCGTTCCACCACTGACGGAGATGGTCTTCCGACCGGAAGAAATTGACCGTGTGTCAGAAGCCGGTGCACGCCTTCGCCCGGATGTCCTCACGCCTGCCCAACCAGACCATCGCCGGCGTCGGCTCGGGCGGACCGTCCGGGCCGGTGCGCAGCACGAACGCATCGCCGCAGTCGTGGCAGCGGGAGCGGATCGTGATCGCTTCGCCCATGAACGCTGCGACCCCCAGCGCATCGAACGCGCAGCACGCATACCGAGGCCGTTGGTCAGCGGGCTCGAGGCGAAACGCGTTCATTCGGGCGCTGAACGGGTAGGCCAGGACAACGGCGCCGGCCTCGACGAGCACAAGATCACGCTGATCGAGCTCGGCGACGGCGCCGGCGACCTCGGCGGGAGCGTGGTCAGGCAGTAAACCCGTTACGGACAGCGCGCCTTCGCCAGCGGCCAGGCGACGAAGGATCATGCCGAGCACCTGGCGCGCGAGGGGGCCGATCGCTTCCCGATCCGTCCACCGGGCGAGGAAGGCCGCGTCCATGAGGTCCGCGGCCCGCTTGACGGCGTAGCCGGAAGCCACGCCGCGAGAATAGCTCAGCTCAAGCGGCTCGGCGCACGACCTCGCGAGCGCGGGAGGCGGTGCTCGACAGCGTTTCCTCGACGCGCTGACCGGTTTGCTCGACCGTGGCGTGCGCGCGATCGACGGCTCGGCTGAGCGCCCGGGCATTCGCGCCGATCAGCCGGATGGTGCGCTGCGCCAAGTCGACGCTTTCGAGCAACATTTTCTGATACCAGCGCAGCGGATCGGCGAAGGCCTCCGGCCACATCGCGTGCCAGCGCAGGAGTGCGTCCTGCTGATCATGAAACGCGTCGAGCGTTGAGCGCTGAAGGTCGGCGACAAGCTCGCTCGTCTCCTTGACAGCGGCGATCGAGAGCTCGGTCAGATCGCCGAGCATCCGACGATTCACGTCCACCCACGGCACGCGCTGCTCCTGTTGGGCCATCGGTATCTCCCTCGTTCTGCAATCCGCGTTGCTAGGCGGCCTCGACGGCGCTGATGCGAACCTTTCCTTCACGAGCGAGGATCGCGATCAGTGAGCTGGCGGCCTCCTCCGAGATCTTGAGTTTCCGGGCGATGGTCTTCACCGAGGTCGTGCCATCGCCGTCCAGACACGCGAGGAAATCGCGTTCGACATCGGCCCACCAGTCATCCGTGGGTCTAGACATCGCCGCGCACCGTCTCGCCGTCGATGTCGATGAACACCAGCGGCGTGTCGGCCCGTACCCAGATCGCCGATGCGACAGCGCCAGTCTTGCTGTTGAGTCCTTGCCAGACTCCACCGGCCGGCGCGCGATCGTGACCACGACGGGCGATTTCGCGTTTGTACTCTTCGAAGCCGTCGTGAGCGAGCGCACTGACGACGACGTCGGGTTCGGCCATCCACGCGCGTTGCTCTTCCGACCAACGCATCGTTCCGTTCTCTCGAAGCTCGGTGAGCCGGTCCATGCGTTCCATGGCGAGCCTCCGATCGTGACCACACGCCCCCGACGATGGTGTTCTCGCCGCAGCGAATCAGAAACAAAATTCGGCGTGCAAACACAAGGCCAGAGCGTTCGCGATAATGGTCTGACGTTACGCCGTCTTCATCGCCGCGCCAGTTACGCTTTCGTGACGATCGTGCGAATGGCGTCGGCCGCTCGCGGTGTGAACTTTGTAGAGAGCGGAGTCTCGCGTTGTAGAACTCGGTGTGGATAACGGCAGGTGGGGTGCTGGCACCTCTGTTGCACCCGCTCGCGCAATCATTCATTACGGAGGATGCGCATGAATGGTCGCCGCCTGATCGAATCGCTCGTACCGGAAATCGCGCCGAATGCGAGCGTCGTCGCGGTCGAGGAGCGCGAGCGTCATTACACGGTGACGATCGCGGGAACGACAGGCGTCCTGGCCGGCGTCGATGTGCCGCGTGATGCCGTCGAGGCGGCGGAGCACCCGGGTGATGCGCGCGAGCGTCTCGTCGCCGCGCTCAAGCGCTGCGCTGACGACGTGGTCGCTGAAATTCCGGACGGGCGCGGATAGCCAGCAGAAACGGCGCTACAGACGATCGAGACGGGCTTAGCCCAGAGCCTCCAGCAGGCGCGTGTTCGCGGCGTGATCGCCGACCGCAATTCGCAAGTGGTCGGGAAATCCGACCGCCGCGCCGTCACGCACGATGATTCCCGCGCGCAGGAGGCGCTCCCGCACGGCGGTCGCCTGCGGCACCTGCACGAGCAGGAAGTTCGCCTGGGACGGCGGAAACCCGAAGCCGCGGCGGGACAGTTCACGGGAGAGAAATGCGCGCTCGCGAATGACCACGTCCCGCGTGCGTTGCCAGTGGACGCGGTCCTGCAGCGCGGCGAGGGCGGCGACCTGTCCCACGCGGTTCACGTTGTAAGGCGCACGCACGCGGTTGAGCCGCTCGGCGACGTCCGCCGTCGCCAGCGTGTAGCCCACGCGCAGGCCGGCCAGGCCCGCGATCTTCGAGAAGGTCCGCAGCAAGATGAGGCGCGGATACTGCGCGAGCAGAGCGACGCCGTCGGGATACTCCGGGTCATCGACGAAGTCACAATAGGCCTCGTCGAGAACGATCAGAGGCGCATCGCGACCCAGGGCGTCGAGGAAGGCCATGAGCGGGGCCCGGCGGATGATCGTGCCCGCGGGGTTGTGCGGCGAGCACAACACGACGGCCTTCGTTCTGGCTGTCAGCCGGCTCGCCATGTCGTCGAGATCGGTCTCGTACTTTGCGAGTGGGCTTGGAACCACTCGGGCCGCCATGAGCTCGACCACGGTCGTGTAGGGCTCGAACGACGGCTGGGGGATGATGACCTCGTCCGCGGGCTCAAAGGCTGCCCAACCGATGAGCGCCAGCAGCTCGTCGGCGCCGTTGCCGACGACGATCTGGGCGGGGGAGACGCCCAGACGCGTCGCTAAGGCCTCCCGCAGCGCGGTAGAGCCACCGTCAGGATAGAGGTGGACCTGCGCGGCTTCGCGGGCGATGGCCTCGACGACGCGCGGTGAAGGCCCGAGCGGGCTTTCGTTGGCAGAGAGTCTGACGAGGTCAGACCGACCAAGCTCGGACGCCAGCGCCTCCATGGGTCGGCCAGGATCGTAAGGCGCGATGCGGTCGACGGCGGGACGCCAGATGCGTCGCATCTCGGCATTGTAATAAGTCCGCGTCCGATTTGACAGTATTCGCCGCGGATTGTTACGCTTTGGCTCGTCATGTCGCCCGAGCTGTATCGCCGGGCCCGGCGCGCCGAGGCCAAGGCCGACCGCGCGGACGACCGGCGGCGACTCCGGCTCGACTTCTTCCGTGCTGCCCTCGCCGAGGGGCTCGACTCCGTGAAGGTCATGCACGCCGGTGGCGCCTCCGGTCAGGAATCCGTGCAGGCCCACGCCCGCGTGGTGGACAACCTTGTGAAGTCCCTGACGAAGTTGATTACAAGCGACACCAATGGTCTGGCGCCGGCTCCCTTCGTGGTCGTCGCCCTGGGGGGCTACGGTCGGGGCGAGCTCCACCCGTCCTCCGACATCGACCTCATGGTGATCCACGACGGGGAGCTGTCCCCATACGTGCAGCGGGTGACCCAGGAACTGCTCTACACGCTGTGGGACCTCGGGTTACAGATCGGTCACAGCCTTCGCTCGCTCCCGGACTGCGTCGCGATCGCCCGGACCGACCTGGCCAGCCGCACGTCCATGCAGGCGGCGAGGTTTCTCGCCGGCGACCGCCGGCTCTTTGCCAAGTTCCGTCGCGTGCTCGAGGAGAACGTCTACCAGCGGGACTTCGAGCAGTTCCTGGCCGCAACCTTGGCCGAGCGCGACCAGCGCTATCGCAAGTACGGCGCGTCGCCCTACATCGGCGAGCCGAACATCAAGGAGTCGGCGGGCGGCCTGCGGGACATGCACACGGCGATGTGGCTGGCCGCCGCCAAGTTCGGCACGCGCACGCTGCGCGAGCTCAACGACAAGGGCCTGATCACGCCGCGGGAGCAGGCGACGACGGACGCCGCGCTGACCTTCCTGTGGCGTGTTCGCAACGAGCTCCACTTTCTGGCCGGTCACAAGAACGACGTGCTCGGCCGGGACGTCCAACCGGCCATTGCACGAAATTTCGGCTACGAGGGCGATGAGCGCAGCCTCGACGTCGAGCGCTTCATGCGCGAGTACTACCTGCACGCGCGCGCCATCCATCGGGTTTCACGCCGGCTCATCGCGCGCTGCCAGGAGACCGTCACCGTGCGCGGGGTCGCCGAGCGGCGTAACCGTCATCAGGCGCTGGCCGACGGACTCGTCTTCATCGACGGCCGTCTCTATCTCGCCGATCGCGACAGCGCCATGTTTGCCGCCAACCCGACGCGGCTCATGAAGGTGTTCTGGCATCTGCACCGGCTCGGGTGCGAGCTGTCGGTCGAGCTGGAGCGCGCGGTGGAGGAATCGCTCGACCTGATCGACGACGACTTTCGCCGCTCGCCGACGGTACGGGAGCTGTTTCTCGACATCTGCCGCAGCTGGGGGCGGGTGGCGGTGACGCTCGCCGAGATGCACGAGCTCGGCGTCCTCGGGCGTTATCTCCCCGAGTTCGGCGCGCTGACCTGTCTGGTGCAGTACGACGTCTACCACAAGTTCTCGGCCGATCAGCACTCACTGCTGGCCGTCGAGCACATGGAGGCGCTGGCACCGGGCCAGTCGGCGGAGTCCGAAGGCGCGGCGCAGGTCTTCAGCGAGGTGGAGAAGCCGGAGCTCCTGATGCTCGGCATGCTGTTGCACGACATCGGCAAGGCGAAGGGACACGGCCACGTCAAGAAGGGCATCCCGCTCATCCAGGCGCTCGGCACGCGCCTCGACCTGCCGGTGGCCGACGCCGCCATCGTCGAGTTCCTGGTCGCCCATCACCTCACGATGTCCCACGTGGCCCAGCGTCGCGACATCGACGATCCCAAGACGATCGCCGACTTCGCCGCCGCGGCCGGTGATCCCCAGAGGCTCCGCATGCTCTACCTGCTGACGTGGGCCGACATGCGCGCAGTGGGGCCGGGTGTCCTCACGCCCTGGCAGGCGGTCATCCTGCACGAGCTCTATGCGCGGACGATGGCGCGCCTGACCGGTGGCCGCGCCGAGCGGCCGAATCGCGCGGTGCTCGCCGATCGCGTGCTGCCGCTCGTCAAGCACGACGTGTCCGTGCAGGCGGTGAAGGGCCACCTGGCGATGATGTCCGAACGTTATCTGGCGACGACCAGCGCGCAGCGTATCGCCGAACATCTGCGCCTGCTCCAACGGCTCGAGGAGGCGTCGGTGGCGACCGAACTGTTTCACCACCCGGATCTCGGGAGCTCGGACCTGGTCGTCGTGACCCGCGACCTCCCGGGCCTCTTCTCCCTGATCGCCGGCACGCTGGCCGCCCACGGCATCAACATCATTTCGGCCCAGATCTCGACGCGGGCCGACGGGATCGCCATCGACACCTTCCAGGTCAACGATCCGACCGGGGAGACGATCACGTCACCCGCGCACTGGCGGCGCACGCTGGCCGCGCTGCGCTCGGTCTTGGCCGGCGAGGAGAGCGTGGACGCGCTGCTCGAGCGGCGTCGCGCCGCCGGGCGGCTGCCGACCGTGGTGCCGGAGCGGGCGCGGATCGGAATCGACAACACCTTGAGCGACGCTTTCACCGTCGTGGAAGTCAAGTGCCCCGACCGTCTCGGCCTGCTCTACCTGATCACGAGGACGCTGTCGGCCTGTGGCCTCGACATCGGGAGCGCCCGCATCGCCACCGAGATCGATCAGGCCTACGACACGTTCTACGTTCACGACGGCCAGGGGCGCCGCGTCGAAGATCCGGACGCTCTCGAGCGTCTGCGACAGGCGCTCGAGCAGGCTCTGGTGCAACCGCTGTGACGCCGAGGACCGGTCGGTCGTGCTGAGTCGCTACCGGGAAACGCTCCGTGGGTGGACGGCGCCGATCGGCTATGTGCTGTTCCGCCTGCATCTGCGCCCCAATCACCTGACGCTCGCCGGCCTCGGCGTGAGCCTGCTCGCAGCCTCCGCCTTCGTGACCGGGCGCACGCGGAGTGCCGGCTTTCTCCTGATCCTTGCCGGCCTGTTCGACTTCTTCGACGGCTCACTCGCCCGTGCCTCGGGGCAGGTCACACCGTTCGGCGCTTTCCTCGACTCCGTGATCGATCGCTACTCCGACCTCGTCGTACTGCTGGGAATCGTCGTGCTCTTCGCACGGACCCCGCACGCGCGCGGAGCCGTCCTGGCCATGGCGGCTCTCGTCGGCAGCGTGATGGTGAGCTACACGAAGGCGCGCGCGGAGTCGATCGGCATCGAATGCAACGTCGGGATGATGGAGCGCCCCGAGCGATTGATCTGCCTCATTGCCGGCGCGGTCCTCGACCTCCTGGAACCGGCACTGTGGGTGCTCGCGATCCTCGCCAACATCACGGCGCTCCAGCGCATCGCGTTCACCCGCCGGGCCATGCGTGACTCCGCGCTCCTGCTACTCGTCGTGCTCGCGCTCATCCCGGTGACGGCCATGGCGGAGCCACGCTCAGCGCGCGCGACCCACCGATCGTCGACACCGCCACCGATCCAGAGCGGGGCCCGTGCGGTCACGCCCGATGTCGAGCGTCTCTGGGCGGAGGCGATCGTGGAGTACCAGCGCGGCAACACGGACCCGGTGCTCCGCGAGTTCGCGAGCGAGGCGGCGCGGACGAGCCCGATCGCCGACTACCTCGGCTTCATCCTCGCCGATGCCCTCACTCGCGAGGGCGATCTGGCCGCCGCTCGGAAGGTCGTCACCGCGATTGCGGACGGCCACGCCGACAGCCTGCTGGCGCCCGAGGCCCTGCTGGAAGCCGCGACGCTGTCGGCCCGAGCCGGCGACGACGACGGCGCGCAGGCGATCCTCAAACGATTGATCACGTCATATCCCGACGCGCCGACCTTTCCAGAAGCGCTCTACCTGCTCGGTCAGACTGGTGAGGCGCGTGGTCAACGCGACGCTGCGGCGAGCGCGTACCGCGAGCTTCGAATTCTGGCGCCGACGACTGGCTGGGCCGATGGCGCGGAGGATCGTCTGGCAGTACTGGCCGCGGCCGGCGTCGCAGTACCGCCGTTGTCGACGACTCAACGTCTGGATCGGGCTGAGCGGCTCCTGAAGGGCGGCGTGCCCAAGACGGCCTCCGACGAGGCCCAGCGGATTGCCGACGAAGCCGGTGACGCTGGCATCACGCTGCGCGCGCTGCGCATCGTCGCCGACGCCTTGGCACGTCTGAGGCGCTATGAGATGGCGGCGCGCACGCTCGCGGTCGTCGCCGATCGAGTGGCCCCCGAACGGCGCCCCGCCGTGAGGCTCGAGCAGGCACGACTGCTCCGGCGCGCCGGCCAGCGCGCGCCGGCCCTCACAATGCTGACGTCGGTGGAGAACTCGCCGACTGAGTCAGAGGCCGCCGAGGCTGGCTACCTGAAGGGCGAGATGCTCGAGGATATGGACCGCGTCGTTGAGGCAGCGAGCACGTACCGCTCCGTCGCCAGCCGCTACCCCACGCGAAACGTCGCCGGGCAGGCGCTGTGGCGGCTCGGCTGGATCGCCTATCTGAGCGGAGATCTGGGCGGCGCCGAGCAGGCGTGGGTCCGGGTGAGCGAGATTCCCGGAGGCCGCGCGCTGCGGGTGCGGGCCCTCTACTGGGCGGGCCGAGTCCGCGAGCAGAAGGCGGGCCCAGCTGCCGCCGAGCCGACGTATCGCCGGGTGCTCGCCGAAGCGCCGCGCTCCTACTATGGCGTCCTTGCGGCAAACCGTGTCGTCGCCGATGGGACCCCGGGACCAGGGGCGACGGAGTCGGCGATCCGCCTTCCAGCCGATCCCCGCGAGGCCGTCGCCGACGACCCTAGCTTCGTGCGGGTCGAATTGCTACGACGTATCGGGCTCGTCGAATTCGCGCTGCGTGAGCTGGGCGACGTCGTGCTGGCCTCGGTCAGCGATCCCGTTCGCCTCTACGGTGCGTCAGGGGTCTACGCCCGGGACGAGCGCTACCACCTGGCGCTCAGGATCCTTCGCCGGCACTTCACCCAGTTCGCTATCGTGGGTCAACCGACGCTTCCTCGCGCCTTCTGGGAGATGCTCTATCCCTTCGGGTGGCGCTCAGAAGTCTCCGAGGTCGCACAACGAGCTGGGATCGATCCGTTCCTGGTCGCCGCGGTGATACGGCAGGAGTCGGCCTACGACCCGAAGGCTCAATCTCCCGCCGGCGCGCGGGGCCTCATGCAGCTCATGCCCGGCACTGCTCGGCCCATGGCCCGCGTTCGCGGCCTGACGTTCAGCGATGAGCTGCTCGAAGATCCGCGCGCGAATCTCGAGCTCGGCACCGCGTTTCTTGCCGGGCTCATGAAGGAGTTCGGCGATCCTCGGCTTGCGCTGGCCGCGTACAACGCCGGCGATGGCCGGCTCCGACAGTGGTGGAAGGCCCGGAAGACGAGCGATCTCGAAGCGTTCGTCGAGCGGATTCCGTTCGACGAGACGCGAGACTATGTCAGGCTCGTCATGCACGGCTGGTACGAGTATCGCCGCCTCTACGGTCCCCAGTAGCTCACTCCGCTGAATCGTGACTCGGGCCGCGACGGCACGCCCGCGCTTACCGCTTGGGCGGAACGGTCTTGGCGAGACCCGCCGGCTCGGCTTCGAGGGGCTCGAGCGCGATGAGCCGATCGTCGAGGTCGGGCTCCGTCGCCAGCAAGGCGATGCCCTCTTCTGGAGATCCGTTGAGATCAGCGGCGGCCTTCAACGCGGCGGTCAGCGTGCGGCGAGGCGTCTGGTGCCCCATCGCGAGCAGGATCTCGAGAGCCTTCTGGTCGGCGTCGAATGACTGGTCACGCGTGAACGCGCGAACGACGACCGGGTTCACGAGAAAGTCCATCAACCCGAGGCCAGGCACGACGAAGCCAACGACGGCGAAGCCGCCCGAGACACCGAGCGACACCGCACGCCGTGTGCCCACGTGCCCGAGGACCTCGTGGGCCACCTCACGGGCCACCAGGGCGTCGACGTTCGCCGAACTCTGGTCGGCGAGGCCTTCCGAGAAGTAAAAGATGCCTTCCTCGTGCGTGAGGGCGACGATCTTCGCCGTCTGGAGCATGGCGAACGAGTAGTGGGCAGGGTCGTCACCGGCGGCCACGGCCGCGCGGTAGAGCGTTTCCGAAAGGCGCCGCGTCCGAGGATCTTTCGTGTCCGGAAAGTACGCGCTATCGGGGACGGGCGGCGGCAGGAGGGCGCACGCGTTCGTCGCGAGCATCACGACGCCGAGGAGGCCCAGCCACCTCATTTCAGTGATCCTACTCAACCATCCTGGCCACGTCCGTCGGAAAAATGCACGCACCTGCGTCGGCGAGGGGACGATAGCAGCGCTGGGGCTGGTCCCCAGCGCTACCACCATGGGCAGGAGGTCAGTGTCCGCTGATCTCCTTATAGCTGCCCGGGACGAGGAACCAGCCGCTCGGAATCTTCCCGGCGCCGTTCGCATTGGCGCAGCTGAAGGAAACCGGCACGTCGATCTGCGAGCGTTGGGTCGCGTCGAGGCTCTGCGCGACGACCAGACCGTCGATGGGGTTGCCGCCGCTCGAGGTCAGCGCGTTGCTCACGTAGAGGAGTCCCCGAATCGTCCCCGAGGCATTGACCGCCGTGACGTTTCCCATCACGATGATCCACCCCTCGAAGCCGCCCATCGAGAACGGGCTGCCCTGGAAGCTCACGTTGGCGTAATCGGCCGGAGTGTCAGCGGTCGGCGCGTTCCCACTGATCGTATCGACGAAGACGACGCCGTTGCGCGTGATCGGATGGACGGCGTCGAACGTTACCGCCCCGCTCCAGCTCGTCTGGCCGACGGGCGGAGAGCCCGGACCGATGTAGGTGCCGTTCGCCTTGGCCATCT
>Ga0066388_100002947_pt1 | contig 10737 bp, 5 predicted proteins | sample PanSoiMetaGPlot6_FD_64539 | JGI IMG/M metagenome (GOLD analysis project Ga0066388, IMG submission 64539) | Tropical forest soil microbial communities from Panama analyzed to predict greenhouse gas emissions - Panama Soil - Plot 6 (Hybrid Assembly) | ecosystem: Environmental > Terrestrial > Soil... | reverse complement strand
TCAGGCCGTTCGCATCGAGCAGTACACGCAGGAAGCCAACTTACCCAAAACTGCGACTGCGCAGTATGGTATGCACCCCGGCGTCATTCTCTCCGTGCACGAGCTTCCACCTACGCGCTTGAGCAGCTTCGTTGCAGACTCCGGATACAACGAGAACGTATACGGTGACGAGGGCACTGACAGCCGCCCGCCAATCGACGGCTTTGAATACGACAACACAATCGAATCCGGGCTGTGCAATTGCGGTGGGGAGGGATTGACGACCGGGCACCACCCGGACCCAGACATGACGCACGGTTACCAGTGGTATGCGTCCGGTCAGGTCGATTACGATCCCGGTCCATGACCAGGGCGGCGTCCTGGTTGAGCGCAAGAGATCTAGATCTTCTTTCCGTGGTGGTGGACATTGAAATCAAATGTGAATTGCATGTCCAGTGATGCCGGACTGCCGCAAGGCGGAGGTCCGAGCGGCTCAGCGTCGTAAATGGCCTTGAGGGCCGCATTGTCCATAGCCGCATCACCGGTCTGCTGGATCAAGTACACACCCTCGACAAACCCTTCACGCGAAATTTTGAACCGAGCAACCGCGGATTTCGAATGCTTTAGCATGGGTGGATCCCAATGGTTTTTCATGGTCTGCTGAACGCGAGTCATATATGGAGCGTAGTCTATGTCGCTGCGCCACCCAGATTTGAGGTAGTTATCGATTGCACAGACGAGAATCGACGAAGCACTGACAATATCGTCTTGCCGCTCGAAAAAGTCACAAGCATTTTTCAAGCAGCCCGCCGTGGCTCTCGTCCACTGGTCTCGCGCTAACTGTCCATGAAGCACTTCCAGCTTGCGGAAATGCACTTCGGCATTCTTGGTGTCCCCTCGGTGCTCGTAAAAGGTAGCCAGAGAATCATTCATCTGAATTCTCAGGACCGGCTTTGGCTTGCGGCCCAGACGCTCGGCCATGTCCGACTCTCGCAAGGATGTGAGTTGCGATTGCAGCGGGTCTCCGGCAGACCGGTAGTTTTCCGCGAGGATATGAAGCAATGCCTGGGCTTGTTCTGAATCGCCAGCAGGCATGCTTTGGAGAGCCCTGTTGACCACTTCTATGGCTTTGCCAAACTGCCTGAGCTCCTGGTAATAGTCCGCAAGGCTGATCATGCCGTGGGGATACAGCATAGACGTACAGGCGACGGCATCCGGCTTCAGGCGCATCGCTTCGCTACATTCGATTGCGGCACCGCGAATATCCCCTGACGCGGCAGTTTCCCTGGCCAGTGCCATGCGCTGTTCGGGGTCAGCAGGATCCTTGTGCAAAGCGCGGATGCAAGAGTCGAGCCCTCGCAAAGCCTGCTGGTTCGAGCGAGTATGGTACAGGCACTTGTGATACTGCTCCAACGCCTTCTCCGGGGTGGCAGCTAGACTTTCGGCATACGCCAGATAAGCGTTCGCGAGACTGAAGTGCGCTGCCTCCGGGTTCTCTTCATGGGATTTCTCCAGCAGAGCGATAGCTTTTTCATATTGCTTTTGGGAGATCAAGTTCAACGCCTGCTCGTTGAGCTGGGGTGCCTCACGTGCGTCCTCGGACTTGGAGGCGCTTTCCAGGGCGGTGTGATTGATGGGCACGGCAGAATCCAGTGCTGCTTTCGCCGCTTGAAAGTACTGGCGAGCCTGATCAGCATGTCCCTGCTTGAACTCAACAACGGACATGCGCGCCTGTACTCCAGGCTTCGTCAAGTCGGCAGCACCGAAAGACTTGGCCATCGGGTCGAGACAGCTCTGATAGATTGTCAGCGACTCCTCGAGATTGCCTAACTGCTCAGCAATCAATCCCAGACGATGCTGACAGGAGAGCTTGCGAAAATCGTTCATCGGCTCATTTTTCAATTGGTCGCGTAATTGCAAGTACAGTTTTTTTGCAGCTTCCCAATGGTCTGCTCGAAACTCATCGTTGGCTTTTTGGAACGTCTGATGCCACGCGCTCCCTTGTTCGGCCGGCTTGGCCGAACTGGCTGAACTGACATTGTCAGTCGGCTTAGAAGGCTCAGTCGCTTTAGAAGGCTCAGTCGGCTTAGAAGGCTCCCTCGGCTTAGAAGGCTCCCTCGGCTTAGAAGGCTCCCTCGGCTTAGGGGACTCCGCCGGCTCGGGCGTTTGGCCGCTGGATGACCCACCAGCATCGCTTGCCGGTGAGCCCGTCGCCGATGTGGACTTATGTCTCATTGCCGCACCGGCTGAGCGCAGCAGTCCAGCTACACCGGTCACGGTGCTTACGTATGGTAGCCCCACGGAAACAGGCAGGCCAGGAATTGGTATTGCAGCGGGTAGCTTCGATCCTTGTCCGAGGGAGACACCGTCGCCTACGCTTACCCCTTTCCCAATCGTGACTCCGTCAGCGTGAGCCGACTGCGATTGCGCCGGATGAGTGCCTGCACCCGATTTATAATCAAAGGTGAACTGCGTCTTGGCGCGCTTCAAACCACCGGGTGGCAACGGCGCTAATTTCGGTGCCGTTCTGACAGCCTCGAGAGCAGTCTGGTCGAATTTTGGAACACCGGAGCTTGTCGCGAGGCTAATATCACTGACCGAGCCGTCAAGACCAATGGTGAAATTGACAATGGCAGTCGTCTTGGCAGTCAGTCCCAGACCAGCACATTCATCTTTCATCTGCTGAAAGTGCTTCCCGATGACTTCTTGCACATAGGTACCATAATCGTTGAACTTCTTCGTCACTTCCGGTGACATCTTCACCTCTTCTTCTGGCTCTTCGCCGGCTGTGATCTTGTAATCGTCGGGAATAGCAATCGCGGAGGCAGGGCTCTGCTTCTTGTAAGCGATCAACCGCATCGTAACCAGACCGCTCGGTGAATTGGTCTTCTGCATGGCAGGTATTGCCAGGTCATCAGCGATCCAGACTTCTCCGTCAATGCCGGCTGCCTTACCGCCGTAACCATGACTTTGGTGCTCGCACACCTCTTTGGCCGGTAGAGTCGTCAGTCCGGCCGGCGGTCCCTCCTTCCAGTCGCGAATGAACGGATCCCAGGAATGCGGCGGCATGTCCAATTTGACAGCCACCTTGTCCTGGTTGAGAGAGTAGGTAGCGTCCTGATCAAACAGATATATCTGCGACTTACGTACCTGGTCCTCAATCGTTTCGATCTTCAAGTTGCCTTTGCCGTCGTAAGTTACCAGCGTGACCATGCTACCGTCTGTCCCCGATGTTTCGTACGATGCCTGATAAGGCTGTGCGCAGAGATGGCCTTGCTCGGCGGCGAGTGCGGGGGAAAGGCCCGATAACAATACGCAAAAAGATAGTAAAAGACTTAGATTCGCCATTTTGCCCACTCCAATCCAAATGCCACATTCCACGACTACGCGGGTGCCCCTTTTAGGAGTGTAGCGCGAGAAAAAGGAGGAGGCTCTTCGCCTCCTCCTTTGGGTTCTTTTGCCCGGCTCTGCCGATGATCCCTATCCTGTAGGTTATCCACGGTCTGTCAGGGCTGTTTTCGGGGTTCGAGTTGCGAACGCCTAATTAGTTGAACCTCGTTTATGTCCCCGTTCCGGAATTGCCGACGGTGGCATCACCGGCGTTTTGACTGTCGGCACCGCCTACGACTTCAATGTTGTCATTGTGGGGATTGCCCTCCCGGTTGACTTCAACGTTTTCGTTGTGGGGATCGGTCGGCAGGCCGACTTCACGGTTCTCATTGTGGCCAGGAGCGCGGCTGGCTTCTTCGATCTTCGGAGCTACGGCCTCGTAGGCGGATCCGCCGGCTTGGGCATCTGCAGCTTTGACTGCTACCGGCTCGCCCTTGAACCTCTTCAGCACTTCACCGAACGACATCCCTCTGCGGACTCCTTCGGGAACGACGCCGCCGACATCGAGCACTTCTTTTGCATAGGTTTTTGGTTTGACAGTTAGATCCCTGCCACCATCATGCGCTCCACTGCTGCGACGTTGAGGAAGCTCCATCAGGTCGCCGTTGGGACGCAGTTTGGGCACCACGAGCGCATAGCCTTCCGGCTTGTGACCCTGGAGGCGATCCAATCTGCCCTGTCCGCGCTCTACCTTGGCGACATCGAACAACTGTTGATGCAGTTGGCCGTCGCTACCACGGTTTTGAACCAGTTTGCCTCTCTCGAAAAAGGCGATGGTGGAGTTGTCGTACATGGCGCCGGCGGCTTTCGCAACGACCTGGTCGCGTTTTCCTTCTGGAATGCCTCTGCCCACAGCTTCTCTAGCCACTTCTAGCATGCGCTCACGGGTCACCCCTGACGTGATATTGGCGAAGGCTTCCTTGACCAGAGGCTGCTGGGCAGATTCCTTCACCTTGGCCTCATGCTCGCTGTTCATCTTGCCGAGACGGTTATCGAGGTGCTCTCTCAACTGGAGAAGGCGCTTCTCAGGAGTCATGCCGCGCGATTGCGAGGGAATACCCTTTTCGCTGCCGTGTCCCTTGAACGAGTTGGGAACGCCATTCATCATCTCTTCGATATTCTTGACGGCGTCCTTGATGAATGCATCGCGATTGGCAGCATTGGGCTCGGACGCCAGGTAGCCTTCGGCCGCCTTGGCGTATTCATTGATGTTGTTCAGCGGTCTGAAGTATTGCACCTTACCGGCTTTCCTCACGTCGGCCGACGCACGCTGCTCGGCGACACGAGTAGCTTCAAGAGCTGCTTCGCGGGCCTCGGGCGTGTCGAAGGTCTTCTTACCGGATTCGATTGCAGCGCGTTCACCGAGAGCTTCGCGCTTCATCTTGCTGGCAGAGCTGAGTAGCTCTTCTTTCTGCTTACGCTCTACCACGGACTCCCTGGCTGTTGTAAGCGCCGCGTCGGCCTTCTCCATTGCCAGGACTTCCGGTGGCTTCACGACTTCGACCGGCTTTTCAACAACAGCTTCTCTCTTGGGCTCGGCTGCTCTGGTCTGGCCGTCGGTAGCCTGTCCTTTGTCGGCTCCGGCTGACTTGTCGCCGCCGGCGCCCTTGCCTCCCCTCTCACCTCTTGCTTCGCGAGGGGCCCCCTTACCGGCATTTGCAGCCGTGCTGCCATCTCCTGTCTTCTCGACGACCTTGGTGTTGTCGGCCATGAGTTCACCGACGCGAGTGTCGTACGCCTTGATGGCATCTTTGAGTTTGCCGCCGAGGGCCTCGTGTGCTGCTTGCTTCTCGCCAAGCGCCGCTTGTATCTCACTGACTCTCTGCTCAAGGCCGGGTACGCGGGCCGGTTGGGCACCCTGGGCTGTCGTCAGAGCGCTTTCCGCTTCGGACTGGCGAACACGAGCGCGGTTGATTGCCGAGTCGGCAACTGCATCGTTGGTGTCAGCCTTTATGCGGGCAATCTCTTCTCTGAGTTCCCTGGCTCTGGCCTTGATGTCGATGGGTTGGTCGTCATTACCCTTGTCGCTCTTGTCGCCGCCCTTGTCGCTCTTGTCGCCTCCCTTGCCCTTCTTGCCGGCATCGCCTTCATGGCCGCCATGCTTCTTGGCGTCGGCCTTTGCCTTGGCTTGCGCGGCAATTTGTTGGTCGAGGGAAGCCAGCTCGGCTTCCCTGGCAGGCAATTCCTGCCTGCGTGCTTTCAGGGCTTCGACTTCACGGGCTGCCCGTTGAACCGCTTGATTTTCTGCGGTCAGGGCTTGCGCTTCCTTGAGTTGGGCTCTGGCAGTTGTGAGCTCACCGCTTAGCTTGGACATCTCGCCCTTGAGCGTGGCCCCCTCTGTGGTGATTGCTTCAATGGCGGCCTTATGCTCCAGAGCGACGCCGTCCTTACCTACGAGCATCTTTCTCTGCAGCTCTGCCCATTCGCCCCACTTGAATTGTTCTTTCGGTTTGACAATACCTTCCGCGATATCCCAGGGGTTGTCCGCTCCAGTTTTGATGTCCGCACGGAATCTGCGGCCGGTTGTTTCACCAGGAATCACTTCCGCCAGTCGAGCCGACATCGGCAGTCCAGCTTCGGCATTCGCCAGGCTGAACTTTCCTTGGAATCCCTGTCCCAGCTTGGCACCAGCAATACCGCCAGCCATCATCAATGACGTGTCGAACACGAAGCGTCCCATCGCGTTCTCCATGGTGCTGAAATTGCGGTCGAAATTCTGCTTGTTGTTCCAGGTATCACCAATTGTGTCGCGGACTTCGCTCCACCGATGTGGACTTGCGACTTCCCGGAAGAACTGAACGCCCATGGCGGCACCGGCTCCGCGGGCAAGCATCCCGGCCAGGCCGGCGCCTCGAGAGAAGTATCCTAAACCGATACCAATCCCGACAGAAGTCGCAACAGCGAGACTTGTTTCTCCAGGGTGCTCCGTAATCGACTTATATCCATTCTTGATTGCTCCAGTCAGGGGAGCGAGACCAACCACATACGCTTCTCTGGCAATCTTCTCGTATAAGTGGTCGCTGTTGTCAGTTTGCGACTGAAGAGCCACTTTGTCGGACTCTTGTAGAATCTCGCGGTTAGCCATGAAAATCTCCCCCTGGACGAATGTTCAGTCAATGCAGCGCATCATAGAGTGGGCGGGTCGCGCACGTCGATTGGGGAAATTCCCGTGGCTGTCGTAAATTTCCCACACCGCCCCTACCAAGATCCGCAAATATGAAGCAAGTTCCCAGTGGGCGAACTTGTCGTACGCTTGAAACGCATAGTAAGAGGGGTGCATCATATGCACCCGGAGAGCGAGAAAAGAAGCGCGGTTACGCGCGCCTTTTCACGGGGAGGTTACGGCGTTTGATCGGCAGGATGTTGTAGTCGGGCACGAGTTCTTTGCCACCGTTGGCACTGTCACGCAATAGGTAGTAGGCGCCGTCGGCATCTTTGTAGTATCCGAGGTCACCGATTTTGGTGGATGTGCTGGTCAGGTCCTTTTCAGACACGGCGATCGGTTGTCCGGTACGCAGCGTTGCATCCGGATTGACGAGGAGGGCATCGGGGCCGTCGTTTCCCATCACAACATATTGTTTGCCCTCGACCGAGATCTGGCTGCCGACTTCGAGCTGGGTCGGGTTCAGAATTTCCGAAGGGTTCAATCCGTAACCCTCTGCCAGCGCATAGTAAGCGTAGCGATCCTCCAGACCCTCGGAAGCGCGGCCGGACCTGTTGAGATCGCCACGAGAGTCTGCCTTCTGATCAGTTGCCTGATCAAGAACTTCCATCTGGTCTGCCTGTTCGGGAGGCATAGCATCTATCCCCGCGGATACTCGTACTGCGAGTCAAAAGTTCGATGCAGGGATGTCATCCTGAGCACGAAGCCCGATGGATCTAATTTGCGCGGCATAGACCTCAATGTGCGAACAGTTGCCTCGGGTGCTGGGTTCCAAGGACTGCTCGATGCCTCAGCATGACATTTGCTCGGTTTTGCAAACGACGTACTGAACCTTTAGTAGAAGGCTGTTTTTTCTTTGTGTTCTTGAAATTGGTAAGCTGCAGGGGAAACGGGACGCCGCTGGGTTAGCGTGCAAAACCTGCAGTGGGGCCGACCGGGTTTTGCCCATAGTGCAACTCCCGGATTGTACGCAAGCAGAAACGAATGTCAGCCGGATTTAATCCCCCGCCGGCAATTCCAAATTCTTGACAACACCGGGAGCGGCTGGGAACATGGTTTTAGGTATCCGTTCGCAGCCTCAGCGCATGGGGACTGGAGTCAACTATGTGCGAAAAGCTCTTTCAAAAAAAGAATAAGTCCGTTCAATCGAAGATCGATCAAGCAGAGAGTTCCCCAGAAGAGATCACCCCCACGCCCGAACCAGTAAACGAGCCGGCAACCGTGGCACGTGTCAATTCCTTTTACCAGCGCATGGGCCGGTTGATTCGGCAAATGGCAGCCGGATCGCAGTGCAGTTCGAGCATAAGGCGCTCACATTAGTCTGCATTGTTCACGTGACACTCTGTATCACGGCGCCTGAACGTGGATCGCGGCGCATTTCGTGGTATGTAGAGATCGTATCCTCCCGTTTGCAACTTGATCGTCAGAGCACTGCAATCTGCAGGGCCTATCTGTGTGCCCCCTTTGACGAGTGGAACCCCGGCATCCCAAAGGCATCCCCGCATGATCTTGAAGAATACGTCAGCTCTTCTGGCTCTTGCGTTTCTTATCGGCATTGCTACCAACCTCGGTCTCGTTGGTGCCCAATCCTATCTTCTTAGCCACGCCGATGCCGTCTACACCATTTACGGCAGTGTTGCCGGCGGGCTGCTCTTTTCTCTGTTCTTAAAAAACTTCAGTTTGATCAAAGTGAAGTACGCCCATTTCGCTGCAGTGGCTGTGCTCGTCTTCAGTGTTCTGCTGGCTTTGCTCACGCAAGACTGGTTGTCTGGGCTAGCGCGAGCCATTGCCTGGTTCACGGCAGCCGTGTTTGGATTCGATCTTTTGCGGTGGATAGTTTCCGAGCTGACCATTCGCTATCTAGACCCAGCGAGGGCCAACGCATATTTTTCCTATCTCAATGCATTTTTCGAAGGCGGCACGGTACTGGTTGTGCTCATCCTGAAGTTGAGGGGGATCGTGCTCGATCCCAACCAGACACTTGTCGTCATCATTGCCTGCTGTCTTGCCAGCATGGTGTTGATGATCATTCAGTTCTTTCCGCGAAAAAACTTCGAGATAGTCTATTCGGCGTCGGCCACCGATGAGAAGCCGCCAGATGCGTCAGGTATGAAGCGTCTGATGCTCTTCTTCGTGATGTTAACTCTTGCCTTCGGAATGATTGAGGTGAGCGAAGACTATCTCGCCAAGATTGTCATCAAGGACCGTCTGCAATCTTACGATGCCATCCGCTCGATAACCGATAGCTATTTCTCGCTGTCGTGTGCGCTTATCGTCCTGCTCAGCTTTGTCACCGGCAAATCTATTGCGGCCAAGCGCATTTCACCGATTCGCCTGCTGCAAGCGTTTGCAGTCCTGATGGGTGCATTCAGCCTCAGTTGCTTCGCCACGAATTACTTTTACCTTTTCATCGCCTTCGAAGTGACTCGCCGCGTCTCGGAATACTGCCTCTACAGTCCCGGCAATCAGATGTTGATGGGCTCTTTTGTAGGCGAGTTACGCCCCAAGATCAAAGCTCAACACAGTTTCTACTACTACGTCATCGTTCCCGTGATCATGGCCGGTGTGTTCTCGTTGACCAGTCATCTGAGCATTCGTTCCGAGACATTCGTAGTGCTGGGCATCATACTCTTGTCAGCCCTGGGCGCCCTCGCAGTTCTGTTTCAATTCCGCACGGTTTTCACTGCAACTTTGTACACGCTGGTCGACAGCACCAGCAAGACGGCCGCCATACTTGCGGCTCATACACTGTCATACTTACGGCCGCCTGACTACGTGCTTCGAATGAGCGAGATTCTCGCTCGAGCACCGAAAAAACTGTTGAGGAAGACGATCATCTTAGGACTTGCCTACACGCACACCGACGACAGCATCGACCTGATAGAGAGCCAGTTTCAGTCCGAGAAGGAAGAGATTCAACTGGCGGCGCTGGACGCACTCAGAATTTCGGGCAGGCTGAGGGCGACTCAGTTCATGCTGAACATTTTGCTCAAGAAGGCCAGACCAAAGACTCAACGTGTTCGAATGAATGCCATGTCCGCGATCGGCGCGCTCTATGGTAAGAAGTCGATCCCTTTCCTGCTGAATGGTCTCGAGGACAATGATCCCCGCACTGTCGCCAACGCACTGGAAGTGCTGGGCTATTTCAAAGACCCTGAGCTGAAGCCCTATTTTCTCAAATACGTGGAGTCCGACGTGCCGCGCATTCGTGCAAATGCTCTGATCGGACTCTCCCACTATCGTGACACACGACTACTCTTTGAGAATCTCGTTCGAGATTCGCTCAAGAAGGCCGACGTCGCCCTGGTCGGCTCACTCCTCTTCGTTGTCGGCCAGGCAAGAGAAAAGGCTTTTCATCCCGACATCTTGCAAATGTACGAGGTACCACGACTCCGGTACGACCCGAAACTGGTGAACGTGTTCACATGGTCGTTGATTCGGCTCGACGATGTTCATGGTTTCAACCTGGCCAGCGAAATTCTCGCTAGCGGCGATGATAACCTTCAACAGTCTTTCATGCACTTCTTTTCACTGCACCACGCCGAGACGCGCTATGACATTATAAATCACTTCGTGCTTCAAACCGGAGGCAATCGCGCAGCAATCCGCCAGGTTGGCGATTTGTTGAAAAATTCAGTGTATGACTTCCACGAAGAATTGCAATATCTCAAGGTTTACAGCGATTCCCTGTTGCCAGCTATCAGAGTAGAGCCTGCGACGGCCGGCTGAACGCGTCGTGACAAGACCGGACGAGTTGCTATCAAGTTCGATAAAGCTCAATGCTTTTAACAAGTGGGGATTCATCGACAAGACCGGAAAACTTGTCATTCCTGCCAAATTTGACGTGCCAATTTCTTTACCGAGGGGCCAGGCAGTGTTCTCATCATGCCTGGCCTGCTGTGCACTGCCGTCAGAGTGCCAGCTTCAATGCCTTCTCAGCATCCGGCACGCCGAAGCCGAAGTAGGGGGACCACTTGGCTGCGCCAATGCCTGCCCCGCCAATCGGCGGGGTAGAACTTGACTGCTTGCAGCTACTAATCAGAATGTGGATAAGTTTGATAGTTGCGCTGGACGATGTGTACCGACAGACTCTTTCTCGCGCCGCGGAATCTGAACTACGATCCCACACCTGAGTCCCCCAAGTGGCTGACGGCAAGGCCCTGAAAATCGACAAAGATAGCGGCAATCTTGAAAAAGGCCAGCGG
>Ga0066388_100002946_pt1 | contig 10739 bp, 10 predicted proteins | sample PanSoiMetaGPlot6_FD_64539 | JGI IMG/M metagenome (GOLD analysis project Ga0066388, IMG submission 64539) | Tropical forest soil microbial communities from Panama analyzed to predict greenhouse gas emissions - Panama Soil - Plot 6 (Hybrid Assembly) | ecosystem: Environmental > Terrestrial >... | reverse complement strand
CATGTATTTGTCGTTGAGCTTTTCGATGTCCTGACGCAGGATACGCACACAGAGGCTGTGGAAGGTCGCCACTGTTGGCTGGCTGGAGAGTTCCTGGCCCCGCAACAACTTTTGCACACGTTGTCGCATCTCATCGGCGGCCTTGTTGGTGAAGGTTACCGCCAGAATATTCCAGGGTTGCACCCCCTTTTCGGCGATCAAGTACGCGATGCGGTGGGCAATCACCCGCGTTTTTCCTGAGCCGGCGCCTGCGAGAATCAACAAGGGTCCTTCGGTTGACGTCACCGCTTCGCGCTGCTGATCATTCAATTGGGAAAGAAAATCCGCCACTATTTGATTAGTCCTTGAATCGCTTTGAATTGTTCATGCTTCGAATCGCGCATCAGTTCGAAGAGAGCCATCTCCAGCGATGAGGGAATGGCGCCGCTCAACTCCATCTTTTCCAGCGCTACTTTTTTGTCATCTGGTTTGCGGGAGGTGATGCAGTCAGTGAGTAAGTGAACTTGAAAACCATTCGCTAAAAGATCGTGCACAGTCTGATTGACGCAGATGTGAGCTTCAATCCCGGCCACCAGCACTTGTTTGGCGTGAGCTTTTTCCAGTTGCGCTTGAAACGGTTGAGAGCCACATGAGCTAAACGTCGACTTTTCGATGATTTCAACTTCCGGCGGCAGTGCTGCCGCAATCTGAGCTGCAGTGTGTCCCAAACCTTTTGGGTATTGCTCTGTGACCAACAATGGCACATGTAGCAACGTCAAACCCTTTACTGCTAAGACGATTCGATCAGCGGTTTGATTGAAGTCAGCAATGCTGAAGCGAAAAGCCTCCTGCATGTCGATGATGAGGAGAGCCGACTGCGTGACTTCGAGCGTGTTTGGATGGTGCATTTGGCAGATTGTGAAAGAGGATTTAAGCATACGAGCGGTGTGAGTACAAACGGACGCCAGTGTTCAATGGGACAAACACCTCGCATCGAAACTCTCTGGTGCTACGGCCTCGCCATGAGGAGTAAGCGGCTTGCCCATATAGCAAAGGAGTTTGAAAGCAAGAAGCCGATAGATTGATTCTTACTTCCGCTTTACGATCCGCGTCAGATTCCTGATACTGGAGGATGACAAGGTGAATCTAGCTTTGAAAATTCATACCGAGCCAAAGATCGCAGTCACAACGAACGGCGACGAATTGTGGCAGGCAGTTCTCGCCAAAGACTCGCGCTACGACGGTCAGTTTGTGTTTGCGGTCAGTTCTACAGGCGTCTACTGTCGACCCTCTTGTCCCTCGCGGCGGCCGCGAAGGGATCGAGTGAACTTCTTTCCCTTGCCCGAGGCTGCCGAACAAGCTGGCTTTCGTGCCTGCTTGCGTTGCCAACCGAAACGCGCTCGAGTGGTTGATCCCCAGATCGACCTGGTGCAGCGAGCCTGTCGTTTCTTGAATTCGAGCGACTCAGAAACTGTCAAACTTGCCGACCTTGCCAGGCATGTTGGTGTCAGTACCTTTCATCTGCAGCGGACCTTCAAAAGCATCATGGGAATTAGTCCGCGCCAGTATCTGGCAGCGCAGCGATTCGCAAACTTTAAGACGCGGGTCAAAGAAGGTGAGACCGTGACGAATGCCCTTTACGACGCAGGCTTCAACTCAAGCAGTCGTCTGTACGAACAGGCCGCCGGTGAACTAGGAATGACACCGGCAACCTACGGTCGCGGCGGTGAAGGCGCGAACATCAGCTACACTGTTGTGTCGAGTCCTCTCGGGCGGTTATTGGTTGCTGTAACCGAGCGCGGAGTGTGTGCTGTCAAGATGGGCGACAGCGATGCAAAACTCGAGAAGGATTTGCACCGTGAATACCCGGCCGCGACGATCAACCGAGACAATGCTGCCTTGCGAAGCACAGTGCAAACAGTCTTGAGTCACTTGACGAATGAGCCAAAGCAAGAGCTGCCACTCGATATTCGGGCCACTGCATTTCAACGTCAGGTTTGGGAAAAGTTGCGCACGATACCTTACGGGCAGACGCTTTCATACGGTGCAGTCGCAAAAGCCCTGGGGAACCCGGGAGCTGTGCGCGCGGTAGGACGCGCATGTGCGACGAATCCAGTGGCGCTGGTGATTCCGTGTCATCGAGTCGTGCGTGAGGACCACAGTTTGGGTGGTTATCGTTGGGGTCTCGATCGAAAGCGAAAACTCTTAGAAAGAGAAAGAGCTGTCAAGTCGCCCGAAACACAGGGTAAGTAGCTTCAACTCAAATCTCAGCGCCTATCTCGGCCTGCTCTGCGTCTCGGCGGTGAATGCCTGTCAACAACACTCGACCCCCAGGTGGTAGAGGCATTGTCATCAAGAGGCATTCACCCTGAGACGCAGAGCACGCCGAGGTAGGCGCTGAGATTTGAGTGAAGCCTGCGACCTGCACCAAAGTACAAGTCAGAAGAACCAACGTACAATTTTCAAACTACAGGCCACTTAGTAATCTCCTCCCTGTGAGCGGACTGCAAGAAACAAGAAGGTAAACCCGACGAAACCTTCTCAGCGGCCTTTTTGCGGGGGAACTGCGCGTTAATTGATGGGGGGCTGATGCGGCGTCGAATCCCGATTCTTGAGTGCTAACAAGACGACGCCCAGCCCCCAACTTTTTTGGAGAACTTTCATGAACAAGCTTTTCGTTGTCCTTTTCGTTTTAGTCTCCTCGGTAATCACAGTCTCAGCGCAGACGGAGCGAGATCTTAAAGAGCACTTCGAAGGAAAACCTGTCACCTTAAAGATCGATATGCCGGCTTCCAGGGATGGAGTGAATATCTACCCGGAGCGTGGTCTGGCAATGGATTACAACCAGTACGCGGACCGACTTAAACGGTACGGCGTTTCGGCTCACAAGGGAGACGAAATCACAATTACGAAGATCAGAGTGAAGAGCAACGATGTAGAGGTTCAACTGGGAACTGAAACTGGATTCAATGTGCGCTTCAAGCGTCTCGAATCGTTTCTGCTCACGCCCGAATCGTTGATTGATGCACTGCGACGATATGTAGATTTTTCTGACATACATCAAGGCGCACTATCAATGCGCCAGGACTCCAACTATGCGAGCGGCTTCGTACGACCCGGGGTCGTGCATTTGGGCGCGCCGAGCACATATTTGCAGGAAGGGTTGAGTACGAGCGAGGTGGTCCGGTTGCTAGGTGAACCAACCGCTATCTCCGAACGGCAGGACGAAGGCTCAATGATCAAGACTTACGAATTCACTCGCGGTGAAGGGCGGGTCGTGGTGGCGGACTTTATCGGTGACAAACTGGTGCGCTCCAGAACAGAGATGCGTTCGGCGAGTGCGAACAGCGGCTACTAATCGACTTCAAGAGAATATCAGTTACTCAACCGTCACTGACTTGGCCAGATTTCTCGGCTGGTCCACATCGCAGCCGCGTCGGACGGCGATGTGATAGGCGAGCAGTTGCAGGGGAATGATTGAAAGAATCGGTGTCAGCAAATCACTCGCATGGGGCATCGGGATGACGTAGTCCGAAACCATTGCCGACATCGTATCGCCTTCCGTCAACACCGAAATTACGATGCCTTCGCGCGCCTTCACTTCCACAATATTCGAATGTGTCTTTTCGTAACGTAGCTCAGAAGCTCGGTTACCCTCTTCGCGAGTATTGATAAAAAGAACCGGCAGTCGTTCGTCGATCAGCGCGTTTGGACCATGCTTCATCTCGCCGGCTGGATAGCCTTCGGCGTGAATATAGGAGATCTCCTTCAGTTTCAGCGCCCCTTCTAGTGCTACGGGAAAATTGATACCACGCCCGAGGTAGAGAAAATCGGTCGCTCTGAAAAACTCTTTCGACAACTCCTCAATGCCGTCCGACTCGTTGAGCAGATGTTCCAGTTTGACAGGTAACTCAGCCAATTCCTGAGCGTGGTAACGGGCTTCCTCCTTGGACAAGACACCACGCAACTGGCCCAGGTAGAGACCCAGCAGATAGAGAGCAATCATCTGACTGGTGAATGCTTTGGTTGAGGCGACGCCTATTTCGGGGCCGGCGTGGGTGAGAATAGTACCGTCGGCCTCGCGCATGATCATCGAACCTTGCACGTTGCAGATGGCGAGTACTTTGGATCCCAGCTCCTTGGCCTCGCGCAGCGCGGCAATCGTGTCTGCCGTTTCACCGGATTGCGAGATAACCAGCAGCAGCGAGTTCTCATCCATCACTGGATTGCGGTAACGAAACTCCGAGGCATAATCGACATCAACTGGAATCCGGGCCAGTTGCTCTATCATGTACTTGCCGGCGAGCCCCGCGTGCCAGGAGGTGCCGCAGGCCGCAATCTTGATCGAGGTAAAGCGCTTGAAGTCGGCCTCTGTGATGTTATTCATCTCATCCAAAAAGACCTGGCCACTATCGAGGGAGATCCGACCCTGGACGGTATCTCGCACCGAACGGGGCTGCTCGTAGATCTCCTTCAGCATGAAATGCTTGAAGCCGCCCTTTTCAGCCATGATCGGGTCCCAGGTAATGCGCTGGACAGAAGGCTGGACGGAATTTCCTTCGAAATCAATTACGCGCACAGCGTCTTTATTGATGACGGCAATCTCACCGTCGCCCAAAAAGAAAACATCGCGCGTGTGTTGCAGAATCGGCGGAATGTCAGACGCAACAAAGAACTCACGATCCCCGAGACCAATTACGACGGGTGGTCCCTGCCGGACGGCGATGATGGTGTCCGGCTCGTCGGCGTTGATGATTGAGAGCGCAAAGATACCGCGCAACTCGGAAACGGTGGAGCGCACGGCTTGCTCGAAACTCTGATTGTGCTTGAGGTACTCCTCTATCAGGTGGGCAATAATCTCAGTGTCAGTTTCGGTAACAAACCTGTGGTCTGACTTGCGTAGGCGCTCCTTGAGTTGCAGGTAGTTTTCGATGATGCCGTTATGGACCACCACCACTCGTCCGGTGCAATCACGATGGGGGTGGGCATTCTCCTCAGTTGGTCGACCATGTGTGGCCCAACGGGTGTGTCCGATTCCGTAGGTGCCATCGAGTGGACTGAGACGGATTGCTTCTTCAAGGTTGCGCAGTTTTCCTTCGGCGCGACGTATTTCCAGGTCGTGATCCTCATTGACAACCGCGATCCCGGCCGAGTCGTAGCCGCGATACTCGAGCTTGCGCAACCCTTCTATGATCAGGGGCACCACTTGCTTGTTTCCAACGTAGCCAACAATGCCACACATGCTTGTCGTTAACCCCCAACTATTCAGACTTCTTCAATTTCTTCTTGACCACCGCCGGCACTCCAGCGACGAGTGATTCGGGCGGCACATCCCTGGTTACCACTGAACCAGCACCAGTGACTGAACCTGCTCCAACCGTGACCGGCGCTACCAGCATGGTATCTGAACCGATCTTAACACCATCCTCGATGATCGTTTGGTGCTTGCGCACACCGTCATAGTTGCAAGTCACAGTCCCGGCGCCAATGTTTGTCTTTTCACCGATGGTGGCGTCACCAAGGTAACTAAGGTGCATCGCCTTAGTGCCGCGGCCGAGGCTCGATTTCTTCACCTCGACAAAATTACCCACCGTGGCGCCCTCGTCTAACTTCGCGTTCATGCGTAGATGAGCGAAGGGACCGACTGAGCTATTAGCCGCAACCTCGGAATCGACGATGATTGAGTGATCCTTGATAGTAACGTTGTTCCCCAGCCGCGAGTCGGTAATGCGCGCGCCGGAACGAATTACACAACCTTCACCGATAATCGACTTACCTTCAATAGATACATCGGGATAGATCACGCAGTCAGAGCCGACTTCGGCCTCGGCGCTAACGTAGGCGTGCGACGGGTCGATGAAGGTCACGCCTCGTTCGAGCATCAGCGTCCGAATGGTGCTGCGCCGCATGAGATTCTCAAACTCGGCCAGATCCGCCCGGGTATTGATCCCTGAAACCTCCCGGGCGTCCGAATGCAGAAAGACGTTCACCTTACCCCCCTCAGATAGCAGAATCGCCGGAACGTCAGTCAGGTAATACTCGCCTTGTTCATTGATTGGCTTCACGTGACTCAAGGCGGAGAAGAGTTTCTTAGTGTCGAAGCAGTAGATGCCTGCGTTTATCTCGCGAATTTGTCGCTGTTCCGGCGTCGCGTCTTTCTGCTCGACAATGTTCACAAAGCGATTTGCTTCATCGCGCACCACTCGACCGTAGCCGGCGGGGTTCTCCAGACGCACGCTGAGTAAAGTGCAATCCGCACCAGAAGCACGATGATCTTCGACCAGCTTATTGAGCGTCTCCTGACGAATCATCGGCACGTCGCCGGAAAGTATCAGCAGGAGGGAATGCGAATTTTCGAGTGCCGAACGAGCTGCCGCGACGGCATCTCCGGTACCGCGTTGTTGGGCCTGCAACGCGAAGGTGGCTAGTTCGCCAACTTCCGCGCGCACAGCCTGCTCGACTTGTTCAGCTTGGTGGCCCACAACAACAACGATTGATTTCGGACCGAGTGCTTTAGCAGTACGACAAACGTGAGCGATTAGTGGAGCACCTCCGAGTTCGTGGAGGACCTTGGCCCGTCTGGATTTCATTCTGGTTCCCAGCCCTGCGGCCATGATGAGTACTTCAAGAGGCGGTGCGTTATTTAGCAAGAAAAAGTGCTCCCGGGGATTTTTCTACACGGACACTATCGCGCGATCGAGGGCCCGTTTACGACACTCCATTACAACCTGAGCCAGGCGATCGGAGTTATGCCGGACTTTCTCACCTTCATCCAGGAGGTCGGCGCGAACGACTTCGGTGGTCTGATCGATCGCCTCATCGATCTTTTCGTCTATTCCGATCTGGAAAGCCTGGTCGGCAGCGTAGCGCTCGGTCTGTTCCTGACTGATACGTTTGCTGTTCACGATGACAAAGTCAAAGTGGATTTCCGGAGCATAAGTTTTCACTGTTTCCAGGTGTTGCCGAGCACTGTACCCATCCGTCTCGCCAGGTTGGGTCATCAGGTTGTTGATAAAGATCTTCGTTGCCTGACTCTGGCCAATCACCCGAGCCACTTGGGCCACCAACACGTTGGGTAGAATACTCGTGTAAAGTGACCCTGGCCCAACGGTAATGACGTCTGCGGTGCGAATTGCGCGCAAAACCTGAGGCAAGGGTAGACATTGTTCAGGTTCAAGCCGCAAACGGCGAATCGGCACTCGCGACGCAGTTATCTGAGTCTCACCTCTAACCAGTCTCCCATCGCCGAGTTCGGCCACTAGACGAACGTCGCTAATCGTCGCGGGATAAATGTGCCCCTTACTCGCCAGAACCTCTGAAGACAGTCGCACCGCTTCGGTGAAGTCTCCGGTTACTTCTGTTAATGCTGCCAGGAAGAGATTGCCAAAACTGTGGCCACCCAACTCGCCTTCACCGCGGAAGCGATGACGAAAGAGGCGCGAGAGCAGACTGGAGTCTTCCGACAGCGCAATCATGCAGTTCCGGATGTCTCCAGGCGGAAGCATTTGCAACTCCTCGCGAAGTCGCCCGGAACTCCCACCGTCATCAGATACAGTCACAATGGCGGAAAGATTCTCGATCCACAGACCAACGGATCGTTCGCCCACTAACTTTTTAAGACCCGCAAGCAGCGTCGACAGACCGGTGCCGCCGCCCATTGCCACCAAATTCTGGCCGCCGTTAGTTGAGTGCTGGTTCAACTAAAAACAAACTCCTTCGGGAGACATTACGATAGCTACAGTGAATGACTAATCATAACTCAAAGATGGCCTCAATCCGGCAATGTCGGGTAGCTACCACGATCAAAAGCTTTTAACTTTGATCCGGTTAGGAAGGGTGACTGAAGATGAGACGATCAAAATCGGGGTCGTTCCGAAGTGGGTTCAAGTCGTGGTCATGTTGAGCGCGCACGCGAAGGTTTGGCTGGAGATCGAGTGCTTTCTGTAGCGACTCAAGGGCCAGGTCAATGGAGCCGAGGCGAGCACGAGTGGCCGCAAGGCCATAATGAATATGGGCCGCTTCGGGCTCTCGTTTCAGAGCTCGTTCAAACATCTCCTGAGCGGCGACATACTCGCCTCTGTTCAGTTCAATTACACCACGGTCATAGAGCGAGTCCGCATCGCGTGGCAGCATGCTTTCCGTACGAAGCCGCGACTCCGCGATCGCCAGATAGGTGCGAGCTCGAGCCGCAACCTCGGAAACCTGGGAGTACTTATCCAGCAAGATGCGGAACTGGTTACGAGCTTCTGCGAAACGACCGCGCGAGAACTCCTTGTGGGCGCGTTCAAAGGCCACCAGAGCTGCTGCTTCATCCTGTGTCGGTTGTCGCGGAGGTGACGGAGGTGTGACTGGTATGGGTCTTACCGCTCTCACAGCTGCCAGCTTCTGCGTCTTTTTGACTCCCGTCACGGCAACCTTCTTCGGTTGGCTGACCGGAGTACGGCGTGACGCAGTCTTAGCTGGGGCCTTCTTGCTAACCTTTGCTTGTTTTTTAGTGGCGGCGGCGACCTTCTTCGCTGGTTTAGCCGCAGTCTTGGCTTTGGCTTTGCGCGGAGCTGCCTTCACTCCACTCGCACGCTTGGCTTTGGGTCTTGAGGGGTTCGCCTTTATTGATTGCTTGGCAGTTTTCGCAGACGCCCGCTTTGTGGTGGAACGCGCTGTGGATCGTCGCAAGCCCTTTGTGAGACTGCTGCTCATGTGCGGATTCTCAAAAGGCTGCTCCGCCATCGTGAGCAGCCGCAGAATGCCGCGAAGCTTACCACAGAACCCCTATTAAATCAACGAGCACAAGTATTTGCGGGAACTCAGGACCTGTCCCGAGCCGGCAAAAACCGATTTAACTATTAACAATGAAAAACACTTGAAGGTCATTGTTGGCTATGTTAAAGTGCCTTTCAGCTTCATGAGGTTGGTTTTGCCTCGTTGAGAAGCCTCGACCTAACGACGAACCTCTTTTAGATTCAAGCTTTGCAACCAAAGAAGGCTGACGTTTCGGCTTCACCCTCCGAACAGAACTTCCCGCCCCTTCTCTGAAAAGAGTCGACATCCCATGGCAGATACCCCAATCCTGTTGCGCGAGCAACAATACCACCAGATCAAGGCAGTCTTGGCACGACTTCGTATGGACTCGTCAGCCAAGGTGGTCTTTCTGGTGGACAAAGACGGCCAAGAGATCGCTTCGCTTGGCGAAGTGGGAAATCTTGACACAACAAGCCTTGCGTCTCTGGCAGCTGGAAACGTGGCCGCGACCGGAGGCATGGCTCAGCTCATTGGGGAAAAGGAGTTTCCCACCCTTTCACATGAGGGGCAAAAGGAGAGCATCCACATTTCCGTAATTGGGAGGCTCCTTTTGGTCGTAGTGTTTGATGAGCGCTCAAGCTTGGGGCTGGTGAAGCTCCGCAGCAAACAGGTTTCTCACCAACTTGCGACCATGTTTGATGAAATCACCAACGGCGATAACGACGACTTGGATTCGCCATTTGCCGAGATCACAGACGAGGATATCGACAGCCTTTTCAGCTGAACGAACACGGCCATGACCTTTATTAATTACGCTTCGAGAGAGATCAACTGCAAGATCGTTTACTACGGCCCAGGCCTCTGTGGCAAAACGACCAACCTGCAGTACATATTCGATTCCACGGCTCCCCAGGCCCGTGGCAAACTGATCAGTCTGGCTACCGAGACTGACCGTACTCTCTTTTTCGACTTCATGCCCCTGGAACTCGGCACTGTCCGAGGATTCAAGACCCGTTTCCACCTCTACACCGTTCCTGGCCAGGTCTTTTACGATGCTTCCCGTAAATTAATTCTGAAGGGTGTTGACGGAGTTGTCTTTGTTGCCGATTCGCAAGAAGAACGCATGGACGCGAATATTGAGTCGCTCTACAACCTGGAAGAGAACCTGAGATCGCAAGGTTATGATCTGATGAAGATCCCCTATGTGCTCCAACTCAACAAACGCGATCTATCGAATATTGTCGCAGTGGAAGATCTAGCAGCGGAGTTGCAGCGAAAAGGTGAGCCTGTGGTAGAAGCGGTAGCCGCAACGGGAGCGGGAGTGTTTGATACGTTGAAGGCCGTGGCGAAGCAGGTACTGACGGAGTTGCGAAAGAGTTAGTCGAGAGATTTCAGCATCAACAAGCCATCCCCGCCGTTTGAGTAATACTTAGGCAGTCGCTGCGTAACTGAATATCCCAGGCCCTCGTAGAGTTGCTGTGCGGGTATGTTCAGAGCTCGGACTTCCAACCGCACCAGTCTCACATTCCGCTTACGAAACCCTTCTTCGACTTGCTCCATCAGCCTGGTGGCGAGATTGCGTCGACGATGTTCGGGAGATACACCAACAGTCGTCACATGTCCGGTGTGGTCAGGTTCAACTAGTCCGATTACAAAGCCCACCATCACACCACCAGAGGTTACGGCCCGATAGGAAACCGACTCCGGAGCTGTTAGGAGGTAATCAAAAGTTTCCCGGCTGTAGGCTTCACCGTCGATGAAGCAGCGCTGATCCAAGCGCCAGCACTCATCGAGTTGGGAAATGGTGAGTGGTCGGACGTCGTAGCGCTGATTCCACGACGGTGTAACAGCTTTCTCTTTTCTTGCGGAATCGTAAGGCGGCTCCTCAGCTTGCGACCACCAGCGTGAACGGAATTTCTTTAGTACAGCCATAAAGCGATTTACTTGGAGTCTGGGGGAGTCTGGTTTAGTTTACACCATCTCTTTTTTTATACCGCCTACAGAATCAACATGCAATCCCC
>Ga0066388_100002945_pt1 | contig 10740 bp, 7 predicted proteins | sample PanSoiMetaGPlot6_FD_64539 | JGI IMG/M metagenome (GOLD analysis project Ga0066388, IMG submission 64539) | Tropical forest soil microbial communities from Panama analyzed to predict greenhouse gas emissions - Panama Soil - Plot 6 (Hybrid Assembly) | ecosystem: Environmental > Terrestrial > Soil... | reverse complement strand
CTGCTTCCACAGCTTCCCCTGCTTCCACAGCTTCCCCTGCTTCCGCAGCCGGCACACCTGCCAGACCTGTCCCCACGTCCAGATCAGCGGCTATCTGCTCCATCTGGACAAGCTCAGCCGGCTGAGCCGGAGTTTCTGCTGTGGGCTTCTGCCCCTGCCAATCAAGCTGAGCTGCCCAAGTCGGCACAGCCTGGTTCGTACTGATCGCTCGAATCCGTTCCGCATCGTTGGCCGCCGGCGTCGGGGCCGTTCGCGCTGGTGGCGGTGGTGGCATGACGCCGGCTGAAACCGCTGGCGAAACGCCAGGTCCAGGGTAGGGAGACAGCGGCTCAATATCTTCCTCCCGAGTCCACCCGCGCAGGACCAGGGATTCGGAGAGGGAGGTGCCTTCTGTTCTCATTGAATACATAGCCACCTGAAACTGGGCGACCGTGATCTTCCCCTTCATGATCAGCTGTTGTCCAAGCAGCGCGGAATCCAGCTCCTCCTGGGTGAGGAAGCCCTGCTTGACGAGAAACTCCCCGAACGGATATTCGGACATCGCCTTGTGCATGTCTACCGCAATTTCCAACTCTGTGGGCTCGAGAATCTGGGCGCACTGCAGCAGCTCACCGATGCGCAGGTGCGTCCGGGTCTTGACTCCGGCCGGTCTTGGCCCTTCCGGTGTCCGCACCAGCGGCCGGCTCTTATCGTCGCGCAGGCCCAGCATGCGGAAGTCATAATCTGTGCGAGTGGAAGGCTCCTTCAAAATGTCGTGAGCAATGCACAGCATTCTCAGACGCTCACGGAACTCCCGCGCTGGAAGATCGGAGCTGGTCGCCTGCCTGGAGAGGTGCTGTTTGACGCGGCGGAGGAAGCTCACGTTAATCTGCTGAAACGACGATACCGGATTGACGCCCAGGAGCTGGTAGAGGTCAACCGGCTTGGGCGGCTGCGTGACAGGCGAAGAGAGAGCGGCGCCCACCGACGACAGCGCTGCCTGGGCCGCACTGACTTGATTAGTACCGCTCTCCCCGAGCGCAATCGCCGGCCCGGCGGCGGCTGGCGGTTGCAGGGCGAGCGGCACCTGTACCGGCGGGCTCTGGGTAGAGGCGACATTTTCTGCCCTGTCCACCTCCTGATCTCCCGGGGAAAAACTCTCCAGTGCGGCCCCTGCTGCCAATTCTCCTTCCACGAGGCTGGTTCTGGCTCCGCTCTCCGAAGCTGCCTCCAGCTCACCTGCCGGCATGGCGCTACTGGGGGCAGAAGCTGTCTGCTCGCAACCTGCCGCTGAATCGGCAGCGGGGACGGCGCTGACGGCCCGGCTGTCGGCCGAGGCCGCCTCTGCTGCTTCCAAAGCGCTCAGCTCGAGGCCATCGCCCGGGCTAATCGTGCGGCGTCGACGGATCAGCAGCTCGCTCAAAGCCTTGTGAGCAAGGACAGCACCAGCAGTGTCCCCTTTTTCCATGCTCTGCTTGAGGGCCGCTGCCAGAACCCGGGCTTCTAATTCCAAACGCTGTTCGGTTGTAGGACGGTTCACCACCATGACTGAGAACAGGACTCGAGGGGCTGAGTCGGCTTTGGGCCGGGGTACCTTAACACTAGAGTTAACAACTTAAATTATGCCTTTCCCAGAGGGATTTAACACCTCCTTTCCAAATTTTGATCTCAAGCAGGCGGACTTTCCGGGCAGGGGAACCGGTGGCCGCCCAGGCAACAGGCGGTATGATCTTTACTTGAGATCTCGGTTGCGCGGTGGTCTGGCCGGGGCGTCTTGCTTGAACTGGAAGGAGCGTCGCATTGTGGATTTTAGCTGGGTAAAGGATCTGGCCGAGCAGGCCAATGTTCAGGAGAGCGAGCGCAGGCGGATCCAGCGTTTGGAGAGGCTAAAAGAGAGGCAGCTGTCGCTGGCCACCGGTCCTTTTGTGGAGAAGCTGTACCTTCTGATCAACGCTTGTGCCGAGGAGTTCAACAAATATATCGCCTTCAACCACCTGAAAGTGACCACAACCCGGGTGGTGAAGCGGACCAAGGGTACGCTTTATCCTGACGATCCTGAGCTGACTTACCCCGAGGAGACGGCTTACTTTACCTTTTCCCGCAAGGATTGGACTTACGGGATGCGCGGCTCTGACGGGAGTATCGAGTTCATTGAGATCTCGATTACAGACGGCAAGAGCGGACTGGGGGCCAGATTTGATGAAGTCGGCGCCACCCCTTCCCGCAAGCTTGTGGCCTCAATCGATGACGCCAACGACCAGGTAGTCTGGCAGCTTGACGGGCAGAATCTCGGAGGTCAGCAGATCGTAAACATCTGCACCCTCTACTTTAGGGAATTCATTGAAAAATCCAACCCGTAGCCTGGCAGATGCGCTTGCGGAGCTGACGCAAAGGGCCCAGCTTCTTGGTGTCAGTCTCGAGCCTGCTCAGCTGGACAGGCTCAGTCTCTTCTTGGACGAACTGGCTGCCTACAATCAGCACACCAATATGGTGGCGCGGGCTGATCCCTGGACGCTGGTCCACGATCATGTGCTTGACTCGCTGACACTGGTGCCCTGTATTGAGCGGACGCAGGCCGAGCGCAAGTTAGTGGACATTGGCTCTGGCGCAGGGTTCCCCGGCCTGGTGCTGGCGCTTAGCGTACCGGACCTGGAGGTGGTGCTGAGCGAGTCGATCGCCAAGAAAGCCAGATTTCTGGAGGCGGTGATCTCTCGCCTCTCGCTCTTCCCGCGCGTGCAGGTGAGGAACGACCGGGCGGAGAGCCTCGGCCGGGAGCCGGGCATGCGTGGCTGCTTCGGATTGGCTACGGCACGGGCGGTCGGCACCATTGATCTGGTGGCAGAGCTGGCCTTGCCGATGCTTAACCGGAACGGCTGGTTGCTGGCCCAGAAGTCGCTTCGCCAGCTTCCGGACGAGCGCCGGCGATTAGAGCGGGCCTTGCCGATACTGGGAGCGCAGCTTCGTGAGGTGGTGTCACCAGATGTGGAGGCAGTCGGAAAGGAAAGAGCAATTCTAATTATCGAGAAGATAGAGCCCACTTCGGACCGCTATCCCAGATCCACCTCTCAGATTAAGGCACGCCCGCTGGGAGCCTCTCCTCCTGGAAAGCACTCTTCTTGACCGGTTTCAGGCTGCCGGGGCTCCCTCAAGCCCTGGCACAAGCCAGCCCTCGGCTGAGGCTTGAATCTTCGCCTTGTCGGGACCGTTGTCCACGGTTAGCTCCAGCAGCCGTCTGCGGCTGCAAAAAATGTATTTGGCACGATTGGCCAGGGCGGTGATGTCCGCATAGTCGTGCGCAAAGATCACGTTATCAAGCTGCCGATACCAGCTGTCGCCCGGTGGCAAGATGATGTCTGCCACCATCTCTCCAACCTCCAAAACTTCCCGCTCACGTTGCGCCCGCGGTGGCCAAATGACCGAGTACTTGCGTGTGTCGAAGCCGAGACATTCCACTTTGCCCAGGTATGGGATTGCATGCTCTTCAATGGTGAAGCCGACGTCATCGTAGGCGTTCACCTCCTCCAACCACAGCTCCTTCAAGATTTCCGACACCATGCTCATGTGCGGCTCGAGTCGCCACATCTCCGAAGTCGGCAGATAGGATGTGGCCGGCCTGAACTCCCAGGCGTCCTCTGTGTACAGGACCTCGAACTGATGACTATGGGCCCAGGCTGTCATGAGAACCCCCATCCAGATGTTGTCCTCTTTGTAAACCTTGGCGTAGCTTTGCTTGAACCACTCCTGCCACTCCTCGAACGAATCGTACTGGCTGGAACGCTTGATAAGACCCTCGCGCCATTCCTTTTCGTCGGCCAGGGGATCCTCAGAGTTGAAGAACTCAGACCAGTAAGCGGCCACCGAAGCCGGCTCAATCAGGTAGAGATCTGCCTTTCCGGCCTGCTGCTCCCAGAGGGTTGTGGAGATCTTGATCGTTGCCTCGCAACGGGAATATGGGTTCGAGTCCTGATACTCCTGGTTGTGCCTGACCCAATCGATGCCCGCTCTGATCAGATATGCTGGAAACATGGGACCGATTAACCTCTTTGCAGCCGTGCCGCCTCACGTCCGACGGCCTAAGCAATGTTAATACATAATGGCATGGCCTGGCGGCGACTCGTGTGCCTCTCTTTCTCACCCGGTGCGCACCACGGTTAATTCCAGGTGGGTGGACCAGGCCTCTTTTGGCTTCAGGGCAAGCGACCAGGCGGCGAGGATGGCCGAGCCCTGATAAACCCGCTCGAAGCCCGCCTCGGAGTTAGAGACGGTGTAGACCGGGTAGCGGTACAGGCTGGCTGGCCAGGCCAGCTTGACCATGAGCTTTACGCCCAGCCACTCGTCAAGAATGCCCAGTCCCTGACAGCCCTCCTGGACAGCCTCCGTAGAGAGCCTGGCGCCTTTGGCGCCCGGGCCGGCTTGCGGATCGAAGAAGTAACGATCGTCGGCTTCCGGTGCCAGGAAATTGAAGTTGAGCTCCGGCGCAAAGCAGATATCCAGCTGCCGGTCGGCGTGGCTTTCAATTCGGTAGGAGACCTTGAGGCTGTCTGAATCGGAGCTCAATGCATATGTCTTTTCGACCCGGACAGCGCACCGGGCCTCATGTACCCAGACATGACCCTGGCGCTCCAGCTTGACTTCTGCGCGATCAGGCTGCGACGAGACTGCCAGCAGGCGATAGGGCTGGTTGACGAAGTCACCCTTTTCCGCGTACTGGCTGCGCTTGAGGCCATCGAGCCTGGTTCCTGGCTCCAGGAAGTGATCAAGAAAACACAGGCGCCGGTGCCAGTCGTAGACCAGGTACTCATCGAGGTTCGCCTCCTTGACTTTCACCTGTCCGTGGATGGTCTGAGCGGAGCCGGTCTCATCTGCAGGCTCCATCGCCTCTTTGAGCTTGCCGTGGTAGGCCTCTGGCCGTCGAGCCAGGGTGTCGGTGAGGTTAAACGGGCGCAGCTTGTAGTCCAGCTCTACAAGCGACCCGCCGTATGCTGGCGCGATCAGGCAGGTGAAGATCGGTGTGCTGATTCTCACCTCTTCCTGCCCATCGTAGTTAAGGTCGATGACCTTCGATTCCGTCCAGCTTGCGGCCGGGGCGTGCTCCAGCCTTTCCAGCGCTGCTTCTGCCTCAACCAGGGCCTGGTAGTTTGCTGTTCTCAAGTTGGTCAGGTAGAGGCCGCCGAATACGCCGTGCCAGTAGGGATCGTTCGACTGGCCCATCCAGAGCCTGTCCCTGATCTGATCAAGAGCTTCCGGCTGAAAGCCCCCGGAATCGGACAATTCTGACAGCCTTCGGCTCACGTCCAGCATCTTTTTGTGCAGGTTGTTTGCCTCCGGATACTTGACCAGAAAGAAGCGCCAGAAGCCGCCCCGCAAGAACGGTGCGTACAGCGGATCGACCAGGTGGTGGGCTTTTTCGAGGAGTCCAGAGCGATCGGCTGGCAACGACCATTCCATCATCTCCATGTAGCTGGCTGTGGGCAGGTAGACGGTGCCGGCTGGGCCGATCTGCCTTCGATACTCGCCGAAGCTTTTGAGGTGTATCCAGTCCGAGTTCTTCTCGAGAGCAGCAAAGAAGTGCTCCAGCCACTTGTGTGTGTACACCGTGTCATATGTCCCCGGCCAGACGCCGAACTTCTCCCCATCGTCAAAATAAAATGCTCCCCGCTCACCACCTTCGCTGGCGATGGACCGCAGGTACTCGATTAGAGTACTGGGGCTTTCAAACGGAATCAGGTAGCGGAGTTTCTGGTTGATCGGAAAGATCTCCACACTGCCGCCCTGCTCCTCCGTGACATAGGACCTGAACAGCTCGCTTTCCGACATTCCCACTCCCTTGAAGTGGGAATCGTCCACGCAAACGTATTTGATCCCGCACTGGTGAAGCACGTCGGGAAGGTGGGGCTCCCAGACTCGCTCAGCAAGCCACATTCCGGTCACGTCTAGCGGCTGTCCTTGGCTAGGAAAGAGCTCATGCAAATAGTCAGTCAGCTTTTTAATCTGCCCCTGCTTGTCGGTATCAGGGATGATGGCAAGTATCGGCTCGTAGTAGGCGCCGGTCACCAGCTCGATCTGTCCTCTCGCGGTCAGCCTGGACAGCACGTGAATAATCTCCGGATACTGCTCGGCGATCCAGGAGAGCAGGTAGCCGGTGAAGTGGACAGAAAACTTGACCTTCGGATGGTTCTCCAGGACTTGAAAGAAGGGCAGATAGCAACGCTCGCAGGCGTGCTCGAGCACGTGGTCGAAGTTGCCGACCGGCTGGTGATTGTGCACGCCCAGGGCCAAATTGATAGTCTTTCGTCGCATCTCCGCTCCTTCATCGGCCGCTGTGAGAGCACGGTGCGAGCTGTGACCGGGGCTTAGCCGAGACCACGATCACCGATATCACGCCGGTAGTACATCTCTTCAAACTCGATTTTCTTGGCCAGCTCGTAGGCCGCTACTCTAGCATCGAGAAAGTTTTCGGCCAGCGCTGCCAGGGTGAGGACCCTTCCACCGGCAATTGTGGGCGGCTCGCTGGGCTGTTCTCCCGGCAGGACACTTTCCGGCCGGCAAGTGTTCTCGTGGAACAGGAGCGGGCGCGCCTCGGTGGTGAACGGTCGGGCTTTGTCGATCACCTGCCGCTCAACCCTGACCAGCTGCTTATCTTCAAGCTCGTTCAGGCCGCGAACCGTGGCCCCGATCTTAGCCTCACCGGGATAGCCTCGGGCGGTGAGCACGAGCGCCAGGCAGGTGGACGGGCTGAAGCGGAAGCCTGTCGATAAGAAGTGTGCCAGGTTACGCTCGGTGACCGCCCAGCAGATTTCCAAGAGATCCTCGTCCAGGAGCGGCAAAAGCACCTGGGTCTCCAGGTACGAGAAGGTGGTGCCAATGCTGAGCACGCGTGGATTGTTTTTCTCGTCCACTGACAGCCCGAGATGGAGAAGGCCGGTGAACGGTGTTCCCGACTCGCTCAGCCCCCTGATTATTGGGTCGGTGATTCGTGATACCACGTTCTCAAGCACCTTCTCGTTGAGCTGGTTGAGCGGCGCATAGGCACCCATTCCGGGCGTGGTTGGTCCAAGGTCGTCATCGAGCAAGCGCCTCTGGCAGCAAGCTGGAACCATGGCCACGGCCCGGGTGCCGTCGCAGAAGAGATCGAGAGAGAGCTCCAGCCCCTCCAGGTGATCCTCGATGACGACCGGCTTGCCGGACTGGCCGTATCGCCCGGAAAAGATCCTGCTGACCGCCTGAGCTGCCTCATCCGCCGAGCAGGCAACGGTTACGCCCAGGCCGCCGGTGGGCCCGTCCGGTTTGATTACGAGCGGTGGCTGACGTGAGGCAAGATAGGCCCTCGCCAGCTCCTCCTTCTCAAAGGCCGCATAGCGTGCCGTGGGAATCTTCTTCTTGAGCATGAACTCCTTGGCAAAGTAGCGCGACAAGGAGAGGCGGGCGGACTCTCTGGTTGGCCCGAAGATTCTCAGTCGTCGGCGCTGGAAGTAGTCAACGATGCCGCTGTGTATGCTCTCCTCTGTGCTGGCGATGGTCAGATCGATCCGTTGCACGACCGCCAGGTCGCCCAGCCTCTCCACCGCTGAAGGCGGGACGTCGATGCAGGTGGCCAGGCGAGCGATGCCAGCATTGCCTGGAGCGCAGACGATATCGGTGACGTTTGGGCTCTGCTTGAGCTTCCAAACGAGCGCGTGCTCTCTGGCGCCACTGCCGACAACCAACACCCGCATCTTATGCCTCTCCCTCAAGTTTGTTCATGCAATGTACCCCTGATCGGATAATGATGAGGCACCACGGGCGGTTATATCCCCAGACGCTGGAAAACCTGGTCGATGTTCTTCAGGTAGTAAGCCGGGTTGAAACAGTCTTCAATCTCGCTTCTGGTCATCAGCGCCGTGACGTTTTCGTTGTTGAGCAAGTTCTCCTTGAAATCACCGCTGTCTTTATTCCAGGCTTCCATCGCGCTCGCTTGCACGATGCGATAGGCCTGTTCGCGGCTGAGACCCCTTTCCACCAGCTTGAGCAGTACAGCCTGCGAGTAAATTACGCCTCCGTACTTGTCCAGATTGCGTTTCATGTTCTCCGGGTAAACGATCAGATCGCGGATTATCCTCGTGAACCGGGAGATCATAAAATCCAAAATGATGGTCGAGTCAGGAAGAATGATCCGCTCGACGGAGCTGTGGCTGATGTCGCGCTCGTGCCAGAGAGGGATATTCTCGAGCGCCGCCTGCGAATTGCTCCTCAGAACCCTGGCCAGACCTGATATGTTTTCGCAGCCGATCGGGTTCCGCTTGTGAGGCATAGCGGATGAGCCTTTCTGTCCGACCTTGAACGGCTCCTCCACCTCCAGGACGTCAGTCCTTTGCAGGTGCCGGATCTCGGTTGCAAACTTGTCCAGGCTTGAGCCGATGATGGCCAGCGTAAAGACATACTGTGCGTGCCGGTCGCGCTGGATAATTTGCGTGGAAATCGGCGCCGGGCTGAGCCCCAGGAACTGGCAGGCAAGTCGCTCTACATCCGGCGATACATTGGCATAGGTGCCAACCGGGCCGCTAATCTTGCCTACGGATATGATCTCGGTTGCCTGCTCGAGACGGAGCTGGTGGCGCCGTATCTCTTCAAGCCAGACCGCCAGCTTAAATCCAAACGTCAATGGTTCAGCGTGAATGCCGTGCGAGCGCCCGACCGCCACCGTGTGCTTGTGCTGGCGGGCTTTATCGAGCACAGCATCGTGCAACTCTTTCAGATCTTCTTTCAATAGTGCGCTGGCGCGGCGGAGTTGCAGGGCCAGCGCTGTGTCGATGATGTCCGAGCTGGTCAATCCCAGGTGGATGAAGCGTGAGGTCTCACCAACGTTCTCGCCAAGATTGGTGAGGAAGGCGATGACGTCGTGCAGAACTTCACCCTCAATCTCCTTGATCCGGGAGATTTCGAAGCGGGCGTTTGCTTTGATGTCCGCTGCCGCCTCTTTAGGGATCAGTCCGAGCTCAGCCTGGGCTGCGCAGACGGCCAGCTCCACATCGAGCCAGGTCTGGAATTTAGACTCTTCCGACCAGATCCTCCCCATTTCCGGTCGCGTATAGCGTTCAATCAAACCTTATCGCCTCTGGTGAATGTGCCGACTCACGAGCGCGACGCTAAAGCCGGACAAAGGGAAATTCGGGCATATTCTACACGCTTGCCGCCTTCCACAAACCGCTGGCCGTCTAAGCTTCTTTCCAGGGAGGAGCGCCTGACCGGGCGGTGCGGCAAGCGGTCTACTGGCCTTGAAGCTGCTGAAGCAATTTGCCGAACTGGCCTAGCATGCTGGGATCGAGGCCCGGGCTGCCACCATTGCTGGAATGGCTGGCCCCGGCTGTGGCATCGCCGGGACGGAGGGTGTCCAGTTCGCCCTTTGTCAACTGTCCCAGGGAGTTGAGGTCGAGGCTGCCAAGGCGAGAGAGCCCGCTCTGATTGCCGAGTGACCGCAGGTCAGTACCGCCAAGGTTGCCGAGACCACCCAGCGAGTTCAAATCTATGTTGCCCAGTGAGGAGCCGAGCTGCTTCAGGTCCAGGTTTTGGAGATCGCCAAGCGAGCCGCCACCGCCCAGGAGCCCGCCCAAGCTCTCGAGCCCAGCTGCTGGAGCCTGGTCCGCCGACCGCGATGCTCCCGCCTGCGGACGGTTGGCCAGCCCGGACTGAAGCTCTTGAAGCGCGCTTGTCACGTTCTCCTTGTCCTCCTCGCTTTCACCGGCAAAAGGATCGTGCTCCGGTCCCAGGCTGTAGTAAGCCATGCAGTTCCTGACGCCGGTATGATAGCCATCAATGGTCGAGTGCAATCGCTGCATCATCGGCCCGAGCTGGGCTAATGCCGCCAGGCCACCGCCCTCAGCCTGCCCAGGGTTGGCCATAAAATCGCCCACCTCCGCGAGCGTGTCCGCCAGCTGATAGTGCCTGTTCTTGAGCTCGGCGGGCGGGGTAATCGCACGGATTGTCTGGATCATGTCTATTGTCTGGTTGCGGGCCTCTCCGACCCGGGTCGGGTCCACGTGCGGGCTGCCATTGCTGAGCAGTGTAGCCACGGCCACCTTGTCGTAGCGGTCAATGATCACGCGCATCTTGGCCAGGTATTTAGCCACGTCCTCCGGCGTCTTCGGCACGTTGACCGTGACCGAGCCCTGAAGCGGGCCGCCCAGCTTGTAGAGAGGCCTGGCCGTTGTCCTGCCAGGGAGAGGCGCGCTGGCTGTGCCGTAGGCTGAAGCTCCAGCTGGACGAGCGGGCTGCGCATAGATGGCTCTCCTTCTCGCGGAAGGAACTGCCTGAGGACGAGCCTGCCCTGTGGAGGAAGCGCTGCCTGTGGGCGAGGCATGAGCGGCAGAGCGCTGAGCGGATGGGCTGTAAATGCCGGTACCGGGCCAGAAAGTCTGTGTCCCGTTGCCCGCCTGCTCTTGAGCCTCCGGGGAGGCCAGGGCAGGGGCCGAGCAGGCAACCAGCGCTGAGGCCGCTACCGCGGTCAGGAGCGCCAGAAAAAGATTACAGCGGGCCGGCGGTCCAAATCTCCTGCTCATAAGTATCGACCTCTTCCTGCTCGACAACCGGCTTCCCTGAACTCCCTGCTAATGGCCTCCCGACAGCCCCAACCACCATTTTTGATATGCCCAAAACTCTCTCGATGCTTACCAGGCAAAATGAGCAGGCGGTAATGATCCGGAGCTGGGGTCCGGCGGCAGGCTAAAATAAGCGCCGGAATGTCAGTGCCCGAGTTTTCTGGATTTCAAGCATGAGAGTAATTCT
>Ga0066388_100002944_pt1 | contig 10741 bp, 13 predicted proteins | sample PanSoiMetaGPlot6_FD_64539 | JGI IMG/M metagenome (GOLD analysis project Ga0066388, IMG submission 64539) | Tropical forest soil microbial communities from Panama analyzed to predict greenhouse gas emissions - Panama Soil - Plot 6 (Hybrid Assembly) | ecosystem: Environmental > Terrestrial >... | reverse complement strand
CTCCCTCTCCGCCAAATCCATGTATCACCCCGTTACATCGTGTCGTAGATAGCCCCAGTAAGGGACACGCTTTCTGACATGGCGCTTCTGATGCTGCTGAGGAGGATGAGCCGTAATGACCTGACCGCTCACGGTTTTCGCTCGACGTTTCGTGATTGGGCTGCTGAGCGAACCAATTTCCCGAGCGAGGTCGTTGAAATGGCCTTGGCACACGTGGTCAGCGATAAGGTCGAGGCAGCCTACCGCCGCGGCGACCTGTTCGATAAGCGACGAAAGCTCATGGACGCTTGGGCATTATATTGCGATCGGCCGGAAGTCCCTGGGAGAGTCGTGCCGCTCCGTTCGATGTCCTAGGCATCGAATTGTTCTCATGGCTATGCCAGTACAGTCAGAGCGACCGGAGTACGCTTGGTTCAGATCTGAGGATTACGCTCCTGTCCGCTTTTTCGGATTCGCGGATTGGGCAGAGATGCTGAAAATCCGTTTGAACCACGAACATGCATGGTCATGCAAAACCGAAAGCTTGTCGGACAAAGCGATCCAGGAACTTGCTGGCGCGGACCAAAACATAGCAGCCGCATTTTGGGCCGATTACTTGAAGGATGCACTACCCTCCAACCACCGCAGTCTTTCCCTGCATTTGGGCGCCCTTCTGCCGCTGGAGGATATCACCGAGCTGAAGGCGCATGCCGGCGAAGAGCTCGATTTGAACGTAGTCAATCATTTTTTTCAGAAACGAATATTGCGGATCGATCCAAGCGCCCCGGACAACGTTTTGAAGCGAGCGTTCGACAAATGGCTACAACAATGGCGAAAACTCAATCCCCTTTCCGTGCGCAGACCTGGACGTCGCGCGACAAACGTGGAGATTACTCACGAACACCTTAAGAGCTGGACGACGTACAACGTCCTTGCGGTAATTGATCTCGACTTCTGCGCAACTGTTTTTGATGTGCCGCCGCTCAGCCATGAGCACATTTGTGACCTTCTGCTTGCTCCTGAGAGGATCGGGGACGTTGGTCCGAAAGATTGGGGGAGAGAGGCGCGGAGCAAGGCTAATGAAGCAAAGAAATCGCTGGAATTGTTGATCGCGCAGGCACGTGCCGAACGGAACCTGCCAGATAACAACTCTGGTGGACCAAATTGACCCTCTAATTCATCCCACGACAGCGAGCAGCTTCGGTTTTTATCCTCCGTGCCCATGCAACGCGGAGGAATCGTATGGTGGTTCTTAGAACTCCGACGGTGATCAGGGTAACCGGATTGTCCAGGACGACTCTCTGGCGCCTCGAACGCCAGGGCGAGTTTCCGGCCCGGATTCGTCTCGGCCCCAACAGTATTGGCTGGCGCGCGGAAGACATCGCACGATGGATCGATGCGCGCCCGCGCGGAATGACCAGCACCACGCCAAATCAACGAGGGGAGAGCGCGCGTGAGCGATGATGAAAAAAGCCCCGCCGGCCAAGGCGAGGCTGAACTCCAAAGCGCAAATAATAATACAGCGTCACTTTCATCCCCGCAAGTAATAGATGCCGAATTGGCGTCAATTCTCGATGAAATCGTCGCTGCACTCAAACGCCACATCTCGCTTCCCGAAGGCGCTGCGGAAGCAACTGCCCTGTATGTTGTGTCTACGCACACGCTCGACAGTGCGAGTTTTGCAGTTCGTTTAGTTCTGCGTTCACCGCTGCCGGAATGCGGAAAGACGAGTCTCATAAATATCTTGGTCAAACTTGTGTGTGATCCAATGCCGGCTAGCAATGCGAGCCCGGCGGTCATTTACAGAATGCTCAACCAAAAGAGATTAACATTTATTTTCGATGAGGCCGACACGTTCATGGACGGGAAATCTGAACTCGCCGGAATCATCAATTCCGGTCACACGCGCGGCACAGCGTACGTGCTTCGTTGTGGCAGCGGAAAGCAGAATTTTGCGCCAGAACGATTTCCCACATTCTGCGCCATGATCATCGCATGCATCGGTAACGTAGGCGCTGCGCTCGAAACTCGATCCATCATCATTCTTATGCAGCGGAAGAAGCCGGGCGAAGCAGTGAGGGCAGTCACCTCGGCCGACCTTAAACTATTCGACTCGTTAAACGTCCGCTTGGCGGCATGGGCAAAGCCGAATGGCGCCAAGCTGAAGGATGCCGACCCAAAAATGCCGGACGGGTTTTCCAATCGACGCGCGGACAATTGGCGGCATCTCTTTGCGATCGCCGATCTCGCAGGAGCGGAGTGGGGACAACGCGCAAGGAAGGCCGCGGCGCTCCTTGAGGGCGAGCCGGAAAACTCGGTGTACGAGAACCTGTTCGCCGCAATCAAGCGAGTCTTTGCCGATTGTAAGGTATCCAAAATTTCCTCAGCCGACCTTGCCGCTCATCCCTCGCTCCCTAAGCGCACCGGAAGTACCTGGACTCCGACAAGCTTAGCAGCCGCGCTAAGAGGGTTTGGCATCAGGCCGAAGTCGGTGAGGATCGACGCGCATCACACCCCGAAGGGCTACGAGCTTGGTCAATTCACCGACGTATGGGAGCGATACCTGGACCCAAGCTCAGGGCAAGCCGATGACGAAGGGGGGCATTAAACCGCAACACCGCAACAACCGAGTCAGATCAATGACTTAGAACGGAGGAGGGCCGCAACACGATCCGCAACAGCGCGTCAGCCCACGTCTCCAGCAATCTCAGTGGCAGTTACGACCGCTTTGGATCCAGCAACGCTCGTGGTCACGCTTGCGAGAATCCAGGAAAGCATCACAACCGTACGAGCGCAGCTCCTTGTTCGTTGGAGGAGCTTTGAGTACGGCTCCCTTCGATAAAAAAATAAAAAAACAACAAAAAACGTGCGGTCTCGTGCGCTGAAAGGCTTGCACGCCCGCGAAGGTGTTCAAGGTAGAACAATTATGTTCTGCCGTCGACCCAAGCTCTTGCCACTGGCCTCATCAGCGCAGATATCGCTGACGGAACTTACCTCGAACGAAGAATGCTGCAACATGATCCCAGGAGGGGTCAGTTAGGACGCAACACCGCAACAAATGAGTCAAATCAAGCGCTTAGATGAGCAAAGAGCCGCAACGCCTGCCAAACGGTTCCGCAACAATGCGTCATCCCGCTCCGCAGGAACGGTTGCGTCCGTTGTGGATGCTGATTTCAAATGCCACGCCTAACTTGTTGAAATGCAAGTTTTGTTGCGCTGTTGCGGCTCCATAGAGGGATAAGGGTCATGAAAGAATATCCCTCCTGGCAACGGCGGCACGAAGCGGTGCTGCAGTGGTTCCTGCGCTACCCCTCGGGGACGCGCGAGGAGTGCGCCGCCGCCACAGGCTACAGCCCCACCCACATTTCTCGAATCACATGCACGCCGGAATTCCGGCGGCGCTTCCTCTCGACCACCGAGGCCGCAGCCCTTCAGGTTGCTCTCGCTCGGCTCGGCCATATAGAAAAGTAAAAAGCTAAAAAAAAATCTGCGCTCCAGTGCGCTCCCGCCAACGCCATTGGAAGCTTGCGTTGCTGGCGCCGGACTCAGCAATGTCGATTCGTCTATGATCCGCCTCGCGTGGCGATTCGCGGCACAACCGCTTCCCGAGCCAAATGCCTGATAAGGGCGGGCAAGAGGCCCGAGAAAGGAGGTGATTAGCGATGGCACCACGCAAAATTGGTCGTAGCGCGATCACCGGCAGATTCCTGCCGGTCAAAGCGGCACAATCTGCATCGCAGAAACGTACCGCGATCGTTCAGACGATCAAACCAAGCAAGCCGTCAAAGGGGCGGTAACGCCTCCTAGACGCGGGCGGCGGTAGGCACCCCCTGCCGCCGCTTTTGCTTTCGAATCACGATTTGGCCCCTCTTGTCAAACCGTATCGTGCAGGCCGCGCGGGCTTCGAATTGTCCTGGGGGCGCGGTAGCTTGGGCCATTCGGCAACGCCCCGTTTCCCATCCCCGCTCATCAAACCGGGCGTGCCGATTTCCGGCACCCGGCTTTCCGACCAGCTTCAAGAGTCCGGCTAGAAGATTGGAAAAAAGCCGAAAATTACCAATGCTAAATTGCAGAGGCAGCGGCATTCGAGGCCGCAGTGTATTAAAAGTCCTTGGATTGTTCGGCGGCATGAGCGGGGCAGCCCCCTAGGAGAACGGGGTGCTCGACGGCGAAATCTTCTACTACTCGCTCCGAGAAACCCGAATCGTCCTCGAGTGCTGCCGGCGCCACTACAACGCCATCAGACCGCATGCCTCACTTGGATATAAGCCACCCGCACCGGAATTGTTCGTGCCTGACTTCTTGACGTGGCTCGCTGCGCTACGCCGAGCGACTCCACCGGCCATGCTGGCGCAATGGCCAACATTAAACTAACATTCCCACCTGGACCACTTAGCGGGGGCCGAACGTGAACGTTCCGAAACACGAATCGCGATCGCCCTACCTGAACCCTGGCAGGCTGCCCGATATTGTCGCAGCAATTCAGGCTATGGCCGTTTACGACAAGTATAAGATGAGTGCAAACGAATGGGCTGAACAAATCACAGATGACGCGGGCCAGCACAAGCATTGGAAGGACGTTTTTGACGAACACCCTGAGTTCTTTCGAAGCTCTGGTGACGGCCAATACTCGTTGGTTATGCGCCGAGCCTTTCCCCGCCGATATCACCGCAGATTGCGGAGACTGCTCTCCGAGGAGGAATATGGTAAGCTGACGGAGGACGATAGGGGCAGCCACATTTCGCGACAGCCGCTTGATAATGACCAAATGAAAACTCTCCTTGATGCAGCCGTGATCATGCATGCTAAAGCCGTTGATTCTGTGCGCGATTGGAGGTGGTGGTTTGCTCCTGGCGCAGCTTTTGTAGCTTCACTTCTGACGGCGGTATTCGCTTTCATTGCGGCTTGGCAGTTTAAACGGTAAGCAAGCAGAAAAAGGAGGAAGACCGCGTGGATCGCGTGTTCGGGCGCCGGAGCGGATGAAGGACCAGTCGAATCCTCGTATACAACTTGGAAGGCCGCTGCTACACCAGTGCGGGCCCTGCTTAACTGCGCCTTGCCCCGGAGGTGCGATAGCGTTGATGGGAATCCACGCACTTCTTATGTTGCATTTCGGGGAGAGATTAGCGCATGCGCACACACGACAGCTGATCAGCCGAATGAACTTAACGCGTGGTCGCCAATCGCAAACAATCGGAGCTTCAGCAAATGGTCCAGGACAATCATGACCATGATCGGGTTCGTCCCGACCGCATACCCGCCACGAACTATGATGCAAGCTTTCTCAACGATCTGAAGGCACAGCAGAAGGTGGCACAGGTCGACGAGAATTGGACGGCCGACAAGTTGCGCACCCTGCCAGCCAACGTGCGCTGGTTACTTTACCCGAACGGCGATCTTCAACGCCTCTAATCGTAAAAGCAGGATATGCGCGTCGGCTGCGTGGGACAGCCGCAGCTAAAACAAACTCGCTTCAGAGTTGTCTTGCCACCCTCCACGACCAATGTGTGTGTCATACGACTGGTGTCCTTCTTGCCCGCTGCCGTGATGGATTCGCCTTCCATCGCGAGGCTGACCTGCTGACGTTGGATCAACCCTTCGACAAAGCTCTGCACAGCGACGTCCTTTGAGAGACTATCGTCGGCATACGCCAGCGTGCCGCCGGCCGCTGCCGACGCGACGGCGAACCTCTGCGACTCCTCCGGAGCGTGCACGTTGAGGACCAGGTCGCCCGTGATCGTCAGGGCACGGACGGGAAGCTCTGGCGTTTCGCCAAAGCCACGCAAATGGGCATCGTCGGCCCTCCTGTCTTCGTAGGAATAGACGACGGGGCCGCCACCGGCCATGGACGCGGTGCCCTGCCCGGGAATGATGGCAGTCGGCACTGGTTCTCTAGCCATCTGCAACGCCGAGGCGACAGAAAGGACGCCATGTTCGAGAAACGCGCCGGTCAATTCCGCATTGTATCGGCCGCCGAACCGAGCCTGATCCGCCTGGATCATAGCAGCCGCCACCTGGCTGAAATAGGCGTCGACGACCGGCGCGCCGTGCACGGCGTCGATCAAAAGCTGCGCGAAATGCCGGCTCACCGCCACAAGGCCGGCATCGTCCTGCGATGACTTCGCGGAAAACATCCGGGCGAGCGCGTCCAAAAATGCTCCGGTGAAAACGCGGGAAAAGGAATGCTCTTCCCTCGACAGCAGATTGGCTTCAGCTAACGGAGGTAGAAGATTCGGCGCCTTGTAGAAGAAGCTGTTCGCCGCATTGCGCAGGCAATCCCGATCTACCATCAGCGGCGTTATCTGGCGAAGCCCCCAACCCAGCTGTTCGGCCAGACGGGAAAGTCGCGAATTGGTGTTGAGCCGTCCGCCGGTTTCGTCCATGACGCGCTTGCGCATCTGGGGAACCTGCAGCGCACAAAGGATTGCGCTCATGTCACCGAACGATTCGTGAAACGCCGAAGTCTCAGTGTTGGCCGCGTTGAAGAGCTGCGGCCGCAACGCGTCCAGCACCGCATGCCCGAGCTCGTGGCATACGATATCGGGACTATCGCAAGAATAGATGTCGAAGCTGCGGACCGTCTGCCGATAGAAGCGCAGGCCAAAGGTTCGCGTGTAGTTGGCGTTCAACTGTGTGCCGGCCTCGACCAGCGAAACCTGCATCGGGTTTGCAGTCGACCAGGTCGTGCCCAACGGCAGAAGCGAGCCCCAGAAGCAGATTCCGCGCGACAACGCTTCTGCCGCCACCCAATAGCGAAATTCCGACGTGCCGGGATTGTAGAGGCCAGGCGCCGGCCTCGCTCCGACAATGCTGGTCCGTAGTGCCGGATAATCTTCGGTCTGGAACGTCACGGCCGACGGCGTGGCGATCGCGGGATTGACGCTTGCGACCGCTTCGCTGAAGGGGTCGTCCCAACTGTTGAGCTCTGCGCTCGCTACGCCCGCTGCCGCCAGGCCACTCGCGATCACGTCCGAGTGCACGAATTGCTGCAGATCGTCGCTGGTCGACGACAAAAGCTCTGCGACCTGCTGCAGGAGTGCAGCCACGTCGGGGCCATTATTCGCTTTGACTTTGCTCCGCTTCGCCATGACATCTCCCCTGTGACCCGCGATCAGACAAGCGCCCGCCTGGCGCCGGGATTTCGACGACGGTAACGAAGTCTGCCCACGCCCATCTCGTTACCAGCGGATTGGTTCGACGCGCTCACCCCGACCGCCCCCAAAAGCGCGGCCCGGTCTGAACGGCGTAGCTAGGCGATGAAGCGACAAGCAAGGATGCTCCTCCGCCTCCCGCGACCGTGGTCGTGTCGGGCGCAAGGATATAGACGAACATGCGGGATTGCAGCCCCATGCCGGTCCATGCGCGCGAGTCGGGTCCTACACCGCCGTGGGACTCGATGGTCTTCGCGCCAGAGATCAGTAGGACGTGGCCGATATGGCTGGAAATGTCTTGCGGCCGCAGGAATGCGATCCGCACGAGCCCGTCGCTCTGCGTCGCCTCGGATGGCGAGGATTTGGCAAACCCCTGCGCACGGATCCAGTCGTGCTGGTTCACCGAGCCGTCCGGAAACACTATCGTGGGCGTCGCGGCAAGCCGCAGTACTTCCCTCACGAACCCGCTGCAATCGACCTGCGTGAAGTCGCGCCCTGGCACTGCCGCAAGGAATGGCACCTTTTTTCCGAGATAATAGGTGACGCGCGGGTTCGACGTCTCGCAGCTCTTGAGGAAGGCCCAGATGCGGTTCATATCGAGCGCCAGGCGCGGGGCGGCGCCGGGCGCACCGCCGAGCGGCGCCAGATCGAGGACACTGCTCTCGCCGAAGTTTGCGAGATCGCGTCCTTTGCCGAGGTCATCAACCTCCCCAGGGAAGGGGGCGGCTGGATCATCATCGCCGAAGGACGCACCGAATTGTCCGACAAAGGGCACGCTTGGCGGCGGTCCGCCGCCACCCGCCATGCCTGAGGGGAGCGGGCGAGCGTCGACCGGCATGCCGTTGGCCGAGATCGGCGTCATGGCAAGGTCCCAATTGCCGCGCGCTATCTCGCGCGCGAGATCCCGCGTCCGATAGGTCGTGCTCCGGACGATCGGGTTTGCATTGTTGGCAAGCCAATCATTCCGGACGCTGACATATTGTTGAACCCAGGTCTGTTCGTTGCCACCCCGCGCCGGGATCGGTTCGGGAAAGCGAGCACGCAAGAGGGGCAGAATCCCGCCGCTCTGAATCTGTGAATCGTAAATGACGAGCATCGACAAGGCGCGCGAAAAGCCGTCGGTCTGGGCCCAGTTGAGCGCGGGCAGGAAGTAGGCACGATCAAAGAACACATCCTGCGTCTTGCGCATGATCGGATCCTGCGCGCCGGCCCGGTGCAGCAGATCCTTGAAATGCGCATCATCGACCAGGGCAACGACTCCGATCTTGTCCACGTAGGGTCGCAGATCGTTGGAGAACTGGCCTCCCGCATCGACATACATTTTCACCAGCTCCTGCAGGTGGCTGTATTCAGTGGTTTGCGCGCGACCATAGGTGATCTGGCGGATCATCCCCGGCCCATCGTGGAAGATCGTGATGTTGCTGTAGTCGCCCTGGATCGATCCGGTTTCGAAGCAATTGATCACGCGCTCGCATATCAAGCGCTGATCGGGGCTCAATTGCATGACCGAAGCCCCCTGCCCACCGGCTGGACCGCCGGCCGCTGGTGGCGCAGCCGGCTTCATCTGGTTGAGCTGCCTTGTGGTCTCGTTGAGCTGCACCGCCGCCTTGATCAGTGCATCGATCGCCTGCTGCAGGGCCTGATTGTCACGATCTGGCATGCTTTCCCCCTTCTGCGATTGGTTGTTTTTGGCTGCGGCGGCCCGGACGGCTCGCAGGATGAACGCCGGATCCTCGTACGGCGGAGACGGGTTCTTCGGGTCGCCGGCGGTCAGCGGGATGAAGATGTCGCGCGGCCCATGCAGCCAAAGAGCGGACAGATAGATCGAGGGGATTTCGAGGACCCTCACCTCGTATTCGTTCGGACCGGCTTCGTATCGCCGGGCGGCAAACTCAGTCGCTTCGGCCAGCCGGTTGGCGAAGGGGCCCTGTATCAGGCTGTCGAAGCTCGGTGCGCCGGCCGTTGCCTCCTTGACGTCGGCGATGGCTACTGGGTCAGGTCCGAGGACCAGATAGCGCCATCCGATCGGAATGGCCTTGTCCAGAAAATGGACGTCGGTTAGATCGGAGAGCTTTACAAGAAAGCGCCGTATCGGCTGAGTTGCCTGCGGCGCGGCGGCGCCGCCCGCCGCGGAAAGTGCGGCCATGCGGTCGGGCATCAGGTCGTTGACGGCGCGCGCAACGACTTCCATTCCGCGCACCGGTCCGGAAGGCAGCTTGATCGTCATCTCGTGACCTCCACGATGCCACTCAAGCAGATTTTGGTGAATTTGGATTCGGCGCCGCGCCACCCGCAGCAACCATGGCGGCAGCGCCGATGAAATAGCTATGGGTCCAGCTATCGCCGGGCGTCATATAGGCCGAAACAAAGTCCGAATATTTTTTCGTTGTCGGTCCGTAATAAGGATCACAGATGTTCACATATTGGCTGCCATCGGCGGTGACGCGCCATCCGCCCACCGCCACGAAGTGAGCACTTCCACCCGCCCAGGCAATACGGCAACCGAGCGGCCGACCGCCGTTGATCTCGCCCTGCACGACAGCAAAGGTCGCGCTTGAAAAAGTGATGCGATCGAAATGGCCGACGCGAGTTAGAGCCCTGTCGAGGTACCATGGCTGATTGCAGCTGTCTGCAGCATCGCCGCCGCAGCAATTAAGCGGCGCTAGCTCACCGGAAGCCACCCTGCATTGCGTCCATGCCGCCGAACCAAAGAAGGTAGCGACGCTTGTGCTGACCGCCGCCCAACACCACTCAGACTGTTGTTGTATTTCGACCGAAAAGCCATTCAGCGATTGCGATGGTGCTCCGCCGGCGGCGGCTGCCGCGGCCGGCGCTGCCGCTAGCGTTTGCAGAGGACCCAGAAAGCCGGCCACAAGCATGTCTTTCTCCCTGAAATCTACTCGACTGTTTCGATCGGCATATAGCGCCGCAGCACCGCTGTCATTTCGCGACCGATATTCCGAGCGACGTCGCCACCGTCCCGAATGAGGCCGTCATTGCCTGCCCGCCGATGGGCACGCCCAGTCCCCATGCGATGCATGTGACGAAGTCGGTGAGGCTCCCAAAACTGCTGTTCAACACCAGCGCGAGCGAACCGACGATCGTCGTTGCCAGGAGCACGACGAGCCAGGCAGCGGCGCTGAACTGGGTGATTTGAAACATCAGATGGTCGTACGAAGGCACGGCTGTCGCACCACCGCCCACGGCGTTGATGCCATTGACCGTGTTGATCTGGGTTTGTACCTGCGTCCGCACTGCATCGAGCGCGGGAGCGTTCGTGCTGTTCGCAATCGCGTCCAGAGCCGTTATGGCCGCTCTGATCGCCTGCTGCCCCGCCGCCTGTGCGCCGTTCCATCGCAGCAGCAACACCGCCAAGCCTCTCTGGCAAATCACTTCCAGGACGGCCAGCCAGTCGGCCCCGTTCTGCAGCGCGTTGCGATAAGCGTCGGCTTGAATGGACGCCGGCGCAGCGCTCCACGGCGCTGGTACCCTGGGTGGAAGGCCAAGCTGCTGCAACTGCGGCTCGCTCAGACCGTTCTGCAACCTCGCGATAGCGACCTGCAGATTGGGCGTGCCAACTCCGGTCTGATTGCCGCTGACGGTCGCTTGGA
>Ga0066388_100002943_pt1 | contig 10742 bp, 8 predicted proteins | sample PanSoiMetaGPlot6_FD_64539 | JGI IMG/M metagenome (GOLD analysis project Ga0066388, IMG submission 64539) | Tropical forest soil microbial communities from Panama analyzed to predict greenhouse gas emissions - Panama Soil - Plot 6 (Hybrid Assembly) | ecosystem: Environmental > Terrestrial > Soil... | reverse complement strand
GCCAGCTCCCCCTAATGTTTCTGCGCACTTCGTATATGCAGTAATGGCGGGAAGTCATGGACTGCGTGATTACTTAGCTGTGATCCTCCAGGAGTGGGAACATGGTCAGAGAACGTTTTGGCGACACCAAAACAGAGCCATGCGACCAGGCAGAGCCGGCGGCGGCAGTGCCCGGAGCTGACCTCGCTCCCGAACGGGCAGCGATCCCAGCATCCACGCTGGAACAAGCTAACAGGCAACTGGAAAAATCCGGCACACTACCGGCGGTTAAGGTGGAGCCGGCCGAGCCGGAGGTGGCACAGCCGCCCCGACCTCTATTCGATCGCATAGACGCCGATGGAAACGGATTTTTAAGCGAAAAGGAGCTTGCTGCAGCTGTGCAAGATAAGAGCTTCACCGGCTTGGAAGCGCAACAGGTCGCGATCTTTTACAAGTGCCGGGATAAATTGCAAGAGCTGAGCAACGATGAGTGGGGACGTGAGAATTCTGGAATTAGCAGGGCGGATCTGGCGAAGGCCTCTGAATTGGGCCTTGCCGTCGTTGAGGCTATTACTGGCGCTCAAGCTGTCAAAGAGTGGGCGTCGGTTGCTGAAAACTTTAAAAGAGCGGACAGCGACGGTGACGGCTTTCTCTCTCCGCTAGAAGTTCGGCAAGCGATGGCAAGGGATGACTTGTCCAGTCAGGATCAACAGGCGCTCGCGTATATGCAGCAGAAAGGGGAGACTATTGCCGAGGCAAGTAACGACGAGTGGGGCAGAGAGACTTCCGGAATTACGCTCAAGGATATAGAGGCACACTACCGCGATGTCTCCACCAGCAGCGATGCCAAATGGGTCTTGCCGCTTGTTGTTACGGCGATGCGGACCAAGGAAAGTCAGGGTAGCGACATTTCCCATGACCTGTTCGCAAGCACGGACCCGCTTGAAAGTATAAAGCCAGATGCAATCAGGCAGGGATTCATCGGTGATTGCTACTTTCTAGCCGCTCTGGCAGCCGTGGCCCGAGCCCACCCGGAGACCATCCAGCAGATGATCAAGGACAATGAGGACGGTACCTACACTGTTAAATTTCCGGGCACGCCCAGCGAAAAGATCACGGTCACCGCACCTACGGAGGCCGAACTGGGGCTTTATAGCCATGGCAGCAAGTATGGAATCTGGGCGCCAGTTATCGAGAAGGCCTATGGAAAGTACTGTCAGCAACATTTCTGGCGCCGCGGTCCTGCAAACATCAGCGGCGGCAACACGCCGCAAGAAGGCGCGGATGGTGGCGGTTCAGTAGTACGAGCCATGGAGCTATTGACCGGTAATGATACAGATCGGGACGACCTGGCACTTACACTTGATTCCACGACCAAACAAAAATTGACTGAGGCCCTCCAATCCAGACCAGCCAAGGCCGTTACTTGCGCCAGCCAAAATGCAACTCCGGCCTCGATTGCAGCACTTCTTACTCCACTTAATGATCCATTTGGAGATTTTGTTGGAGAAACTAAAAATGGCTTTGCTGCCAATCATGCTTATACAGTCATAGGGTTTGACCCGAACGGACCGGACGGCGGCACAGTGACAGTTCGAAATCCCTGGGGTGAGGGTGAAGGCACCACCAGAGGTACTATCCAGATTTCGTTCAAACAATTTAACGACAACTTCTCCACAGTTACCTATGAGCAGTAGTCCGGTCGTGAGAATCCCACCATTTGGGCTTTTCAGCGCTATCAACAGGTAGGTTAGGCTAGAGGCCGCCATCGTGAAACCCGGAGAGTGGGGAAAGCTCATGCTTTTCCCCACTCTCCTTTCAGTTATGGGCGGGACGGCTCCCGCCTGACCCGGCTGTCCGGGCGCTTACTTAATGGCTACTTCCTTGCCGGTGCGAATCGCTTCGGACTTGCTAGCCACCCTGGTCTTCACCCCGGGAAGATGGCTCTCGATCGATCCGGCAGAGACCGGAATGCGCAGAGCCGCTTCAACCTTTGGCACGCTCACGAAGAGGATGCCGCGATCCATGCGGGCTTCAATTTGATCGTGCAGGATTGGCCGGTCAAATTCGAAGTGACGAACCAGGTAGCCAGCCGGCATCTCCTTGCGCAGGAAGAAGGCTCTCTCTTCAAACATGGAAGGGGTGCGCTTGGCCAGCACGGTAATACAGTTCTCTTCAGCCTTCAGCTCGATATCGTCCAGCACGACGCCTGGCAGAGCGATTTCCAGGAGGAACTGTTCGTCGAGTTCCAGCACATCTGTTTCCGGCGTGCAGTAGCCAACATTCTGCCAGCCCCAGGCAGTGTGGCTTTGGACCGGGAAGTTGTAGCCAGCGAAGTGGCGCGCCTCCAGGCTTCTGGTCGGATACTGGTATTCCTTGATGGTTCTGCTATACAACATAATGATTCTCCTATGGATTGACCACAAAAGGTTATCGGACAGCAAAGCTCGCCAACGCATCAAAGCTAGTCCTGATGCGCCTTTGAGTAGATTTCGCTCGCTTACCTGCACTCATACTAGCGGCAAACGAGGCCAGCTTAGCTGATGTTCAGAATCTATTCCGGATTTGGCTTGAAATCCCCAAAACGTTCTCACAGCAAGGATTTGCAGACTTTGCTTTCAGTCTACAGGTGACAGGACTCTCATGAACTCCCGCCTTCTTCTTTAAGGGGTGCACATAAACTGAAGCTCTTGCCGGTCAGTTCTGGAAAATCCTGGCTCAAGCTAGTTCGGTTTAATCAAAATTTTAAGCTCGTCCTCAATTTCTGGCAGATTTCAGGTCGCTGGTGCTCTTGACGATGCCCTTGCCGTGTGAGGAGCTGGCCAACTTCTTGAGCTGGGCATCGATGCGCGAGATATCTTTTTCCAGGTCGCCCAGTTTGCGCTTGGCTTCGTTTAGATCCTCATCCGCCTTTGTGTCGTCGGTCTGCGCCGCCTCAAGCTCCCTGCGGCTGACCACACCTTCCGTATATAAGGAAGCAAAAAGATTCGATCTTTGGCGCCGCTCATCAGCCACCTTGCCTTGTTGCTCTACAAGACTGCGGGCCGAGGAGATCTGTCCTAAGACCTCCTCGCGGCGTTTCTTCAATTCGTCTGCCGACAAGAGCTCAACCGGCAACCCGGAGGACAGCTGGCCGATAACCGGCACAACCGGCGGCGGCGGCGGCACCATGAGCGCCCCGCTCCTGGTCCGGCCATGTCCCGGCGCTGGGCCTGCTTGCTTGTGTGTGGCTCTGTTGCCGGCTGCTTCCTTATCCTTCGGCTCAGTCTGCCCGCCTTTACCGCCGGAGGCAAGCGCCGGCTGTGTCAGGTTAACGGCAAGAACCAGGAAAAGTATCGCTATTCGCATCGCACTGGCAATCGATTGACCGGGCTGACCTCACGGAAGCTTTTAGCGGCCTTAATTCTTCAGCAACAAAGCTGGCAGCCAACTTCATTGTAAGGTATCTTGTTGTATTCTTCCGACTGCGCTGCTTAAATCAGCACCAATCAGGCAGCAGCTGCGCCAGACAATTATGAGTTTGCCCTCGCACATTTCGGTACTTTTTTTCGGGGACGTGATCGGCAAGCCTGGTCGCCGTGTGGTCACGGACTACTTGCGGAGAGTTGACCCCAAGCCGCACCTGATCATCGCCAATGTGGAGAACATCGCCCATGGCTTTGGGGTAACGGAAAAGAACCTTGAGGAGCTGTCCCAGGCAGGGGTGCAGATTTTCTCGGGCGGGAACCATACATTTGACCGCAGGGAGATCTTTGACTTCATTGACCGGCAGGAGCGCCTGCTGAGACCGGCAAATTACCCGGAAGGAACACCAGGCAGAGGCTGGTGCCTGATCGACGTCGGGCCAGCCAAAGTAGCGGTAATTAACCTCATGGGCCGGGTATTCATGGAGCCGCTTGTCTCGCCCTTTCTGCTGGCTGACCAGATCATCGAGCAGGTCTCGCAAGAGACGAACCTGATCATAGTTGATATGCACGCTGAGGCCACTGCCGAGAAGGTGGCGATGGGCTGGTATCTCAATGGCAAGGTCTCGGCAGTTCTGGGCACACACACGCACGTGCAGACCGCCGATGAGCGCATTCTGCCCGGCGGCACGGCTTACATCACCGATGCTGGCTGCTGTGGCCCGGCCGACGGCGTGATCGGCATGGAGCGAAGCGGAGCTTTCCGGAAGATGATCAAGCAGCTGCCGAGCAGGCTCGAGGTTGCGCCTGGCCCGGCAATGCTGAACGGGGTCAGCCTGACCTTGAACCTGATTGACGGGCATGCTGTCTCAATTGCACGCATCCACTGGCGCGAAGAGGACGAAGGCGAAACCGCCATCGGGGATCAGCAACTGCCATGACCGTTGATTTGCATCTTCACACTCTCTACTCCGATGGGAACTGGTCGCCTGCCGAGCTTGTGGAGCATGCGGTCGAGTTGAAGCTGAAACACATTGCGATTACCGATCACGACACCATGGATGGTATCGCCGAGGCACAAGCGGTTGCCGGCAACCGGCTGAACATCATCCCCGGAGTCGAGATCAACACGGTCTTCTGCTATCCGGATGGGCGGGAGCAGGATGTCCACATACTGGGTTATTTCCTGGACAAGAACAATCGCGAGCTCAAAGCCTTGCTCAGGCGTCAGCAGGAGGCGCGCCTCAGGCTGGTGGAAGAGACAATCGTCATGCTGGCAGAGCTGGGCATTAACCTGTCCCTTGCTGACGTTCAGGCCAGCGCCGGAATCGGCTCCATCGGTCGGCCGCACATCACCAAAGCAATCGTTGAGGCCGGCGGCGCTGCCGATGTCAATGATGCATACGCCAGGTTCATGCAGAGAGAGTCGCCACACTATGTAGCCAGAAAAAGCGTGAGCCCATCTGAGGCTGTGCGAGCGATCAGGGCTGCTGGCGGCATCGCCTCAATCGCCCATCCTGGCAAGACGGACGGGATCGAAAAGCTAATTCTGGAGATGAAAGCACATGGGCTTCAGGGAGTAGAAGCGTTCCACCGCGGCCACTCGGTGGAGATGATCCAGCATTACATCAGGTTTGCCCACCGCAACGGGCTGGTTTATACCGGCGGCTCAGACTGCCACGGACCGTACAAAGAGATGCCTGCCTCCATCGGTACTGTCTCGGTACCGCCAGAGGTGATAAGCTCGCTGCGCGCTTTGCAAGCCCAGAGCTAGGCGCCGACGGGACGAGCGCCCGATCCAAACGCAGGCTCACTCAACCAGCTTATCTACCTGGGCCTCCATCTGGCGCAGCTCCACCTCGCCCGATTGGCTCCAGGTCTTGGATCCAGACCGATCGAGGAGAACCTGCTCAGGAATGTAGCCACGATAATAGCTCTTGAGCAGCTCCTTGGCCTCCGGGGCGGTGGCGTGATCCACATCAACAACCAGGAATTTCAGCCCGGCTTTACGATAGCGCCTGTAGAGATCGACGATGCGCCTGGCCTGCCGATTGGTATTCAAATCACCGGACGCGCCAAAAAAGATGAGGGTCGGGTGCTGCGGCTCGAGGCGCATATCTGCCATGTTGTCGGCAACAATCGGAAAGCCGCTGTCAATGTCCTGATAGAACGATATGCCTTCGCGCAGTTTCAGCTCTTCGGCAGCTGCTGCCGGTCTGCCGGACAGGCCGATTGGCAACGAACCCGGCAGCCCACCTAGAACCAGGCTGGTGCCTGCCAGCGTCAGGACAAATTTACGAACAGGCCGGTAACTTAGCTGGGACATTTCAAGCGACTCCCTGGACTTCCACAATTGTATGCGACAGTCTGCGGTCCGCTTAAGTTCCCCGGGTATGCGGCCAGATCGACAAACTATTTGTTGTCCAGACGGCCTCTGAAAATCCGATTAAAATCGCTGGCCTTAACCCAGTGCACCCAGCGTGCCCACTTTTGCTGCTCATAACTGAGCGCGTACTGATAAAGCGAATTCAACAGCTTCTGGCCGGTGTCCGAATTTGCCTTGAACACATAAACCGGGCCGTTCTTTGCTGATTCAAGAGTTAGCGTTCCCCGTCCCGAGCCGCCATTTGCCCCGATTTGCAGCTCGCAATGCAAGACTCTGTCGACCACCGTCTCTGGGGGGATACTCAGCCGCTCCCAGAGCCAGCGAGCCAGGATACAGCTGGCCGGCAATTCTGGATCGGCAGCGTGCAGATAATTGGCAAATGCTTCAAGGATCACCGGACCGCCCACCATCAAGCCTGAAATCGCCGGATATAACCTGTACTACCGTGGTTTCGACTCTCTTTCGGTTAACTGTCCAAGCCCTGACACAGGGTCTCGTGGGCGGTTTCAATGCCGGCTTTTGGTGCGAAACCAGCTAGGGATGCTAGTCTACAACACCTGGCTGAGTCACCGATTAACGTCTATGACTAATATATCAAAGTTCTCAAGAGCCAGCTCAACCGGGCTGGGTATTGTAAAATTGACAGTGGTGCTCCAGACTCTGGAGCATATTAAAGTTTTGAAACTGACCACGGTCGTGGTTCCAAAGCGTTATAATAGAATCCGCTTGAGGGCGTTCAGCCCAAGGTCTTGCGAACTTCATAGCCTGTAAGGTGAGACAGAAAGGTCTCCAAAAGCGCTACCTGACCGCGTCGGCAGACACCAGGCAGAGCGAGCTTATAAGACGCAGCAGGCTTCAAAACTACCCCTCGTCCGCACGAGGCAATGGTGACGGCGAACCATTCCAAACTCCGAGATCTCCGGTAGTGGATGGTTGCTTTTCTGGAGAAGGGCCATATTTAAGTCATTGATTGCTCAGCCGGAAGCGGCTGGACAAGTGGAAAAAGGCAATAATCGCCTAGGTGACGACTTTAGCCGGTTGCTCACCGAGGATCTGCTCGAGCAGGTGGTCAGACCCGGTCAGTATCTCGGCAACGAGTGGGGCACTTATCGCAAACCGTGGGACAGCGCCGCCGTCCATCTGGCCCTCGCCTTTCCGGACCTGTACGAGCTGGGCATGTCCAACTTCGGGCAAAGAATCCTTTATCAGATCGTGAACAGTCATCGCCAGTTCCTGGCTGACCGTACCTATGCCCCCGATTCGGACATGGAAGCGTTAATCAGAAAGCGAGGCCTGCCGTTGTGGGGCTGGGAGTCTCGGCAGCCGCTCAATCGCTTCGAGCTGATCGGTTTCTCGCTGCAATACGAGCTCACCTACACAAATCTGCTTAACATGCTTGAGCTGGCCCAGGTGCCGGTAATCGCGGCCGAGCGCAAGGAGATCTTTCCCCTGGTCTTCGGCGGCGGTCCTTCAGCAGTAAACCCGGAACCGATGGCACTCTTCCTGGATTTCCTGGTGATCGGCGACGGCGAGGAAGCTCTGCCGGCCATTATGGAGCTGGTGCGCAATTTCCAGACCCGGGTACCCGCTGGTGACCCCGAAAAGCACCGGCAGTCCCTGTTAGTTGAGCTTGCCACCAGAGTTCCCGGAGTGTACGTGCCCAGCCTCTACCACGCGCCTGCCGGCCAGGTCGTGGTGGAACCGATTAAAATCCCGGTCAGTTCCCAGGAATCCCATTTACAGCTACCGGTCAGGATTAATCGGCAGATCTGCCCACTTTCCGATCTCAATCAACCGACCGCTGGCCTGGTGCCTTATTTAAACCTGGTGCACGACCGCCAGGTGCTGGAGGTCAGGCGCGGTTGCGACCGTGGCTGCCGGTTCTGCCAGCCCGGGTACACCTTCTTGCCGGTCCGAGAGCGAAGCACCGACGACCTCTTGCGGCTATCAAAGGAGGCGCTTGACAAGAGCGGGCACCAGGAATACTCCTTGCTATCGCTGTGCGTCAGCGACTACACCAGCCTGCACGAAACGGTCAGGGCTTTGAACCGGGAGCACATGTCCCGCCGCGCCTCCATGTCATTTCCCAGCCAGCGCGCGGATCGCATGAATCTCGATATTGCTGAGGAGCTGAAGGTCGTGCGCAAGAGCGGCATCACCCTGGCACCGGAAGCAGGCAGCGAGCGTTTGCGTGCTGTAATCAACAAGGGCTTGAACCATCAACAGATCATTTCGGCAATTGAGGCTGCTTACCGCTCCGGCTGGACCGCGGTAAAGCTCTACTTCATGCTCGGCTTGCCTACAGAAGAAGACGAAGATCTGGCCGGCATCATCGAGATCCTCAAGGAAGCAACAGAGCGGTGCCGCCAGATTCGCCGCTCAAGCCCGGAGCAGCACAGGCGGGGCATTGAGTTTACCTGCACACTGTCCAATTTCGTACCCAAGCCGTTCACCCCGTTTCAGTGGTACGGGCAGATCTCGCTCGCTGAGACAGAGCGCCGCCAGCGCCTGCTCAAGGACAAGCTCAAGGAATCTGGACTGCGGAACGTCACCCTCAACTTCACCAAGCCGGAAATCAGTCTTTTGGAAGCGGTAATCTCCCGCGGCGATCGCAGCATCGGACAGCTCATCTACCGCGCCTGGAAAATGGGAGCAACTTTCGACGCCTGGGACGAAAGGTTCCGTCCAGAGATCTGGCATAAGAGCGCAGATGCGGCTGGACTGTCGCTCACCGAGTTGGCCTCCAGCCAGCGCCAGATTGGTTCACGCCAGCCCTGGGACATTGTCCACGTCGGTCTCCACGACTGGTGGCTGGTCAAGGAGTGGGAGAAAGCGATAGCCACCCAGGAGACAGCGCCCTGCACGGAGAACACCTGCCATGCTTGCGGAGTCTGCACGGAGCTGGACAAAACCCACCTGCTTGCCAGCGCCAAACCGGAAGTTATCAAGAAGAATCCGTTTGTGAAGGAGCTGGCAGCCCACCAGGATCCTGATGCTCACCCATCTCTGTTTTTCCAGGCTCCCAGCCAGCCACCGCCGAACCAGGTCAAATCCAGAATTCGCTTTCAGTTCACCAAGACAGGCGAGCTGCGCTTCATCTCTCATCTGGACCTGCAACACCTTCTGGCCAGGGCGGCTCGCCGGGCCGGGATTCAGCTAGCGTTCACGGAAGGCTTCAATCCCAGCCCCAGGCTGTCCCTGGCTGCATCATTACCGCTCTTCCAGGAAGCGCTGGCTGAGGTCGGCGAGGTGGAGCTCGCCGAAGCGGTTGAGCCCGAGCTCTTTGTCGAGCGGCTTAACCGGCAGCTGCCACCGGAAGTTAAGCTCATCCGAGCAAGGGCAGTTGCCACCGGAAGCCAGTCGCTGGCCTCGCTGGTGGGCCGTGCCGCCTACCGAGCTGAGCTGGTGTTGCCCAGGAGCTCGGGAGAGCTGGCAGGTCATGAAAAGTTTGTCCCAGACCCTGATCGAAAGCTGGCGGAGAGTTTGCCTCTCAGCCGGCAGCCGCTCAGCCGGATCAAGGAGAAGATCGTCGAACTCTTGGCCCAACCGACAATTGAGATTCCGCCGAGCGACCAGACGCTGGAACGCCAGGCGAGACGCTCAAGGACAGGCACCAGGAGCGAGCCGACTAGCCGGGACATCAGATCTGGTATCTACTCGGTCACCGTAGGGCAAGAGACAGCCTTGGCACTAAAGCTTGAATTGGCTGCCGGGCCAAGGATGCACGTCAGGCCCGCCGATGTCTTGAGGCTACTCGAACCAGCAGCCAACTGGCGAGTCACCAGACTTTATCTGGCAACCCCAGAAGGAGTTCCATTGTTTGACATTCCGTGATCAACTGGCCGATTGAGCCGAGGGTCGTGCATGCGACCTCGGCCAGCGAGCCGTAGAGAAGCATCAATCGATGCCCACGGAGCAACCAGAAGAAGGAGTCTTATGAAAAAGTCAATCGTCATCTCCGAGCAAGACAGTATCGCCGCTCTCCTGGAAAACGACCGGGTCGTGGAGTTCTTCGTCAACCGCGGCGAGCTCTTGCTTGGCGACATTTACACAGCAACGGTAGAGAACATACTGCCGGGCATTGATGCTGCCTTTGTCAACCTCGGCAAGGACAAAATGGGGTTCTTGCATGCCAATGACGTACCTGGGCAGGGACCGCTCAAAGAGCGCCTGGTGCCCAAGCAGAAGCTGCTCGTGCAGATCACCAAGGAGCCGACCGGGCACAAGGGTCCTCGCGTATCTACGGCAATCAGCCTGCCAGGCCGCTTTCTGGTGCTTGTCCCCGAGGAGCGTGGTGTCTCCATCTCCAGGAGGATCAGTGAAGCCCGGGAGAGGGCACGACTGAAGTCAGTGGTAAATCTACTCAAGCCACCAGGGGTGGGGCTGATTATCAGGACAGAAGCGAAGGGGCAGGGCGAGCCCGAGCTCTTCGAGGACTTCGAGCAGCTCTGGGATCGCTGGCAGTCGGTTGTTTCCGATGGCGAGGCCTCGATCGGGCCGACGCTCATATACAGAGATCAGGACCTGCTTTACCGGGTTATCCGTGACGCCTACTCAACCGACGTTAACGAGATCATCGTCGACTCCCCCGACGGGCAGAGGAGAGCCCAGGAGTTTCTCTTCGGCTGGGCAGGCAAACAGACGCAGGTGGGATTCCACATCGGTGAGGACTCCCTGCTTGTGGCCAGAGGCATCGATCGGGAGATCGAGGCTGCCCTTTCCGATCGGGTCGAGCTGCCCAGCGGCGGTCACCTGAACATTCAGCCAACCGAAGCGCTGACGGTAATCGACGTGAACTCCGGGCGCTTCACCAGCTCCCGGACACAAGCAGAGACGGTCAGGCGGACCAATCTGGAGGCCGCGCAGGAGATACCGCGCCAGCTTCGGCTCAGAAACATTGGTGGCATGGTCATCGTTGACTTCATCGATATGGACAGCCGCAAGGATCAGCAGCAGGTCCTGGAAGCGTTCCA
>Ga0066388_100002942_pt1 | contig 10742 bp, 6 predicted proteins | sample PanSoiMetaGPlot6_FD_64539 | JGI IMG/M metagenome (GOLD analysis project Ga0066388, IMG submission 64539) | Tropical forest soil microbial communities from Panama analyzed to predict greenhouse gas emissions - Panama Soil - Plot 6 (Hybrid Assembly) | ecosystem: Environmental > Terrestrial > Soil... | reverse complement strand
AAGGATTGGTTGCACAAGCAGAAGGACCTCATTGCAAGTGACAAGAAAATAAGGCGCGTGGTGAGCACTGACATTTCAGATTACTACTCACGGATAAATTTTCATAGATTGGAGAATCTCCTTGACGAGGTTGCACCCAAACACGGGGCCGCTCGATTTATCAAGAAGCACATCAAGACCATCAGAGCAAAGCAATCGTTCGGCCTTCCAGTAGGAGGAAGCGCTGCTCGGCTTCTCTCGGAATTGGCGTTGTCTGATACAGATCAAGCTTTGCTCGATAAAGGACTCTTGGCGACGCGTTTTGCTGACGATTTCAGAATACTGCTCAAAGGATCTGATGATCCATATGACGCTCTTGGCTACTTAGCTGAACAGTTAGGTATCAATGAAGGCTTGTCGCTAAACGCGGCCAAGACCTCGGTCGCCACTCGGCGAGACTACCTCCGTCGGTTAGAACACTTGACGTCTGACCTCGAAGAGGAAGCCGAGGGAGTTGCCTTGGACGTGCTCACTGCGGATCTTTACTTTGACGATGAGCCAGATGAAGACGACCTCGAACGATTGAAGGGGTTGAATCTTGTTGAGATGCTGACGACTGAGGTCGACAATGATCATTGGGATATGGGTCGAATTAAAGTTCTATTTCGCGCCCTGAAGATCGCCAAGCCAAAGAACGCTATTATGTTCATCGAGGAAAGATTCAGCGATTTAGTCGTGTTCGCAAAAGATGTGTGTCTTTTGATGGAAGCGCTTGAGGACGACTCCCCCTCCTGTTTCGACGATCTCTTGGACGAGGTGATCGAGACGATCCTTACCCCACCTGCATCCAGCGTTCAGCTGATCCGTACTTGGCTCCTCGAAATATTCGTGCGCGGGATAATTGATATTCCTTTGATTAAGTTGGCGAAGTTGGAAGCACTGCCCGCAGTGATTGACAAACGGCAATTGCTCTTGGTTCGCGGACGCTGCAACGATAAGAACTACTTTCGCAAGCAGAAAGCTGCGATTCATCACTATTCCGAGATTGAACTCTCGACATTAGCGTGGGGCGCTTCGTGCCTTCCAAAGGATGAATACGACAACTGGCTCGATACGCTGAACAGCAGCTTCAGAAAGCCACTTGGCGGTCTGTTTCTCAAATGGCTTGCTCGCAACAGAGGAAAATTGCTGGCAAAACTGAAATCGCCTATCGTGGATCATCCCGATTAGATCGAGAGTCCGAATTTGAGCTCTTTAGGCGAAGCAATTTCGTCGGAGCCAACGGCTCTCTCAGCGAATTATTTTGGCGATATTCCCAGGATGCTTTTGGATATCAAAAATGAAAGTGTCATCCTCGCGAATATGGTGATTGGGATCATAGATCACAAATAATGCGCGACGATTGTTGTCGCCGTATTTTGTGATGTCAGCGGCAATTTCCTCAGTGACCTTTCGGACGTCCGCGGATGTACGGACATACTTCAGCTCTACCCACAAGACTGGGTCACTCCAGTCAGGCTTTGTCATGCGCGAGGCCCAACGCAAGAAGGGGTACTCTCTCGTTAGTTTTTCGCCGGCTGCTCGTAGGAGCCCATCGCAAATCTCCTGTAGGCGTGGTTCATTGCCAGGCTGATGTGACGCGCATGCTGCAGGAATTCCTCGCTGCAGGACGTCGCCGATACGGTCTGCAAATCTCGCCCAAGAAACGGTTAAGTGCTGTCGCTCAATAACAAGCCCAAGTAATGAAGTGGGATCGACACCGCCGTCTACTAACTCCATTGCTTGAGCTGAGACATTTCGCGCGATCACGCCACGTACTGCCTGTCCGTGGCGTAGATGCATGTTAATCAAGTCCAATGCGGCGGCAGTCGGGCTACTGAAGGCACGTGCCGCTCGGCTAATCTCCGCATTGAATCTTTCGGCGATGTCCTCTGGTGCACTCCTGGCAAGCTCAAATGCGTGTCGGACGTAGCTCACGGCCATAGTTCTGTCTAGCTCGTCCGAGCGGGGGCCGGTGAGCACGAGAACCTTGTAGTCGCTCTCAGGATCGAATTCTGGATGTCCGGATGCCGTGACAGCAAACCGTCTATCGATACATTGACTGCAGCAACCACAGTGCCATCCAACGAAGCTCTGGTTTCTCGTCCGAGAGCAAGACCGAGAACTTCGAATTAGGTCGCCACGACCGGCTGATATGATTTTGTTGACGACCTCCGTCTTTGTTAGCGTGATGTATGGATTTTCCACCATGAAGGATCGACCCAAGACCAGTGCGGAAAGCCGCTGCAGCATTTGAAGAGCTATAGGATGAGTGGTCCGTGATGCGCGGGCGCGCAAGACTTGATCCGCAATCGGTAGGTTTAGGCTGACAACGCCATTCTCGAAGAATGCCATTCCCTGAGAGTGTACTGACTGCCCTACCGCAAGTGCAATCGACCAAAACAAGAATGATCTCGTTCGTTGGGTATATTCGCGCGCTTCGGAGCCAACCTTGTGTACCCAAACAGGTACGCGGAGAACTGAAATATCAGGAAAGCTATCTCTCAATCGATTGTATAGTTCTTGCTGGCGACTATCCATAACGGAGATTGCACGGTGACTAACGAGTACAAGATTTTCTCCGCGCGAAGCTCCCTCAACCGCGCCAGCGAGACTATCCAAGCCCCCCGAGAAGAGCAGGACGCGGGATGGGTTCTCGAATGGCCAATCCGTTGGCGATGCTGGACCAAAATCTAGGTATTGCTGTGCTGCTCTGTCAGCATTAAGGGGAAAAAAGGAGAATTTGTATTGGTCGTCAGAAAGAAAATTCAGAACGTCAGCAAGTATGGCACATATTTCCGACCGATTCCAAAACGATTCATCCCGAACCCCAATTTCAAATCGAAAGTCTCTGCTCCAGGGCTCGATTGCACCCTTCACCCAACCTCCTCCTCTTGGCACCGCGGAATCAGCTGCATAAACAAATGCAGCGATGTCCAGAACATCCGCTAACCTGCCCGATAAATCCTTTTGAAACACACGCGCAATATCTTCAATGACCACATTGATGTTTTGGCCTCTTCCAAAAGTCTTCAGCTCGACTAGGCGCCCGTCTGTCTTCTTCGACGCCCGTTTCTCCAAGTTGCAACGAAAGGTGAATCGTCGAGTCATCCACCATCCATCGCTTGGAAGAATTCTGCTTCGAGCTTCTTGCACGCGTAGGCGACAAAACGACGAGTATTCCCAGGGTCGATCCCTCTTTCAAACTCTGTCTTGGAAAACCACCTCTCTGCGAACTGATGAATTATCGCAGCTCGTTGGAAAGTATGCTGCCTAAGTTCTGCGTTAAATTTTGTCAGATCATCAGCGCCATGTACTAGCCTTTGTTCGCCACCGGGCATTACAAGCTTGCTGAGATAGAAGCCAAGCATGCGGCTCATAAAATTGGAGAAGAAAAACCTGGCTACGTCTCCAAATGTGCGTTGAGTCCCGAGTTGAGATAGATCGCGAAATAGCTGGGCCTCTGAGGATGCAAAGAGATCGGTGGGGCGACTTCTCAGATAGTTGGCTAACGTCTCACCCATTGCCAACTGGGCCATTTCGGCCACGTCTGACTTCTGCCCGGCGGCCCCAAAATGTTTGTCGAGGAGGTGATGAACCGCAATCGTCAGATCAAGAGTCGTGGGATCGGAAGGTAGTGCAATTCCAAGATTGGCAAGTGCCTCTCGTGGCTCACTTCTACGAGCTGACAGAGCGATCTGCGTGAGAACGTAAAAAACATAAGCAAGCCCCCCATCCTTCACTCCCGCATGAAGGGCTTCCGCCGCGGCTCTCATTGTTGATGCTGCGAGAAGCGCGATTTCACGTGAGCGGTTCGATGGGTCGGGAGGTGAGGCAGAGTTGAAAAGTGCTACGACATCGCGCCAACGCCGCGTCGTTGGAATCCTGCCTAATCGCGTATGCCCCATAGGATCAATTATTCCGTGTATTCACGATCAATTTCAATCGATTTCTAAGGTATTTCGATGCTGAATGGTTCTCACCCTTCCGGACATTTCTGAACGGCGGCGACGAATTTTGACCGGGTGCATGTCGGCCTCGGTGGCGAGCTTGTGACCAACCCGACGCGCCGGCGGTACTAGAAAGGCAAGCTGATCTCCAGCGTCTTCAGTCCGCTTGCGACCCTGCGCGGTGCGGCCAAAGCGCGAAACCGCCTGCATTTCATCGGGTTCGTGGACGAGTAGTCCTATGAAGCGGGGGCATTTGGATCGTCGATACAGTTCATTGCGAATCCGCATTTGTTCAAAACGTCTGAACAGGCGCGCGCAGCGATGGCGGGCTGGCCCCTTTTGAATGCGCTCCCAAACAGGATGCGGTACCGACGAAGTAGGCCGCTACGTGATGAGAGTTCAAGCCATCATCCGTTCCATTGCCCAACTGCCTTCGCCGTAATCAAGTGGGGCAGTGGCAGCATCAGATTTCCCTCGATACCTCATTCCGCAAGACATCCTGGAACTCTAGCGCAGAATGTTACCGGTCAGTGGGCGTCATGCTGCGACGTTTTGCACATGCCATGTGGCAGTTATGGCGAAATGACTCCCGCTTGTCGGTCGTCGCGCGCTAAAGAGGGGTCACACGAGAGGTCGCGTCACGAAATTCGCAGTGGAACTGGCGGTACCCAGACCAATGATCGATCCCGCGCGGAGCGATGCGCGCCGCGCCCTGCGGGCATTTGCCGCCATGCTGGCATGCTCGGCCGCGATCGTCGTCGGCCTGCTCCTGGTCAAGATCTTCGCGAGCTTCCCGCGCATCCAATACGTTCATCTCCTCGTCAACTACGACTTCGGCTTGATCAAGCGCGGGCTCGTGGGCGCCATCGTGTCGCTGTTCCGGCCGCGGGTCGGATTGCTCGACGTCTACGTCATCGGGCTCGCGGCCTGGCTTGCGACGCTCGCCACCTATCTCGTGGTGTTCCGCCGCACGTTCGGCTTCTCGGAGCGCACCTTCCCGTTGCTGGCGTTGATTCTGTCCTCACCGTGCTTCTTCAAGAACTTCATGTTCTCGATCGGCTATTTCGACGTGCTTGGATGCCTGGCGGCCCTCCTCGCGCTGTTGTTGCCGGTCAACCTGGCGCTGCCGCTCGTGATGGGCGCGATCGCCTGCGTGCTGTTGTTCATCCATCATCTGCATCTCTTGCTCTATATTCCGACGATCGGCCTGATCGTGCTGCTGCGGGCGATGGCCGACAGCCGCGTGAATCTGCGCGCGCTGCTGTGGATCGGGGCGGGCGCCACCGTCGCGATCGGTGGCGCCTTCTACGTGCTCGCCTTCCATGGCAGCGTGACGGTTCCGATCGATCAATTCACCGCTGCGCTGCGGGCGCGCGCCATCGATTCGCCGCACCTCGTCGGCGGCAGGCCGGTCGAGATCTTCTACACCGACATTGCCTTTGAGATCGACCAGACGCTGAGGTGGCTGCCGAACAACGCGCTGCGGTTCCCGGTCTACGCGCTCTTGATCTATCTGCATCTGCCGCTGATCACCTATTTCCGGCGGCTCACGCTGTCCTTGTCGCGGCCATCCGAGCGCTCGCTGGTGATCGCGGGCCTCGCTGTGATCACACTCGGCTACGTGATCATCGGCCTGGTGGTTTTCGACTATCCGCGCTGGGTCTCCAACTGGGTCGTTTGCATGATTCTGACCATGCATGCGGTGCGCTCGCTGCCATCGGTTGAGGGCGATGCCGTGCCGATCGATCCGACGATACCGAAGAACCGCTGGTTCGGCTGGAGTCTCGCGCTCATTCCGCGCGTCGGGCTTTCAAAGCCGTTCTGAATGAGGTGAACATGAGCCTCATGACCTCGGAACGGATGCAGGGATCGGTATCGGCCCGGATCTCGCCCGAGCTGACCGTCGTGGTGCCGACCTTCAACGAGCGCCCCTCGGTGCGCACGCTCGTTGACCGCCTCGATCGGACGTTGCGAGGCGTGGCCTGGGAAGCGATCTTCGTCGATGACGATTCGCCGGATGGCACCGCCGATGAGGTCAAGGCGATCGGCGCGCAGGATTATCGCGTGCGCTGCATTCGTCGCGTCGGCCGGCGCGGACTGGCGGGCGCCTGCGTCGAAGGAATGCTGGCGAGCCAGGCACCGCTGGTGGCGGTGATGGATGGCGATCTGCAGCACGACGAGACGCTGCTCGCCGAGATGGTGCGCCTGATGCGGTCAGGGGACTATGACGTCGTCGTCGGCAGCCGCAACCTGCCGGGCGGCGACGCTGCGGGCCTGTCACGTCAGCGATGGCTTGGAAGCCGGGCCGCCGGCATCCTGGCGCGCGGCGTGGTCGACCGTAACGTGACCGATCCGCTGAGCGGCTTTTTCATGCTTCGGCGCGATATTGTCGACGGCATCGCGCGCCGGCTTTCCACACAAGGCTTCAAGATCCTGCTCGACATCCTGATCTCGACGAACGGCACGCTGCGCGTGATCGAGCTGCCTTACCACTTTCGCAAGCGCGGCGATGGTACGAGCAAGATGGATGCCCGCGTCGTGCTTGACTTCCTGGGCCTCGTTGCTGCGAAGCTCACCGGCAATGTCGTGCCGCAGCGGTTCTTCAGCTTCGCGCTGGTCGGCGCTTCGGGCGTTGTCGTCCATCTCGCGGTCTTGAAAGCCGCGCTGGTCGGTCTCGGGAGCGAGTTCGCCTCCGGGCAGGCGCTGGCGACACTGATCGCGATGCTCAGCAACTTTCTGCTCAACAATGTCCTGACTTATCGCGACCAGCGATTGAAGGGAGTGGGCCTGATCACCGGTCTCCTGTGGTTCTGCGCCGTCTGCTCCATCGGCGCCGTCAGCAATGTTGCGGTGGCGAGCTGGATCTATGCAGTGGCTCCGGTTTGGTGGCTCGCCGGCGTCCTCGGGTCCGTGATCGGCGCGGTGTGGAATTACGCGGTCTCGAGCGTCCTGGTCTGGCGCTCCCGCTGACGGGCCCTGACGAGATACTTGACTCCGTCAAGTATCTGGCTATCTATCAGAGCATGAGCGTTCAGCCGGTACCTCAGGAGCGCATCGCCGCGGTGCGCAGCTTCAACCGCTTCTACACCCAGCGCATCGGCGTGCTGCAGGCGGCCTGGCTCGACAGCCCGTTCTCGCTGACCGAGGCGCGCGTCCTCTACGAGCTCAAGGCGCGCGCCGGCACGACTGCGACCGAAATCGCACGCGAGCTCGGGCTCGATGCCGGCTATCTCAGCCGGATCCTGCGCCGCTTCGAAAAGCTCAAGCTGATCAGGAAGGAAACCTCGTCCGCCGATGCGCGGCAGAGCTTCCTGACCCTCACCGAGCACGGCCGCAACTCCTTCGCCCCGCTCGAGACGCGCAGCAACCGCGACGTCGGCGCGCTGCTGGGACGGCTGCCCGCGGCACAGCAGGATGATCTTGTCGGCGCGCTGCGGACTGCCGAGAGCCTCATGTCGGAGGCTTGGCCGGGCGGCGCCGAGGTGACCCTGCGTGCACCGAAAGCGGGCGATTTCGGCTGGATCGTGCAGCGGCACGCCGTGCTCTATGAGCGCGAATACGGCTGGGGCGGGGAGTTCGAGGGCGTGTGCGCGCAGATCGTCGCCGACTTCGTCAACAAATTCGACCCGCGCTGCGAGCGGGGATGGATCGCCGAGCTCAACGGGCAGAACGTCGGCTCGGTGCTGCTGGTGAAGGACACCGACGAGGTCGCCCGGCTGCGGCTCCTCCTGGTGGAGCCGGCCGCGCGCGGCCGCGGCATCGGCAAGCTCTTGACCGACGAGTGTGTCCGCTTCGCGCGGGCATGCGGCTATCGCCGCATCACGCTATGGACGCACAGCGTGCTCGCCGCCGCGCGGCACATCTATGAGCAGGCGGGCTTTCGGCTGACCTCGAGCGAGAAGCGTAGAAGCTTCGGCCAGGACGTCGTCAGCGAGCACTGGGATTTGCAGCTGTAGGCCGACCTATCTCCGTCATCCTGAGGCGCCCGCGCATCACACACGACGGTCGTTACAACTTGCGCTTACGTGCGCGGGCCTCGAAGGATGGCGGCCCCAATCGTGGGTTCGTTCCCGTGCGGCTCGGTCGGGGCCGTCGCCCACCGATCTCGGGTTTACCCGAGATCGGATCATTATGTGCGCAAGTCGGCCATGGCCGACTTGCGATGGCTCGTCCGGCCGGAAGAGGCCGGACGAGCACCTCAGGGTGACGGAAAAAACAAAGTGCTGGCGTGTCGCCTCACTACCTCGCCCCTTGCCGCTGCAGGATCGCCGGATTGATCGGCACCGGTGGCGGCACCGTGGGGGCATCGTTGCCGCGCTCGGGCGGTGCCTCGAGCCCGAGCACCTCGCGCACCGCCGGCAGCGCCGCGTCCGCCATGGCGGCGTGGCCTTCCGCGGTCGGATGGATGGCGCCGCCGTAGACGGCGGCGAGCACGCCCCAGGTGGCGTCGTGGATATTGGCGGGCTGCAGCGTCGTGCCGAGCCCCTGCGGATAGGTCATGGCGACGAAGTAGCTGTCGTTGGCGGTGCGCACCCAGCGCTGACGCGGCGCATAGGGCCGATACTCGCTGGCGCCGCGCCCGCACGCCATCGGGTCGGTCGCGGCGGTCGCCGGGTTGCGATCGAAGCTGTCGCCGCTCTGCGAGAAGCATTCGCGATCGAACGGCGGATCGTCGTTGGCGCGCGCGCAGACGCCGTGCTCGGCAAAGGCGCGCTGGTGCGCGTCGACGAAAGTCATGCGGTCGCTCTGATCGCGGCAGGCGCGGCCCTCGCACAGCGCAAGCGCCTTGATCTTGGGCAGGAACTGCGCATCGACGAACTCGGCCACCTCGCGCAGTCGCTCGCCATCGGCGCTGAAGGCGGGATGCACGTCGAAGCCGTCGCGGCCGCCGGGGCAGGGCGTATCGGGCGCGGCGAGCGCTGGATTGCCATAGGAGACGAACACGACCCGTGCGAGGTCGCCGCCGACCAGTGGCTTGAGGGCCGCGCGCAGCTTGCCAAAATCGCCGGGTAGCGAGCCATCGAGGACCTTCTGCGCTTCCGGGACAGTCGCCACATGGCTGCCGCGGCCGAGCAACGCGCGCTCGGTGCGCGCCTCGATGATGACGTGGCCGACGAGGCCCGAGAAGCGAATGTCGTTCGCCCCGATCGTGAGCAGCACCAGATCGAGCTTGCGCTCGGCATTGGCGGCGCGCGCCCGCGCGAGCGCGCTGGTGAGCTCGGCGAGCTGCGCGCGCGTCGTGTCGGGGCAGCTCGAATTCGTGCCCGGGCTGGCGCATTCGACGATCTTCTGGCCGCCAAGAAAGCCAGCGCTGATGGTCGCGCCCGAGCAGGCGAGCGGCAGATAGGTGACGGCGATGTGCGGGCTCTCGACGGCAAGCGCGAGCGCGGTGCGCATCTGGTAGCTGTAGAGCGAGCGATGGCAGGGCCCGCTCTCCCAGCGCGCGCTCTGCCGCGCCCAGGCGGCGGCGTCGGAATCGCTGCCGGCCTCGCACGATCGGTTGCCGCCATAGCCGGCGCGGCCGGGGCGGTAATATTCCACATTGCCCGCCAGGAAGCGGCGGAAGCAGAAGCCCTCGTCGGAGAGCCGCACAGCGCGGTCGGGATTGCCTTCGCCGGCGGCGACCGAATCGCCCATGCCGGCGATGAGCACGTCGCGCACCGCGATCTCGGTCACGGCACGCTGCGCGGTGCCGTCGGGAAGCGCGATGTCGAGCGTTGCGTTGGTGGTCTTGCCATAGGCGACGCGAATTCTCACCTCGTCGTCGCAGGATGCCTCGACCGTCCGCGGATCGCCGGCGCCATCCTCGAAGCTCCAGACGCAGCGCACATTGGCAGGCAACGTGCCGGCCACGACGAGGCCGACCGCGTGGTCGCGCGGGGAGAGATAGTTCTCGCGCGTGCCGTCGCGGTCGCAAGTCTCCGGCAGCCGCCCGGCGCGATCGACGCACAGTCGCTCGACGACGTCGCGCGCCCAGCCGCGGCCGTCGCTCGAGATCTCGAGCCGCCGCTCGGCCCCAAGCACGCCGTCATTGCGCGTGGCAGCGACATGGCGCTGGAAGTCGGTCTCGTTGCGGAACAGGCGGAAGCGATGCTTCACCTCCCACTCGATGCGTGGGGTGGTGGCGACGGGGCTGCCGCCTTGGGCATGGGCAGCAGGCAGAAGCCACGTCGGCGATAACGCTGAGAGCAATGACAAGAGCAGTCCTGAAATGATGGTACGCATGGTCCGTCCACTGCGAAGAGCCGGCCCCCTGGATAGCATGGTGGATTACGGCAGAAATAAGAGGTGTCGGGTTCCGCCTGGGCTGCATGAGCGCATTCCGGCCCCGTGATGCTGCAGTGCGGGCTCTTATGTCGCGGCTTTACGGGCCCGATATGGAAATTGACGCAGGGGCGGGCTTCGATAACATCGCGGCAAAATAAAGAAGCCGTCCGTTTAGCGGCGGCCTGTCGTTTCACCGGGATTGGAGCTGGGCCATGTCAGGGACGATGACAGGGAGGAACTCATGAATACGATCAAGAATACGATCAAGCGATCCATGCTGGGCGCCGCCACGATGCTGGCGATGGGGGTTGCCACCGCGCTCGCGCAACCGGGCTTCAGCCCGCTCGACCGCAGCAAGCCGGACGCGAGCGGACAGGACGGCAACCTGCGTCCGCATCCGTTGCCGCCGCTTGCGACCGCGGTCGACAAGCTTCCGCTCGACAAGATCAAGTTGCCGGCAGGCTTCAAGGCCGAGGTCTGGTCGAGCGGGCATCCGGCCGCGCGCAC
>Ga0066388_100002941_pt1 | contig 10743 bp, 6 predicted proteins | sample PanSoiMetaGPlot6_FD_64539 | JGI IMG/M metagenome (GOLD analysis project Ga0066388, IMG submission 64539) | Tropical forest soil microbial communities from Panama analyzed to predict greenhouse gas emissions - Panama Soil - Plot 6 (Hybrid Assembly) | ecosystem: Environmental > Terrestrial > Soil... | reverse complement strand
CAGTCTCGTGAAACTTCACCTTGACACGGATACTTGCCGGTACCACCGGTACCATCAGCTAGTCGCTTGCTGAACCTGGTTGATCGACAGTCCTCCGGCGGTTCGCCACTCGGTTCGTCCGTTCGCTGGCCGTCCGAGAATGACCGCCGCCGCCTGAGACGGCGAGTCGAAGTACTCGTCTTGGCCGAGGACAAGCCGACCGGATCCGTTGTCCGTCGGTCGGAGCACGCCTCGGGAGATCAGCCACTCTCGCCGGCTCACCGCGCTCGGGTACCGAGCTGCGAGCGCTGGCGTGACCTGCGGCGCTGCGACAGAGCCAGCGCGGACCACGAGGCCGGCTCCGTGGAGCACGCCCTGGGCGGAAGCTCCCCGACCGGACAAGTGGAACTCGGTCGACTCGGCCGGAGCTGTCGCCGGGCTGCTCCACAGCCGGTTGTGGGCGCTAGCTCCACCGACGAGATCGATACGTATCAGGTCGGCCAAGCGGCGGCACTTGCCTTGATTTTTGAACAAGGCAGGCGCGTAGTCCTCGCTGAACTCCGAGTTGGCATGGCGGATGAGCGAGTCGAATGCGCGGCCGACCAGATCGTCGATCCGCTCCAGTTGATCGTTCCAGTCCGTGGCCGGTTCATCGATTCCGGAGCGATCCAGCATGTTGAACACGACGTGCGTCAGCACACGATCACCCTGGCCCACAATCGCTCGGGCGCGACCGTGCAGGTTGGCTGTCGCGCCGGAGATCATCTCCTCCACTCGCCGCATTGCCTGGACCCATCTCCAGACCTCGCGCGCACCGAGGTCGGCGCGGAACAGCCGGCGGTAGTCACCGTTCTCGCCCATGTCCCAGAGCCGCCCAGGGCTACTGTGCGCGAGAACAGCATAGTGGACGTCACGATGCGCGCAGGCAAGTGCCATCGTCGCCTCGGCGACGGAGCAGCCCTCGTCAGGTCTGGGGTCGGCCTCGCCGCGTTTGATGGAGTAACTCTTGCGCAGCGAAAGCGCGAAGTCCTGGCGCAGGCGTTCTTGCGTCGGGTCGAGGGAGACGAAATCCAGGTCAACTACTCTGTTCTGCGTGTTCGTCGCTCGGGTGATCCGCGTGGCGAAGTCATCCGGACAGTTCTCCAGCGAGATGATGCGGGCCCACACGCTTGCGCGATCCAGCATCTCCGGTGACTGCGTTGCCACTGCGGCGATGCTGACTACAGTCTGCGCCCCGTTGACTACGCTCACACCGCTGAGCGAGAACTCGCCGCGCCGCCGTTCGGGAGCGCCGACGGGCGCCTTGACGATGCGTTTGCAAAGGACCGTGATCCCGTTGTTGAAGTACCAGAAGTGCTGACTTTCCTGGCTCAGTGTGCTGACCAGGCTGTCGTTCACCGGAGTCCGGCCCAGAGCCTTTCTTATGTTGCGATCGAAGAGCCGGCCGCCGTATTGTTCGTACCATTCGGCTACGACCGATGCTGGGATGGTCCCATAGAACGCGCGGTACGGCTCCTGCCGCCAGCCCCAGTTCTCCAAAATTCCAGTCAGCTCGACGGTGGAGTCACTCGTCGTGGCGAGGACATGTCGGTGTAGGTCGTCGAGGCTCAGGGCGCGGAATGTCAGAATCACGTCAGGCTCGTTCATGGCCCGCTGTTCGTCCTGCAGCGCGGTGCGCACCGCCTCGCCGAGCGACTGGTTGCTGGTTATCGCCAGCACCAGCTCGATTTGCAGGCCAGGCCGCCGCAGGACTGACTTGATTTGCGGAGCGAGCCGGTCGAGTCGGCCCTTGAACCGGTCGAGCCTCTCGTCGGTCAGGTATCGCATGCCGGCGAGGACATTCCGGACCTCGCCCAGTGTGATCGTCTTCCGCCCCGCCTCATGGAACTTCGCCTGGACGAGTACGAGCCGGGGCTCCACCTCGTCGATATATATCGCATCGATGCCATTGTCGTCGAAGCCGTCGGTCACCGCTTCGGCACACGCCTGTGGCTCGTCCCCGGTCACCACTTGGACGGCCAGCGCGGCCAGTCCACGCGACCGGACCAGCTGCTCTGCCGGGGTTCCACCACCTCCGGAAAGGTCGAGGTGCCTGGAGAACTGGCTCTCGATCGCCGCAACGAGGTGCTCGACCTTGACCGCCGTAGTCGCCGTTGTTACCACGACCCCTCACGCACGGCGGCCGAGCGGACTCGGTACCCGACCGCTCCCTCGGCGATCTGTCGCTGAATCGCCTCCTTGCCCGTACTCGACGACGGGATGGTGATGCCCAGCTTTGCAGCTAGCTGCTTGAGCACTGGTACGGTGAGCCGCTTGTCGGCGTTCAGGTGGTCGAGCACTTCAGCAGTGCTAGTCATACGGGGAATCGCGGCTGCGATCTGGTCAAGGTCCAGCGGAGGCGCGGCCTGCTTTTGCGTGCCCGGTTTGCGCGGCGCCTGACTGGCGGGCGCCTGGCTCGGCGGCGTGTGGATGGTAGGCGCCGGGGCCGGACGAGCCTGCTCGCCAGCCGACTGCTTCGAGTCCCGGCGGGGGCGCGGCGCGTCGGAGGCGATTGGCCCGCGGTAGTCGGCGGCCTTCGGCCGTTTCACCGGTGGCTTCTTCGCCGGCGTTCCAGACCCAAGCTCCTTGGTTCCGTGACCGGGCGGGAGGAAGACGATCCTTGCCTCGCCCGTGGCGAGCTGGGCTATTTGCTCGGTGGAGAGCTTGTCGAGCAGGTTCGCAACGGCGCGCAGGACGGCGGACTCTTCCGGGCCGGCCCCGGTCATCCGCCCGTCCTATCCAGCCAGGAGGTGAACTCGTCAACGACGAGTCGAAGCTCCCGCAAGATATCTTGGTCGGCGCGCCTGGTCAGGATCGCCGGGACGCCGTCCCGCGGAGCGGATGCAAACAGCGTATTGTTCTCCCGCATCATCCTCGAGAAAACTGGTGTGTCGAGCTTCCGGACCTGTTCCATATACGGTCGTAGGCTCGACGTTGGCTGTCCGCCATAATACTGGACCATGGTGAACACGACGGCGAGTGCCGGCTCAGTCATTTCGGTCGCCTTTGGGCCGGTGCTCGCTACCCCGCGGCTGAACTGGTTGTAGTCGGAGATCAGCTCGCGTACTTTGCGAGACAGATAGTCGATGCCGAGCGTGGAGAGATAGTCCGCCTTGGACGGTACTAAAATGTGGTCGCTGGCCACGATAGCAGTCTTCGTGGTGATGTTGAAATTGGGCGCGCAGTCGATCATCGCCACGTCGTAGTCGCCGACGTCCTCGGTACGCAACCCCTTGGCCAGCCGGCCGTGGATGCGCAGGTAGTTGTCCTGCGTACGATTGAACGTCCCACCGCCCAACTCGGCCGCCAGGTCCAGGTCGATATTGATCAGGTCGAGGTGTGATGCCAATAGATCCAGCCGACCAGGGGACCCTGTGTCGGCGACGAGTTCGTTCACGCGCGGCGGGGTGGAGACCAGGTCGGCAAGTCGCACCTTGTCGAACATATCGTTGGCAGTCTGGTACCACTCCTTGATCGTCAGTGTCTTGGCGAGATTGTCCCGCCAGTCGTCCTGGCTGTAGAAGGAGAACGTCAGGCTGGCTTGTGGATCTAGATCGATGAGCAGCACCTTCTTGCCACGCCGGGCCAGCTCGGCGCCGAGATTCGCAGTGAGGGTGGTCTTTCCGACCCCGCCTTTGTAGTTGATGACCGAAACAACCTGCATAGTCACTCCCCTGCGTCATGCGTGCGGCCTATGCGGACTCCATGACTCGTCCCGTTCCGGCACAGACTATGGGCTCTCGGCACCGCTAGTACATCGTTTGGCGCATCTCCGGGGGCCTGGCGCACAGCAGGCGCCTCGGTCAGGCCGGTAGGGGGACCTGGACGGGGAGGTAGCTGCCGCGGTTGACGAGCAGGCCGCGGCCCTTGGGGGCGGGGCCGACGGCGCTGCGCGGTGGCTTGATGCCGAGCAGGTCGCCCTCCATCGGGTGCTCGGGGTTGATCAGCAGCCCGGACTTGGTCTTGCGAGCCTCCACGATGAAGCCGCGGTAGCCGCTGACCATCTCGCTCGTGGTGCCGGCGACCACCAGCGCCCGCTGGCCGTCCCGGCCCTCCCGCAGCACCGTCTCGAACGCCGCCGCGCACGGCGCGTCGACCAGCAGCTCGCCGTCGTCGACCAGCACCGCGGCCGGGCCGAGGGCCTGGTCGAGCAGCCCGAGCACGTCGTTCTCGCCGACCGCGGAGCCGGTGAGCACGCCGAGCACGCCCGGCCGCCCGGCCAGCCCGCGCAGCGGCGACTGGCGGGGGGTGACCACGACCAGCTCGCAGCCGCCGGCCAGCAGCGAGTCGGCGACCGTGAGCAGCGCGGTGCTGCGGCCGGACCGGGCCGGCCCGCCGACCACGAAGCCGGGCCCGTCCTCGTCGAGGTCCACGCCGAGCGGGGCCAGCTCGTCGCCGCCGACGCCGACCAGCGCCCACATCGGCGACGCCGGCCGCGGCCCGTCGCCGAGCGCCAGCGCCTCGGCCGCGGTGATCCGCGCCGGCAGCAGGTCCACCCGGGCCGGCCGCAGCCGCCGGGGCAGGCCGGCGTCCCGGTCCCGGGCGGCGCGGGCGACCGCGGCCAGCGCGGCGAGCTGCGCCGGGCCGGCCGGGTCGGGGTCCAGCAGCGCGAACTGGGTCTCGATCATCGTGTCGTTGCGGAACGCACGGCCGGCCGGCATCGTCTCCGGCATCTTGCGCACCACCAGCCCGGCCAGGCCGTAGTCGTTGCGGTCGCCCATCCGCATGACGAGCTTGTCCTCGATCGTGCTGGGCAGCCGGCCGAGCAGCGCGGACCGGTCTCCGGCGACCACCGCGCGCACCCCCACACCCGGGCCCTCGCGCAGGATGCGCAGCACGTTCTGGGTCAGCCGGCCGCCGTCCAGCTCGTCGAAGGAGGTCATGAAGCCCTCCCACCGGTCCAGCAGGAGGACCAGGTACGGCAGCCGCTCGCCGGCCGCCGCGGTCGCCCGCTGCTCGGCCAGCGAGCCGTAGCCGTACTGGGCCAGCAGCACCTGCCGGCGGGAGATCTCGTTGATCAGCACGGTGAGCAGCCGGTCGGTCCGGTCGACCTGGTCGCGGGTGACGACGGCGCCGCAGTGCGGCAGGTCGGCCAGCGGGAGCATGGCCGCGTTGCCGCAGTCCAGCACGTACAGGTGAACGTCGGCCGAGCTGGTGCGGGCGGCGATGCTGCCGGCCAGCGTGCGTAGCACCGTGGACCGCCCGCTGCGCGGCGCGCCGGCCACGACCAGGTGGCTGCCGTGCTCGAGGTCCAGGCACAGCGGCGCCTGCTGCTGGGCCTCCGGCAGGTCCTCGAGACCGAACGGGACCAGCGGCACCCGCCCGCCGGGGTCCCCAGCCGCCGGCTGGCCGGCCACCGGCGGCAGCGCATCCAGCGCGGTGTGCTCGGGCAGCGCCGGCAGCCAGGGGCTGCGGTAGGTCGCGATGCCGGCCCGGTCCGCGGCAGCGCGGATCGCGGCCACCAGCACCTGCAGGTCGGTCTCCATCGTCGAGTCGTCCTCGTTCGACTCCGGGCGCGGGATCGGCTGGCCGAGCTGCTCCCAGCCGACCGGGATCGCCACCGCCGGGGGCGGGCCCTGCTCCCCGCCCGGCCGCCGCCCGCCGACCCGGCCGGTCTGGAACGCGGTCAGCGCGGAGAAGCCGGTGCGCGCGTAGCCGCGGCCGGGGGTCGACTTGTTGATACGGGCGGCGTCACGGGCGTCGATGACGTCGGTGGACTCGGCGTCGTCGGTGACCCGCAGGGCGATGCGGAGGTTGGTGTTCGCGCGGATGACGGGGGAGACGACGCCGGAGGGGCGCTGGGTGGCCAGGACGAGGTGGACGCCGAGGGAACGGCCGCGCATGGCGATGCCGACCAGGCCGGTGACGAACTCGGGAAGCTCCTCGACCAGGGAGGCGAACTCGTCGATGATCAGAACGAGCCGGGGGAGCGGGTCGGGGTGGCCGCCGCCGGTCTGCCCGGTCTGCCCGGTCTGCACCGTCTCCCAGTAGTCCTCGATGTCCTTGGCGCCGACCGTGCCGAGCAGATGCTCGCGGCGCTTGAGCTCGGCGTCGAGCGACTGCAGGGCGCGCTCGGTGAGGTGGCCGTCGAGGTCGGTGACTATGCCGACGGTGTGCGGCAGGTGGACGCAGTCCTTGAAGGCCGCCCCGCCCTTGTAGTCGACCAGCACGAAGGTCATGGCATCGGGCCGGTTGGCGACGGCGAGGCTGGCGATGATGGTCTGCAGGAGTTCGGACTTGCCGGCGCCGGTGGTGCCGGCGACGAGGGCGTGCGGGCCGTCTCGTTTCATGTCGATGCCGAACCGCCCCTCGGCGGCGGCGCCGATCGCGGCGTAGGTGGTCCGGCCGGCGCGGTGCCACCAGCCCAGCACCGCGTCCGCCGACGGCGGCTCCAGCTCCAGCACGTCCAGCAGCCGCAGCGCGGCCGGCAGGCCGGTGTCCCCCTCGTCCCGGCTGACGTCCCGGATCGCGGTCATCGCCCGGGCCGCCCGCTCGGCCCACACCACGCTCACCCAGTCGGCCAGCACGTCCTCGACCGTGGCGCCGAACGCCCGGCGCACCGTCATCCGGGTCGGCTCGCCCGGCAGGTAGGAGGCCACCACCCGGCATTCCTCGGGCAGCAGCCGCTGCTCGGCGTCCAGGCAGAGCGCGTACACGCCGACGGCCGGGCCGTCCTGCAGCACCTGCGGCATGCCGGGCAGCGAGCGAAGCTGCCGGGCGCCGTCGAGCACCACCAGCGTCACCATGGCCTGGCTCAGGTCCAGCCGGCGGTTGGCCGTGCTTGCCTGGGACTGGCTGAGCTGGGACTGCCGCTGCTGGACCAGCCCGGCCAGCTCGCTCACCCGGCGGGCGGTGACCTCGGCGGTGCTGCCGGTCAGCGACACGCACTCCCGGCCCTCCGGGCGGGTGTGTGGCAGCCACCTGGTCCACTCCCAGTCGGCGCGGCCGTGCTCACCGGTGAGCACCAGGATGGAGAGGTCGCGCGGGCTGTGCAGCACCGCCGCCTGGGCGAGCAGCCAGCGCGCGGTCGCGTGTACCTGGGCGTACGGGCCGGCCACGCCGAGCACGCCGCCGGCCTCGCCGAGCGCGACGGTGACCGGGACGTCGTCGAGCATCGGCGGCTGCGGGTTTTCCTCCTTCGAGCCGCCGGTCACCTCGATGCCGGACCGCAGCCGGGCCAGCCCCAGCCGCAGCAGCATGCGGTCGGGGTCGAAGCGGCGGCGCTCCCACAGCCGCCGCCGGGGCCCGAGCGCGGTGACCAGCACGGTGGCCGGGTCCGGCGCGTCGTGGCGGCGCAGCTCTCGCTCCACCGCCGCCGCCCGGGTCACCCGCTTCTTCGCCTCGGCCAGCGCCTTCCGGTAGTCGATCATCTGCTGGCGGTGCGACTTCTTGCCCTGGCGCCGCTCGCTGACCACGTTGCCGATCATCATGACTGGGCCTAGCAGGGTGAACACCAGATAGATCGGGTTTTTCAGGGCCAGGAACATGACGAAGCCGAAGGCCACCGGCGCGAGGCTGGCGAGCACCGGGATGGGCCGGCGGGCCGCATCCTTCGGCTCGACCGGCATCTCGACCGTCGTCGCCGTCGGCGGCGGCGGCAGCCGGGGCGGCCGGTTGTAGGCCAGGCCGCCGTCGTCGCTGGGGACCAGCGCGGCGTCCGGCGCCTCCGCCGGCACGACCGTGAGCCGGGTGGTGCCGATGGCGACCACTTGGCCGTTCTTCAGCTGGCGCTCGGAGTCGATCTGCTTTCCCTCGACCCGGGCGCCGGCCGCCCCGTCGAACGGTGTCCACCGCACGCCGTTCGGAGTGACCAGCAGCCTGGCCTGCCGGGGCGACACGGTCGGGTCGGCCACCGGCGCGTCCGCGTCGTGCGCGCTGCCCAGCACGTACTCGCCGAGCGGCAGCCGGTGCACCCGCCCGGCGTCGGGACCGCCGACGACCCGCACCTCGGCCACGCCGCCCACGTCGAGGTCGTGTACGCCGGGCCCGACCGGGCCGCCCAGCCCCACCACAGCGCCCTCGCGCAGCGGGCTGACCCCGACCGTCAGCTCCGGGCCGACCGGCCGCCCGGCGACCCAGAGTCCGGGGGTCGGCCCGGCGTGCCGGTCGAGCGCGACCAGGTGTGGCGCCGCCTCGACGCCCAGCGCGGAGCACAGCGCTCGCTCGGCGTCGGCCACCGTGCTGGTGGCCTCGACCGCCAGCACGACGTCCAGCCGCCGGCCCGAGCGGGCGTGGACTGCGGTGAGCTGGATGTCCACGGTGAGCACAGTACGGCGAGCAAGCGTAGTACGGGATGACCGGGTGTCCGGTACGGGCACGATGTCCGGCACCGGGCGCCGTAGACTCGTCCCACCAGGACGGGAGCGCGTACGGGGGTGCGCCCGTCGAAGTACCGAACCGCCGCCAGCCCTTCGAACGAAGAGACGTCCATGACGCAGACCACCGATCCCGCGTGGACCCGCAGCGGTCGCCCGGGGCCACCTCCCAGCGGCCCCGGGCCGGCGCACGAGCGCATCCCGGTCCCGACCCGGCAGCGCCGGCCCGCGCTGGCCGCGCTCGCGCTGGTCCTGGTCCTCGGTGGCGCGGCGCTGTCCGGGTTCCTCGTGCTGAACAGCGGGCAGAAGCAGGGCGTCCTGGTGCTGAACAAGGACGTCGAGTACGGCCACGTCTTCCAGGCCAGCGACTTCCGGGAGGAGCAGCTCTCGCTCAGCGGGGGCATTCAGCCGGTGCGGTTCGACCAGCTCGGCCCGCTCGTCTCGGAGAGCTACCGGGCGACCACGAAGATACCGGCCGGCAGCATTCTCACCTACGGCATGGTCACCAAGCGGGCCGCGGTCCCGGGCAAAGACTTCACCGAGCTCGGCGTCACCGTCCCCGAGGGGCAGTATCCAGTGTCCGGCCTGAGTCCCGGCGACGCCGTCAAGGTTCTCTACACGCCGACCACGGACAAGGTCGTGGCCATCGGCGGGGCCAGGAACGGCCCCGTCCTGTCGGTCGGCGCGACGCTGGTCGACAAGGCGTACGTGAAGGCCGTGCAGGCTGCCAACGACGGCCAGGGCGGGCTGCTGGTGAGCCTGGTGGTGCGCAACGAGGACCTCGGTCCGAACACGAGCACGGGCCTGGCCATCACCGCCGCGGCCAACGCGACCAAGTCGATCACGCTGACCCGGCTGCCTGAGTCCACCAAGCTGGTCACCGGCGACGGGGAGTAGGAGGTCGAGTGGCGCTGATCGCGCTGGCGGCCGACAAGGGGTCGCCGGGTGTCACGACGGTGGCGCTGTCGCTGGCCGCCGTCTGGCCCCGGCGTGCGCTGCTGGCCGAGCTGGACCCGTCCGGCGGGGACGTCGCGCTGCGCCTGCGCGGCGCCCGCGGCGCGCCGCTCTCGCCCGAGGTCGGGCTGCTCAGCCTCGCCGTCGGGGTGCGCCGCGGGGCCGCCCCTCAGCAGGTGTTCGAGCACGTGCAGCGGCTGGACGGCGGCCTGGAGGTGATCCTCGGGCTGGCGGCGGGCGAGCAGGCCACCGGACTGACCGGGCTGTGGTCGCCGATCGCCATGCTGCTCGCGCGGGTGCCCGGGGTGGACGTGATCGCCGACTGCGGCCGGCTCTACCCGGGCAGCCCGGCGACTGACGTCGTCGTGCACGCCGACGCGGTCGTGCTGGTCACCCGTCCGTCCGTCGACGCGGTCGCGCACCTGCGGACCCGGGCCGCCGCGGTGGTCGGCGACGTCTACTCCCGCTCGGCCGTGGTGCCGCCGGTCTTCGTGCTCGTGGTGACCAGCCCGCGCGACGACAAGTCTGCGCAGGACATCCAGCTGGTGCTCCGGCAGGCGAACGTGCAGGCGACCGTGCTCGGCCGGATCGCGCTGGACGCGAAGGGGGCCGGCATGCTCACCGGGGAGTGGGTCGGCCGCCTGGACAAGTCGTTGCTGATCCGTTCCGCCCGGGAGGTCGCGGCAAAGTTGGCACAAATCACCACGGCTCCAGTCCACGCATAGGCCGTCACCCGAAGGATTGAGCATGGATCACGCGCTGGTACGCCGGTTGCGGACCGAGGTGGCCGAGAAGATCGCGACGCAGCGTCGCGGCGACGCGGCGCTCGGCCTGCCGATGAGCGCGGAGGACGAGCGGCAGTACGCCCGGTCGCTGATCGCCCGCGCGCTGGCCGACAACGCCAGGGTCGAGCTGGAGTCGGGCCGGATGGCGCCGACCCCGGAGGAGGACGAGGAGATCGCCGCGGCGGTCCACGCCGCGCTGTACGGGGTGGGGCGCCTGCAGCCGCTGCTGAACGACCCGCTGGTGGAAAACATCGACATCAACGGCTGCAACCGGGTGTTCGTCGGGTACGCCGACGGCCGGGAGGTGCTGCTGGAGCCCGTCGCGGAGACCGACGAGGAGCTGGTCGAGCTGGTGCAGACGCTGGCCGCCTACTCCGGCCTGTCCAGCCGGCCGTTCGACACCGCCAACCCCCAGCTGGACCTGCGCCTGCCGGACGGCTCCCGGCTCTCGGCCGTGATGGAGGTGTGCAAGCGCCCGGTCGTGTCCATCCGGCGGGCCCGGCTGCCCAAGGTCTTCCTCTCCGACCTGGTCGGCAACGCGACGATGGACGAGGGCCTGGCCGCGTTCCTGCGCGCCGCGGTGACCGCGCGGAAGAACATCATGATCGCCGGGTCGACGAACGCGGGAAAGACCACGCTGCTGCGGGCGCTGGCCAACGAGATCCCGTCGT
>Ga0066388_100002940_pt1 | contig 10743 bp, 9 predicted proteins | sample PanSoiMetaGPlot6_FD_64539 | JGI IMG/M metagenome (GOLD analysis project Ga0066388, IMG submission 64539) | Tropical forest soil microbial communities from Panama analyzed to predict greenhouse gas emissions - Panama Soil - Plot 6 (Hybrid Assembly) | ecosystem: Environmental > Terrestrial > Soil... | reverse complement strand
GCGGTGGAGTAGCCGTTCAGCCGCAGTACCTCGGCGAGCGGCGCCGCCGCCTTCGGACGGACGGAGTTGTAGCCGGGAGCGGAAGTCGCGACCTCGGTCACGCCGCCCATGCCGACGGCGTGGTGGTTGCGTCCAGTCAGGAGCGCAGCGCGCGTGGGCGCACAGAGAGCAGTCGTGTGGAACCGGTTGAACCGCAAACCCTCTTCGGCCAGCCGGTCGGCCGTCGGTGTAGCGCATGGACCACCGAACGTGCTCGCCGCGCCGAAGCCCACGTCGTCGAGCAGGACGATGACCACGTTGGGTGCTCCGTCCGGCGGGCGGAGTGGCTCGATCGGCGGGAACTGCGCCGCCGGATCCTTCGCGTCGAGCACCTCCGGAGCAGACCGAGGCGGATCGGGGATAGGTAGCACGGTCCGGTTTGAGCTGGTCATCCGTCGCTCCCGGACTCGGGCTTGGCACGCACGGCGGTGAGTCTCTCACGTCTTCCACCAAGTAGCGGCGCGACGGCTCGCGGGCTTCATATCAGTGTGACCCCCGACAGCCACATCACGTGCACCTACGTCAACCAGGGATCAGGAGCGATCCTGGTAACCAAGACCGCGAAGAACCACAACCTCGGCGGCGGGCAGCACCCGCTCGCCGGCGCGACGTTCACGGTCAACGGGGTGTCTCACGTCACCGATGCCAACGGCCAGGCCTGCTTCGACGGCCTGACCATCGGAACGCAGCACACCGTCACCGAGACGGCTGCGCCTTCCGGCTACGCGATCGACACGACCTCGAAGACGGCGACGCCGACCACGGCGGCCAGGTGCTCGAGCGGCACGCCTGCCGGGGTCAGCTTCACCGACTCACCGCTGACAGACCTGACGATCACGGCCACGTCCGAGGTCTCGGGCGTCACCAACTCGACGATCACCTGCGTCGACTCGAGCAACGCAGGGATCGGCAACTCGCCGCAGGGACCCGGCGACCCGGTCAATGTCACCGCCAACGGGCTGCACCCGGGCACGTACACCTGCACGGTGGTGGTCGATCCGTAGAACAGCAGCGGCAAGGCGGCGGTTGATAGCGCTGCCTGACCAAAGAGGAGGCCCCGACGCAAGTCGCGCCGGGGCCTCTTCCTTCTCGTGCTCTTAGGCGTTCGGCTCTTACCTCAACGCGGTGACCGAGTGGTTATGCACCACGGCGGCTGGGGCTATGCGCCGCCGCGTTCTGGCCGTACATTTGAGGGGAGCCGACAGAGCCGTGTATGTCTGTTTGGGGAGAGCCCCGGTGCCTTGGGGAGAGCGGGCACGCCCAGCGGCGGCACCCCAACCTGGCGGCACAGGAAACCCGGTCCTGTCGGCTTGGTCCCCGAGCAGGGGAGAATCTGAATTTCGTCCTGAAAGGTGCCAACATGGAGGAGGCTGGGCGGCCAGTCCTCATCCCCCTGGGGGTGGAAGCCGCCACCCCCAAAGTAGGATGGCTGCCCAGCCACGTCGCGCAGTCACCGAGGGGAGACTGCGCAGCCTCCTCCGTTCGTTCAGATCCCGCTCGCCGAGCGTTCTTGCGCCGAGCTAAGTCGGGCCGCGTCTTCCAAGACCAGCACGGGCGGGCTGTCTGAGTGCCGACGTCAGCGGAAACTCGGGCAGCGGCGAGCGAGGGGAAGAGGGCGACCCTCGGTGTAGGGCCGCCCTCCATCAGATGCTCCTAGGTCATCTGAACAGGCCGCGAACTGCCGGTCAGGTCGACGGGCTGCCCGTTCAGCGTCCCATGGAAGGTGAACTGGAAGACGTACCGTCCGGTCGGCTCGGCGGTCGAGTGGAACCAGCCGTCGGCGAAACCGACCGTGTCCTCGCCGGGAAGCACCGCCGGGTTTAGGACGGTGGTGCAAGGAGGAGGCGCCGGGGGACTCCCGCAGGTGACCGTCGTCGGCCAGCGGCCGCCGCTGCCGAGTCGGTCACTCACGTTCGGGGGCGGCGTCAGCGTCTCCTGACTGAAGACGGTCCCGTTGATGAGGATGGTCTCGTCGACGCTCTCGAGCACGAACGCGTTGTGCACAGTTGATCGCCGTCCGCCTTCGGTGGCGTCATTGACGACTGGGTTGCTATTGACGATGTGGGCGTATTCCCAGGTGAAGTTGGCGGCGTCCGTGCAGCTGCTCGGGTCGCACGGGGGAATCGGCCCGCGATTCGACAGGACGACGTAGGCCGACAACCCGTTTTCCGGCGACGCCGCCTTTGCCGATGACGTTGTCAGGCCGCCCCAGACGACAACGGCTGCGACCACGGCTGCGGCGAGCAGCACCGCACCGATGAGAAGAACTCGCTTCATTTTCCCTCCTGCCTGCCGTAGTGACCCCGCGGGTAATGCGGTCCGTGACGGCAAGGCTCGCGAGCGCCTCTAACGCCGCGCTAACGCGCCGGCCCCCGACGAAGGGCCTCTCTACCGTTGGAGGTTCAAGGGCCGGGCGGCGACCCGAACGCCCAGGACCCGTCAGGTCGCAGCGTCATCCCGCGGCTCGGCACGTCTCTCACGAATCCAGCAGCGTGAGTCGTCCGTATGCCGTGTTCGAGAGTCGGCGCGGAGCTTCCACACCTTTGCGTCGGCTCTCCTCCCGGTGGCGCCTCTCCACGACCGGCACGGGCGGGCTGTCGGCATCGTCGTCCCGCTCCCCGACGATAAGCAGGACGCGACCAGCCCCGAGCGCGATCGCGGTCCTCGGTGAGCAGTCCGGTACGGCGGCGCTCAGCGCGGGCGGCTCAGCGGCCGGCGGCTTCTCTCGTCAGATCACTCCGGCAGACGCTACTTCCCGACCTTGACAATTGGCGCGTTTAGGACGATGTGGGCGTCGCGCAACGTCAGCTCGCCCTTCGAAGCAAGTTCCTTGATCTGGTCGTCCTTGACCAGCAGAACCGGCTTCACGCCCGACCTCCAGGTGACGAAGAACTCCTCCCAGAGCGGGTTGTAGTCGCTCTCGCCCGGCTCGGAACCGAAGACCGAGATCTGCCCACTGGCCGCGGGCCCCTGGACGAAGTACTGCGCCGGCAGTCCTTTGACGCGCTTGAGCTCGGCCGCGTAGTTGATGTGCAGCGCACGCGCCTGGGCCTTGTTCGAGACGTCGGTCACGAGGTAGGCGTCCTTGTGGCCGTCGTAATACGCGTGAAAGGTCCGCTGGCGGGTCTTGGTGGCAGGTCCGAGCGGCAGCAGGCTCCCGCCTGCGTATGCGCCGGCCGTCATGGCGACGAAGGCGAACGACAGAAGTGCGCCGAGTCCGACACTCCGCTTCGACACGATTGCTCCTCCTCTCGAGCGAGAGACCCTGCCTGAGGACAGGTACGCGGCGGCGGGCGGGGCCGGTTTGCCGATGCGCTTCAGACCGCTTCAACGATGAGCCGGGCGGGCCGTCTGCATCGCCGTCTCGCGGCCTGACGCCTTAGAGTTCTTGGCACGCGGCCTCGGGCCATAGAGTTGCGCAACCGCAAGTGGAAGGAGGCCCACTTGAGCGCACTAACCGTGAGTGCCGCAGCATGGGTCCCGATCGAGCCCACCCCGAACTCGAAGTTCGGCTCAGGCGACCAGTGGTTTTTCGACTGGACCGTCTACTCAGAGGTTTCGGTCAGCGCAGATGGCGGAGAGGGCTTGAGCAAACTCTCGAAGAGTGCGTGGCACTTGCACCTGACGTTTGCGAATGGCCAGGTCTACGCGCCGGCTTTTAACGTGACGGACCTGTCGAGCTCAAACGCACCAGGCTTCTACCTCGTCAAGTTCAAGCTGCAGGCGCATGGGCCGGGGTTGATTCGACCGACCGCGGTAGGAGTCGCACTCCGGCGGAAGGAGGACCGGGGGCAGGTCGTCGCGCCTGTGTTCCTCGCGTTCGAGAGCGTCGAACTCAGTTATGCATAGGTAGCGGGTTGGAAGATCCAACCCAGCCCGACCGACCGCCCTTCGCTGGAGCAGCCGAACTTGTGCTTGGCGTGACTCCAAGGCCGCCCCGAACGCGAGGTCCGGCAGCACCGTCGGGTTGTGCGATGAGTACGAGGTGAACTGCTCTCTCGCCGGGTCGTCCCTCGGGCTGCCCTGGAAGGCAGGCGAGTTCTGCTCCAGCTTGTACTTGCCAGGATCGAGGGTGCGGCCGGGTTGCGGACATCGATCAGGCGGACCCAGCCCCACGGCCAACCGAAGCTGCTGACGGTGAACGTTCCGTAGACCTCGTCCACCGTGAGCGCGAACCGGCGGCCAGGAATCGGTACCGCCGAGTGGCTCTCCGAACAGCTGACGGCCATGTGGCCGTGCCCCAGGTGAGGAACGGAATCGGCGTCGGCAGGTGGTCGTTCAGGTTCTCGACCGTGCCGGGCGGGACCTGGTTCCGGGCGATCTCGCTCGTGTCGAGCATTCCCGAACCCACCGCGAAGGTACGCGAGATGGGTGCGCAACCCGTTCGCGGTGGGGTCATCGAGTGCAGCGAGAGGTCGAGGTCGTAGTTGGGCGGGTCGGGGGCCCCCGGGAAGAACGTGGGCTGATAAAGGCGCTAAGCGCAAGATCCAGGCGCGGGAAGGATCCACGAAGAAGGGAGGCCGGGCAGAGAACCCTTTCTCCCCACTGCGGCGTATGGAGCCGGAGCACCCTCTCACTCTCTCCCCCGGAGGGGACGCTCGCTCTGAGCCGCAGTTGAGCGGGCGCCGCGCTCCGGCTCCATCCGAGCCGAGCGTCGCCCTCGTTTCACCTCGCCGCGGCTGGGAATGTCTGCTCGAGAGCCGAGCGGAGACTTTTGGGGAGAGGATCTCGGCTGTGGTCGCTCGGCTCTCACGCCCACGGAAGCGTCCTAGGCGTTCGGCTGCGGGATGCCCGCGCTGCGGGAATGACCATCGGCCAGTGGGAGATGCGCGTCGCGATGACGCCCTCGCGGTAGCAGGCGACGCGATCAGGGAGGGAGATCCGGACTGCGCGGGAGTGCTCGCCCCCAGCTCGGACCTACTGATCCCCCGTTTAACCAAGCTCCTGGCGGCAAGTGACCCTCTGACGCGGCAGGGGCCCTGCCCACTCGCCTGGATGCGGTTCCCCTGCCGCTCACTGCATGCTGGAACCGGGGTATTTCGGGACTGCGGGGAGTATTTTCTCTTGCGCCGACCCTACTGCCCGCCCCCCAATGCACGATCGACGCGCGTTCAGCCGATGTGCTCGACCCCATCGGGCAGGCCGACCCACGGGTGCATGCGGTCCTCCCACACCGACACGCGCGGCGCCGGGAAGTTCGGATCGGCGAACGCGCCGACCGGCACAGCGATGCGCTCCGGATCGGTCCAGTAGTAGACCGTTGCGCCGCAATTCGGGCAAAAGAAGAACGAGCGCTCCTCGCCCTCGTCGGAGATCCGCACGTACTCGGTCGCGTCGCCCTCGATCCGCACCTGCTCGCGGGGCCAGCGTGCCTGCATTCCGAACGCGCTCCCCGTGCGCCGCTGGCAGGCGAGGCAGTGGCAGATCGAGACCCTGACGGGGTCGCCCTCGACCTCGACCGTGAGTTGGCCGCACGAGCAGGATGCGCGCCGCGTCGCCATGTCCGGACGGTACTGCACCGTTAGGAGTCGGGGCCGAGGCCCCCGTCTCGGGCGACCACTCACGAGCAAGGCCAGGAGGCCTCGGAGACGCACAAAGACTGTGCGCCCGCCCTCGAGCTACACCAGCGCCCTCCAGAGGGTGCAACTCGTGGCGTGGGAATACGCCAAGCCCATACGAGGATGACCACCTGATCTCGCTCGAGCTCGGCGGCGCGCCGCGCTCGACGCGGAATCTCTGGCCGCACCGTGGAGGCAGGCGCGCAGGGACGAGAACGGAATCGAGGCCAACCTCCATTTCAACGTCTGTCACGGCATCCTGACGCGCAGGCAGGCACAGACGGCCGAGCTTGCGTACAGCGTAAGTACGGATAGGTCCTCGCTCGGTTAGCGCGGCATTAGAGAGAGGGCCCATCCTCAGCCATGAGCTTCGTGTGGCTGACATTCGCCTTCGCGCTCCTCGGAGCCCTTGGCGGTGGCATCTACGGTGGTCTCACGTGGCGCGGATGTTCCTCGTTCATGGGGAGTACCGAAGGCTGCTTCACGCGGGGCAGCAACGTCGTCTTGTTCGGTCGTGGGCTTCATGCTCGGAACGGCCCTCGGCCTGTTCGTGTGGTTGCTCAGGTGGATGTCGAAATGAGATTTCGATGACGCGATAGGCTCGCGTCCGGCCGTCCGGCCCCAGCGGGAGGGAGTGATCCGGATGGCTGGTTTCTGTTCAGGCTCGGAGACGAGGGACGGCCTGCCCGCCGATCCGCCGACGCTGAGCGTGGCTGTGCCGAACATGCGCGTGGGTGACGTTATTCCCGCTTGGGAGTCGAAGCCTGCTTGAGGTCGGTTAGCGCGATGACGATGCGGACGCGCCGCAGCTCATCCGGCGCGGTAGCGCGCGAGCGCCTGGCTCTCGCCGACCGACCCTGCCGCCACGATTCGCCCATTCCGTTGCACGGCGAGTTCGCCCACCCAGTCGGCGCCCGTGCTGAAGTCGCTCACGACCAGGCCGCGGTGGCCGAACGACGGATCGACAGCCCCTCCGTGGCCGTACCGAGCGAGCACCCAGGCCGACGTGTCGAGGCGATTGTCGTCGAACACCCGCCCGGCGACGACGATACGGCCGTCCGGCTGCCGGACGACCGCGTCCGCGTAGCCACCGTGAGGCCCGGGTCTCGTCAGCCTCTTTCCGCCCCCGCCGAAGGTGCGGTCGAGGCGGCCGTTCGCGCGCAGCCGCGCTACGGCGATCCGTGGCGCCGTGCCGCGCTTCCCGGAGCTACCGGCGAGCACGATGCGGCCGTCGCGCATGAGCGCCAGCCCGCGGACGCTGTCCGAGAGCCGGTGGCCGAAGTCGACGGTCGCGCGGCCGTCGTGCGAGAAGCTCCTGTCGAGCCGGCCGTCGGCCGCGAAGCGGGCGACCGCGAAGTCTTCCCCGGTCCGGTACACGTTGCGCGCGCCGTTGCCGGCGACGAGGACCTTCCCGCCCGGCCGGAGGGCGACGGCGGCGGCGTCGCCGAAGCCGAAGTCGACCGAGGCGAGCCCGTCGCGCGAGAAGCTCCTGTCGAGCCTGCCGTCGGGCAGGTAGCGCGCGACGGCGAACAGCTCGTCGTCCTGGGCGTCGTCGCCGCGGAAGCGCATGCCGACGACGACGATCTTGCCGTCGGGCTGCACGGCGACGTCGTATGCCCGGCTCGCACCGTATCTCGCGAACATCGTGCGCACCACGCCGTTCGCGCCGAAGCTCCGGTCCAGACGCCCGTCCGGCAGGAACCGCACGAGGGCAAAGCAGATGGCGAAGGGGCAGTCGGCCTCGCCCGCTACAACGATCCTGCCGTTCCGCTGGACCGCGACAGCGTGGGCGAACTCGGCCTCGCCGAGGTCGATCTCGGCGAAGCCTCCGTCCGCGAAGGTCCGATCGAGCGATCCGTCGGCCGTGTAGCGGAAGACGCCGAAGTACCAGTGCGACGTACTCCAGGATCTCGCCGGTGACGAGGACCTTGCCGTCGGGCTGGAGGGCGACGTCCTCGCCGCCGCGCGGCAGGTAGTTGTTCGTGGGCGAGCGGACCTCGAGCGTGCGCACCCAGCCGTCGCCCGAGAAGCTCAGGTCGAGCTCGCCGCCGGCGGCCAGCGCGACGGCGGCCCAGCCCGCAGCGACGATAGAGACCACGGCGGGGTACAGAACACGTCTGGCACTGGCCATGCGGCGAAGCGGCTTTACCCGGCGGGCGCGGCTCCACAACGGCGCCAGGCGACTCCCGCCGCGGTGCAAGGCGCTGAAGAGCTCCTGCGCAGAAGCGGGTCCATCCACCCACTGACCGCCGAGCCCAGCGCTCCTCGACTGCGCACCGTCGTCGCCCCTTGAGCGGGCCGTCTCGTCGCGGTTGGGGAGGAGTGAGAAGGCGCGGACACCGCGCCCTCCCACCTAGCTGCGATCAGTTGCTGATCAAGGTTGCGGCTGCCAGTTCGGTGCGATGTCCGTCCACCACGACGGGCACGAGAACGCGCCGCTGTTGACCCGGAAGTTGTCGTAGGCCACCTTCACATCCGGGTGGCTGAACTGGGGCGCGTTTGAGAACACGTTCAAGTTCATCGCGACTTCATTCGCGAGGTCGCTCGTGCTCTGGATTGCGCTCCAGCCCGTCGGCGTGAGCCGATCGGCGGTCAGGGTCGTGCCGACGCGGACGAAGCGAAGCGTCCCGGAGCTCTCCGGTGCCGGCACGAAGGTGTTCGTGCCGGGGAAGTGCGTCGAGATGCCGGTGCCCCCGCCCGGGTCGAAGACGAACATCCCGTGGACGTCGCCGAAACTCCCGTTGACGATGTCGAAGGTGTCAAAGTCGACGTTCACCCCGCTTTGCGGCGGCCACTGCAGGAGCTGGTAGTCGACCTGAATGTCGAAGTCGCCGAGCAGATGGCATGGGGCGCCGTCGCCGGCGTTGGCGAAACCGAAGTTCGGGTCGTTGAGCGTGTCCGAGGGCATCGAGACTTCCAACCGACCGTTTGTCTCGGAGATCGAGGGTCCGCTACCGGTGACGAACGGGGTCCCCCAGAAGGGGTCGATCCGGTCGTCGCTGAACGTGTCGAGGTACGGGATCCGCGGGGTCGAGATCTCGGTGACGCCGCTGCCGTCGGCGTTCATCGTATAGACCGCGCCGTGAGCGTCGGGGGTGCCAACCCCCGTGAAGCCGAGGAAGCTGATCTTCGTCCCATCCGGCGACCAGAGGGCTGCAGCTCGAGCCGATCCGGCGTGTTCGTTAGCCGCCGGAGGCCGGTTCCGTCGGCGTGGACGACGTAGAGGTCAGTGGTGACCGGGCCGCCGAAGGTGAAGCGCTCGAAGAGAAGTTCATTCCCCCGTGGCGACCAGTCGGCCTCGACATCCGCCGTCTCCGGGCCCGGTGGTGAGGGCAGCACGAGGTGCGCGGCGCTCCCGTCGGCGTTGGCAACGTAGAGGCGCTGCGTCCCGTCTCCGCGCGTGCTGCTGAAGGCGATCCGGCCTCCGCGCGGCGCCGCAGCGACGGTGGCGTTGTCCGACGAGGCCGGTGTCAGCTGTGGAGCCCGTTGCCGTCGGCGTCGATGCGGAAGATGGCGCGGTTGGGGAACGTTCCGTTCTGGAAGAGGATGTGGCCGTCGGCGGTCCAGGTGGGTCGGCGGTCGTCGTTTGCGTCGTGGGTCACCCGCGTGACGCCACTGCCGTCTGCGTTCATCGTGTAGAGCTGGTAGTTGCCGGTTCGGTTGCTGGCGAAGACGATCCGGCTGCCATCCGACGACCAGCGCGGGTCGGTGTCGTCGGCCGGATTGCGGGTCAGGTCGACCCGGCTCGTGCCGTCGCTGTTCATCGTGTAGATCTCTTCGTTGCCGTCGCGGTTCGTCTCGAAGACGAGCTTTCCGTTCGTACCGGGGAATGCCGCGTGCGCCACACCCGTCGCGATAGTGGCTGCGGAGAGTGCGCCGACGCCGACAAGAAGTAGTCGCTTCATGTTCTCCCTCCTGCCTGCCCTTATGACTCGGGGGTCGATCCCTGTCTGCAGGCTCGCGAGCGTCTCTAACGCGGCGCTAATTCAAGTGGTTCCGTCCTGCCAGCAACCCAGTCGCAAACTGCTGAGTGTCTCGCCTCAGTTGCTCGAGTTCGTACGCCGCCGAGGAGGGTCGACACGGCTGGATCCCGATCGAGGACGGCGAGACTGCTGCCTTCACATTCGTACGGGATCTACCCGCGTAAGGCTCACGAAGGGCCTTCGTCGCCGGTTGCTGCCCAGGCTGCTTTGGACCGGTTCGTGCATCTCAGCCCGGTGGCAGTCGAACCAGGAGGATCGCATGACCGCGCCTGAACGCTTCTCGGACGAGGAGGATCCGGGCGACGTCAGTCTGCTCGACTTCAAGCGTCGCGAACGCGAGCGGGCGAGCGACGACGGGACGAGTAGCGGGACGCACGGCCACGGGCCGTGTCCTCGGAAGAGGCGCTGCCCGACGGTGCTGCACGGATCGTGCCACCCGAACGCAAGCCTCATCGTCGCAACGCTCGCCCTTGTCGCGCTCGCCGCGTGTGCCACGGCAAGCGGGGAAACGCTGCCGCAGGCCAAGGCCACCTTTCGGGCCTGTTTGCTTCACAACGGCGCGGTCAAGGTGACCTTGCCTCGCGGCGCCAACGCTGACGGGCACTTTTGGTTCCGCCGTCCGGTCAGGACCCGGTGGGACAAGCATTCCGGCTGGTGGGGAATCTCGGTCACCACGGTGAACGGGCATCGCTACTACACCGCCGCCTACCAGGTCGGCGGCATGTCACGTCGTGAACGGCACACGCTCAAGCGGTGCGCTGACCGTATCTAGAGGGTCCCGCCGTCACGACCGATCCCGGCAAGGCGGGCGATTGCCTGCAACAGGTCGGACGGAAAGGCACCGGGCACGATCCGCCACCGGTCCCAATCGCGTTCGACTCCGCGTCTAGTCGGCTGTTGTCAGAGGTGGCGAGATTCCAGGACAGCACCCGGGACAGCACCGCCCGTGCATCCCCGCCCTTCCCGTCACACCTGGCCCTTGGAGGAATGCGGCCTAGCGCATACCTCCAACTGTCGAAACTCCCCGGGTTGGACTCGAACCAACAACCCTCCGGTTAACAGCCGGATGCTCTGCCAATTGAGCTACCGGGGAACGGTGCTCGGCCGGAGAGATTGTAGCCGCGGCCCGCGCGAAAACGCGGGCCGCGACCCTAGGCGCGCTT
>Ga0066388_100002939_pt1 | contig 10743 bp, 9 predicted proteins | sample PanSoiMetaGPlot6_FD_64539 | JGI IMG/M metagenome (GOLD analysis project Ga0066388, IMG submission 64539) | Tropical forest soil microbial communities from Panama analyzed to predict greenhouse gas emissions - Panama Soil - Plot 6 (Hybrid Assembly) | ecosystem: Environmental > Terrestrial > Soil... | reverse complement strand
AGTCGTCGTCGAGCGCGTTAAGGAACAGAAAGAAGGCTGGGGCTTCAACGCTCAAACCTTCGAATACGTGGACATGGCCAAGACCGGCATCATCGACCCGGCTAAAGTTGAGCGTTGCGCTCTCCAAAACGCCGCTTCGATCGCCGCGATGTTCCTGACTACCGAAGCTCTGGTAGTCGATGTCCCGGAAGACAAGAAGAGTGCTATGCCGTCAGGCGCAGGCATGGGCGAATTCTAAACGGGCACTGCTCGTTTAAATAATCCCGACCGGGGGGCTTATGCCCCCCGGTTTTTTTCTGGGTAGGAACCCGGCCTTCCAGCTGCCGGGCGTTTCGATGCCCGTTGAGCTGTCCTTTCATCGCCAAATTAAGACTTGTTAACGAGGTATGTCAAGCAGCCACCTTTGACAAGTCGGAGGCGTCATACCCATGGTGAATCTGAGTTTAGCCCTGCCAAGGGGAGTGGTGGGCAGGCTGGCTTCCTGAACAAGGAGTGCCCATATGAACATTGTGTCTTACCGGGGTCCGGGAATGGCCGGTGGTGTTTCTGCCGCTCTTTCCACGCTCTGGGCTGTGGAGCATGCTCAAGGCTCTCGCTGGTATCACATGAATGATACGGCGATTAAGGCGTTTTCCAATGAAAATCAAGCGCCGCAAGCAATCGGGGCGATACCGCAGATGGTGATTGATGGCCACTATCGTTTCTGCAACGAGTTTCTCTGGCCGGTCATGCACGATATGCCGGAGTATGCGCGCTACACGGCTGCTGATCATGGGCTCTATCGGAGCTTCAACACTATATTCTCAGTCCATTTGTCGGCGGCGGCCCGCTGGTGGTCGCGCCAGTACTTCGTGCAGGACTATCAACTGGCGCTTCTTCCCGAGCTCCTGGCCTCCGGCGTTAAGAACGTCGAATCGTTTGTTTTCTGGCATATCCCCTGGCCGCGGTCCGTCGAGAAGGAGCATCTCGGACCGATAGCCGAGATGGCTCGCGCCCTCCTCAAGGCCTCCGCCGTCGGTTTTCACACGCAGGAGTATGCCGCCAGCTTCTTGCGCTTCGTCGAGCAGAACTTAGCCGATGTCAGTGTCGATTGGACGAATTTCCTGGCGGGCGGCACCACTCTTGTCGTGGTAGCACCGCTGGGAATCGATCTCGACTACTGGACCAAGGCGGCCGGGCGCGAGCTAGACATATTCGAAGACGAACGATTCCGATCGCTGAAGGGCAAACCGTTCGTGCTTTCAGTCGATCGCGCCGACTATACCAAAGCGGTGGCCGAAAGGCTGGAGATGATAGACCGCTTCTTCGAGCACAACCCCTCATGGGTTGGTCAGATGACCTTCGCCCAGGTCTGCGGTCGGACAAGACCAGGACTGGCGGCGTTCGACGATTACTGGATTCGCTGTCGCGATCTGGCCGACAGGTTGAAGCAACGGTGGGCGAGCGACAACTGGCAGCCGCTTCTCTGGATTGAAACACCGGTGTGCCAGGACGATCTGGCGCTTCTTTACCGGGAAACGCCGGTTATGCTGGTAAACCCGGTGAGAGACGGTTTGAACCTGACTGCCAAGGAGTTCGTTGCCTGTCAGGGCGAGCGCCGTGGCGTACTCTTGCTGTCTGCCGGCGCCGGTGCCTGGCATGAGCTGGGATATTATACGATTCCGGTGGATCCGCAGCGGACGAAGCGCATGGCCGACCGGGTCTGTGCGGCGCTGACCATGCGCCCATCGGAAAAACTCGCTCGTGTCGATCTGATGAGAGAGAAATTGAAGGCTAACACGCTGCACCACTGGTGGTGCTACTTCAACGAGGCTCTTCCGGAGCGCATTGCCATCACCAGGGCCGGCAAGTGGGCAGCAGCCCATCAGCAAAGCTCGCTCAGACGAGCGTACACGCGCTCGTAGGCGGCTGCCATTTGCTCTTTGCTGAATAGCTCGCGGGCCCGGCTCTTGCAGGCGGCTTCCGTTATCATTTGCAATCGCGGAAACTGATTGATTAGTTCGTCTATGGAGTTGCCGATGATAGCGGTGTTTTCATCCAGGACTTCCCGCACGGATCCCCGGGCGAGAGCGACTACTGGGGTGCCGCTGGCCAGGGATTCTGCCATCACCAGCCCGAACGGCTCTTCGAAGGTGATTGGATAAACGACGGCTATTGCTTGCCGGTATAAGCTTACTTTCTGGGCGTGGTCCACCTCGCCCACGTATTCAATGGTCGGTGCCTGCAAATGAGGCTTTACCTTGGCCTCGTAATACTCGAGGTCATTTGCGTCGACTTTGCCGGCGATCTTCAGGGGCAGCCCGAGACGCCGCGCCATTTCAATGGCCTCGGCAGTGCCCTTGTCCGCGCACAAACGTCCGATGAACAACAAATAGGAACGCTGGCGCTCACCGGGGCTGTCGAAGCTGTCGACGTCTATGCCGTTATATACGGTGGCAACGTAGTTCAAAATGTCCGGGTAATTGAACTGCCGGTAAGCATTGCTGATTGATACATACGGCAACTCGCGCAAGGCCAGGTAGATAGGCGCGCAGTAGTCCTTGACCAGGTTATGATTTGTCGTCACCGTCGGCGGCTTCCAACTACTGAGGGCCGGCAGAGCCTGCCAGCCCATGTGATTGTGCACGATGTCGAATTCTGACTGCATCTCCTCCAGCTTCAGGAGGGAGCGGATGTCATACGCCATCCAGCGCCTCTCCGGGATATCCGCACTGGTTCGCAGAGCCGTGTCGACGACGGATACCAGCCTGGCGCTGGTGCGCGCGTCGCCTGACGCAAAAAGTGTGACCTCGTGTCCGCGCGCGACCAGCTCTTCGGTCAAGAGGCTGACCACCAACTCCGTGCCACCATATCCGCGTGGTGGCACCGGCTCGGTAAGGGGTGCCAGCTGTGCTATGCGCATGGCTTGATGATGCAACTAGCCGCCGTGCCACTCGTCGGAGGTGTAGAGAACCTCTTCTCTCGGATTCTCTTCCATGTAGATGGGGACCAGGTCACTGCGTATTTGATTTCCACAGTTTGGGCATACCAGTTGGCCTGACTCGTAGTGGAAAGTCGTATCGCACCAGATACACAAGTAGTCCGCCGTTTCCGGGGCCATTTGGCGGCCGGGCATTTTTGCTTTCATCTGAGACCACCCTGGTTAACTTTGACAACAAGCGGGCAATCGGGAACTCCCTCGTTATCCATTCTACAGGATTGAGAGGACACCCCCTTACGACTCGACAATCACGCGCATACTGCCTTCTTTGCGCAAAATCTGCAAGGAGCTGTAGCCGTCGTGATTGCTGAAACTCAGGTCTAATGAGGCTTTTCCTACCCGGAGACTCCTGATGATTACGGTGCCCAACCAGTCGGGTAGCGAGGGCTGAACTATGCGGATTTGCTGGTTGCAGGCAGCCGGTTGCAGGTTCATGCACGCGGTGAGCATTTGAAAGATGCTGGCAGCCGCCCAGGCTTGTGGCGAGCACGATACCGGATAGTCAATCGGGTGGGCGGCTTCGTGGCGCTCGAATCCGCAAAACAACTCGGGTAGCCGGAAGTCTGGTTGCTGTTCACAGACTTCATAGAGACCTTGCAGAATCTTGTGGGCGTCTCTGACCCGTCCCAGTCGTATCATGCCCTCGGCGATGATGCCGTTATCATGCGGCCATACCGAACCGTTGTGGTAGCTCATCGGATTGAATGCCACCGTTTCGCTGGCCAGGGTGCGAATGCCCCAGCCCGAATGCATGTTCCGGCTCATCAGGCGATCGGCCACGGCCTGAGCCTTGTCGCCGTCGACAATGCCGGACCAGAGGCAATGCCCTGGATTGGAGCTTATCACCCGCACTTGCTGGCCAGAGGCATCGAGGGCAAGGGCCAGGAAGTTTTCGGACTCCATCCAGAAATCTTTCTCAAACATGGCTTTCAATCGGCCGGCGTCGGCGCGCAGTCGATTGGCCATCGACTTGTGCCCAATCAGTTCGGCTACCTGTGCCGTTTCAAGTTTGGCCTGGTAGAGGTAGCCCTGCGCTTCGCAGAGGGCAATCGGCGGCGGCGCCAGGTTGCCGTCTACATGCATCACCGAATCGCCGGAGTCTTTCCAGCCCTGGTTCTCGAGTCCGTGGGGACTCTCTCGCTTGTAAGTGATGTAGCCGCCATCGGTGGTGCGATCCAGCCAACCGAGGGCGGCTTTGACATTGGGCCAGAGCTGTTTGGGCAGCTCGAGGTCACCGGTCCACTGTACATATCGTGCAAGCAGAATCAACCAGAGCTGCGTGGCATCGACGGTTCCGAAGTAAGGCGAGTGCGGGATGGCTTTTGTTCTCGATAGCTCGCCAAACCTGATTTCGTGAAGAATTCGCCCTGGATACTCGTCCTTGAACCGGTCCTTCGTTTTTCCCTGATATGCCGCCAGCACTTCTATGGTCTCTTTGGCCAGCTCCGGAGCAAAAGGCAAGAGCTGTAAGGCGGTTATCGCACTGTCGCGACCGAACACAGCGCAATACCACGGGATGCCGGCAGCCAGCCCCCAGCCTTTTGGTGTCGGTTGCCGCAGTATATAGACATCGCGAAGCCCCCGTTCAAGAGCAAGATTGAACAGCTCATGTTCGGTCGTGATTGAAGAGGCATTGCGACGCCAGTCCCAGTACTGGACGTCGGCTTCCATTCTGGCCTGCTGGTAATCGCCGGCTTCGCCTGCGTGTGCGAGAGAACGCCCGTCCATTTTTGTACGCACGCAGATCTCGAAAGTGACGGGTTGACGCACAGGCAAGGTTAGCTGGAAGGTCACTTCCCCTTCATGGATCGCGTCCGGCTTCAACCCCAAGAATTCGATTTCGGTCTCCAAAAGCACGCTATCGCGCCCCCTGTAAGCCAGGGACAGGCTGGAACCGCTCGCTCCCGGCAGAGGAATCATTCTCTGCCCGCGCTCGGGCAGGTTCAGCCCGCGCACTTCGAACATATCGGCAAAATCGGACTGAAATTTGATGGTAAGGGGACAGGACACTGTTTTTGAATGAAAGTTCTCGATGGAGATTCGCTCCCAGAGATGATCTCCGAGGACAATCTCCCGGTGCACCATCACCTTCTGTTGGGGCAGGTCGCCGACGGCGGCGTTCGTGTAAATAAAACTACCGGCGTAACCGGTCTCGATCGACCTGGACAGAAGTGATAGCGGCACGTCGTTGAGCGAGAGTTCCCACTGGCTTATGTGACGCGTATCCCAGCGGTAATAGCCGTACCCCAGCGAGTTGCAGGCGGGAATATTGGCCGACTCGTCGAGAACCAGGAAGTGACTGCCGTGCTTGAGTACCAGCCGCGGGTGCGCGGCATCGGTGAGCACGAACTGCATGCCCATGCACAGGGGCCTGGTGTCGACAATGTAGCGCCCGGTCCCCTCGCCAGTAGCTTGTTCAGTTTTAAGACCTGCCCTGTCAGCCACCGAGAATCAACCTGGTAGGATAAAGCCTCGCCAAAATCATGCCGTCAATGCCATTTTACCGAAGTTATTCAGAGCTGGAGCTTCAGCAGCAGGTCAAATCGGTAAGTGCACGGGCAGAAGTAACAGCTTGTCTTATAATGAGGGCGCGAGCCCGAAATCTGCGAGCTGATTGACGATGGCTGACTGCCGCATCATTTCCCTTATTGCCAGTGCCACCGAAATCGTCTATGCGCTGGGCTTGGGCGACAAGCTGGTCGGCCGTTCACACGAATGCGACTACCCGGCTGCGGTCAAGGCCCTTCCGCAGGTGACCAGCCCGAAATTCAAAACCGATGGCACAAGCTATGAGATTGACGAGCGCGTCAAAGCCATAGTTCAGGAGGGGCTGAGTGTTTATCGAGTCGATGCCGCCATGCTGGAGCGTCTTCAACCGACGCAGGTGATCACGCAGGACCAGTGCCAGGTCTGCGCCGTCAGTCTGGCTGACGTGGAAAAGGCCGTGTGCGAGCTGACCGCTACCTCGACTGAGGTCGTGTCGCTAAATCCCAACTCGCTTGCCGATATCTGGAAAGACATAGAGCGCGTCGGCGCAGCGCTTGCGGTCTCCGAGGCAGCTCATGTACTGGTCGAGCAGCTCCAGGCCCGCATGAAGGCGATTGCTGACCGGGCACGCCGCTCAGGCAGTCGCCCGACGGTCGGAGCGATCGAGTGGATAGATCCGCTTATGGCCGGCGGCAACTGGATGCCTGAGCTGATCGACATGGCCGGCGGCACCAGCGTCTTCGGCCAGGCCGGAAAGCACTCACCCTGGCTGAGTTGGGACGACCTGGCCGCCAGCGATCCCGACAGCATCGTCGTGGTACCCTGCGGTTTCGACATCGAGAAGACTCTGGAGGAGATGAGATTTCTCGAGGAGAATGCGCGCTGGGGCAGCCTCTCGGCGGTGCGCTCCCATCGGGTCTTCGTCGGCGACGGCAATCAATTCTTCAATCGCCCGGGCCCGCGAGTAGTTGAATCACTCGAGATACTGGCTGAGATCATTCATCCCGAAGAATTTCAATTCGGTCACCAAGGGCGAGGCTGGGTGCGCTTTGATGTCGGGGTTCCGGCGCCAGGCGGGTAAGCTGCATGCGCGCATGGCAGATGGCCAGAGCGAGCGCGTCGGCGGCGTCGTCTGGTTTGATGATACTATCGTGCCCCATCAACTTTTGCAGGGTCAGTTGTACCAGCCGCTTGTCGGCTCGTCCGAAGCCGGTCAACTGCAGTTTTACCTGCATCGGGGTGTACTCGAAGGTCGGCAGTCCCATTGTGGAAGCTGCTTCTAGAATTACGCCCCGAGCCTGAGCGACCGGAACGAGCGTCTTGGCGTTCTTGAAGAAGAAAATTGCCTCGAGGGCGACAAGGTCGGGGGCATATTCCTTGATCAAACTGATCACGTCCGTGCGAATCATTTTGAGCCTGTCGCCCATGGGCACACCGGACGGAGTGTGAATAATGCCGGTGGCGGCACAACTGAAAGAGTCGTGGCCCAGACAATCAAGGACGCCATAGCCGACGGTGGCGGTGCCTGGATCAATGCCTAGTATTCGCGGGGCTGGCGGTGTCTTCAGCACAGGTGCCTCTTGGACGGACGAGCGCTAGCAGATGGCCAGGCTCAGTTTAGCACCGCCTGAAACTTTCCTGTTGGGCGCCACCGCCGGCGGAGCGAAACCGGCGTGCCTCGGCCCGCAATTATCCCCAAAAGCGATCGCAAAGGGAGTTAGCTGGGTTGATTGGACAGTAGCTTGACGACTGCTGGTGACTTATTGAGAATGGTTTGATCGGTATCGGCGTCGCCGGTGAGGGGAACTTCGCCGCCCCAGCCTTTTACTATTCCTTTGACCAGCGTGCCTTCCAGGGTGAAATTGCTCGATGAGCGCGTGATCTTGTTGATCTTGACGGTAATGAAGCCTATGCAAATGCGACTCTGGTTGTAGGCATTCCCTGTAAAGAGGGGGAAGATCAAGAAAGGCTTGGCCTCAATCTTGTCCGCATAATACCCATCGAGGTCGGTGCCTCGATTGAGACCGTTGTCGAGGGCAATTGTGTCGACACCAACTTCAATTTGGGGGATCTCATAGTTCGGGTCGGGCGGCACAAGCCCCAGGGCCTGGTCGAGCAGGTCGCGATACTGGGTGGTATTAGCAGAACCAAGGTTGAAAGACGTCCAGGCAGCGTTTCTGCTAGGGTTACCATCTGGATTAATTACGATTACCACCGGATCACCTAGATTTAGGTCATTGACTGGCTTTCCATTTCCGTTCGGTCCGTTGGGCCAGGCTGCCGGATTAATGGCGATCGGAAAGGCCTGATTCGCGGCCAGCACTTTTACCTGCTCGTAGCAACCAGCTCTGGAAGTAACTGATATCTGATCTTGCCTGCGTCCAAAAATAGGGGCGAGCATGTGATTGACGGTCATTTGCGCGTCGACCTCGACAACGTCGGGCTCACCGTTGCCTGTGGACGGATACGACGCTGCTGTAACCTGGGTATTGGGCGAATTATTAGAGACAGCACGCCCATCGGCTGTGTTGGCATTGGCGACGTCGAGAGCGTGGGTTTCGGCACTTTCTTCTTCCAGTTTGGCAAAGGCGCCGGCGCCTGCAAGTGCAGCTGCGTCGGCCGCATTTTGCAGTTCGCCGCGGACAGCCAGCACGTGTGAAAAATCAAGGGCGAAGGTGCCCAGACCAAGTATGGTAAGAAGCACAGCGCAGAACAGCAGGCCGCCCATTGCCCCATTTTGTTTCCTGTATCCAAATGCAGTCATTCTCCAACTCCCCCCAGAGCGTTTGAATTGCAATTGATTAGTAAGAGGCGCACAGCCGCAGGTCCTGAGGAACACGGGCCGTGCATTCGATTAATTCCTGGTGATGGATCTCATCAGTCCAGGACCCCCCCATCTAGTCTGTGCCCGAGTTAATTAAGCCGGTAACATCCAATTGTTCAATCTGAGCAATTTCTCATGAGATGGAATGAAGGTCGGGGATGCTGATTGCGCTCCCGTGCTGGCAGCGCCGTAAAAAAGGCCCGCCTCACCAGCGAGCCCTTTTTTACTCAATGGTCAGGTCGCCGTCAGCTCTCGTAATTGGAAAGCAGCTTCACTACCCAGGGCGAATAGTTGACAATTTCCGGTGGGGCTGAAGCTGGTAGTTGCCCCGCCCATCCCTTGACGATATTTCTGGTCAACTTTCCCTTGATTGTCATGTCGCCAGAAGTGTGCGTGATGGATTCCACCTTCACCGTGATGAATCCGATCACTTGGGTCTGCTGATTGTAGTTGTCTGTAGCAACAAGAGGAAAGATCACAAACGGCTTGTCATAAATCGCCGGTGCATAGACAGACCCGTCCAGGCTTACTCCCTGGTTCAGACCATTGTCCAGGTTAATGTTATCTACTCCGGCCTCTAACGACGGTATGCCGCTGTTGGGATCGGGCGGAATCATCCCTAGATACTGCTGTAGCAGATTATTATAGTAATTCGTATTGGCTGTTGCTTCGTGGAAGGGCGTCCACACCGCGTTTCTGCTCGGGTTACCATTGGGCCTGATAACCAAGGTTACCGGCTGGTTAGCCTGGAGCTGGTTAACGGGTTTCTCAGGGCCATCGACGCCGTTTGGCCAGGCACGCGGATTGACAGCCACAGGAAACGCCTCTCCCGGCGCCAATGTTTGGATGAAGCCGTAGGCTCCGGCACGGGCACGCACGGCAATTGTGTCGGTCGGGCGGCCGAAGATGCCGGCAAGCATGTGGTGAATGGTCATGCGCGCATCGACCCGGACAATATTGGGCTCGCCGGCGACGGCCGCCGGGGTTATCTGTACATCGACGTTAGTGTCCGGCGAATCGTTGGAAACGGCACGTCCGTCGGCGTGATTGTTTTGGGCCACGGACAGAGCATGAGCTTCGGCCTGGTCGTCCGCGCCTGCAGCGAAAGCATTAGCGCCGGCAAGGGCCGCCGCGTCGGCGGCATTTTGCAGCTCGCTTCGCACAGCCAGAACGTGAGCGAAATCAAGCGCGCAGGCGCCTATAGTAAGAATGGCAAGCAGGACGGCGCAGAAAAGGAGTCCACCGAGGGCACCTTTCTCCGTCCGCCTTGGTAACAAAGTTGTTGAGGAGTTCATTTTTTGTACCTCTGAGACGGCTACTCGAGCCGGTAGGTTGACGTCGCATCAATCTTGAAATTTGCTCCCAGTTTCAGTGGATCTGGATTAGGGAACACGGGTAATCCGAACTGTCCGCTCAAGTAATGAACGGTAACGGTAACCGTGGGAGGATCGTTGCCCGTGGCAAAAACTGGATCGTCAAACTGCTGCGAGGCGGCTACGATCTTATTGATGCGGATCTTGTCGAACACCTGGGTGTTCTGTAAGGTTCGGCTGCCGGCAATTGTAGGGTCTTGCCCGTATTGTACGGCAAGGTCGCGGGCTGCTTCTCTGGATGCTTGAGCCAGCGAATTCTTGATCAGGTATGCGTAACTGGCCTCCAGCACCACGAAAATCACGAGGATGAGAAGGGGCAGCAACAACGCGATAGCCGCTGCAGCCTCAGCCATAGAGATCCCGTGTTTTCTTCTGTGTAGCGCGTATCGCATCTTGGAGCCTAGTAAGAGTTAGAGACCGATTCTTTGGGTCGGGTACCTGCAGTCATGCTCTTAAACCTTCCAGGCAGGCGAGTGGTTGGGCGGCCAATTGGATTCCAATAATTCCCTTCCCCATCTGCGGTAAAGGATAACGCCCGGAATGCCCATCTGAGCAATCATTCATCTGAAAGCCCTCTCATGCGGATTCTACTGTGATCAAGCTGTGATCCTGGTTCAATTCTTGCAATCACGTGGTGATAAGCTTTGCTAGACCGCTCACCACGAGATGTTGCACGGAGATAACGAAAACCCGACCTATGCAAAGCAGCGGACTGGAAGTCGAACAAGCCAAGGTTACGCCGCTACCCGGACTGATTGAGCGCCTGTCCTGGACGGACAAGGCACCGATTGCCCTCGGATTCGGTTGCCTGTTTGGGCTCTGTTCACCGGGCTTTGACCTCTGGTGGTTGGCCTGGGTGGGACTGGCACCGCTTTTGGTGCTGATTCAAGGAGCGCGGGGGAAGCGGGAAGCCGCGGTGATCGGACTGTCCTTCGGCATGGGCTATCATCTGGTGGCCCTGGCTTGGTATCTGGGACTCTATCCGTTACGCTGGCTGGCAATGGAAGACTGGCTTGCCTTTCAATCGACGGCCATCGTCTGGGTGCTGGAGGCATTCCACCAGTCGTTACTGATCGTCG
>Ga0066388_100002938_pt1 | contig 10745 bp, 11 predicted proteins | sample PanSoiMetaGPlot6_FD_64539 | JGI IMG/M metagenome (GOLD analysis project Ga0066388, IMG submission 64539) | Tropical forest soil microbial communities from Panama analyzed to predict greenhouse gas emissions - Panama Soil - Plot 6 (Hybrid Assembly) | ecosystem: Environmental > Terrestrial >... | reverse complement strand
TTCTGACGGTTATGGGGTGGTTGGACGTTCGCAGAAGGGGACGGGTGTGTGTGCAATTTCTTTCGGGTCGGACATGCCAGCACTTTATGCAGAGGCCCAAGGTTCAATCGCATTCCACGCGGTTTCGGGTAGCGGTGTCGGGGTCTATTCCGCCACCGCATTCCAGCGCGCCGCCGTCTTCCAATGCGGCCAGGGTGCCGGTTGGTACGTTGAGCATACTGATGGGAACCATCCGCAGGTGCGTATCGTGCCGTCGACGCATAAAACCTTTCCAACATACGGCATTATGGGAGACCTGTTCATGCACCTAAGTCATGAGAAGCTCCCCCAGGTCAGACTTTTTCTGTGCGTAGGCCACGCAGACACAGCTCCGTTATGGAAAGAGGTCCAACTTAGTGCAACAAACCACCCAGGCGGAACGCCTACACCTTAACGTGGCTTGTCGTCGGCATGTACAACTCGGCACGCTCTATGCGCCGGTGAGCGTGCCGACCACCAAACCAAGATCAGCAACAAGGACGACGACGAGGGTTAGCCCGCGATCAGTGCAGCGGCTCGCCGCTGCGGCGCATCCAAGCAATTACCGGCGCGCCGAATGCGTGGCGGAACCGTTGCACCATCGATCGGGAAGCGACGCACCCGATAAGTCATGAATCACGAAATCCCCGGCGCCGCCCACCTACAGTTTAATCGGAAAGTTCGGCATGTTCGCGCACCCTTTGGCGGCGATTGATCTCTTGTTCCTGGCGATCAAGAAAGCCTCGGAGGTCATGGATCAGCATCAATTGACCGGCTGGCGGAAGTGCTCGCAACGCAGCCTTGACATTCACAATGCAATGGCCGAACCACGTCATGCCCTGAATCTTTCTTACTGATGTTCCCCTGTTCATCGCTGCTGCAACTAGGATAACTGCCTTGGGCCGGATATAGTCCGAAAGTGCAATTTGGCCTTAAATTTTCGCAAAGTACGTGAACAAATCGTCAGGGAAAGCGCGGAGTTCGCTGAACTGCATCGCAAGAATCGTGGCCTAACGCGCCGTCACCAATTTCTGATTTATCGTCACGATACTTCGACACGTCGATCAGCCCAGCGTGTCGGCACGACGGGTTGAGGCACGACGCTATCAGCCGCTGCACGCCAAGATGATGCCGTTGCCGAGCGTCATCGGCTCGCCGGGTGGCTATCTTTGCTTCGCCATGGGTCAGTGAATTTTGTCAGCGATGAAACCCAACATCACAAGAATTGCGCCCAGCAAACACGCCACCAGCCGCAGGTCTTGGCGAGTCTGTTTCGTATTGATTTCTATCGCGTCGCTATCAGATCCATGTTGGTGGCTTGCGTAATATCCTATGGCTACCAACGCCAAAAAAGCGATTAAAGCGTACATACGCAAGCCCTCCGGGAAAGCCGCCCAGCGTAGCACGTCCACGAAAAAGAGCGCAGCCGCCAGGACGACTGCGCTCAGTTATCTGATGTATCCGGCCAAGCACGGGGGCTTGGGGGATGGAATGGCCGGACGGACACAATATGATCCGTGCCCGCACCCGCATTGTCGTATGCTAATTTCCAGCTTGGGTTTATTTTCAGACGCATGGAACCAGTCACCGACCGGTTCGACCGTGCCCGACGTCGACCGCCGGCCCCGACCGTCGATCGCTAGCCGGGCGCGCTTATCCCTAGATCACGCCTGAACTGAACGTCGGTTGCTGCGGCGGTCGTTCCGCTCTGCCGACTGCTCGTCGCTCTAGCGTTCTGTCGCATACGTTGCCGCGACAAGGTCAAGCCAGCACGCAACGTATGACGCTGCTAACGGCGCACCGGCGCCGCGCGGAAGCCGTGCAATCGAGACCGGGCCGGCTGCTCATTCAGCCGAGGCTGAGGAACTCAGCTCCTGAGCCGAGCCAAATGACCAACAGCGTCAGCGCCAAGCCACCGAGCGACCACAGGGCGACGGCAACCAATCCGTCGGAAGTTTCATAGCGCCGCTCGAACGATTGAGCCGTGTAGGCAGAGCGATGGGCGTAATCGGCGGTCGTCATGTCTAAGCCCTCAAATTGATTGCGTCGCAAATACCCCATCCGTTCGAATCTGACTGTGAGGTGCGTCACACCGCCCCCGGCCCCCTAATCGATGGGTGCAGCGGTTTGGACCCGTGGACGCAAGACTATGGCGGCGAACTCAGATGGCTTAATAGCCCCAGTTGAACTTGTAGGTGAGCTCTGACCGCACCGTTTGCACGAAGGGACGAACGGAAACTGAACCCAAGGCCGGATTATTGGAAAATGTCGCATTGTGGTAATCGGCAAATCGATATTCATTTCGCCAGAACCAGCCTGGGCCCAAAATACCAAGGAATCCACTTAACCTGGTCTCCACGCCCGAGCCGATGAACCAACCACTGTAATTGTGCGATGGAATGGTAGCTGCCGAGTCAGTAAAACGTGCGCGCGTGTAACCCGCACTGAAGTAGGGCATAAACGTTGGGTTGATCGCCCAGCCGGCTCGCGCTCCGACCGACCAAGCTGAGGTTTCTCTGAGCGTGCCAAACGGGTTGATGAGCGACGGCGCCTGATTATTGCTTTTAATATTGGCCCAGTCGTAGTCCGCAAAGCCACCGAGGACGAGCCAGTTGTTGAGCTGGTAATCGCCCCCTACGGTAACGGTGCCCAACCAGCCGCGGCCGCCCAGGGTTTCGGAAGAAGATCCCAATCCGATCGGGTTCACCACGGTATCCAGATTGAACATGCCGTAGCCCCAGCCCGCGCCCACATAAACTCCGGACCAAGTATTGACTGGAGCGGCGGGCGGAGGCGCGGCAGCCCGGACGGCCATGTCAGCCGCACCGGCACGATCTCCAGCCGTAAGCGCAATCAAGGCTACCGCGGCGAGCAAGAGCTTCTTCATTGGAACCCCCCAAGGCTTCACAAAGCCAAACCCATCCCGTGTAAATAGTTTACAGCTGTAATTCAGCTTCGTCTGTGACGGCAAAGCAACAGCGAGTAGGAATCGCTCTTTAGGCGCTTTGGAAACCGAGTGGCGCTATTTTTTTTGGACCTAACGGCTTATTCACCCTGCTTTTCAGCGGCGGGGCCGCCGGAAGAACCAATCCGGGGCCAGTACGCCCTGATTAACAATCACGCTCTGCGCGGGCAGGTTCCTGCGGTCGAAGCTCGGATTGTGCTCGACGCCCGAGCTTAGACCGAAATAAGAGCGGAATTGATTATCCGGATCGGCGTAGCGCGACGCGCCGCCTGAGCCTCCGCCGGAATAAATCGTGAAGGCAGACGCGGGATGCGCGCACATTAATGCGCTCGCCAGCGCGACGGCGCCTATGACGGGGAGAAGCCGCATGGAGGTGCTCCGATCGAGGGAATCCAGTCTAGCGCAAGCGCGGCCGGAATACCGTTGCGCGGGCGCAACGCCTCGAGAAAATCGAATTGGCAAAAGCCGGCGAAAGGCGCAGCTGGCCGCACGAAAGCAAGAAACGGGGTGACATCGGCGCAGCGTGCTACATCTTGAGAGCACAACCCCGTCAACGAGGACGTGTCCGCGTGCGCACGCTGAGCCTGGCCCTGATCGTTCAAGCCACCATCGTCCTCGCCTCACCGGCGTCCGCGCAGGATCGGCCGCCGGCCGGCAACGATCGCGCGCCGGTCTCCGGCACGGCCGCACCCTCGCCCGTAGGGTCGACCGAACTGCTGACCGCAAAAGAACGCCTGAGCGAGAAGTGGACCGACGAGCAGCGGGTCGACAACTGCAAGGTCCCGATCGACAAGCGCGGGCCAAAACCTCGGCCGGATACCTGCCCGGACGCCTCAAGCGAACAACCCGCACAGACCGCAAGTCCTCGATAACACCTGACGGGCGCCATCGACACCAGCGCGCCACCCATCGACCGCCGCACGCCGCGGCGGCATCACCGCAACACCGCAGACGCGACGCTATCCGCCGGCGCAACGATCGCACTTGGGCGCTTGCCCGGTCTGTCACGAAAGCTATCGCATTGGCGGGCTAACACGTTACGATTGCGGCAAAACACACGTGGGAATGGCAGGGGAAGCGATGGCGAGTCTGTGCACATGGCGCGGGGTTTGGATTGGCGGGTTTTTTGCGGTGGTGGCCGGCGCCGCCCACGCCCAGACGCCGCCTCCACCCGGCCCGAGCCTGGTGACGCGCGGCGCCTACCTCGCCAAGGCGGCCGACTGCATGCCCTGCCACACGTCCGCCAAGGACAAGCAGTTCGCCGGCGGATTGAAGCTCGATACGCCGTTTGGCGCGATCTTCTCACCCAACATCACGCCGGACCCCGACACCGGCATCGGGCGCTGGACCTACGAGGACTTCAAGAACGCGCTCCATGCCGGCATTCGGGCCGACGGCAGCTACCTCTACCCGGTGATGACCTACGATGCCTTCACCCTGATCCACGAGGACGACCTCAAGGCCCTGTGGGCCTACTTCCGCAGCATTCCGCCGATCAAGCAGGAAAACCGCGGCAACGCGCTCAACTTCCCGTTCAATATCCGCCTCGCCCTGCTGCCCTGGCGCTGGCTGTTCTTCACCGAAGGCTACTACAAGCCAAACCCGGCTCACGGCCCGCAGTGGAACCGCGGCGCCTATCTGGTCGAAGCGCTCGCGCATTGCAGCGATTGCCACACGCCGCGCAACTTCATGGGTGCGACGATCGCCGGCAAGTGGCTTGAGGGCGCGCGGATCGATCAATGGTACGCGCCAAACATCACCGCCGAGGCGCTGCGCACCGTCAACAAGTGGGACAAGGCGCGCCTGATCGCGTTCCTGCGCAAGGGAGCGGGCAACAACTCGACCGCGCTTGGGCCGATGCAGGAAGTGGTGCACGACAGCCTGTCGTTCCTGACCGAATCCGATCTCGACGCGATGGCAACCTTCCTGCTCGATCTGCCGCCGGGCGCCGAAACGCCGCTGACGCCAGCGGCGGAGAAGCTTGCGCCCGAGGTCGCGGCGCGCGCGGGAAAACTCTATGCGGACAACTGCGCGTCCTGCCACCAGGCCGACGGCAAGGGCATCGCCAACCAGATTCCGCCGCTCGCCGGCAATCCTGCCATTCTCGCGGCCAAGCCGTTCGACATTCTGGCGGCCGTGCTGCAGGGCATCCCGGCCCGCGATGACATCATCGCGATGCCGAGCTTTGCGGGCTCGCTCGGCGATCAAGGCGTGGCCGACCTCGCCAACTACGTGCGCACCAGCTTCGGCAACGACGCGCCGCCCAACGCCACGCCGAACATGGTGGCGGCCTGGCGCTCCACCCTGTCGCTGCCGGTCTACGCCAGCGCCTCGGCCCGCACGTTCGATTGTCCGCAGGTCGGCCAGGGCGCGAGCCCGGGCTTTTCGCCGAGCGTGATCGCGGGCCTCGGCCGAGAGCTCGCGGCGCGCTCGGTCTCCTATGCGCAGCTCGTCGCCGACTACCAGGCCAGGAATCCGAACGCCGGCGTAGCCGCTACCGTCAACAACCTGATCGCGGCCTATTGCCCGGTGATCGCCGCCAATGCGTCGCTCTCCAACGACGGCAAGAGCCGGGCGCTCGAGCGCTTTGCGCGCGAGATCACCTCCTACGTCACGAGCATGAGCGTGAACGAGAGCGAGCCGGACGTCGGCATCGTCTGGGCAACGCCGCTCGGCGCTTCGCTGCTCGAGCACGATCCCTCATGGCAGCCGACCCTGACCTGTCCGGCCGCCGACACGTCCGGCGTGCCGACGCAGCTCATCGACGCCGCGACCAAGCTCGAAGGCAAGACCGATCTCAACATCAGCGCAGATGCCGCCACCGCGCAGGCCAACACGCTGGCGAGGGAGAACCCGAAGGCAAAGCTCGCGGACGTGGCAAACGCGCTGATCCTCGCCTATTGCCGGGGCGTGAGCGCACTGACCGGGATCAACCCGGCGCAGAAGACCGCGGCGATGACCCGCTACGGCGAGGTCGTCATCGAGGCGCTGCAGGCCAGGGCCGATACACTGGCTCCCGCGCCGGCAGCGAGCGCCGCGAAGTAGCAGGGCGGCTGCCGGGCCAGGCAGCCTGTCGCGTGCGGCCATCCTTCGAGACGCTCGGCCTTCGGCCTCGCTCCTCAGGATGAGGGCGGAGTGTGTTGCATCCAACGCGGGAATCGCCAGATCCGGGCATCCATGGTGCACCGGACCGTCATCCATGGGCTTGAGCCATGCGCCCGGCGATCACCAACAGCTCATCCCCACAGCCGCCCGGACGCGATCTCGGCGCCGTCGGCGAGCGCGCGCAGCTTGGCCCAGACAATCGAGTCCACCACCATCGGCGGGGCATTTCCGACAAACGTCCCAAACCCGCAATCGACGCCGGCGATCACCCGGTCGCGCCCGACAATGTCGGCGTAGCGGCAGATGCGCTGGGCGACGAGGCGCGGGTGCTCCACAAAGTTGGTGGTGGAATCGATCACGCCCGGAATCAGGATCTTCTCGTCGGGAATTTCGATCGCCTCCAGGTCCTCCCATTCGTGCTCATGACGCGGGTTGGCGCCCTCGAAGCTCAGCGCCTGCGGGCGCGCCTTGAAGCAGACGTCGATAATGCTTGCGAGCGGAAGGTCGTGGGTGTGCGGGCCCTCGTAGTTGCCCCAGCAGATGTGCAGCCGCATCGAGTCTTCCGGAATGCCGGCGGTCGCCGCGTTCAGCGCTTCGATATTGCGTTCCGCGATCTTGCGGAATTCATCGTCGGTGAGATGGCGGTACTGATTGTTGCGCGCGGAGCCGAGATCGGGCGCGTCGATCTGCAGCAGGAAGCCGGCTGCGACGATCGCCTGGTACTCGACGCGCATCACATTGGCGAGCGCCTCGAGGTATTTGGCCTCGTCGGGATAATGCAGGTTGATGACGAACCGGGTCAGGATGCCCGGCGACGGCGCGGTCATGAAGGTGTCGGCCGGCTGCGCCTTGTCGACGGCCGCGGTGAGATGCGCGAGGTCGCGCTCGAGCGGGGCGCGGTCCGTGTAGGCCAAATCCCCGACGCATCCGGGGAACGGGATGTTGCCGAACTTCACCACCCCCTGCAGGAAATCGGGATGCGCGAGCTGGTCGCGACCGATCATGATGTCACGCCCCTTCTCGGCCGCGCGCGGATCCATGGCTATGCCTGAGACCCGATGCCGGACGTACATGGTGTAGGACGGCTTGCTCATCTCGCCGTCGCTGACCACGTCGATCCCGCACTCGACCTGCTTTGCGACCACGTCCGCGACCGCCTGTGCGCTCTCTGTCTCGAATGTCGCAGCGTCGACCGGCTCGCCCCGCTCCTTGGCGAGGATGAGATCGATCAGCGGCTTCGGTCGCGGCAGGCTGCCGACGTGGGTCGTGAGAACGCGGTCGGTCGAAAGTTTCATGGCGGGGGTTTCCGGTGCGCCAGTGTCTCAAGCGTTATGTGCGCGGCCCGCGCGCTGGGCAGAGCCTTGCCGATCTCCATGATGCTGTCGAGCCGTGCGAACGCATCGACCTGCCGCGCCCGCTCCGGGGTGGTGCCAAGCAGCGGCGTCACCGCCGCGGCCAGCTGCTCCGCCGTCGCGTCATGCTGCAGCAGCTCCGGCACCACCTTCTCGCCGAGAACGAGGTTGGCAAGCACGATCGTCGACCCGCGCAGGAGCAGCCGTCCGATCGCCTCCTCAAGCCATGAAACCCGGTAGACGACGACGTGCGGCACCCCGGCCAGCGCCAGCTCCAAGGTCACCGTCCCGGACACCGCGAGCGCGGCGCGCGCGATCCGAAACGCCTGCCACTTGTCGGCAGCCTCGACCACGATCTTGGGCCGGAGCGGCCAGTGCGCGGTGCCCTGCACGACCTTGTCGAGCAGCGCCGGAACCGTCGGCAGCACGAGTTCGAGCGGTCCGCAACGGGCATCGATGAGTTGCACCGCGGCACCGAACAGATCGAGGTGACGCGCGATCTCGCTGGTCCGGCTTCCGGGCAGCACCAGCAGAACCGGAGGCGTTGCGCCACGGCGGGCGCGCTCGGCCGCGTTGGGGCGCAGGTCAGATGCGCTCTCGACCAGCGGATGACCCACGTAGGTGCAGGGCGGACCGCCGAGTTTCCGGTGCACCTGCGGCTCGAACGGAAGCACCGCCAGCACGTGATCGACGTAGCGCCGCATCGCGCGCGCGCGTCCCGGCCGCCAGACCCAGACGGTCGGCGATACGTAATCGACGATCGGAATGTCCGGCGCGGCGGCGCGCACGCGACGCGCCACACGGTGGGTGAAATCCGGGCTGTCGATGATGACCAGGATATCGGGCCGTTGCGCGAGCACCGCGTCGGCGGTTTCCCGGATGCGGCGAAGCAGCATCGGCAGCCGCGCGATCACCGCGTTGAACCCGACGATCGCAAGCTGGTCGACCGGAAACAGGCTGGCGAGGCCCTGCTCGGCCATGTGGCGGCCGCCAATGCCGGTGAATTCGACCGGCCGGTCGGCCGATCGCGCGAGCGCCTGCATCAGGCCGGCGCCGAGGCGGTCACCGGATTCCTCGCACGCCGCCAGGAAAATCCGCAGCGGCCGCGGCGACACCGGGGCGTTCACGAGGCGGGCCCGCCGTCTCGCACCCCCGCGACGAAGATGTTGGCCTTGTCGGCGAGCGTCATCACCCGGGTGGGCTCGGCAATGATCACTCCGCCTGCGAGCACCGCGAGGCCGGCCAACCCGGCCTCTGCGACACGCTGCACGGTTGAGGGCCCGATGGTCGGCAGGTCGAAGCGGCGGTCCTGGTTGGGCTTGGGGGCCTTCACCAGAACGCCAGTACCGGCGGGGGACCGGATGCGGCCGCCGCGGCGCATGTCGATGAGATGCGCCAGCATGTGGTCGGTGCCTTCGGCCGCCTCGACCGCGAGCACGCGACCGTCGGCGACGACGGCGGCCTGGCCGACGTCGAACGGGCCGATCGCCGCGAGCAGCGCCAGAGCGCGGGTGATATCCGCCACATCGCGCGGCGTCGGCGCGCAGTGTCCGACGCGGCCCAGCGGCGCGAGGATCTGCGGGGCGACCTCATGGGCACCGACCAGCCGAAATCCGTAGTCCTCGAGAATGCGCCCGACGCCCGACAGCAGATGGTCGTCGCCACCGCGGTAGGCGCGGATGATGCGGGGCATGACCCGCAGGGTTTCGAAATCGAGCCGCAGTTGCCGCACCGTCGGCCGCACCAGCGTTCCGATCATCACGAGGTCGCGGCACCCCTCTGCGTGCGCAAGCCGCGAAAAGCGTCCAAGCTGACCGATGTGGATCCAATGATGGCGAAAGCGCGCGACCTCGGCGGGGTCGGCCCAGCCGTACAGCGGAAACATCACCACGCCGCGCCCCTGCGCAATCAGCGCGTCGGCGACGGTCGCCGGCAGGCTGCCCCCGCCGCAGACCACGGCCACCGGGTCGGTGGCTTTCGCCGGTGCACCGCCTGAAGCCGCGGCCGGGTTCACGTTTGTTTGGCCGAGGCTCATGGCGCCTCGGCATCCGCGCGATTGATCGCCATGGTGAGCGGGCGCGTGCCGGCGCGCACGAACGCGACGACCTTTGCAATCAGCGGCTGATCGCCCATCGCCTTCGCGACCGCGTCGAAGCGCTCGCGAAAGGTTCCGGCGCCGAAGAACATCGCCTGATAAGCCTGCCGCAGGTGATGAATATCCGCCCTTGGAAAATCGCGCCGGCGCAGTCCGACCACGTTCAAACCGATCAAATCGGCCAGCGGCCCTTGCGCCAAGCCCCACGGAATGATGTCGGCGCGCACGCCGCTCAGCCCGACGATCATGGCGCCCTCGCCGATGCGGACGAACTGGCGAACCGCAGCCTGGCCGCCGAACACCACGTTGTCACCGACGCAGACATGACCTCCGAGCACCACGTTGTTGGCGAACGTCACCCCATCACCGACCTTGCAATCGTGCGCCACGTGCGAGCCCACCATGAAGAAACAGCGGTCGCCGACTTCGGTGACGCCGCGGTCCTCCTCGGTCCCGATATTCATCGTCACGTTTTCGCGGATGTCGCAATCGCTGCCGACGACAAGGCGGGTCGGGCCGCCCTTGTATTTGACCGACTGCGGCGGCGTTCCAAGCGATGCGAACGGATAGATCACCGTGCGCGCGCCGATGCTGGTGTGGCCGGTGATGTGGACGTGAGCAACGAGACGAACGCCGTCGCCGATCACAACGTGTGGTCCGATCACGCAGTAGGGCCCGACCGCCACGTCCTTGCCCAGCGCCGCGCCGCTGGCGACGCGCGCGGTCGGGTCGATCGTCGTCATCTCACCGATCCGCAATGATGGCGCCGACTTCCGCTTCGGCGACGAGTTCGCCTGCGACCCTGGCTTCGCCGCGGAACCACCACATCATTTTGCGCCGGTTGATCTTGGTCATGTGGTATTCGACCGTGTCCCCCGGCACGACAGGCTTGCGGAAGCGCGCCTTGTCGATCGTGAGGAAGTAGACGAGTTGCGGCTTCTCGGTCGCGCCCATGGACTTGAGGCAAAGCACGCCCGCGGTCTGCGCCATGCCTTCGATTAGCAACACGCCCGGAAACACCGGGTTGCCGGGGAAATGGCCGAGAAACTGCGGCTCGTTGGCGGATACGTTCTTGATGCCGACAGCGGACTCGTCGCTGCGCAAGTTGATGATCCGGTCCACCATCAGGAATGGATACCGGTGCGGCAACAACTTCAGAATCTCGGCGATATCGATGGCCTCGACCGTCAGAACCGTGTGATCCATGCCT
>Ga0066388_100002936_pt1 | contig 10747 bp, 10 predicted proteins | sample PanSoiMetaGPlot6_FD_64539 | JGI IMG/M metagenome (GOLD analysis project Ga0066388, IMG submission 64539) | Tropical forest soil microbial communities from Panama analyzed to predict greenhouse gas emissions - Panama Soil - Plot 6 (Hybrid Assembly) | ecosystem: Environmental > Terrestrial >... | reverse complement strand
TTGATGGTGCCGGCGTCGGGCTTCTCCTGGCCGGTGATCATGCGGAACAGCGTGGTCTTGCCGGCGCCGTTGGGGCCGATCACGCCGACGATGCCGCCGGGCGGCAGCTTGAAGGTGAGATCGTCGATCAAGAGGTTGTCGCCGAACCCCTTCTTGAGATGGCCGAAGTCGACCACGTTCTGACCGAGCCGCTCCGCCACCGGGATGATGATCTGCGCGGTCTGCGCGGTCTTTTCGGCGGCCTGCTTGACCAGCTCCTCATAGCGTTGGTAGCGCGCCTTGGACTTGGCCTGGCGGGCGCGCGGCGAGGCCGCGATCCACTCCTGCTCGCGTGCGAGCGTGCGCTGCCGCGCTTCCTCCTCGCGGCCCTCCTGCTCGAGCCGCTTCTGCTTCTGCGTCAGCCAGGCGGTGTAATTGCCCTCGTAGGGGATGCCGCGGCCGCGATCGAGCTCGAGGATCCAGCCGGTGACGTTGTCGAGAAAATAGCGGTCGTGGGTGACGATCAGGATGGCGCCGGGATAGTTGCGCAGATGGCCCTCGAGCCAGTGCACGGATTCCGCGTCGAGATGGTTGGTCGGCTCGTCGAGCAGCAGGAGATCGGGCTGGTCGAGCAGCAGCCGGCAGAGCGCGACGCGGCGCCGCTCGCCGCCGGAGAGCTTCGCCACCTCGCCGTCGTCGGGCGGACAGCGCAGGGCATCCATCGCCTGGTCGACCTTGGAGTCGAGATCCCACAGCCCCTTCGCCTCGATCTCGTCCTGCAGCTTGGTCATCTCGTCGGCGGTCTCGTCCGAGTAGTTCGTGGCGAGCTCGTTGTAGCGGTCGAGGATGGCCTTCTGCGGCGCGACCCCCTGCATCACGTTCTCGCGCACGGACTTGGCCGGATCGAGCTGCGGCTCCTGCTCCAGGTAGCCGACGCGCGCGCCCTCGGCCACCCAGCCCTCGCCGGCGAACTCCTTGTCGATGCCGGCCATGATCCGCAGCAGGGTCGACTTGCCGGAGCCATTGACGCCGAGCACGCCGATCTTGGCGTCGGGGTAGAACGACAGGTTGATGTTCTCCAGGACCTTGCGGTTGCCCGGAAAGGTCTTGGAGAGGCCCTGCATGTGATAGATGAACTGGCGGGCCATCGAGCCGTCCTGCCCTTCTGTTCTGGGCACCTGTCAGCGCCGGTTTGGGGAAATCGGCGCTGATGTAGCGAGACCCGCAGGCAAGGGCAAGACCACAGCAGGCACCTCGACGCCGCCTGCGTGGCCTCGGCTGCGACCCCGCCTCCGCGCGCAAAAAAGCAAAAGAAATGTGACCCCGGTCACATCCGCGGCTGCGCTCGCGTCGTAGCTTCGAAGGCAAGCGCGACGCGGTGCCGTTTCCTACCAGAATTTAATGGCCGCGCGGCGCGCCGGCGCTGAACCTTCGCCCGTCCAGCCACCACTTACAGGACGGACTGGCAGCAACAAGAAACTGACCGGAGCGAACAATGGCCAGAGACGCAGAGCGAATGCCCGCCCCCCGCCGCCAACCGCCGGCGCCGGCCGCCGAGCTCGCGGACCTTTTCCGCAATCTGGTCAAAGCCCTGTTCGACTCCTACCGGCCGGAGCGCCATTACATGCGCGGCCCCGGCCCCAAATGGCGCGCCAAGCACGCCGCGGCGGCGGTCGTGATCGAGACGACGGCGATCACCGTGCTGGTGCCCGTCCGCATCAAGCGCTGAATTCAGCCACGCCGGCACCGCCGAATCACTCTCCGGCGCGACCCCCCTCCGTCGCACCCTCACTGCCTCCCGCCCCGGCCGCCCGGGACGCCTCCGCACCGATTCCACGTCGACTGTGACATGGATGCATCGGTTCTTAACCCTAATAGTAACTCTTATGCAACTGTCGACGAGGAATCTGAAATCACAGGCGAATTGGTACTGGTTTTTAACAAATTGGGCCGGACAATCGACGGCAATACCGGCGCTCCAGGTCGCAGGCCGCGAGCGATCGAACTACCGGCAAAAAAACCGCCGCACCGGAGAGGGTCATGAGCAGGAAGACACACCGAGGGTTCGCCGCCCGTCGCGAGGCGCCCACTCTGGCTGCCGACCTCGCCGACGTCGTTCACAGCCTGGTCCGGGGCCTGTTCGACCCGTATCGCCCCGAGCGCCACTACATGCGCGGACCCGGCCCCAAGTGGCACGCCAAGTACGACCGCGCGCCGGCCACGCTCGACGCCATCCCGGCGCTGGTGCGGGTGCGCGTGAAGCGCTGATCACCCGCTCTCGTTAACCCGCCTGCCTCTTTCGTCCGCGGCTGTGCGCCCGCGGGCGCACATTATTCCCTTGCGATCGATTCCCTTGCGATCGCCTGCCTCGCCGGCCGAGCCCGGCTGCGCGCTCATCCGCGCCGCCTGACGGCGTCCCTCACGTCAGCTCCGGGCGCAGCTATTGCCGCTCGGCGGCTTTTCGCGTGTGCTATAGGGGACGGCCCTGCCCGCCCCGCCTCGCCGCTACGGCCAACCACGGACATTTGCCATGCCCCGCACCCGCTGCGCGATCCTCGACGACTACCAGAACGTCGCCCTCAAAGTGACCGATTGGTCGAAGGTCGCGGGCGATCTCGACATCAAGGTGTTCAACGAGCATCTCGGCTCCGCCGACAATGTGGTCAAGGCGCTGCAGGGCTTCGCCATCGTCTGCGCCATGCGCGAGCGCACGGCCTTTCCGCGCGCCGTGATCGAGAAGCTGCCGGACCTCAAGCTCTTGATCACCACCGGCCTGCGCAACGCCTCGATCGACGTGGCGGCCGCCAAGGAGCGCGGCGTGGTGGTGTGCGGCACGCCGTCGCTGGGCAATCCAACCTCCGGCATCGCCATCGGCCTGATGCTCGAGCTCACCCGGCGGATCGGCTACGAGAACGCGCGGATGAAGGCTGGCGTGCCGTGGCAGACGACGATCGGCATGGATCTCGACGGCCTGACGCTAGGCGTGCTCGGGCTCGGCAAGCTCGGCACCCGCACCGCCAACATCGCCAAGGCGTTCGGCATGAAGGTGATCGCCTGGAGCCAGAATCTCACGGCGGAGAAGTGCAAGGAGGTCGGCGTCGAATACGTCAGCAAGGAGGAGCTGTTCCGCCAGGCCGACTTCATCACCATCCACGTGGTGCTGTCGCAGCGCTCGCGCGGGCTGGTCGGGGGCAAGGAGCTCGCGCTGATGAAGCCCTCGGCCTACATCATCAACACCTCGCGCGGTCCGATCATCGACGAGGCGGCCCTGCTCACGGCGCTGCGGGAAAAAAAGATCGCCGGCGCCGGGCTCGACGTGTTCGACGTCGAGCCGCTGCCGATCGATCATGCGCTGCGCAAGCTGGATAACGTCGTGCTCACGCCGCATCTCGGCTACGTCGCGACGCAGAACTATCGGGCCTATTTCGGCGGCGTGGTCGACGACATCCGCGCGTTCCTCGACGGCAAGCCGGTGCGGGTGATGGATTGAGTTCGCTGCACTGAGCGCAAGAACGACGATGGCCGGGCAAAGCCCGGCCATCGCCGTTTAGAAATCGCGGCTGGCTATCGCGCCATGGCGGAGGGCGGCGGAGCCATCGGCGTCAGCGGTACCGGCGGCGGAGCGTTCGAAGCGGCCGCGCCGTACCGACCGGAGACCGCGCCATACGGTGCGGTCGGCGCTGCGCCATAGGGACCAGCGGGTGGCGCCGCGCCATAGGGACCGGCCGGCGTTGTCGCCGAAGCGGTGGCCGGCGGCTTGCCGCCCGGCAGCACGACCACCCGGGTGCCGACCTTGACGCGGGTATAGAGATCGCTGACGTCCTCGTTGGTAAGGCGGATGCAGCCCGACGACACGAAGGTGCCGATGGTCGAGGGCTGATTGGTGCCGTGGATGCGGTACACCGTCTTGCCGAGATAGAGCGCGCGCGCGCCGAGCGGATTGCCCGGGCCGCCGGCCATGAAGCGCGGCAGGTAGGGCTGGCGGTCGATCATCTCCTCCGGCGGGTGCCAGTCCGGCCACTCCGCCATCCGCGTCACCTTCTCGGCTCCGGTCCAGGTGAAGCCCTCGCGGCCGACCCCGACGCCGTAGCGCAGCGCCTTGCCGTCGCCGAGCACCAGATAGAGATAGGTGTTGGGTGTATCGATGATGATGGTGCCGGCCGGCTCCTTGGTGCGATAGTCGACCAGCGTGCGCCGGAACTGCGGCGGCAACTCCTTGGCCGGACCGGTCTCCGGCCGCACCTCCGGCGGCAGCGCCGCCACCGATCCGGTCATGCCGGGAGCGGGCTCGGCGCGACCGGGCGCGGCGAGGCCGGGAAGGAATGGCGGCGGCCCGAACAGCGGCGGCGGTCCGATCGGCAATGGCGGCCGCAGAGCCTCCGGCTCCTCCGGAGCGGGTTGCACGGCAGCCGTGGGCGGCACTGCCCCTGGATAATACGGGCGCGAAGCCGCGGCGGCGGGCTCGAAGCCTTGCGGCGCCTGCGCGCCTTGCGCAGGCGCCTCGCGGGGCGCGGGCGGCGGCGCCGCGACCGGCGGCACGGCATTATAGGGACGCGGAATCAGCGCGCCGGGCTCGACCGGCTGCAGGTTCGGCGGCACGTCGCGTGCAATCGCGCCGGGCGCGCCCGGCGGCGGCAGCTCAGCCTCCTCGATGACTTGATCGCGGCGCCCATAGCGCGCGCCGGGCAGCGGCAGCGGCTCGCCCGGCTGCATCATGGGCTGATCGAACGGCCCATCGTCGTCGACGTTGACCGGCGGAAGCGGCCGGTAGGGCGGATAGGCTTGTGCAGGTGGATAAGCCGACGCGGGCGGATAGTACTGCGCCAAGGCCTGGCTGCTCGGCGCCGCCAAACCGACGAGCAGCGCCGCGATGGCGCTGGATGTACGAAAGCCCATTCCCCTTCCCCCTCGACGCAAGTCGTTGATCGCGAACGAAATCACCCCACGAAGAAGGCGCATTCAAGACCATGGGGGAAAAAACCGGCACGCTATTGACAACTCCTTAATGCCGAAAATCGGCCAAGCTCAACGACTTGTCGGAAGGAACCCGGAGACGGGCGGCGCTCACGGCTTCTTGCTTTCGGCCAGCACCGCCTTGGCCAGCCGGAAACAGTCGACCCCCACCGGGATGCCGCAATAGATCGCGATCTGGGTCAGCACCGCGCGAATCTCGTTCGGCGTCAGCCCGTTCTTCAGCGCCCCGCGCACATGGGTCTGGAACTCCTCCATCTTGCCGAGCGAGGCGATCATGCCGAGGTTGAGGATCGAGCGCTCGCGCGGCGTGAGCGTGTCGTCGCCCCAGGCTTCGCCCCAGCAGTACTGGGTCACGATCCGCTGGAAGTCGCGATTGAAGTCGTCGGCGCTCTTGAGCGCGCGGTCGACATACTCTTCGCCCAGCACCTTGCGACGCATGACGAGGCCGCGGTCGTAGACATCTTTATCCATCGCTCACTCCTCTTTCGGGTTACGCTCGAGACCGGCAAACGCCGCGAGCAGGGTTTCGACTGCGGGCGCGGGAAACGGCGCACGACAGTTCGCGGCATAGGCTTCGACATTGGCACGCGCCGCGTCCGCCGGGGAAGGCGCCTCGCGCCCGAGCGCTGTCGCGCGCGCGAGCTGGTACATCGCCTCCTGCTGCAGCCGCTCGGCTTCGAGCTCGACCGCCTTGATCCTGGTGCGAAAGAGCTCCGCGGTCGCCGGCTCGACCAGCGCCGGCGGCGACTTCAGCGCGCGGCGCATGCCGCGCAGCGGCACCACCGTCATCTCCCGCCAGGCGCCGATGCGCCGTTCGAGCTCGGCGACCTCCGCCGCCGACAATTCCCGCCTGCGCGTGGCGTGCCAGAGCAGGAACAGCAGCAGATTGACATCGACGCCGGCGTCCTCCTGCAGCGCGATGCAGGCGTCGGCGACCTGCGGCTGGCGGTAGAAGCGCAGCGAGAACTGCCAGAACAGCGAGCCCTGCGGTTTGGTTTCGGCCGCGCTCATGTCCAAGTCTCAGGAGCGCGCCGAGAGCGGCGCGATGGCGAGCGATTTCGCAACCTCGTCGACCTGGGCGACGAGCGCGGCGCTCAGCGGCACGCCGTTCTGCTCGCGCTCCCTGCGGCGGGCCATGCGGCCCTGGCCGGGCACGCGGATCTCGTCCACCCCCGGCAGCCGCTGCGAAGACGCAAGCTCGCGGATGTGGCGGTCGACCTCGGCCTTGAAGGCGTCGAGCGGCAGAAAGCGCGCGACGTCGAGCGCGACGATGAACTGCCCGACATTGAGCTCGCCCTCGGCCGGGCCGGCGAAGTCGCGAATGTCGCGGCCGAAGGCAGCGCCGTTGAGCGGCCCCGCCAGCAGCCCGATGATGATCGAGAGCCCTGCGCCCTTGTAGCCGCCCATCGGCAGATAGGTGCCGTCATTGATGCGCTTGGCGTCGGTGACGGGCGAGCCGTCCCGGCGGTTCTGCACCCAGCCCTCCGGCATCGGCCGGCCTTCCAGCGCATAGGTGCGGATCGCGCCGTTGGAGGCGAGCGAGGTCGCGATGTCGAGCACCACCGGGGCTTCCTTGCCGGCCGGGATCGCGACCGCGATCGGATTGGTGCCGAGCAGCGCCTCGCTGCCGCCCCACGGCGCCATGTGGTTGACGCTCGAGGCCGCGCCGTAGATGCCGACCATGTCGTGCTCGAGCGCCATCGCGGCGTAGATCGCGCCGGCGCCGGCGTGATTGGAACGCCGCGTGCCGACCCAGCCCACACCCGCGCCGCGCGCGAGCTCGACCGCCAGCCGCGCGGCGCCGGTCATCACCAGGTGGCCCATGCCGTGGTCGCCGTCGATCAGCGCGGTGGCGGGGCCGCGCTCGACCACCTTGATCGCCGCCTTCGGATTGATCGCGCCGCGCTTGAACTCGCGCACATAGGTCGGCAGCCGGAACACGCCGTGGGCGTCCGAGCCGGTGAGATCGGCTTCCAGCATCGCGGCAGCGCCGATGGCGGCATCGGCCGCGCCGAGCCCGCAGGCGCGCAGCGCATCGGTGAGGAACGCGCCAAGCGCGGCGGCGGAGACGCGGCGGATGTCTTCGGTCTTGGTCAGCACGCGGCTTCAACTCCCGGCCACCGCGATCTCCAGCGGGAACTTGTCGACGCATTCGTGGCCGTCGCTGGTCACGATGAAGGTGTGGCCGAGGAAGATGCCGAACAGCCCGTCGGCGGTGATCGGGTTGGGCTCGGCCATGATGATCATGCCGGGCTTGAGCACCTTGTCGATCTCCTCGGCCTCGGTGCGCTCGGCGAAGACGTGCGGCTTGTCGGTGACGATGTCGATGCCGTGCACCTGGGTCGGGCGCGACTGCACGCCTTTGTCGCGGAAGAACCTGCTGGCCAGCCGCATGTTGTCGGTGGCGTTGCCCGGCTTGATCTCGGCGATGATCTTCTTGTAGCCGGGCAGCGTGATCTCGTCCCAGAATTTGCGCACCATCTCGGTCGGCGGGCCGAGCGTGATCGGCGAGCCGATCTGGGCGGAGAGCCCGTTGTAGCCGGCGGCGAGCTCCATATTGACGATGTCGCCCTTCTTGAGCTTGCGGTGCGACGGCCGCGGATTACCGAACACCATGGCCGGGTTGTCCATCGGCGTCGTGCCGATGATGAGGAAGTCGATGTCGCCGCCGCCGTCGAGGATGGCGGCGCCGGCCGCGGCGCGCAGCTCGTACTCCGGCACGCCCGGCCGGGCGCGAGCGATGATCGCCTCCATCGCGCGCTGGCACAGCACGCCGGCCTTGCGCACGCAGTTAAGCTCCTCCTCGCTGTGGACGACCACGAGCTCGTGCATGAAGCCCTTGGTGAAAACGAGCTCGGCCTCCGGCAGCGATTGCCGCAGCACGTTGTACTGGTTGACCGGCAGGTAGTCGTTGTGGCGGGCGTCGATCTCGATCAGGCCGATGCGGCCGCGCTCGAGCTTGAGCTCCTTGAGCCGCTCGACCATCACCTCGGCATATCTGCCGCTGCGGCTGTGGCGCACGTCGGTGAGCGCGTTGGCGCATTCGCGCCGGCAGGCCTCGGCGTGGGTGCCGCCCATGGAGAAGATCAGCGTCGGCTCGCCGTCGAGCGGCACGACCACGTAGGAGGCGATCGCGTGCCACTCCCAATGGCCGGTGAGCCACTGCATGCCGCCGCCGAAGCTCCAGTGGCTGGGCCCGCCGCCGACGATGACGCAGTCGAGCTTGTGCTCGCGCATCTTCCCCCGCAGCGACTTGTAGCGGCGGGCATATTCCTCCTTGGAGAAATGGTCGTAGACCGCGTCGCGGTAGTAGGGCGTGTCGTACATGTTGGAGAACGGCGCGTTCTGGTCGAGGCGGGCGCGCACCTGCTCCCAGCTCTGATGGCTCTTGGGCAGCGGCGTCTGGATGTTCATGGGCGGTATCCTCTGATCCTTGAAGCGAGCGTTAATCCTTGCAATTGCCGAGGGTGGCGGGACCACCGGCGGCCTCGACCGCCTCCTTGGCGAGGGCGAAATTGGCCACCTGCTCCACCGACGGCTTCTTGTCCTTCTCGATGTCGCCGTTCTCGGCGCTGTTGTCGATCGTCCATTGCGTGCGCTTGGGATCGAGGCCGCCATTGACCGACCAGACGCAGTTCTTGGTGAGCACATCGATGGCGTATTCGACCGCGTCCTTCGGCTTGTCGGTCGCCTTCTCGATGATCGGCACCACCTTGGCCTTGTCGGTGAACACCGCCCGATTGGCCTCGATCATGGCGGCGGCGGTGTCGCGCAGCAGCGAGCGGTCGCGCGCGATCCAGTCGAGCGAGGCGCCGTAGGCGTTGAACATGTAGTTCGGCATCAGCTCGGCGAGCTGCGCCAGGAGATTGAGCGTCGGCTTCTGCTTCTTGGCGAGATAGACGTCCTCGGGATGGAGCGCCACGGCGTCGATCTGTCCGGCCACCAGGCCGGGCAGCCGGCCCGCGGTGGCGGCCGGAATGAATTGCGCGTCGTCGACGGTGAGGCCTGCGGTCTTGAGCACCTCGCGGCCCATGCGCCAGTTGAAGCCACCGACGCCGCCGCCGGTGGCACTGAGCTTCTTGCCCTTGAGGTCGGCCGCGGTCTTCACGTCGGGCGACACCATGTAGGCCTGCGGCATGCGCGGGGCGAGGCCCCAGAACTGCTGCACCTTCATGCCGCGGCCGATGGCGACATCGCTGACCGCTACGATCGCCGAACCCTGCGCCGCGGCCGCATTCGAGGTCGCGGACTGGCCGCCTTCGAACTGGACGATGTTGGGCTCGATGCAGCGCTTGGCGAAGAAGCCGAGCTCCTTGGCCACATAGGGCGAGGTGTGCACCACGTTCGGCGGCGCAACCGACACGCCGATATTGATCTTGCGCATGGCCGGGCAGCTTTGCGCGGCAGCGTCGCGGCTCGCGCCCGCGCCGACGAGCGCGCAGCCGACCAGCGCAGCGACGAGATGAATCCAACGCGACATGGCGTTTCCTTTCTTCTGCGCTCCCCGGGCTTTAATCATCCTGCGACGCCGCGGTCCACGGCGCCACGTATTTCTCGGCGAGCCGCAGCAGCGCGGTGAGCGTCACGCCGAGCAGGCCGAGCGTGACGATCGGCACGAACATCTTGTCCACCTGGTAGGTGGAGGCGGTGCGCACGATCAGATAGCCGATGCCGGAGATCGCGGTGTAGAGATCGGCCAGCACCATTCCGATCAGGGCGCGCCCGAGCGCCAGCCGCAGGCCGGTGACGATGAACGGCAGCGCCGCCGGCAGCACGATGTTCGACCACAGCTGGCGCTCCGAGCAGCGGAAGGCGCGACCGACCTCGATCAGCTTGGGATCGACGCTTTTGACGCCCTGGTAGGTGTTGATCACCATCGGGAAGAAGGCGAACAGGAACAGGATGATGACCTTCGCCAGGGTATCGAAGCCGGCCCACAGCACGATCAGCGGCACCAGCGCGACCGACGGAATCGAGTAGAGAAACGTGATGTAGACGTTGAGCGCCACGTCGAGCACCCAGAACCGCGCCAGCAGCAGGCCGATGGCAATTCCCGCCACCACCGCCAGCGCAAAGCCGATGCTGAGCACGACCAGGCTCGGCCACAGATAGGTCCACAGCTCGCCGCTCAGCACCATCTTGTAGGCTGCGACCGCCACCTTGCTGGGCGACGTGAACAGCACCGGGTCGACGTTCCAGGCCGCCACCTCCCACAGCAGCAACGCGATCGCGAGCGAGACCAGGCGGATCACGAGATTGATCAGCTGGCGACGATGCCGCCGCTCGGCCGCCGCGCGCTCGGCGCGTGCCTGATCGTCGGAGAGATCGCGCGCGGCATCGACCAGATCGCCGCGCGACCGTTCGACCGTCGTCACGCAACCTCCCTGGGCGCGCGCAAATTCCGCGGCTTGGCGGTATGAAGCTGATGCCAGATGTGCAGGCGCAATTCGGCAAAGCGCGGATCGGAGCGCACCGCGTCGGCGCTGCGCGGCCACCCGAACGGCATGTCGAGCACTTCCTTGATGCGGCCGGGGCGCGCGCTCATGACCGCAATGCGGTCGCCGAGCAGGATCGCCTCGTCGATCGAGTGGGTGATGAACACCATGGTCTTGCGCTCGTCGGGGCGCTCCATCAGGGCGAGCAGTTCCTCCTGCAGGATCTCGCGCGTCTGCGCGTCGAGGGCCGCGAACGGCTCGTCCATCAGCAGGATCGAGGGATTCATCGCCAGCGCGCGCACCAGGCCGACGCGCTGCTGCATGCCGCCGGACAGCTGATAGGGATAATGCCGCTCGAA
>Ga0066388_100002934_pt1 | contig 10748 bp, 8 predicted proteins | sample PanSoiMetaGPlot6_FD_64539 | JGI IMG/M metagenome (GOLD analysis project Ga0066388, IMG submission 64539) | Tropical forest soil microbial communities from Panama analyzed to predict greenhouse gas emissions - Panama Soil - Plot 6 (Hybrid Assembly) | ecosystem: Environmental > Terrestrial > Soil... | reverse complement strand
GCACGAGCTCGTCCATCTCTTCGTCGGCGTAGTCGTCGAGGCCGACCGCGTGCAGCGCCTCGACGCGCGCGTACGGGGCATCGGCCTGAAGCAGCTCCTTGGGATCGGTAGGCAGCGAGGAGGCCATCTGCGCAGCCGCCGGATTGCGGCCGGCAGTGGGCTGGACCCGCGGGGCGCGGCGCGCGGCCAGGATGCCGTGGTAGCTCCGCGGGGATTCCGAGATGAGCTGGGCGAAGTGTTTGACCGCGGCCTCGCTCTGCCCGGCGGCACTCTGCGCGCGGGCCGTCCAGTAGAGCGCCGCGTCCCGGTAGTTCTGGCTCGCCGTGCGAATGTTGAGAATGCGGGACCATCGCTCGGCCGCCTCCGCGTAGTCGGAGCGGAGCCACGAGAGCCAGCCCAGGCGCCACTGCGCCGCGATCCCTTCGTCGGACTCCGCATACCCCTGGGCGAGCTTGAGGTAGACGGCCTCGGCCTGCTTCGGGTCCGGAACCGACTCCAGTATGCGGGCCTTGAGCAGGAGCGCATCGTCGGCTTCCGGCGCCCTCGGATGGTCGGCGACGAGCTTGTCCAGGGCTGCGAGGGCGCCCTCGCGATTCTTCTTCTGCTGGATCTTCGCCGACTCGAGCAGCCACGGCGCCTGCTTCTCCCCCGTGGCGAGAGGCATCGCGCGTGCGGTGGCGGCGAGCGCGAGATCATCACGCCCCACCCGTCGTGCGCAGTCCAGCACCACGCGCAGCGCCTTGAGCGCCACGTCCGGCGGCGGATTCTCGGCGAGGACGGTCTCGGCCTCGGCACGTCCTTGATCGGCGAGCCCGGCTGCCGTCACGCGCTCCGCACGCTCGATGCGCTGGGTCTGCGTCGCCGGGGTCACGGGAACGCCGCGCTTCTCGAGGCCCCGCAGCTCGCGCGCGGCCGCGTCCGCGTACTGGGTGGCGGGCGCGGTGAGCCACAGCTCACGGAAGGCCACCGCCGCCTCGGAGGAACGTCCCGCCGCCGCCAGCGACTGGCCCATGCGGAGCCGTACCTTGGCCGCCTCGGCGTGCTCGGGAAAGCGATCCAGGAAGCGACGCCACAACCCGGCGGCCCCGACGTCATCACCGGTGCGCGAAGCCTGCTCCGCCGCGAGAAGAAGTGCGGGGGGCACGGCCCGGCTTTCGGGCGCCAGGTCGACAGCCTGCTGCGCCGCCGCGCGGGCGCCAGCAAAATCGCCCAGGCGGGAGAGGCTATCCGCCTGCTGGAGGAGCGCGTACTCCGCGATGGGGGCGGCGATCCGGCTGACCTCGCCGAATTCGCGCTCCGCCTGCGCCCAGTCGCCGCCCCGGTACGCCGTCATGGCAGCCGCGAAGCGCTCCCGCGCCTCGGGCGACAGCCGTACGGGGGCCGGCCCCGCCGCGGTGGCGGGAAGGCTCCCCAGGAGGAGCACGGTACAGGACAGAGCAGCGAGCGCCCGGCGCATCCTTCGAGTCTACCGCAGGCTGGTGTCCCGGGCGATCCGGCGCGTGTAGATGATCCGCTGCAGCGCGGTGAAATTGGTCAGCACGGCCAGGAGCGCCATGACGGGGGTGAGGAGAAGGAACGTGGCGCCGGCGATCAGGGCGATCAGGCGCTCGGGCCGCTCGATGATGCCGATGTCGCATCGAACCCCGATGGATTGCGCCCGCGCCTTCGTGTAGCTCGTCATGACCGTGCCGGCCAGCGTGGCCATGGTCAGCACGGCTCCCGAGGTGTCACCGCGCTGCTGGTAGTACACGAGAATGCCCAGCAGCACCGCCACGTCCGAGTACCGGTCCACCACGGAATCCAGGAACGCGCCGTAGTCGCTGTCCGACCCGGCCAGGCGCGCCACGGCGCCGTCGAAGAAGTCGAAGAGGCCGGCCACCGTGAGTAGCGCGGCGCCCAGGCGCAGTCGTCCCGCCGCGAAGACGTAGGCGGCGGCCACGCTCACCCCCAGGCCCAGCACCGTCAGGTGATTGGGCCGGGCACCCAGGCGCAGGAGGAGCCGCGCCACGGGATCGAAGAGGCGGTGCAGGGGGCCCTTGTAGTGACCCAGCATCTAGAGCGGCTTGCCGAGCGCGTCTTCGAGCGCGGCACGCAGCAGCGCCATCTCGTGCGCGTCCTCGATGCGGCGGCCCTGGCGATCGGCGACGTAGAACGTGTCGTAGGCGTGGTCGATGTCCGTGGCGATGCGCGCGCTCGCGATCGAGAGCCCGCACTGGGCGAGCGTCTTCGTGATCAGGTAGAGGAGACCGACGCGGTCCGGGCACTTCACCTCGACCACCGTGTGCGTGTCGGACAGGTGGTTGTCGACGGAGACCTTGGCGGGCCCGGGGACGGAATCGTCCGCGGGCCGGCCGCCGCGCCGCGAGGCCAGGAGCACGTCCACGGTCTGCTCGCCCGAGAGCACCCGGCGAAGGGCTTGGAGCGTGCGGCGCCACCGTGCCTCTTCCGTCACCGCCTCTCCGAAGGGATCGTTGACCTGGAACGTGTCGATGGCGATGCCGTCGGCGCGCGTGTGAATCTGCGCGGACAGGATGTTGATGCCGTTGGCGGCCAGGCTGCCTGCGATCAGGGAGAAGAGCCCCGGCACGTCGCGGGTGACAATGACCAGGTCCGAGGAGCCGAGATCGCGGTGGTGGAAGAGCTCGGTGGCCACCGGCTCCTCCTCGAGGCGCTCGATGAGCCGCATGTGCGCGGCGATGCGGGCGGGCGGCGCCATGGCGAGATACCGGTCGGAGACCATGGCGAGATGGCCCGGGACAGCGCTCTTGAGCCCGGGGTCCTTGAGCTCCGCCAGCACGCGCTGGGCGACGTCGTCGCGCGAGAGGCGCTCGGGCTTGCCCCCCGTCAGCCGCACGAGCGCGCCCGAGTAGAGCTCCCAGAGAATCTGGGCCTGCCAGCCCGTCATGACCCCGGGGCCGACCGCACGCATGTCGGCGAACGTGAGCAGGTAGAGCATGCGGAGCCGCTCGGGCGTGCCGGCGAGGGTTGCCAGCCCTTCGACGGTCTTGGGATCGTTCACGTCCCGGCGCTGGGCCATGTGGGAGAGCGCAACGTGCTGCGCCACGAGGAAGACCACGGCGCCCGCCGCCTCGCCTTCGAGCCCGATCCGCGCCGTCAGCTCCTCGGCGAGCGGGATGCCCTTGGCCACGTGGCCGTGCCCTTTGCCCTTGCCGATGTCGTGGAGCAGCATGCCTAGCATGAGCAGATCCGGACGCTCCACCTCGTTGAGGACCTGCGCGATGCCCTCGGATGACGCGGACGCGCCGGGCGCCATCGCTTCGAGGTTCTCCACCGCGATGAGCGAGTGCTGGTCGGCCGTGAACTTGTGATAGACGTCGTACTGGACCAGGCAGGTCAACGCTCCCCACTCGGGCAGGTAGCGCCCGAGAAAGCCCACCTCGTGCATCTCGCGAAGCGTCGGCGCCACTCGGCCCCAGCTCCGGCAGATGTCGAGGAAGAGATCCCGCACGGCTGCAGAGCGCCGGAAGTCGTCGTCCACCAGGTCGAGCGCCTCCTCCACCGCCCGCTCGACGTCGACGCCAAGATCGAGCCCCAGCCGATGCGAGTGCCAGTAGAGCTTCATGAGGCGCACCGGATCCTCGCGGAAATCGCGTCCGTCGGCATGGACGAGATGGATCCGTTCGTCCATCACGTAGATCCCGTCGGCCAGAGCCTCCTGTCTGAGCCGCCGGAGCACGGTGCCACGGCGGGAGAGCGTCTCCTGGCACCGCGCGATGAGCCGGCTCGACACGCGGTGGATGACGCGGGCGTGGAGATAGTAGTCGCGCATGAACTTCTCGACGTCCAGCGACATCTCGTCGCTCACGTAGCCGAAGCGCTTGGCGATCTGCGGCTGGACGTCGCGCGAGAGCACATCGTTCTTGTGTCCGGAGAGGAAGTGGAGCTCGTTGCGCACGCGCCAGAGAAAGGTGAGGGCGGCGTCCGTCAGGCGATCCTCGCTCCGCGTGATGAGCCCCTTCTCGAGGAGATCGCGCAGGGTGCGCGCGCCGAACTTGCTCGAGGCGAGCCACATGGCGGTGTGGAGATCGCGCAGCCCGCCCGCCGACTCCTTCACGTTGGGCTCGCCCATGTACGGGGAGCCGCCGAACTTCCGGTAACGCTGGTCGCGCTCGGCCAGCGCCGTCTCCAGGAACTGGCCGAAGTCCTTGCGGTACACGTTCTCGGCGAGGACCTTGCGGAAGCGCTGGAAGAGCCGGCGGTCTCCGACGACGTAGCGCGCCTCCTGCATGGAGGTGCGCGAGGCGAAGTCGGTGCGCGCCATCGCCACGCAATCGGGCAGGCTCCGCACCGAGTGGCCGACGGTGAGACCCAGGTCCCACAGCGTGTAGAGAAGTCCCTGCGTGACGCGCTGGATGTACGGCCCCATCTCGCCGTCGTAGATGACCATGAGATCCAGATCGGAGAGCGGTCCCAGCTCGCCGCGCCCGTATCCGCCGAGGGCCACCAGCACGACGGGCGCCGGGGGCGCGCCTTCCTTCTTCGCGTCGTCCATGGCCAGGCGGAAGAGCGTGGAGAGAAACCCGTCCATGAAGGACGCGTAGGCCTGGACGGACTGCTGCCCGGAGGCGCCACCAAGATGCGCGGCCTTGAGGAAATCGATGTTCTGCGAGAGGTGCTGGCGGAGGAGCTCGAGCCTCAGCCGGCGCCGGCGCTCCGCACGCCCGGCGGCCGTGCCCTCGAAGCCCCGCTCCGCCTGCGCTTCCACGCGCCTGACCTGGCGGAACAAGTCCGCAGACATGACGAAACCCTACATGGCTTGGGCCAGGTATGTCAAACGTGGCGCGGACTTGGACGCCGCGATAGAATACCCCTCCATGAAAAGGATCTGGCGCGAAGCGCTCTCGGCTGTGACGCCGTATGAGGCAGGCAAGTCCCTCGAGGCCATCGAGAAAGAGCTCGGGCTCTCCTCCGTCCGTCGGCTGTCCGCCAATGAGAACCCGCTCGGCCCATCGCCCAGGGTGATCGAAGCGCTCCGAGCCGAGGCAGGGCGCGCGCATCTCTACCCGGACGGCGGCTGCACGGCGCTCCGCGAAGCGGTGGGACAGCGGCTCGGGGTCCCGGCGGATTGGATCATCGCGGGCAACGGCGGTGACGAGATCCTGAGCCTCATCGCGCGGGCCACGTTCGAGCCGGGCGACGAGATCGTGATGCCGCATCCTGCCTTCGAGCCGTATTCGATCGAGGCGCACCTGGCCGGGGCCATCGCCGTGAGAAGTCCGCTCCGCGGGTACGAGACCGACCTCGACGACATGCTGGGGCGCGTGACGCCGCGGACCAAGGTGGTGTTCCTCTGCACGCCGCACAATCCGGCGACAACCATCGTGCGCCGCGCGCCGCTCGATCGCTTCCTCTCCGCGCTGGGCGACGATCCGCCCCTCGTCGTCATCGACGAGGCCTACCGGGACTTCTGCGACGATCCGGAGACGCCGGACGGCGTGGCCCTCGCCAGGCGGTGGCCGCGCGTCGTGTCGCTGCGCACCTTCTCGAAGATCGCGGGGCTCGCCGGGCTCCGCGTGGGCTTCGCCGTGGCGCAGCCGGAGGCGATCGGCTGGCTGGGCCGCGTGCGCGCGCCGTACAACGTGAACCGCTTCGCGCAGGTCGCCGCCGTGGCCGCCCTCGACGACGTGGAGCACCTCGAGCGCACCCGCGCCCTCGTGCTCACGGAGCGCCCTCGCCTGGTCGCCGAGCTCGCCAGGCGCGGGGCGCCCGGGCCCGCCTCCCAGTCCAACTTCGTCCTCCCACGCGTGGGCGATAATGCTGGCATGATCCGAACCGCGCTCTTCAAGGCCGGCATCCTGGTGCGTGACGGGGCCGGTGTGGGCTTCCCCGGCCATCTCCGCATCGCCATCGGCACACGCGAGGACAACGACCGGCTCCTCGAGGTCTGGGATCGCGCGATCCGGTAATCCCGACGTGGCCGTCCCGCGGTTGTCCCTCGCCCACCTCACTGTTCTCGACGCGCATCCCCTGGATCTCATCGACGCTGCGGTCGCCGGCGGCTTCGACGCCATCGGACTCCGGATCGTTCCACCCATGCGGACCGACACCATCGTCCCCGTGATCGGTGACGAAACCTTGATCCGGCGCTTCGAACAGGGCTTGTCCGATACCGGCATCGAGGTGCTCGACGTCGAAGCGATATGGCTCGGGCCAGACTCGGACGTGGCCGCGCTCGAGCCCGCCCTGGCTCTGGGGCGACGGCTTGGCGCCAGCAACGTGCTCGTGGTGGGCAACGATCCGGATGCGGTCCGTGTCACGGACAACTTCGCCGCGCTCGCCGAGCTGGCCGGACGCTATCAGCTCAAGCTGGGGCTGGAGTTCATCCCCTATTGCCATACCTCGACGCTGCAGCAGGCGCACTCGGTCGTGAAGGTGTCGAGGCAACCCAACGCGGGTGTCCTGGTCGATGCGCTGCACCTGATTCGATCAGGCGGGAGCGCGAGCGACCTCAGGAAGATCGAGCCGACAACGATCCTGTACGGTCAGATCTGCGATGCACGCGCCGAGCGGCCCCAGACGCAGGAGGCTCTGCGGCACGAAGCCCGCGGCGGAAGACTGTATCCAGGCCAAGGCCATCTCCCGCTCCGCGAGATTCTGGATGCCTTGCCACGCGGCCTGCCGCTGGGAGTCGAGGCGCCGTGCGCCGAGTACGGGCACCTGCCGGTGGCCGAGCGCGCACGGATCTGCGGTGCCGCGACCCGCCGGTTCCTGGAAAGCCGGGGGCCCTAGACGCGCTCCTGCGCCTCGAGCGCGCGAATACGGCGGGACAGCGTGACGAGGAGCCGCTGTGTGAGGTCCGGAACCTCCCGCAGGAGCTCCTGAAAGTTCTTCCGGTCGATCACGAGCACGCGCAGCGGCGTGGCCGCGCGCACGGTGACGGAGCGGGGTCCGCCGTCGAGCAGGCTCATCTCGCCGAAGAAATCGCCGGGCTTGAGGAAGGCGCGCTTCTTGCCGGGCTTCTCCACCCCCGCCGACCCGTCCAGGATCACGAAGAACTCGTCACCGGGCTGGCCGGCGCGGGTCAGCGAGGTGCCGGCCGGCACCTCCACGACCCGTGAGATGTCGGAGACGGCGCGCAGCTGCTTCTGGGTGCAGTCGGAGAGCAGCGGAACTTCTTCCAGGTGGCGGATCTTCTCATCGTGGCTCACGCGCGCCCCGGTCGGCTCCGCGCGGCGCAGCGCTTCCTTGAGATCCTGGGGAATGGAACCATCGAGAATTCGACCTATCAGTTCCATGCGGCCTCCTTCAGCGCGGGCGGCGCGCCGGCTGCGACTTGGCGGCGGGCTTCGGCTTCTCCTCCGCGGGCTTCATCAGCCGCTCCCGCTCCGCGTGGAGTGCGCGTAGCTCCCGCTCGAGCTTGGTGATGCGCTCTTGCGCCAGGGCCGCCTGCAGGCGCAGGTCCTCGGCTTCCTTGTAGACCCGCTTCAGCTCCCGGTCGAGACGGATTGCGTCCTGGCGGGCGGTCGACCACTTGTTCCAGAGGACACCGGCCAGCAGGACGAGCACCACGCACGCAGCGATGAGCGCCCAGGGGCGCCGCGGATAGTTATGTGTCATGCGCCCGTCGTCCGCCGTCTCGTCCCCGACCGAGCGCCCCCTGGGCATCGCTTCGAGACTAGCACCACGAGGTCGAACGCGGCCAGATTTTGCTAGAGTTCGAGGGTGATCCCTGGTTTGACCGTCGGCCACGTCACCGATCTGGACGCGCTCACCGGCTGTACCGTCGTGCTCCCCGAGCGGCCCGCGGTGGGCGCGCTCGAGATCGCCGGCTGGGCCGCGCGGGTGCACGGAATCGAGTTCCTCGACCCGCGGCATCTGGCGCCCACGATGGACGGCATCGTGCTCGCGGGCGGGAGCGCCTTCGGCCTCGAGGCGGTGTGGGGCGTCATGGCGTATCTCGAGGAGCGCGGCCGCGGGTTCGCCGTGAGCCGCACGGTGGTCCCGCACGTCGCCGGCGCTATCATCTTCGATCTCAACCTGGGCGACCACCTCCGTCGGCCGGATCGGGCCATGGGCTATGCCGCCTGCGTAGCCGCCCACTCGGGACCCGTGGAGGAGGGAAACGTCGGCGCAGGCACCGGCGCCTCCGTGGGCAAGCTCCACGGCATCGAGCGCGCCATGCGCGGAGGGCTCGGCTGCGCCCGCGTGGATGTCGGAGACGTCGCGGTGGGTGCGCTCATGGTCGTCAATGCCGTGGGCGACGTGCGCGACCCGGCGACGGGCCGGCTCATCGCGGGGGCACGGGACTCGGCCACCGGGCTGAAGCTCGTGGACACGGCGGCCGAGCTCGAAGCCGGCGTCCGGCTCCCTCAATTCCGTCCGGTCAACACGACGATCGGCGTCATCGCGACGACGGCAAAGCTCGGCAAGGCCGACGCCGCCCGGCTGGCGCGCCGCGGGCTCGCGGGATTCGAACGCGCGCTGTCCCCTCCCCACCTGCCGACGGACGGCGACGCGCTGTTCTGCCTGTCCGTGGGGGAGACGCTCGCAGAGCCCGACGCGCTCGGAGCGGCCGCGGAAGAGGCCGTCGCGACGGCCATCGCGCGCGCGGTGCGTCTCGCTACCTCGCTGCCCGGGCTCCCGGCGGCTGGAGACCTGCCCGTCTAGCTTGCCGGCCTCGGACTACGCCCGCGTCTCCTCCAGCCAGAGCCCCAGGTGCCGGAGCGCCGGCTCATCGTTGAAGTGGAAGAGGCCCGCGGGCGCCGACCCCGCATTTCGATGCTGTATCCAGTGCCAGGGCGGCGCCACCACGCAGTCACCCGGCTCCCAGGAAAACGTCTCGTCGCCGATCCTGCTCTCTCCGCGCCCCTCGATGACGTGGAAGACACCGCTGCCGGTCCGCCGCTCCGCCACCGTGCTCTCACCAGGCCGCAGCCACTGCGCCTCGCATCCGATGGTGGCGAGGGGGAAGGTCCCGGTCCGCGGGTTCACGTACCTCAGGAGCACGGGCTTGTCGGCGGGCGTGGTCTTTGCCATGGCCTCCAGGGCGGGACGCACGGTGCGCCAGGGCCAGCGCACCTGCGGGTAGCCCGTCTCCTCGTAACGGGAGGTCCGCGGCACGACGCCGGCGGCGGTGAACTCGTCCTGCGAGGCGTCGATCTCGGTCGCGGGGGTGGCGGCGGGACGCATCTTCGACGCCCAAGCCGCCTCGAAGCTCCGCACGAGCGGAATGTCGAGACCGTCCAGCCAGATCACGGGCTCGGTGCCCTCGTGGCCGTGATCGTGCCATCGCATCGGCGGCGTGATGATGAGATCGCCCGGCTCCATGGCGCACTTGACCCCGTCCACCGTCGTGTAGGCGCCCTGGCCCTCCACGATGAGCCGGAGCGCGGCCGGTGTGTGGTGGTGGCTTGGAGCCGTTTCGCCGGGCAGGATGATCTGAAGCCCGGCGAAGAGCGTCGCGGTGGCCGCGTAGGCGCCACCGAGCCCGGGATTGCGCAGCACGAGCACGCGGCGCTCGGCCTGCTCCATGGGCACGAGCCGCGCGGCCTCGAGAAGGGGCCCGCGCATCTCGGTCCAGCGCCAGCGGTGCGGCACGGCCCGGGTGGCGCGCTCCTGAGGCAGGAGAGCGTGGAGCGCCGTCCACAGCGGCGCCATGGAGAGCCGGTCCAATCCGGCGGAGTATTCCGCGGGCAGATTCGGATCGCGACTTGTCATCGACGGATCCACAGGAGCCTCCCCTCGTCCTGCCTCACCGGCTCTCGTCGCCTTCCGGCCCGGCCGGACGCATCTGGTCGCGCGCATCCACGAGACGCTCCGCCTCGCTCCGCACCGCCGCCAGGCGACCGGGATCGTGCCGGAAGCGCGCATCGGTCGTGTACCCCGACCAGCTCGCCATGTAGCCCGGTTGCGAGAGCCCGAGCGCGAAATCCGAGATCCGCGCGGGATTGGCGAAGTCGGCCATGATCCCGACTTCCTCGAAGCGCTGCGGGCGCTGGTCGTCCTGGAGGGCGGCGAGCGCCGTCGGATGGGGTCCGTGGGGCAGCCCCACTGGATGCACGGAGACCATGCCCTCGGAGAACACGCCGCCGCGGCTGAAGAAGCGGCCCGAGTGGTAGCCGATCGTCTCGCAGTAGTCGAGGTTGTTGTGGAAGAACGGCACCCACAATCCTTCCTTCTCGGCCGAGCGCACGGTGAAGACGCAGAGATAGCATCCGGGCAGGATGAACACGGTGTGGCCGGAGGGCGGCACGTGGGAGCGGTCGGCCACCAGGGGCCGCACGTCCTCCACGGCAAACCTGTAGGGCAGATAGGTGCCGCGCCAACCCACCGCGTCGAAGGGATGCGTGGGATGTACCCGGCGCGCATACGTGCCGTCGGTCTTGGAGATGATCTCGAAGCGTCCCGCCTCGTTGCGCGTGTCAAGCGAGCGGGGAAACCGGTAGTCGCTCCGGCTATGCGTCAGGAACTGTCCCGTGGTGGCTGCTTCGGCCTTCTCCGGATCGCCCGTGAAGCTCTCGTAGACCCAGTAGTACTGCGGGCCCGCGTCGAGCTCGAAGCGGTGCGCGATGCCCTTGGGCACGATGAGGAAGTCTCCGGCCCGGAACGCGATGGGCCCGAACACCGTCTCGAGCGTGCCCGAGCCCACGTGCACGAAGAAGACGAGCGTGGCCGAGTGGTGCTCGAAGAAGTAGTCCATGGGCGCGGTGGGCGCCGTCACGTTCATGGCGGAGGTGGCGTTGGCGATGAGCCGCCCCATGCCGCGGTAGACGTCGAGGCCCGCAACA
>Ga0066388_100002933_pt1 | contig 10749 bp, 11 predicted proteins | sample PanSoiMetaGPlot6_FD_64539 | JGI IMG/M metagenome (GOLD analysis project Ga0066388, IMG submission 64539) | Tropical forest soil microbial communities from Panama analyzed to predict greenhouse gas emissions - Panama Soil - Plot 6 (Hybrid Assembly) | ecosystem: Environmental > Terrestrial >... | reverse complement strand
AGAGCGGACCCATCGTCTGCTGTGCGCACGAGCACATCGCCGAGATCGGCGTCCGCGCCGCGAAGGTCGAGTCGGGAGAGCATCGGGGACCGACGACATCGTAACCAGCGACTTCTCCCCGACCGTCCGAATTGCCCGGCCTCGGCGGGCGAGGGAAGGCTGGCCCGGTGCCTGCGTCGTCGGATCGAGCCGAGCTGTCCACCCTGCGCTCGCAGCTGGAGGAGCTCGCGCGCCGGGCCATGACCGTCGCCGACCGTTACGACGACACGCCCGACTCGCAGATCGCGTCGGACCTCTACGCCGCCGAACGCACGCTCCTCAACGCCCGGCGATCGCTCGACCGGGCCATCGCGGCCCTCGACGACCTCACCCGCTCGTAGGAGCCGCTCGGCCGTAACGCTCACCTTCCACCCAGCGCTTATGCTGTCGCTGATCCCGTCAAGCAGGCGGCGGGCCCGTTGATTTGCTCACGGGGTTCCGACCGGAGCAGGAGGAACCTACCCATGGGCAACCGTCTGCGATGACGTCCAACCTCGAGTCACCTGACGTCGACGCCGACCTCGCGCGCGAGGTCGAGCAGCTCCGGCGCATCCAATCCGTCACCGATGCCTCGCTCGCGCACCTCGAGATCGACGAGCTCCTCGACACCTTGCTGGAGCGAACCCGCGAGATCCTCGAGGCGGACACGGCGGCGGTGCTGCTGATCGACCGCGTTGCGCGGGAGATGGTCGCGACCGCGGCCAAGGGCATCGAGGAGGAGGTGCGCGGAGGCATTCGCATCCCGATCGGGCAGGGCTTCGCCGGGCGGGTGGCCGCCGAGGGCAAGGCCGTGATCCTGCAGAGCGTGGACCACACGACCGTTCGCAATCCGATCCTGATCGATCTCGGGATTCGTTCCCTGCTGGGTGTTCCACTCGTCGCCGAAGGCGACACGATCGGCGTGCTGCACGTCGGCACGCTCGGGTCGCGCTCCTTCTCCGAGCAGGACGCCGAGCTCCTGCAACTCGTGGCGGACCGGGCCGCCCTCGCCATCAACACGAGCGTCCTCAAGCAGGAGCGCAGGGTCGCGACCGCCCTCCAGCGCAGTCTCCTCCCGCGGCTCCCGGACATCAGCGGCTTGGAGATCGCGGCCCGCTACATCCCCGGACACGCGCGTCTGGTCGGCGGTGACTGGTACGACCTCTTTCTGCTCCCGACCGGTCAGGTCGGCGCCGCCATCGGTGACGTCGTGGGCCACGGACTGCCGTCCGCCATCGTCATGGGACGGCTTCGGAACGCGCTGCGCGCCTATGCCCTCGAGTCGGACGATCCCGCCGTGGTGTTGACGCGTCTCGACGAGATGGTCTCCCACTTCGAGGCGGACGAGATGGCGACCGTGCTCTACGCGGTCGTCGATCCCGACGGACGGCGCATGAGGTGCTCGGCGGCGGGGCACCCGTTCCCCTTCATCGCCTCCCCGTCCGGCAGCGCGGAGATGATCGACGCCCACGCCGACCCGCCGATCGGTAGTGGCTCGAGCGTGCAACGACACTCGTACGACGCTTCGCTGCCCGCGGGGTCGACCGCCTATTTCTTCACTGACGGCGTCGTCGAGCGGCGCGGCGAGCACATCGACGTGGGTCTGGAGCGACTGCGCGACACCGTGATCGCGGGCTCACCGCATCGTGGGTGCACGCGGATCGTCACCCGCTTGATGGGCAACGATCAGCTCGAGGACGACTTCGCCGTGCTCGCGATCCACGTTCGCGACACGTGACGCGTCAGTAGTTGTCGAACAAGTACGGGCGCGGACCGGCGAAGGCCGCGTCCAGGTCCGCAAGGTCGCGCCGGCTCGCGTGGTGCACGAGCCCTGCCGCCGCCAGCACGGACGCCGTCGCCCAGCCGGTGTAGAGCGACGCCAGGGCGTTGATCGAAAGGTGCACGTCGCCGGTCCCTCCCGGGCTGAGCTTCCCCTCGCCGCCCTCCACACGGAGCACGAACCGCCCGTCGTTCCACGGCGCGACGCGGTCGACCAGCTGCAGGTGCACCTCGGCCCGCACGCCGGGCGGGTAGCCACGGGCGGCGACGGCCCCGGCGGCGTCGACGACGCGCGTCATCCAATGATTGGCGCCGACGAGCTCGACCACCTGCTCGGGCAGGAGCAGGGTGAGCACGTCGGCCGGCATGGCGAGCACCGTGACGGTGTCGACCTGGGCGACGTGCGACGCGAGGTGCCGCCACAGGGTGACGGCGGCGCGGGCGTCGGCGGCGACGAGCTCGTGGACCGTGATGCCGAAACCCCATTGCCGGCTCGTCTGATGCTGGTCGTACACGACATAGCCGTCGATCCCGTCGTCGGCGTGGTACACGTACAGGTACCGCTGCGGGTGGTCGAGCGTCAGCTGGTCGACGCGCCAGCGGGTGTCGCGCCGGTCGATCGCGCCGTTGATCCACGGCGCCACGCGCTCGTAGCACTCGCGCACGCCGTCGAGGTCGGCGCTGCGTCCCGGGCGGAGGCACTCCTGCTCCCCCGGCGGCAGGGCGGCGAGAGACGCGGTCGGGACCCGTCGCACACCGAACTCACCGCCGATCTCCCAGCCGAGGTCGCGGTAGAAGCGCGTCGTGGCCGGATGGAGCGTGCTCACCACCAGCCCCTGTTCGTGCATTCGTTCGACGGCCAGCCCCAGCAAGCGGGGGGCGATCCCCCGACCGCGGTGATCCGGGCGCACGGCGACCGACGCCACGGCTCCCATGGGCACCGACCGACCGCCGAAGTACTGCCCCACGGGCATGACCTCGGTGGTGGCGACGAGCTCGTCCCCCACCCAACCGCCGAGGAACTCGTCCATGCGCTTGGATGCGAGCCACGACTCCCGTCGCTCCGGCCGTGAGGCGAACGCCTCGCTGCAGACGGCGAAGACGTCCTCCGCCTCGTGCGGTTGCGGGGCGCGGATCGCGATCTCCACTGATCTCCTGTCGCCGTCGCAAGCTCCGGCTTGCGGGAACGGTCGGCAAAGCCGCCGTTCCCGCGGTGATGCTAAGCGGCGACGCTCAGCGCCGCGGGCGGCTCAGCCGGGTTGCGCCACGCAACGGACGGCTTCCTGCGCGCCGCACGGCAGCGGCGGCCCCAGCTGCACACCCGTCAGCGGGATCATCGGCAGCATGATCCGCGAGGGCGTGTCCGGCCCCTGGAGCACGGTGTTCACTCCGGGCGCGCTGCGAGGCACGTACGCGTAGAAGCTGTCGACGAACGGCGGCGCGTGGATCTTGACCGAGATGCGGTGCCCGGCGCGGAACACGTGCCCGACCGGCCACACCTCGACGAGGTACTCGTACGTCTGGCCCGGCGTGATGTTGGTCGGGTTCGTGTGCGGACGGTACGGACGGTAGATGCGCCCGTCGGGCGTGTGATCGCTCTGCGAGTCGTCGACCGCGCGGTGGCTCGCGCGGAGCACGCCGCGCTGCAGATACGTGCGGCTGCCGTCGGGGGCCTCGTCGACGAGCTCGACGAACAGCTCCGTGTCGGGGGCGGTGCTCTGCATGAACAGCGTCGACGTGATCGGGCCGGCGATGGCCGTGTCGCTCGGCACGGGGTCGCTCCGGTACGCGAGCTCGTCCGGACCTTCGGCCGTCGTGACCGGCGGCCCGACCTCACCGCCCGCCTGGTACGACCAGAGCTGCCGCTTCGTTCCCGTGACGTACGGCTGTGCCGCCTCCGCGCCGGTCGGCGCGTCGGTCGTCAGCGAGCCGTCGCCGTGGAGGTACCAGTCCGTCCATTGGGTGTCGGGCAGCGGGAACGTGCTCGCATCCTTTCGCCCGTTCGGCGTCAGCACCTCCTTCTCCGTCTGCGTCTCCTCGTCGACCTGGTTCTCCTTGTGGGTCTCGAAGAGGACGGTCACCGACGAGCGCGCCTGCTTGAGCGTGCCGAAGCCTCCGTTCACGCCGCGCACCCACTGATCGAGCCACGCCTTCCGGTCGTTGCGAATGTCGGGAACGCCGTAGTCGGCGGTGCTCTCGGTGTCGTGGTCCCCGTTCGTGAGCATCAGCCGCTTCGGGACGCCGTTGATCTGCTCGAAGAGGTGCGTCTGTCCGCGTGGTCCGGTCTGCTCGTCCTGGTACGCGCCGACGATGTGGATCGGAACCTTGATCTTGTCGACGTAGGTGATCAGCGAGCGCGCCCGGTACCAGTCGTTGTCCGTTTCGGAGAGCCCCTGGAGCACGGGGTCGTTGGTGACGGTGCGGCTCTTGCCCGCCGTGTTCAGCGCGCACTGCTCCTGTCGGTTGGGACTGTCACCGGGCCGCTGCGGGCGGACCAGGCCCGGCAGCAACCCTCCGGCGACGTCGTAGGCGCTGCGGATCCCGCCCGTCCAGATGAGCGGGAAGCCGTAGTTGCTCACGCCGCCCGGGTACACGATGCCGCGGTAGAGGTCGTCGATGAGGCCCGAGACGGTGACGGCCTTCAGGTGCTGCGGCTGCGTGGCCGCCACCATGAAGCCGGTGATGCCGCCGTACGAGTGCCCGAGGATCCCGACGGCGCCGTTCGACCACGGCTGGTTCGGGATCCAGTTGTCGATGATCTCCTTGCCGTCGAGCGCCGAGCGCCACGAGAAGAGATCGAACTCGGCGCTCGAGCACCCGGTCCCCCGCACTGACGCGTGCACCGTCACGTAGTCGTCGTCGAGGTAGTCGGTGAGCTGACGGCTGTCGTCGACGGGGACCGGGTACCCGGCGGGACGCCGACATCTTTGGCGAGCGTCCCGCCGTTGGCGGAACCGCCGTCGTACCCCGACATCTCGAAGACCGTTGGGTAGCGCGTCCCCGGGACGTAGTGCGTGGGCATGCGGACGTTCACCGCGATCGACACGCCGTCGCTCATGGTGACGTACCCCGTGGGCGCCGCCGCCGCCACCTCGGGTCGGACGACAGCGCTCAACGGGCCGACGAGCATCACGCCCGCGAGCGCTCCCAACAGGCGCCGGGCCCACCGCCTGCGCCGCATCCGACCCGCTCCCCCCGTGTGCATCCGCCCGATTCGGGGGTTTCGCCCGAAGAGCGGGAAGTATGCCATTTGCCGCGCGCGGCGGCAACGTGGTCTGCGGAGCCCTCGGCCGGCCGGTGGGGCTCAGCCCAGCAGGCGGTACTCGGCGCGCAGCGAGGTCCCCCGGTCGCCGGTCGCCACGACCGCATAGGTACCGGGATCGTCACCGGTGCTGATGTACGTGGCCGTCACGACCCCGTCGTTCGACGCCGTGTGCGGCGATCCGGTGAAGACCTTGCCGCGCGGCCCCTGGATCTGGAACGTGATGGCCTCACCGACCTTGGCGCCGGTCACCGTGAACGTGAACGTGCCGCCGGAGATCCCGTCCTGCGGCGCCACCGTCACCCCGGCCGGTGGTGCCGGCGGGATCTGGAGGACCTGGCCCTCGGTCAGGTGGGCTTCAGTGTCGAGTTGATTTGCCGCCCCGAGCGTCTGTGTCGACATGCCGAAGAACCGCGCGACGGACGTCAAGGTGTCCCCCCGCTTGACCTGATACGGCGTCGGCGCGGGCGCGCTCGAGGGAGCGACGGTCGTCGCGGTGGGCGTGGTACCGGCGGGCTTCGCGCGGTCGGCGCGCGTCTGGCCGCAGGCGACGAGCAGGACGAGTCCGGACGCTGCCACGACGCGCGACCATGTCCACTGCCTGCCCCGCAGCCGCATTGCTCGGGCTGGGTTCATGATCGCTGTTCTCGGGCCTTGCTCTCCGCCCCCGACGACGTCTGGCGTCCGCCAGAATGCCCTATTGAAGCCCGTTTGACCAGACGGGAGGGGGATTTCCCTACCCCGCAGGCGTTCTGGGCCGTTCAGACCTTGAACGCCGAGGGGCAGATGTCGTTGAGGATGCAAACGTCGCACTGCGGCTTGCGCGCTTTGCACACGCGCCGCCCGTGCAGGATGAGGCGCAGCGACAGGGCGCCGCGGTCTTCGGGTTCGACGATGCCGTCGAGATCGAGCTCGATCTTCACCGAGTCGGTCTCGTTCGTGAGCTTGAGCCGGCGTACGAGGCGCATCACGTGCGTGTCGACGGGCAGGCCCGGCAACCCGAACGCGACCGACCGCACGACGTTGCCCGTCTTGCGACCGACTCCGGGGAGCGAGTCGAGGTCGTCTAGGTCGGTCGGCACCTCCCCGCCGAACCGTTCCTCGACCGCGCTTGCCATTCCGATCAGGCTCTTCGTCTTCGAGCGGAAGAACCCCGACGCGTGGATGAGCTCTTCGACCTCGTCGGGATTGGCGTGCGACAGGTCGACCGGGGTCGGGTAGCGCTCGAACAACGCCGGCGTGATCTTGTTCACCGTCTCGTCGGTCGATTGGGCGGAGAGGATCGTGGCGACGAGCAACTGGTACGGGTTGTCGTGCTGCAGCGCGCACAGCTCTGTCGCGGTACCCGGGTACTCCGCCGCCAGACGGCTCACCACCTCCGCCGCGCGTTGCCTTGCCCCTCGCGGCCGCGCCATCGGGCGAACGTATCGCGGGCCACCGGTACGCTCGTCACGGTGCTCGAGACGCGTCTGTTGCAGCCGGTCGCACCGGCCGACCTCGTCACGGTCACCCGCTTGCACGACGACGCCGAAGCGGTCGACGGTCACCCTTCCCTCGGCGAGGCCGTCTGGCGCGACCTCGACCGGCCGCTCGCCCCGGGGTCGGCCGGCGTCGTCGCCGTCGACGACGGCCGTGCAATCGGGTTCGCGTACGTGCACCGCAGCGACAACGAGACGCCCGCCCATTGGGACCTCGGCATCGTCGTTCGCCCTGACGCGCGCGGGGACGGAAGCGTCGCCGTCGCGCTGCTCGAGCGCGTCGTCGAGCACGTGGACGGCGAAGGCGGTGGTCTCGTCGTGCTCTGGCTCTTCGAGCCCGATGAGCGCGACGACGACGCGGCGTTGCGCGCCGGGTTCCGACGCCAGCGGGACCTGCTCCAGATGCGCGTCGCGCTCCCGCTCGGCGAGACACCTGCATGGCCGCCCAGCGTCGACGTGCGACCGTTCGTGCCCGGACAGGACGACGACGCCTGGCTCGAGGTGAACAATCGGGCGTTCGCGGGACACCCGGAGCAGGGCGGCTGGGTCGAGTCGACGCTCGCGCGCCGGTTGGCCGAGCCGTGGTTCGACCCCGAGGGGTTCCTGCTCGCGTTCGACGACGACGGCCTGGCCGGGTTCTGCTGGACCAAGATCCATCCCGCCACCGACGCCGACCCCGAGCTGGGCGAGATCTTCGTCATCGGCGTCGACCCGTCACGCGCAGGGGCGGGACTGGGCCGGGCGCTGGTGGTGGCGGGGTTGCGGTCGTTGGCCGAGCGGGGCGTCCGCACGGGCATGCTGTTCGTGGACGGCGACAACGAGGCGGCGCTCCGCCTCTACGAGTCCCTCGGGTTCACGACGCACCGACGGGACCGGGCGTACGAGCGCGAAGCCACGGCCTGAGGCCGCCCGGCGCACACTCCATCACGCCATGGGCCAGAATGGCCGGGTGAACGAGCGGAAGTTCCTGAACCAGGCCCAGCCCCAGACCCTGGTCCTCGCCACGCTGCTCCTCTACATCAACGCCGCCTTCGGCCTGCTGTTCGGCATCGTGGCCACGAGCCTCCTGTTGGGCCTGGCGACGATCGTCGGCCTCGCGATCGGCGGGTACGGGATCGCCAACGAGTGGAAGTGGGCCTACGCCGTCGCCGTCGTCGCCGCCATCCTGCAGCTGATCATGCTCATCGCCGTCTTCGGCTCCGACGTGATCAACTTCCCGGTCATCATCACGCTGCTCTTCGACGGCGCCCTGGTCGGCTTGCTGCTGCACCCGGAGAGTCGCTCGTACCAGCGCATCTGGTTCAAGTAGCCGCCGGCACCCTCAGGAACGGCGAACCGGATACCGGAGCTGGAGCGCGCGCCGGCCCTGCTGGACGACGGGGTCCTCCAGGAGGAGGTGGCCGTGTTGCAGCCGACCGAAGTAGGAGATGCCCTCCCCGAAGAGGACCGGCGCGAGGCTCACGCACACGTCGTCGACGAGCCCGAGGTCGAGCGCCTGCTGGATGACGCCGGGGCTCATGATCGTGACGTCGTCGTCGCCCGCGATCTCGCGCGCCTTCACCACGGCCTTCTCGACCCCTTCGACGAAGGCGGTGCGCGGCCAACGGGTAGCCGCGTCGTCGGGTGGATCGTGGGTCACCACGACCACGGGCGCACCGGCCGGGTGGTTGTCGCCCCAGCCGTCGGTGAGATCGAACAGACGCCGCCCCGACACCAACGCGCCCACGCGACCGGTCAGCGCCCGCCACGCCTCGGCGCCGGTTTCGTCGAAGTTGAACGCCACGTCGTCGTTGGCGCTCGGAGTCCCGATGTCACCGGCCCCGTACCACTCGAAGAGCTCGTCGACCTGGTCGTCCGGACCGGCGATGAACCCGTCGAGCGACATCGTCATGTGGGTCAACACCTTGCCCATGGTGTGCTGCCTCCCGGTCTCCGGATGTCCGCGGCGCCACTCGGCCGAGTGGCCCTGGTGTCGTCTGCGTCGTACCCGGTCGCGCGTCGGAAGATGCGGAGCAGCGCGTCCGCACGGCAGGGGTGGTGCGCTCTCCGCGCCTCCGTTATCCCGTGAAGCTCGGCGTCGCGACGACCGGCACCGCGGGTGACATCTCCGGCGGGGTTGGCGGGCCCGGTGGCCCCGGCGGGACCGGAGGGACCGGCAGACCGATCGTCTTCACCGCACTCGTGGCCGCGGTCGACCCGGCCTGGTTCGTCGCCGTCACCGTGCAGGTGTAGTCGCCGGGCAGGATCGGCGTGAACGTCGGACCGGTGGAGATGTTCAGCCCGTCCCTCTTCCACTGATACGCGAAGCTGGCCGGCGCCCGGAACAGGAACGACGCGAGCAGGTCCGGCGCCCACGTCCCGTCCTGGCACGTGAGCTGGCTCCCGATCTCGTCTCCGCCGGTGATCGCCGGGGGCTGGTCGTTCACCGGCGCCTTCACGAGCGCGGCGAAGAGCGATGTGCTCTCCCCGTTGAACAGGGTTTGCGACGGTCCGACGCCGCTGCCGCCCAGGGGCCCGGCCAGGATCCCCAACCCGGACGTCCAACTCGTCCAGTAGATCTTGTTCGTCGTCGGGTCGATCGCCGGCCCCGCCGGTGTCGAGCTGTTGAACAGGGTTTGCGCGGGGCCCACGCCGCTGCCCCCGAGGGGCCCGGCCCGGACCAGGCCGGTGTTGAGGTCGGTCCAGTAGATCTTGCCGCCCGCAGGATCGGCCGCGACCCCGATCGGGTTATCCTCGCCGCCGAACAGGGTCTGGGCGGGGCCTACCCCGCTGCCGCCCAGGGGCCCGGCCCGAACCTCGTCGGAGAACTGGTTCGTCCAGTAGATCTTGTTGTTCGGCGGGTCGATCGCCACTCCGCTCGGAGCGCTCCCGCTCGGATCGGTGAACAGGGTCGTGGCGCCCGTGCCGTTGAGGTTGCCGACCCGGATCTGGTTGGTGGTGAAGTCGGCCCAGTAGATCTTGCCGGCGGCGGGATCGACCGCGACGCCGCAGACGTTGTTCCCGGTCTCGGTGAACAGTGTCGACCGGGTTCCCGTCCCGTCCAAATTGGCGACGCGGACCTCACCGGTGTCCCAGTTGGCCCAGTAGATCTTCCCGGCGGCGGGGTTGGCGGCGATCCCGCACGGACGACCGCCGTCGTCGAACAGGGTCTGGGCGGGGGTGGTGCCGCCGTTGTCGCCCGTCAGCGGCCCGAATCGGATCGAGTCGGTTGTCTGCTCCCTCGACCAGTAGATGGTGTCGTCCGCGCCGGCGGTGGCGGGCAGGAATGCACCGACCGCCATCGCGGCAGCCGCAGCGACTCCCAGCGCGATCGCGAGTCGCTTTGCCATGGTGTCGTGCCTCCCTCGACTGACCAGAGGCGCGACGGGAATGCCACCCCAGGTCTCCGTCCCGGGCGGAAAGCTAGCAGTCGACGCCGCCGCGCGAGTTGGCCCACGAGACGTTCGAGCGCACACCGAGCGCGAAGTACCAGAGCGCGACCGCGAAGAGTGCGAGAGGGATCACGAGGAGCGCGAGACCCCCGTCGTGGGCCAGGCGCGCCCAGATCGAGTCGACGCCGAAGACGTCCGTCGCCGAGTACGGAGTGAGGTGGTCCAGGGAGGACCACGCGGACAGCAGGGGCAGATCGTGCATCCGGAAGATCTCGTTCGAACCGGCAGAAGGTCTGCCGTTCGGATCGGAGAGGACGGTTGGCAGCATGAGGAAGAAGCCGCCGAGCACACAGAGCGCGGCAAACACCTGACTTCCCCGCGTGGTCACGGCCGACGCCGCGAGCACCGCGATGAGCGGCAGTGCGGGTACGAGAAGTCGGGGGCCCCACGCCTGGCCGCCCCACCAGCCGGACCAGAAGGCCGCGGTGGCGAAGAGCAGCAGCGCCGTCGATGCGAGCCAACCCGCCTCCAGCGACCTTCCGCGCCTGACCAGGCAGACGACCCCCAGTGGCACGAGCAGCGCGAGCGGCATGCACCAGAGGATCCCTCTCCCGGGGCTGACCGAGAGGCCCAGGATGCCCGTGACCATCGGTTGCCAACGTTCATCGCCGTAACCGGATTGGAAGGCCGACCCGAAGCGCACCTGGTTCACGACGAGGTCGACGGCGGCACCGAAGGCAAGACCGGCGAGCGGCCAGAGCCACGCCGACCAGTGCACTCGTCGCACGACGAGGAAGAGGAAGGAGCCGAGCCCGAGGATCATCCCCTCGACGGGCCGGGA
>Ga0066388_100002932_pt1 | contig 10751 bp, 6 predicted proteins | sample PanSoiMetaGPlot6_FD_64539 | JGI IMG/M metagenome (GOLD analysis project Ga0066388, IMG submission 64539) | Tropical forest soil microbial communities from Panama analyzed to predict greenhouse gas emissions - Panama Soil - Plot 6 (Hybrid Assembly) | ecosystem: Environmental > Terrestrial > Soil... | reverse complement strand
GGAAATGGTCCATTGTCATTCCGAGTCAAGCGATAAATCTCCCTTCGTCAAGACGCCAAACAAAGAGAGGTTCATCGCCCGAAAGGCGTGCGATGGAAACAGTGCCCTACTCAGCAGACTCCGATCGAAATAACGATAAGAGTCTATGGGACTTTGTTGTGGCGGCGGACCTTCTAGATAGATCAATGCGTCGCGGGCGGGGGCGCGGTTTGCGGAGATGGCGCGGCCGTTCCGCCTGCTGGCACTCCCGCCACTGCCGCTTTTACTGCCGGGGAAATCTTGTCGGCATTCTTGAGTAGAAGACTCACTTGCCACATCTGTGTTTCGCTCAAGTGGTCGCCGAACCCGGGCATGCCGGTCATTCGAATCCCGCCATTCACGGTCCAGTAGGTCTCCCACGCTTCATCGTCGGTGACACCGACGCCCTTAAAGAGTTGCGGCGGCGACGGAAACATTCCGGCGGCGATTGCGCTTTTTGGTTCGCCCGGCAGTCCGTGGCATACCGCGCAGTGCTGGTTATAAACCTTGGCGCCCTCGAGGAAATTCTGCTCGTTTTCCGGGACGGGCGAGTTTGCGTGGGGCAGTTTGTCCATGTAAGCGTGCAATGCCATGCGGGCAAACTTGTGTTCAAAAGGCATTTCCGGCGCTTTTGTCGCTACGGGCGCGTGCCCCCCGGCGAAATAGAAGTAGATGCCGCCGAACATGGCCAGCAAGGCCAGTACAATGCCGACAACCATGCCTTTGAGCATTCGATTTGTCTCCTGAGTGACGGTCGGACCCCCATCCAACCTGTTGAAAGCAGAAGTAGTTTACACTCGATTGACACAGCGTGGTGCCTGGTTTTTGGCGACGCTCCAGGCGAATCGATGGTGGCCACAGCGTAACCATTCCTTGACTGGCCACGTCCTACGTTCAAGTGGGTATTTTCTCGTGTGTGGCTGTAGACTTTGATTGTCGACGTGGCTCCAATACATAGGGCGTACTCACTGACGCCATTTGAGTTGCGAGAGCGTATAAGAGCGTGATAGGTCGATGAGGAGCTCCTCGGAATGCCCCCATATGAAACGGTGAATCCGCCGTCGCAGGCCAGTAAGCCACTGGCTGTGCGCGGCGAACGTACCGGGAAGAGACATTGGTGGATTTGGCTGATCATTTTCGGCGTAGTGGCTTTGGGATGGTGGTATGTGCGTTCGCGCGGTGCGCAAGCAAACGGCCGAGCTGGCGCGGTTCCAGGTGCCCCGGGCCGGGGGGGAGCCCCGGGGAGCCTAGTGGTGCCGGTTGTCGTGGCAACGGCTCATAAGGGCGATCTTCCCGTGTACTTCAACGGCCTGGGTACGGTGACGGCGTTCAATACGGTAACCGTGCGGAGCCGGGTCGATGGCCAGATCGTCAAAGTGAATTTCACGGAAGGGCAGTACGTCAAAGAGGGCGACTCGCTCATCGAGATCGATCCGCGGCCATTCCAGGTGCAACTCGAGCAGGCGGAAGGCCAACTGGCCAAGGATCAAGCTCAGTTGCGCGACGTCCAGGTGGACTACGAACGCTACCAACTGCTGTTCAAGGAAGGCGTAATCCCAAAGCAGCAGCTCGATACGCAACAAGCGCAAGTCGGGCAATTCGAAGGAGCCATCAAGGCTGATCAAGCGCAGATCGATAACGCCAAGCTGCAAATCACGTACTCGCACATCACCGCGCCCATCAGCGGCCGCGTGGGGTTGCGCCTGGTGGACGTGGGCAACATTGTGCATGCCACGGATACCACCGGACTGCTGGTGATCACCCAGCTTCAACCGATCTCGGTGATCTTCACCTTGCCGCAGGACCAGCTGCCGCAAGTGATGGCGCAGATGCGCGTCCGAACCCTTGTGGTGGAAGCCTGGGACCGGGATAACAGCGACAAAATTGCGAACGGGAAACTGCTTACGATCGACAACCAGATCGACACAACAACCGGCACCTACAAATTGAAAGCTGTCTTTGACAATGCGAAGAACGAATTGTTCCCCAATCAATTTGTGAACATGCACCTTCTCGTGGACACGAAGAAGAACGTAGTGCTCGTGCCGACCACCGCGATCTTGCGCGGTCCGAAGGGAACGTATGTTTTCGCCGTCGGCCAGGGCAACAAGGTTAGCGTCAAAAACGTGACGCTGGCAGAGTCGACCGGCAATGTTGCGGGTGTTTCCGCGGGATTGGGAGACGGAGAGGTTGTCGTGGTTGATGGCCAAGACAAGCTGCAAGAAGGCAGCACGGTAGATCCACGTCAGCAACGCACAGGCGGCGGGAGCTCGACGCAGAGTTCCTTCTTGCCCGACGGCTCAACGCCTGGATCGCCCCGCGGAGGACCCGGACGATGAATCCGTCACGGCCGTTCATTTTGCGGCCGGTGGCCACCACGCTGCTGATGGTCGGCGTGTTGCTGGTTGGCTTTGTGGCTTACCGGCAATTGCCGGTTTCGGCGCTTCCGCAAGTTGATTACCCGACCATTCAGGTCACGACCTTTTATCCGGGCGGCAGTCCGGAAGTGATGGCATCCTCGGTTACTGCTCCTCTGGAGCGGAACTTTGGCCAGATCCCCGGCCTGTTACAAATGACGTCCACGAGCTCATTTGGCAGCTCGGTCATCACTCTGCAATTTAACCTGGATTTGAATATCGATGTTGCCGAACAGGAAGTGCAAGCGGAAATCAATAGTGCTTCGAATCTGTTGCCCAAAGATCTGCCCAATCCGCCGATCTACAGCAAGATCAACCCTGCCGATGCTCCGGTACTGACCCTCGCGCTGACCTCCGAGACACTGCCGCTGCAAAAAGTAGAGGACTTGGCCGACACCACGCTGGCACAAAAGATTTCGCAACTCTCCGGCGTCGGGTTGGTCAGCATCAGCGGCGGCCAACGGCCAGCCGTACGCGTGCAGGCGAATCCGACCGCGCTGGCTTCCTACGGGCTCAGCTTGGAGGACTTGCGGACGGCACTGGGCAACGCGAACGTCGACCAGGCCAAGGGGACGTTCGATGGAACGCACCAGGCATACACCATCGGCGCCAACGATCAGTTGTTTTCTAGCAGCGGCTACAACTCGGTCATCATCGCCTACCGCAACGGCGCGCCGGTGCGGCTTTCCGACGTGGCCATCGCGAACGATGGCGTGGAGAACGTGCAGCAGGCCGCGTGGGCCGATAAACAACCTGCCGTCATCCTGAACATCCAGCGGCAACCGGGCGCAAACATCATCAGCGTGGTGGACCGGATCAAAAAGATTCTGCCGCAGCTGCAGGCGGCGCTGCCAGCATCCGTTCACGTCAAGATCCTAACCGACCGGACCACGACCATCCGCGCATCGGTTGAAGATGTGCAGTTCACCTTGTTGCTGACCATCGCGCTCGTGGTTATGGTCATCTTCCTTTTCCTGCGGAGTCTGCGCGCGACGATTATTCCCAGCTTCGCTGTGCCACTGTCGATCGTCGGCACGTTCGGCGTGATGTATCTGCTGGGCTATTCGCTGAACAATCTGTCGTTGATGGCACTGACGATTTCAACCGGATTTGTCGTCGACGATGCGATCGTGATGATCGAGAACATCAGCCGGTACATCGAGGCCGGAGAATCGCCGTTGCGAGCGGCGCTGATTGGTTCGGAGCAGATCGGTTTCACCATCGTGTCGCTGACCGTTTCCCTGATTGCCGTGCTGATCCCGTTGCTGTTCATGGGAGACATCGTGGGCCGGCTGTTCCGCGAATTTGCAGTAACGCTGTCAGTTACGATTCTTGTCTCGGCGGTGGTCTCACTTACGTTGACGCCCATGATGTGCGCGAAGCTGCTGCGGCATCAGCCTGAGAATCAGCAGACCTGGTTCTATCGCAAGTCGGAAAAAGTGTTCAACGACGTGATCGCGTTTTACGGCCGCACGCTTCAGGTTGTACTGCGATTTCGTACAACGACGCTGTTGGTCACCGTGGGAACGCTCGTAGGCACGATTCTTCTGTACATCTACGTGCCCAAGGGTTTCTTCCCGGTGCAGGATACTGGCGTGATTCTCGGCGTATCAGAAGCGCCGCAGAATGTGTCGTTCCAGGCGATGTCGCGGCGCCAGCAAGCCCTTGCGGATGTGATTTTGCGCGATCCCGCCGTTGCGAGCCTGTCATCGTTCATCGGGATCGATGGCACGAACACCACCATCAATAGCGGCCGCATCCAGATCAATCTGAAGCCGCTCGATGAACGGAAAACCAGCGCCTCGGACATCATCCGGCGGCTGCAACCTGAGCTCGCGACGATCGACGGCATCACGTTGTACATGCAGCCGGTACAGGATCTCACGGTCGAAGACCGCGTTTCGCGCACGCAATTTCAGTACTCTCTGGAGGACGTCGACCCTAAGGAACTTGGGCTGTGGGTGCCAAAATTTGTCGACAAGCTGAAAACCCTTCCGGAACTGCGTGACGTAGCGACCGACCAACTGAATGATGGCCTGCTGGCGACACTGACCATTGACCGCGACACCGCGTCGCGACTGGGCATCTTTCCGGCGGACGTCGACAACACGTTGTACGACGCGTTCGGGCAGCGGCAAGTCTCGACGATCTTCACGCAGTTGAATCAATACCACGTCGTGATGGAGGTAGACCCGAGCTTCCAGCAGAATCCCGACGCGCTGAAGAACATCTATGTGCATTCGTCCACAGGTCAGCAAGTTCCCCTGAGCGCGTTCACACGCTTCGAACCGGGAACAACGCCGCTGGCGATCAATCATCAAGGACAGTTTCCGGTGGTGACCGTCTCGTTCAACCTTGCGCCCGGCTCGTCACTAGGCGAAGCGGTCCGCGCGATCGACGCGGCGCGGCAGGAGATTGGCTTGCCGACTAGTATCCAGGCGACGTTCCAAGGCACGGCCGCCGCCTTCTTGCGATCCATTTCGAATGAGCCACTCTTGATCCTCGCGGCGCTCGTCACCGTGTACATCGTTCTGGGCGTTCTATACGAGAGCTACATTCATCCGATAACCATCTTGTCGACGCTGCCTTCGGCTGGTGTCGGGGCGATCCTGGCGCTAATGATTTGCCGGACAGATTTCTCCATCATCTCCTTGATCGGCATCATCCTGTTGATCGGCATCGTGAAGAAAAACGCCATCATGATGATCGACTTCGCTCTGGAAGCAGAACGCAAGGAAGGCAAGGCACCACTGGACGCGATTTACGAAGCTTGTTTGTTGCGCTTCCGACCCATCATGATGACGACGATGGCGGCGTTGCTCGGTGGTTTACCGCTGGCGATCGGCCGTGGTGTCGGTGCCGAGTTGCGCCGGCCTCTGGGCATCACCATCGTGGGCGGCCTGATTCTGAGCCAGCTGCTGACGTTGTACACCACACCAGTCGTATATCTCGCGTTTGAGTGGCTGGCGCGTCGCTTGAATCTCGGTATCGCGAATCCCACTGAGGAACCGGCGCACGGAGATTAAGGATGAATTTTCAGTCCAATTTCTCCGCTCCTTTCATCCTCAGGCCGGTTGCGACTTCATTGATCACGGTCGCGATTTTTCTTTCAGGTGTCATTGCGTTTCGTTATTTGCCGGTCGCGCCGCTGCCGCAAGTGGATTTGCCGACGATCAGTGTCGGCGCGGGTCTGCCGGGCGCAAGCCCGGAAACGATGGCCTCAGCGGTCGCCACTCCACTTGAACGCCAGTTTGGACGCATTGCCGGCGTCACGCAGATGACGTCGACTTCCACGCTGGGCAACACCGGTATCTCCCTGCAATTCGATCTGAACCGCGACATCAACGCTGCGGCGCGCGATGTGCAGGCCGCCATCAACGCGGCGCGCAGCCAGCTCCCCGCGGACCTGCCCTCGCAGCCCGGCTACCGCAAGATCAATTCCGCGGACTCGCCGGTGATCTTCCTTTCATTGAATTCGGACACGATTCCAATCGGGCAGATCTACGATGCAGCCGATTCCATCCTGGCGCAAAAGATTGCGCAAATCGAAGGTGTAGGCCAGGTGTTTGTCTGGGGATCATCGCGGCCGGCCGTGCGTGTAGAGGTGAATCCACAACAGATCAACAGCTATGGAATCAGCCTCGAGCAAGTGAGAAAGGCGCTGCAATCGGCAAACTCGAACCTGGCAAAGGGCTCGCTTTCAAACGACGATCGGGCCTGGGCGATTTCCGACACCGATCAACTCTTCAAGGCGAACGAATATAAACCTCTCATCGTTGCGGGGCACCCAGGAGCTGTGGTGCGTTTGTCGGACATCTCCGAAGTAACCGACGCGGTCGAAGATATTCGCAATCTCGGTCTGACCGGAGGCAAGCCCGGCGTGATCATCGCGATCTTCCGGCAACCCGGCGCCAACATGATCGAGACCGCGGACCACGTCAAAGAGACGTTACCGTGGTTGCGAGCGTCGATTTCGCCCGCGCTCCAGCTCAGGGTGGTGATCGACCGGACGATCGTGATTCGCGCGTCGGTGCACGAAGTGGAACGCACCATGACCATCTCCATCATCCTGGTGGTGCTGGTGGTCTTCGCTTTTCTTCGAAACTATTGGGCGACGCTCATCCCCAGCGTCGCGGTGCCTTTGTCGCTGGTCGGTACATTTGGCGTGATGTACGTATGCGGCTATTCGATCGATAACCTGTCGCTGATGGCGCTGACGATTTCGACGGGTTTCGTCGTGGACGACGCCATCGTGGTGATCGAAAATATTGCGCGGCACATGGAAAACGGGCTTGGTGCGTTTGCGGCCACGATGAAAGGAGCGAGCGAAATCGGGTTTACCGTGCTTTCCATGAGCGCCTCGCTCGTCGCGGTATTCATCCCGATTCTGTTGATGAGCGGAATCGTCGGGCGGCTATTCCGTGAATTCGCGGTCACGCTTAGCGTAGCCATCGCCGTATCGCTGTTCGTTTCGCTGACCACCACGCCGATGATGTGCGCCCGCTTTCTGCGCCACGATCACGAGAAGAAAAAACACGGTTTCTTCTACCGCTTGAGTGAGGGCGGTTTCAACGCGATGTTGCGGGGCTATGACCACGCCCTCCGTTGGGTCCTCGAATATAAGTTCATAATGCTGCTGGTGACCATCGGCACGGCCGCTCTCAGCGTGCAGATGTTCCGGACCGTAAACAAAGGCTTCTTCCCGCAACAGGACACGGGCCGCATCAACGGATTTATTCAGGCTGATCAGGATACCTCTTTCGCAGAAATGTCGAAGAAGATGCGTGCGTTTACCGACATCGTTATGGCCGATCCGGCCATCGATACGGTCACCTCGTTTACCGGCGGCGGAAATGGAACGAGTACCGCGCGTATGTTTGCCCAGTTGAAGCCGCTCGAGGAACGCAAGATCGATGCCGATCACGTAATTGCGCGGTTACGGGGAAAGACGGCGCACATCCCGGGAGCTTCGCTGTTTTTGCAATCGGTGCAGGACGTGACCGTTGGCGGGCGGTTTGGCGGCGCGCAATATCAATACACATTGCAGGCCGACAACCTCGATGATTTGTACCACTGGGCGCCTATCGTCATGAACCGCATGCGCCAGATTCCCGAGCTTCGTGATATCAATTCCGACCAGCAAAATAAAGGCTTGCAGACCTACCTGGCCATCGACCGGGACACCGCCGGCCGATTGGGTGTTTCCGTTCAGGATATCGACAACGCGCTTGGCGACGCGTTCGGTCAGCGCCAGGTCTCCAACATCTATAAAGGTCTGAACCAGTATCACGTGGTGATGGAAGTGGCGCCGGAGTTTCAGGAAAATCCCGAAGGCCTGAAGTATATTTACGTGGCTTCCAGCAGCGGCAAGCTTGTGCCGCTCAGTTCATTCGCCCATTATGAGCATTCGAACACGGCGCTTTCCGTCAACCACCAGGGAATCTTCCCGGCCATCACGATTTCCTTCAACCTGGCTGCGGGCGCTTCGCTCGGGCCCGCGGTGCAACACATCGAAGAGGCGCGTCTAGAACTCGGCGTTCCGAACACGGTGCACGCGACCTTCCAGGGGACGGCCCAAGCTTTCCAGGATTCGCTCTCGAACCAGCCGGTTCTGATTCTGACCGCGCTCGCGGCCGTGTACATTGTTCTCGGCATTCTGTACGAGAGCTACATTCATCCCATCACCATTCTTTCGACGATTCCCTCCGCCGGAATCGGCGCTTTGCTCGCGCTGCAATTGATGCGCATGGATCTGAGTATCATCGCGCTGATTGGCATCATCCTGCTGATCGGAATCGTGAAGAAAAACGCGATTTTGATGATTGACTTTGCGGTGCAAACGGAACGCGAGGAAGAGAAGCCTCCGGAAGAGGCGATCTACAAAGCGTGCCTGCTGCGCTTTCGCCCCATCATGATGACTACCATGGCCGCGCTACTGGGTGCGCTGCCGCTGGCGATTGGCACCGGCGTCGGCGCCGAGTTGCGGCGACCACTGGGCGTGACGATTGTCGGCGGGCTCATCATGAGCCAGTTGCTCACTCTATTTACCACCCCTGTCGTGTACATCTATATGGATAAGTTGCAGAGCCTCTTGAGGAGATGGCTGCGTCATCCTGTGCCGCGGCAAGCGCCGGCGCACACTGACTGAAACCGCGACTTTCGCGCTTCTACGAGCTTCCGATCAGCCAGCCGGTAAGAAAAACCAGAACGCCTCCAACGATGACTTGGAACGCTGCCTGCAGGAACGGTGTGTCCATGTAGCGATGGCGGATGTAGCTAATCGCGCATAGCTCGATCACCACCACGGCGATGGCAATCGCAGTGGCGACGCGAAAGTCCGGAATCACATAGGGCAGCGTGTGACCCAGGCCGCCGGCCGTAGTCATCAGTCCGGTTACCGTGCCGCGAATCCATGGTGACCCGCGCCCGGTGAGCGAGCCGTCGTCCGAGAGCGACTCCGCAAAACCCATCGAAATGCCCGCACCGACGCTGGCTGCCATGCCGACAAGGAACGCGTCCCAGCTTTTTTGTGTGGCGAACGCCGCGGCGAACAGTGGCGCAAGCGTCGAAACTGATCCATCCATCAAGCCCGCGAGGCCAGGCTGAACGAACTGCAGGACGAACAGCCGATGATGCGACTGCTCTTCCATCTCCTTCGCCTGTTCGGTGAGGTGCTTTTCTTCGTATTCCCCGGCGGCTCGCGTGTGCTTGCGCTCCTCGTCGGCGAGCATGTTCAGCAGTTCGCGCGTAGCAACATCACCGGTGCGACTGGCGGCACGGGCGTAAAACCGGCTCGCTTCGATCTCCATGATTTCCGCTTGGCGGCGCGCTACTTTCACGCCAAGCGGCCGCATCATCCAGACCGGCCGGCGTTGCAGGAAGCCGCGAACGTCTTCACGGCGAATCGGCGGAATATGATCTCCAAAGCGCTGGCGAAACAACGCCAGCAAACGGTCGCGGTGGACCGCTTCCTCCAGGCGCATCTCTTCGAACATTTCCGCTGTGGCAGGGTAGGAATCGCGTAGAGCGTCGGCAAACTCGCCGTAAATCCGGCCGTCCTCTTCTTCACTGGTGATCGCAAGCGCGAGGATTTCTCGTTCAGTCAAATCCTTAAATTTCTTGGGCATAGGTCCCTTTGAAGTGATGAATCGCAGGGAAAGCATGGCACAAAGTCAGGCGAGAAGTCACGGCAGGCACGGCGATTTCCTCAGTTTCCTGGATTGCCGGGCTGGTACTTCCGTACTACCATCGGGGTTGAGTTCGCCACTCGGGTTCGGGTACGGGCTCGCTATGGGTTTACCTGGGCGCAGCTTTTAGACTTTCCGCAGAAGTGAGGTTTCCCCGGGGAAAGGTGAAAGTGTATGGCGTCCCCTTTGGACTTTATGGTGAAGGCAAATTCTGGAATCTCCACCCGCTCGAAGGCCGAGCGGCGCGGCAGCCGTCGCTGCAAAATCACTCAGCTTATGCGTATCCGGCCGTCAGATCCGGAGCGGCCGGCATTTGACGACATTCGCGGAACCTTGAGCGTTTCGCGCACCGGAGTCTATTTCCATTCCAGTGAATCAGAATATGAAGTGGGTATGCGGTTGTTCGTTTCCATGCCCTATTCGAAAGAGCCTGCGGCGATGACCCGGGAATATCTCGCGGAAGTGGTTCGGCGCGATCCGCTGCCGAACGGGCTGTTTGGAATCGGCTTCAAAATCCTGATGGAGATTGGATTTCAAGGCGGCTACGGCTTTGGCGGGTCGTCGATACAGCGCAAGTAACCGTCGATCCTTCCGACATTTCCGAAACAAAAAAGGCGGATGGCTTGTGGCCACCCGCCCTTTTTGCGTTTGGGGGGTTGGGGAAAGTCGTGTGCGTCAGTCGCGACCGAAGGCTCTCAGCGTGCGATGACGCAGCATCCCGAAATGACGATTCAGCGGATGCTTGCGTTCGAGGAATGAGAAGACAGGCAGGCGGCGCGGGGTGAGCTTTGCCATGGCAATGTTCAGCCGGATATCTCGGCGCGCGTACTTCATTCCGGCCACCAGAGCTTCGCGAGCATCTTCCTTGCGTCCGGCGACCATATAAACTTCGGCCAGGTTCAAATAGAGCTGAGCTTGGTTCCTCTTCATGCGCACCGCGGCATCGCACAAGCGCTCCGCCTCCGCCCACTTCTGCTGAGTGCGAGCGAGCGCCACGCCGAGGTAAGACATGTAGTAGGGATTGTTCTTTTCGAGGTCGGAAGCGCGTTGGATGTGCAACAAAGCGCGGTTGGCATAGTTATCGCGAAGGAACGTGAGACCGGTCTTGAACTCTCGGAAGGCTTCCGTA
>Ga0066388_100002931_pt1 | contig 10751 bp, 8 predicted proteins | sample PanSoiMetaGPlot6_FD_64539 | JGI IMG/M metagenome (GOLD analysis project Ga0066388, IMG submission 64539) | Tropical forest soil microbial communities from Panama analyzed to predict greenhouse gas emissions - Panama Soil - Plot 6 (Hybrid Assembly) | ecosystem: Environmental > Terrestrial > Soil... | reverse complement strand
TCTTCCGGCAGGTCCGTAATCAGTGCCGCCGGCTTGCCGTCGATCAAGCAGACGACGACGACGGTTCTGCCGGAGACGGCGTTGGTGATGAACAGCTTCTCACCATTTACGTAGTAGTAGTCTCCACGCAATTCTGCCGTCGTGCGCAAGGCGGTCAGGTCTGAGCCGGCGCCTGGTTCTGTCAGCGCGAAGGCTGACAACGCCTGCCCGCTTGCCAGCCTGGGGAGAAACTTTTGCTTCTGCTCTTCGTTGCCAAACGAGCGAATCGGATCGACGGCGCCGATACATCCGTGCACTGACGCCAGTCCTGCACAGGTCGGCTCGATGGTAGCCACCCGGGTGAGGAAGTTCATGAACTGCTGGATGCTGGCGCCCTGTCCGCCATATTTCTTGTCGACGAGCATGCCCCAATAGCCTGCGCCGGCCAGATCATTGAGTACCTGGTTGGTAATCTTCCGGTTTTCGTCCATCATCGTCTTCGTCTGCTTATGCTTGCGCATAATTTCCAGCGATTTCTCCATGGCGGCAGCGCAGGCCGCGTCGGCTGGTGTGTCCGAAGCCACAAATTGCTCGACCGGCACCTGCTTTTCCCAAACCGCCTTGTGAATGGGGCTGTTGACGGTCTTATAGCGAGGGGCGAACATCGCTTCGACCTGCTCATCAGCCCGGTCGACGGCGCCAGTCCGTTTTACTTCTTCCTCGGTTTTCCCGCCCAGCCGCAACACGGTTTCGGCTAAGGTGACCTGCTTGTCCTGGTTTTCTTTTTCTGATTCTAGTTTTGTTGTCATGATATTTGAGTTTTGAACCGTAGTTTTCTCTGACAATGCCAAGAGCCGATCATAATACATACGGCTCAGGCGCTGCCCAGGTCATAAGCTAATGCTTCGATTTTCCTCGTCTAATCCCGGTTGCCGGGAGGCGGGAAAGCCGAGCATTGTAAGGTGCAGCAGGCAACCGTCCGGCGACAATCTGATGCCCTCAAGAGTCTTCAACGGCTGGGTTGCCGGGATTTTCCAATCACTCCAGTCAGGACGCCGAGAACACTAGCTTCCGCACATTTTGGCACTGCCTCCGGTGGCTGGCGCTCAGGCATTAACAACTCGGATACAAAAGCAGAGTAAGTTTTGATTGCGATGGGAAGCCAGCCATTCGGGAGGAGCAAGAATATGCCGGAGCTAGAGCGTATTGGTGCGCATCAAGATCACAACGTAGGCAGTGGGATTAACTGGGATCTGGTTTTTCGTGAAACCAGCCCTATTCAGCTCGATCGCAAATTGGCAAGAGCTTCAATTGAGTTCAAGAATGACAAGCCAGCGGTCGTAGAATACCCGGACGGCACCAGACGACAGTTTGAATACGACGGCTCGGGAGCGCTGTCTAAGGTCATCCAGCCTTCCGGGGCGGTCTGGACTCGGGACAGCGCCGGCAAGTGGATCTCGGATAAGGGCCTGACTTTCTCCGGAACCATAGAGATTAGCGACAATGGCGACTACAAGACAACCGACGCCGCTGGACTGATCAGGACCTACAGACCGGACGGCTCCAGACTAGTGGCAGACCTTCCAGTGGAGCTAATTAAGGACTTCTTGAAGGACTCGGCAACCGTTGCAGCTCGCTTCAAGGAAGACGTCAATGGAATGGATTTGAACCACGATGGCGGTCTCGACCGCGGTGAGCTGAGCGCGGTTCTCTTGTCAGAGCAGTCCAAGGGCGTGGATAAGCTCCTGGCAGGATCGTTGCTGGCAGCTTATGGACCAATATCAAGACTGCACAATGATCCAGATAGTGTTTCAGGCATCAGTGTTGAAGACGTCAAGAGATTCGATGAGCTCAACAGATTCGAGGAGCCGAGCAAGTACAGCCCGTTCCATCCTGGTCGTTGGGGAAGAGATGAGCGAAGAGCTATTGGTGCACTAGCTGTAGGCGGGGGCCTTTTCGGAATCGTCGGCGACATCAGCGCCGGTATCATGTTCCGAAGCTACAGAACGGGTCCTATCCTGGCCCTGGGGGTGGGCGCGATGGTCGGCGGTTGCCTTTTTGCGCACTTTGCGCGCGGGAAAGCTGAGCAGAATGTGGCTATGATGAATTCGCACGACAGAATTCAGAAAATGATTGAGGGAATACGCTAGCGAGAATCTGGCTCCTCCATTACTCCGAGCCCTTTCCGTCATTCCGAGCGGAGCGAGGAATCTCAGCGTGTTCAGATTTGAGACCGCCCACCTCAGGCTTGTTTCCCGACCTTGGCCTTTATGAGCTTCGCCCACTCGGTATGGATGAAGCCGGCGTCCGGCTTGTCTACACGCTCGTAGGTGTGGGCTCCAAAGTAGTCCCGCTGGGCTTGCGTGAGGTTTTGGGGCAGGCGGGCTGTGCGGTAGCTGTCGTAATAGGCGAGGCTGGCGCTGAGAGCCGGAATGGGAATGCCAAGCTGGGTAGCTGTGACGACCACTTGCCGCCACTGCTCTTGCGCCTGCGCTATCGCAGAGCTGAACTCGGAATCGACGAGAAGATTCGGCAGATCGCGGTTCTTGCGATACGCCTTCGAGATGCGGTCAAGCAGTTGCGCCCGGATTATGCAGCCGCCTTTCCAGATGCGGGCGGTTTCAGCCAGGTCGATGCCCCATTCGTAGCTGCGTGATGCGGCGGCAATCAGGGCCATGCCCTGCGCGTATGAGCAGATTTTGCTGGCGTAGAGCGCGCTGCCGAGCGCATCGACAAATTCTTTGGCGTCACCGGCATACTGCGCCGTCGCCGGTGCCGGCAGCAACTTGGAGGCTGCCACCCGCTCATCTTTGAGAGCGGAGAGCATTCTGGCAGTTAAAGCCGCGTCAATGGTCGCAATGGGCACGGCCAGATCTGCGGCGATTTCGACTGTCCACTTGCCCGTTCCCTTTTGACCGGCCTTATCTTGAATGAGCTCTACCAGCGGCCGGCGGGTCTCGGGATCGATAACGGTGAGAATCTTGGCGGTAATCTCGATCAAGAATGAATTGAGCAATCCGGCATTCCAGGATTCAAACACTTCACTGATCCTGTCGAGCTCGTAGCCGAGGACCCCTCTCAACAGATGGTAGGCTTCGGCGATCAGCTGCATGTCACCATATTCGATACCATTATGGACCATTTTTACGAAGTGCCCGGCGCCGTCCGGACCGAGATAGGCCACGCACGGTCCGTCGTCGACTTTGGCAGCGATTGCTTCCCAGATCGGGCGAATACTTTCGTAGGCTGCCTTGTCTCCTCCGGGCATGAGAGATGGGCCCCAGAGCGCGCCTTCCTCGCCGCCGGAAACGCCCGAGCCGATGAAGTGGATGCCCTCGGCGGCCAGCTCTTTTTCTCGCCTCTGCGTGTCTCGGAAGTGTGAGTTTCCGCCATCTACGATGATGTCCCCTTTCTCGAGATAGGGTTTGATGCCGGCGATGGTGATATCGACCGGGTCTCCGGCCTTGACGAGCAGGATGATTTTGCGCGGGCGTTCCAGGGCTTGCATGAAGGCAGCCTCGTCCTTGAAGCCGAGAACGTTTTTCCCGGTGGCTCGCCCTTTCATGAATTCGTCGACTTTGTCAGGGTGGCGATTGTAGACTGCGATCGAGTAGCCATTGCGCTCTATATTCAGCGCAAGATTTTCGCCCATGACGCCGAGACCGATCAGACCAACTTTCGCGGTGCTTTCCATGGAAGCGCCCCCCTGTTTGAAGCCATCGATTACTGTCGAGTCTAGCCTACCAGCTTGAAAACGGCCGCCGCCCGGCCGGGCGTATGCGAGCCTGTTACAAAAGAAGGCCCGTGAGAAATTGCCCCTTTTCACCGAGAATTAACCGTAGTCATGGTGGAACCACGTAGGCGGCCATGGTGGAAAATTGCCCGATCTCGCGTACATTTGCTTATGTGCAAGGGACCTTCGGGGGAAGAGCCGTGAGCGCCAACAAGAATGGTAAGAGATAACAACCGAGAGCCAGCTGACAAGACCTCTTCATCCGGGCGACTGGAATCGACGGATCCTTTCGTTGATGTCCGCCAGGCAGCGTTTGCGGACAAGCAGGAGCGGTCCCCGCAGGGGTTCGAGCGTGTCGCTTACACAACTTCTGCTTATGAAGCCGTTCTCAGTCGGGTTTCCCAGCCGATCGGCATGGCCGCAGTCGGTCAGCGCATGTGGGAGTTGACCGGTGGCTCTCGACCCGGTGCTCCCTCGTACAACCCTTACCGAGGTGTCCCGGACTATCGGGACTATCGGGGCGGATCGGCAATCTATCAACCGCCTTCACGCGTGGAGCCGCCTGCTCGCGTTACCATCCCCGATTGGGCACTGGCTCCTGCCTGGAGGAGCCGCCCGCAAGATGTTTCGCCTCAGCCTCCGGCAGACGTGCCGCCTGTGTCCCAGCGCCCGCAAGAGGTTCCACAGCCGCAGCGCCCAATGGACGCGCCATCCTGGCCGTCAGGCGTCACGACCCGCCCGGAGCTGCTCGAGTACCGCCTGAGCCGTCACACTGACAATCACGGAAAGGCGGACGCGGTCGTGTACATTCCTGCCGGATTCGATCGGTCAAAGCCGGTGAACGTCGTCGTCTACAATCACGGTTGGCACAACGACGCGGCACAATGTTTCAATACGGCGCAACTGGCGCGGCAAATAGACCAGGCTCCGCCCAATACCATCCTCATTGTTCCGGAATGGCAGCAGGAGCCGGATGCCGGCAACGGTAATATGGGCAATGCCGCAAAAAACGGATACTTCCGCAACACGTTCGAGGAAATCTTCCAGAGAACGCCTGCGCTCAGCGGATTACACATTGACGACGTGGCCGGCATCTCCATCTACTCTCATTCGGCTGGTTATAACCCAACCATCAAGCAGCTCTACAACAACGGGCTCGAGGACAAGATCAAGAGCATAACCATGCTTGACTCCCTGTATGATGGAACGGCATTCGACCCATGGATTCAGAAAAACATCTATGACCTGGCTGCCGGGCGTAAGCACTTCGAGAATTTCTACTCCGGAACGGCAGGGCAGAGTCTGGCACAGGCGGGCCGCATCGACCAGATGCTGCAGAAGGCTGGTTTGCCCAGTGATGCCATGATTGTCGATGATCGATCTGGTCAAAGCGTCATGGACTCGTCGACGATTGCCGGCCGCGGCATCGTCTTCAAGCGCAGCACCAAGTCCGTGGGCGGGCAAAATCCCCACAGCTCTGTGGCGAGCATCTACGTTGGACAAACCCAGGATGCCAGAAGACAAGCACTCGCTTGATTGCAGGCGGGCAGCCAAGTAACCTGCGCAAGTGCGATAATTGTCCGTTTGGAGTCCTGTCGCAGGTGCCGGGTTGCGCCTCTGATCCGGAGAGGGCAACCGGGTGATGGCTCCGGTGGACGCCACCTTGCAGTGAGGGAATTCGCATGCCAGCCGAAGTCGAGTCAGCCAAGTTGCCCTTGTCACGCATCGTGCTTTACAAGCATGGAGTCGGCTTTTTCGAAAGACGTGGACACGTTACCGGTCGAGTCAATATTGAGGTCAGGTGCAACGCTGACGAAATAGACGACATGCTCAAGTCGCTGCTGGTGCTCAACGTAGGGGCCGGGCGCCTCTCGGAGATAACGTATGAGTGTTCCAAGACCCTCGAGACCAGACTGGCGGAATTCGGCTTTGATATCCAAAGGTGCAAGGGATTGCTCGATCTCGTGCCCCAACTTAAGGGAACGCCGGTGGCCGTGACGGCTTCGAGCGGCTCTGTGTTGGGTCGAGTCGTGGGCATCGATGACGTCGAGCACATTGTCGGCGACACGAAGATGAAAGAGCAGCAGCTTGTCCTATATACAGATGATTGCGTGTTCAAGCGCTACAGCCTCTCGTCGATCAATTCCATCAGAATTGAGGATGCGAAGCTCGCCGAAGAGATTAAGGAGCAACTGAAGCTACTCTTCGAGGGAACCACCAAGAAAGACGCAAAACAGTTGACCGTCCGCCTGCAAGAAGACCAGGAACGGGATGTCATCATCGCCTACTCGATACCGTGCCCGATCTGGAAAACCAGCTATCGATTGGTGTTTTTGGCCGATGGACGACTGCTGACCCAGGGCATGGCCATCGTCGACAACGTTCAGGACGAAGAATGGAAGGATGTGCACTTAACGCTAGTCAGTGCCGCTCCCATCTCCTTCATTCAACCGCTGTACAACCCAATTGAGCCCTGGCGCCCGACAATTGAGGCGCAGGGCGTCACATCTGCCGGTCCGGTCATCGCCGAGCGGGCGCAAAGACTGAAGATGGCCTCGATTGAGGCGGCTGCTCCGATGGCACCGCCGGCCGGTGCCGCCACGCTTCCCGACGTCATGGTGGCTCGCCTCGCAGCCAGAAGAAGTCGGGCGCCTCAACTCGGGCTTGACGACGAGAGCTTGTTGTTTGTGGAACCGTCGGTGTCTACACATGAAGCCGGCGAGCTGTTTGAATACCGCATTCAAAATCCTGTGACAGTGCCTGCCAACAGCTCCGCCCTCATCCCGATCGTAAACGAAATCATGGAAGGCGAAAGGATCTCGTTATATAACGCCAGGCGAAACAGCAAGCATCCTTACGCGGCCGTTCGCTTGAAAAACACAACCGGTCTGACGCTGGAGTCCGGGCCGGTCACCGTTGTCGAAGACGACTCCTACGCGGGCGAAGGGTTGTTGGATGTCTTGAAGCCAGGGGATAGCCGGTTCTTGCCCTATGCGCTAGACCAGGGCATTCACGTCATTGTGAGAACCGATTATGATCGTCAGCCAATCTGGCGGGTGCGAGTTTCTCGTGGCTTTTGCTACATGGACTATCGGCAGCGATGTGAGCACGCATATCATTTGGAGAATCTTGCCGATCGCCCAAAAGTCGTGTACATCGAGCATCCGTTCAGCACAGAGGTGAACATTGTCGGCGCCGAGCAACCGGAGGAGAGCACGCAGAACGATCACCGCTTCAGAGTAGAGCTGGCCGCACGCGAATCGAAGTCTTTCCCGGTGCTCGAGGAGACGGAAGCGGTACAAGTGATACAGATCGACAGCGTGGACGCGGTGGCAGTGGACGATCTCGAGAATCTGCTCGCTCAAAACGTCCTCGATAGAAAGTTTCTTGAATTTCTCAAAGTCCTGTTGCAGAAGCGCAGGGACATTTGTGATTTGCGGGAGACCAAGCGACAGGCCGAAGCGCAGCTCGCTCAATTTGCAGCGGACCAGCAAAGGGCTCGCGACAATTTGAAGTCGCTGGGAACTACCAATGAGCGATACCGCAAAGCAATCGATGCCGCCGAAGACAGGATTATGGAAACGTCGACTTTGCACAGGCAGATCGTCGATACGATAGCGCGACTCGAGCGCGAGTATGCTGAGCTGGCGGCAACGGAGCTGGTTCAGGAACTCAAGCTTTCACTGACGCCCAGCGCATGACCGAACTAAAATGCAATTGGTTACCTTCGATTTGCGGAGATGAGCGCTGGTTGTGATCGGCAACAAGAGTACGATTGTCTATGACGGAGAGTGCAGGTTCTGCATCGATCAAGTCGAGCGCGTCAAACGCATGGATCGCGGCGGCCAGTTCGAATACATACCGCGGCAATCCCCCGAGGTGAACAAGCGCTTCCCTGCGCTGCAGACTATCAATTTCGAAGAGGGAATGCGCGTTGTCGATGATAGTGGGCGCATTTTTGTCGGTGCCGATGCTGTCCACCAGATCGCCAGGCGGCTCCCCGGCACCCGTATGTTTGCCTGGCTCTACCACCTTCCCATCCTGAAGCAGATCGCCCGCCAAACCTACAAGTGGGTGGCAGCCAACCGCAAGCGACTCGGCGAGACCTGCGAAAACAACGCCTGCAAGCTGTGACGGCGCTGCTATGCGGATTCGCCCGGTGGGGTCGCTGCTCGCGGTTCCGCGATCTTCTTTGTGGACTCGTCGATTTTCAGCCGCACTGGCGGATCGCCGCTGATCAATTTGACCTCGAGTGTCGAGCCCTGGAGCAAGTCCATCAGCATTTTGCCTGCAATCCCGTAGCGCCATCCCTGTAGCAAAGGTATCTGCCGGGAGCCGGTTTTGCCCTCTCGATAGCTGCGTACGAGAAACTCGAGGTGCGCTCTTGTTGCTACGAGCTCGGGCGCGAGATCGAGGTTGTATGACACCACTTTCAGAGCGGCAAAAAGCACATCGACGACCAGTACGTCACGGCGGGGAGGGCTTTTCGACGCTGGCCACGCGGGGCATTCCTCATCGGGAACATCGAGTCCCCGCTGGATTGCCACTATTATGTCCGGTCCATAAGTGCGAATCTGGTCGGGTCTGGCGCCGCGAATGCGCTGGATCTCGTTGACCTCTTTTGGGGGCCTGCGGCTCAGCTCGAGCAAAATGTTGTCCTGAATGATCGTGCGTGGCGGACGATTGTGTTTGAAGGCTTGCTCGTGGCGCCAATCGCACAGCGAGCGCAAAACAGCCAGCGCCCGCCTTGAAAGACTGCTTGCTCCTTTTATCCGCAGATAATCTCGGGAACGATCATCCTCGTACTGCTCGTCGGTCGAGTAGCGCAGGCATTCTTCCTGCACCCAGACCAGCCGCTCTGACCTGCGGAGCTCTTCCACGAGCCGATCATACATGGGTAGAAGGTGGCGCACGTCATCGAGCGCGTAATCGATCTGCGAGGGTGTCAGCGGCCTGTTGGTCCAATCCGTAAAGCTCTCGGTTTTAGAGACATGAATTCCCAGCACATAGCTCAGCAGCTTGCCGTATCCGACGGGATATCCATAGCCGGCAAAGCCCGCGGCGATTTGCGTGTCCATTACGTTCTGGGGCAGGAGCCCAGAAAAACTATGGACTAGATCGAGATCTTGCTCTGCCGCGTGCAGCACGACAAGAATGTCCGGATTGGCGATGCGCTGCCAGAGCGCATCCAGGTCCTTGAACGCCAGCGGATCGATGATAAAGGCATCGTGGTCTGTGGCTACCTGTATCAAGCACAGTTCGGGGTCGTATGTTCTTTCGGGGATGAACTCCAGATCAAGAGCGAATCGTCCGCAAGCGTCGATTTGGGCGCAAAGCTTCTGAAGTTGGTCCTGTCGAACGATGATGCTCACGGTCTAGCCCTTCTGGAGACACTGTCGCGACCAGGCCAGCGACCCGGGGCGACCAATGATCACCGAACACTCTTGCTGCAGGCGCGGCAGCTCAAAAGGAATGCCGTCTGCCTCCAATTGTCCTCCCTCCAGTCCGGCTCCGAGCGCAATGGCCAGGGGACCGGCGGTGTCCCAGACCTTCAACTTGCCGGATAAATGGATGAACATGTCGGCCTCGTTGTCCAGTATCTTGGCCACTTTTAGTCCGACGCTGCCTGATTTAACCAGGCGTACGTCTGCAAGGTCCATCACCCAGGGGTGGTTCTTGCGGTCCCTGAAACCCATCATGATTCGCTTTTCCTGATCCGGCAGCAATGAATGGACGTGTGCGTATTTGGTCGCTGCCTCGGATTCGCGGCGTGCCCAGGTGCCATAGCCTGGCCCCCCGTAGTAAAGAGTTTGAAGAGCTGGCGCGAACACCCACCCGAATGCCGGTTTTCCTTGCACTAGCAGACCGATCATCACTGAGTATTGCCCGTCATTTCGCACGTAGTTGTCGGTGCCGTCGATGGGATCGATGAGCCAGACGCGCTTCGTCGCATCTATCGGATGGCAGGACGCTGCCTCGTGCTCGTAATCTTCCTCGGAGATGACGGCATCGTCTGGGCACAGACGTTTCAGCTCGCCTGTGATCAGCTTTGACAGTTCGCAATCGGCTTCGGTGACGAGGTCGTGCGGGCCCGTCTTTTCCTTGACTTCCACTCCCTCTCGCATCCTGAGGGCAAGCTCCCCCGCCCTTTGCGCCAGGTCGCATACGTAGGAGATCTCCTCATTGTTCAGCAAGAGTGGTGGTACCGCAGGACTGAGGGTTAGGACAAACGAGCCGTTCTGCTGGATTAACCGGCAAAGTGGCGGGTGTTGAACTCGGCGGCGAGCTGGTCGTCGAGCAGATCCGCCACAAAGGCGACGTTCCACACCAGGGCGTCGAGCTCCTCTTGATCTAGCATAGCGGTCGGGCGCTGGGCGACGACAAGTACGATTTGGTCGTGCGTGGCCAGGGCACAGCTACTTAGGTTGGCATTGATGTCCAGCAGCTTGCGGTAGAACGCCTCCAGATTGGTCGTCGGAATATACACAAGTGGACTGGTTATGCGGAGAACAGGACCGCTGGGCGTGTCCTGCACGAACACGTAGATTTTAGCGCTGCCTTCGGTAAGCCACCAGCCATATCCTTCCGAGCCAGGTAGCTCTTGTTCTTTAGGGTCAAGCTGCCGGCGGCGGTAGTAGCTCTGGATCATCTCCGCGACTTGCTCGACCGTCCCCTTGCTAGCCTTCTGCGTCCCGAACATTCCCATCACACGCTCCCTTTTACATCTCCGGGACCCAAGCCCACGTGCCCGTGCGCCGTTCCCAACAGGCAATCTATCGCCCTTCAAAGTATACCCGCCTGTCCGGCATCTCGTACCGTCGGGGCGCCGCCATACCGGCCCCGGCGAGGATCCGGCCAGGTATTACGAGTACGCGTAGTACAAATATACGAACTGCAAAGGTGCTTGCCGGCTCTGTTCAATCCCCCTGTCCCGGCGTGATAATATATAAATCTCCCGGCGCATGTTCCCGAGTAGCGCAGTGGTAGCGCAGGTGACTGTTAATCACTTGGTCGCTGGTTCGAATCCAGCCTCGGGAGA
>Ga0066388_100002930_pt1 | contig 10753 bp, 12 predicted proteins | sample PanSoiMetaGPlot6_FD_64539 | JGI IMG/M metagenome (GOLD analysis project Ga0066388, IMG submission 64539) | Tropical forest soil microbial communities from Panama analyzed to predict greenhouse gas emissions - Panama Soil - Plot 6 (Hybrid Assembly) | ecosystem: Environmental > Terrestrial >... | reverse complement strand
CCAACCATCTCGCCGCGACGGATGTCCAGGCTGATACCGTTGAGGACGCGTGTTCCGCCAAACGACTTCGATACGCGGCGCGCTTGAACGACTGGCTCTGTCGACACGAGCAGCTCCACCTAACGCGGTAGGAGCGGGGTAACAATCGCGCGTGACATCCCGATGAAGTGCGTCCGGGCTGTCGGGCTTTCGCTAGACAACGCGACCAGATCAGCGCAGCATTTGTGAATAGCGGATAGAGCGCTGCAATGTCATCATCTTGTTGTAAATCTGTCATGATGGGAGAACCGCTTTCGGGTCCGCTCAAACAGTAATCCGATCGGGCTCGGTCAGATGGACCAGGCGGCCGGCGACCAGGACAGCGACAACCTGTGGGCGGTTCGCCGCTCCCGCGTCCACCAGGATGAGATCGCCTCGCTGCCCGCAGGCGATCGATCCGCGATCGTTTAGCCCGACGGCACGAGCTGGGGACCGAGAGACAAGCTGCCAAGCCGCGGGCAGCTCAACAAGGCCGGCTTCAACCAGTCGGAAGGCCGCCAAGAGCGGCGCCGGATAATAATAGTCCGATGCCAGGACCGAGCAGAGCCCGCGCACAACCATGTCGCTTGCATTGATCCAGCCCATGTGGCTCTTGCCACGGACAACGTTGGGAGCGCCGAGCACGACTGGATCGCCCGCCTGGGCGGCTTCAGACGCCGTCTCGATGTTCATCGGAAATTCGCTCACCAGGCAGCCGAGTGAACGGAACCAGCGGCGCTGCTCGGGACTCGCGTCATCATGGGAGAGCAACGCCACCTCGTGAGCGCCTGCGGTCATTGCAATGCGCGCGATCGAATCTGGCACTTCGTTGCGGTGTCCGTGTAGGCGCTGCACAAGCGCGAGAAAATCCTCCCTTGGAAGGCCTGACCGCTCGACCATCTGGGCCAGTTTGTCGGGTCTTTTCATCACGCTGTCTGCAGCCGGCAGGTGATCGTTGAAGGCTACCGCGCCGATGCGCCGGGCGGATATCCAATCGCGCACCTCCGCTTCGGCCGTCAGATTGTAGGTCTCATGGCGCAAATGAAATCGTGTATCGGCCGCGAGCCGCGATTTCAGCAACTCGATTGCCGCCAGGATCGCGCGGGCATTCTCAATGCCGCGCAAGCCCGGCTCCCACGAGCATGTCACGCCATGGAATACGGTGCTAATGCCATTAGCGACCGCCTGTCGATCGCTGTCGACAAGGGCAATGTCGAGCGCGATATCAACGCCCGGGCGCGGCATGATCTGTCGTTCAAAGGCATCGCCATGTATGTCGACAATGCCCGGCAGCAACAGGAGCCCTCTGGCGTCCAGCGTGCGGACGCGCGTACAATCCGCACCAACGGCGGAAATAAGCCCGTCGTGCGGACTGACATGGAGCGTCGTATCCTCGAGGCCGCCGTCGAGCAGCACCCGCGCTCCAACAATGCGAAGCTCGCTGCTCGGGCTCATGCGACCGCCGTTCGGCCCGGCTGCGTTTGAACCTCATAGTGTTCCAGAAAGGCCTCGACCGAGAGCTTGCGAAAATCCGGCAGCGCGTCGCGCAGGCGCTCATGCGGCCAGTCCCACCATGCCAAGGCCTGGAGACGTGCTGCGATGGCTTCCGAGAACCGCGGGCGGATCACATGTGCCGGGTTGCCCGCCACGATCATGTAAGCCGGAACATCCTTCGTGACGACGGCACCAGCCGCGATCACCGCGCCATCGCCGATATGGCGACCGGGCAGCACAATGGCACCATGGCCGATCCAGACGTCATGGCCGATGTTTATGCTATGCGTGCGACGCCACGCGAAGAAGTCGGGTTCGTCCTGCGCGCCGGCGAAATAGGTGCTGGCGCGATAGGTGAAATGGGACTGGCTTGCCCGATGCATCGGGTGATTGCCCGGATTGATCCGGGTCATCGCCGCGATCGAGCAGAATTTTCCGATAGTGGCATAGGCGATATCGCTGTCGTTGACGACATATGAATAGTCGCCGAGCTGGACCTCCAGGAGCTTGGTTCGGGCGCCGACTTCGGTATAGCAACCAAGTGTGCTGGCGGTGACGAGCGCAGTCGGCTCGATCAGCGGCTGAGGTGAGAGCAACTTGAGGGCCATGGCGGTGCTGCGGAAGTCGGGACGAAGCATAGCTGCGGCCGATTCATGACAGTCGCGTGACGGCACGAACGCGTTGTCCGCGCTTTCTGCAGACAACGGTCAGGTCTCGATAACGAGTTCCAGCCTATCCGCGGCAAAGCGGGCGTGCGTTGTGAGCACAGGAGCGCCGCTGCCGTCGACATCGACGCTATCCACCACCAGCATCGGTCTGCCAAGCGCTATTCGCAGCGCAGCCGCATCGGCAGCTTGCGCAATCGCAGCGGTGACCCGCGTGCTCTTGCGGGCATAGGTGCGGACTTCGAAATGCGCCAGCATCCGGGTAATCGAATTATTTGACGAATAGACCCGTGCAGCGTCGGGAAACCGCTCTGCTTCGAGCCAAGTGGAGGCGGCGCAGACCGGGACGCGATCGGCGTGACGCAAACGCTCCAGCCGCAGCACCGGCGTTCCGGGCTTTAGTTTCAGCCTGCGCGCCACTTCAATGTCGGCATGCTCAACAGTGTGGGAGATCAGTCGACCGCTCGCGGCGTGACCTGCGCGTCCGACGTTCTCCGAAAATCGGGTTCGCGGCCGGATCGGATAAGGGATCCGGCGCTGCTCGATAAAGGTTCCGCTGCCGCGTTCGGCACGCACCAGGCCGCGCTGCGCCAATGCCGCGATGGCGCGCCGCACGGTGTGCCGGTTGACGCCGAAACGCTCCGCAATGTCGGTTTCGCCCGGCAATTTGCTCCCTGGCTTGAATAGACCCTGGGCGATCGACTGTTCCAGTTCGTCGGCGATACGACGCCACAACGACACGCCCGACACGAGCGCTTCGTCGGACGATCGATCAGGGTTGAGAGATGCACGCTGCGTCATGGCGGCGTCACAAAGACTTCATCCAACCGCGCTACCTGAGTTGTCTAGTAACATAGACAACTCACGTATGGCAAATCCCGCGACGCAGATTTCACCGCAAGAGGCAAAGATGCGCGGCCGCCGCCGGCAAGCGATGGCGCTCTTGGCCGCGAGCAGCACGGCCGAGATCGCAAATCATCTCGATGCCATCGGTCCGCTGCCGCCACACGAGGATGTACGCTTGGGCGAAAACGGCATGGTGATGGTCCGTGGCCGAATTGGCGGTGATGGCGCGCCGTTCAATTTTGGCGAAGCGACGGTGTCGCGCGCGGCTGTACGACTTGCGACGGGCGAGATCGGATATGGCTACGTGATCGGCCGCGATTGTACCAAGGCGCGCCTGATCGCAGTGTGTGATGCCCTTGCTCAGAGCGAGCAACATTACACCGCTCTTGAACAACGCGTGTTGGCGCCCCTCCGTGCCCGGCTTACCGCCGTCCATAAGCTCGATGCTGAGCGGGTAGCGGCCACCAAAGTTGAATTCTTTACTCTGGTCCGTGGCGAGGACTGACCCATGCTCACGGCCGCATTTGCCGATCCGGTGTTGTCCGCACAGGCGACCTTCCGTGCCATTCTGAACGCCATGGCGCGGCCCGGCTCGCTGCAGCCAGTGGGCGTGGCCCTCTCGCCACCGCCCCCACTAAAAAAGGGATCCGCCGCCGTGGCCTTGACGCTGTGCGATCAGGACACGCCTGTCTGGCTCGATGCGGAATTGCGCGCCAGCGTGTCGGTTTGCGAATGGCTGAGCTTTCATTGCGGCTGCCCACTGGTTGGCGACCCCGCCACAGCTGCCTTCGCATTCGCAGACCGCCCTGCAAAGGCCCCTGCGTTCGAGACATTCAACATCGGCACCGCCGACTACCCGGATCGCTCAACCATAATCGTGCTGCAGGTCGATACGCTGTGGTCGGGAAGAGGACTCGTTCTGTCTGGCCCTGGGATACGGGACCGGTCGACATTAAGTGCCGCGCCCCTGCCTAGCGATATCGGCGACCGACTCGCCCGCAATCGCAGCCTGTTTCCCCAGGGGGTTGATCTGATCCTGGCCACGCACGACGCCATCGCCGCTCTCCCACGCTCGCTGCGCGTCGTGGAGGAGGACTGACATGTATGTCGCGGCGAAGGGTGGCGAGCGCGCAATCGAGAACGCACACCGGCTGCTGGCGCACGAGCGGCGCGGCGATCCGTCGGTGCCGGAGCTGTCGCCCGCCCAGATCGAGGGGCAGCTGACCCTCGCTGTCGACCGCGTCATGAACGAGGGCTCACTCTACGACCGCGAGCTCGCGGCGCTGGCCATCAAGCAAGCGCGCGGTGACCTGATCGAGGCGATCTTTCTGCTGCGGGCCTTCCGCGCCACCCTGCCGCGCTTTGGTGCGAGCGAGCCGATTGACACTGCGGCCATGACCGTGCGTCGACGCATCTCGGCAACATTCAAGGACCTGCCTGGCGGCCAGATCCTCGGGCCGACCTTCGACTACACGCACCGTCTCCTGGAGCCGCAATCGGCCGCGAGCTCCGATCAGGCGCCGGCGCAAGCTGAAAGCAGCCGGAACAGCATCCCACGCGTGACCGATCTTCTCGCCCGAGACGATCTCATCGAGCCTTCACCCCCGCCCAATACTGATTTGCCGGTCGGCGATCTCACCCACGATCCCTTGAGCTTCCCCAGCGGTCGCGACACACGGCTGCAGAACTTGGCGCGTGCCGATGAGGGCTACCTGCTGGCGCTCGGCTATTCCACGCAGCGTGGTTATGGCCGCAACCATCCATTTGCTGGTGAGATCCGGCTTGGTGAAGTCGAGCTGGAATTTGTGCCGCCGGAGCTTGGTTTTGCGGTGCCGATCGGGCGGATCACGGTGACGGAATGCCAGATGATCAACCAGTTTGCTGGTTCGGCCACGACACCACCACGCTTCACCCGCGGCTACGGGCTGGGCTTTGGGCATTGCGAGCGCAAGGCGATCAGCATGGCGCTGGTGGACCGCGCGCTGCGGGCGCGCGAGCTCGGCGAGGAAGTCAAAGCGCCGGCGCAGGATGAAGAGTTCGTGCTCTCGCATTCCGATAATGTGCAAGCAACTGGCTTCGTCGAGCACTTGAAGTTACCGCATTACGTCGACTTCCAGGCTGAGCTCGGACTCGTCCGCCGTCTGCGTTCCGAATACGAGGCAGCACCCGGCCCAATGAGACAGGCGGCAGAATGAACGCGCCCGCCTACAACTTCGCTTACCTCGACGAGCAGACGAAGCGCATGATCCGCCGCGCGATCCTCAAGGCCGTGGCGATCCCCGGCTATCAGGTACCGTTCGCAAGTCGGGAGATGCCGATGCCCTATGGCTGGGGCACCGGCGGCGTGCAGGTCACGGCCGCAATTCTGGGACCGAGCGACGTGCTCAAGGTCATCGACCAGGGGGCGGACGACACCACGAATGCGGTGTCGATCCGAAACTTCTTCAGGCGCACCGCCGGGGTCCGCACCACCACATCGACTCAGCAGGCAACGGTGATTCAGACCCGGCATCGCATCCCCGAGGCGCCGCTGTCGAGCGATCAGATTCTGGTGTTTCAGGTGCCGATACCCGAGCCGCTGCGGTTCCTCGAGCCGCGCGAGACCGAGACGCGCCGCATGCACGCGCTCGCCGACTACGGGCTCATGCACGTTAAGCTCTACGAGGACATCGCTCGTCACGGCCACATCGCCACCACCTATGCGTATCCGGTCCAGGTCGCGGGCCGCTACATCATGGACCCGTCGCCGACACCGAAGTTCGACAATCCGAAAATGAGTGACTGCCCCGCTCTGCAGTTGTTCGGCGCCGGACGAGAAAAGCGCATCTATGCGATCCCGCCTTATACACACGTGATCTCGCTCGACTTCGAGGATCACCCCTTCGAGCGCTACCGCCTCGACGGCACCTGTGCGCTCTGCGGGGCGACGGACAGCTTTCTCGATGAAGTGATCGCCGACGATCGCGGCGGCCGCATCTTTGTTTGTTCGGACACCGACTATTGCGAGAAGCGCCGCAGCGAGCAGGCGATCGCGACGGAGAGCAGCCGTGGCTGATGAGGAGGCCCCGCTGCTGATCGCAGAAGGCCTATCCAAGTGGTATGGCCGGCAACTCGGATGCCGCGATGTGTCCTTCGAACTATACGAAGGCGAGGTGATCGCAGTGGTCGGTGAGTCCGGCTCCGGCAAGTCGACCCTGTTGCAACTGCTATGCGGAGAACTCACGCCAAGCGCCGGCAAGGTTCTTTATCGGATGCGCAACGGCGTGACGCGCGATCCCGCCTTGCTTGGCGACGCGGAGCGCCGTTTTCTGGCACGCACGGATTGGGGGCTTGTGCATCAGGACGCGACGCTCGGTCTGCGCATGGCGGTGTCGGCCGGCGCAAACGTCGGTGATCGCCTGATGGCGGTCGGCTGGCGACACTACGGACGGATTCGCGACACGGCCGCTGGTTGGCTCGATCGGGTGGAGATCGACCGGGCGCGCATCGACGACAGTCCGCGAACCTATTCGGGTGGCATGCGCCAGCGGCTGCAGATCGCCCGTAACCTGGTCTCTCAGCCGCGGCTGGTTCTGATGGACGAGCCGACCGGCGGGCTCGACGTCTCAGTGCAGGCACGCCTGCTCGATCTCATCCGTGGCCTAGTTGCCGACCTCAAGCTCTCAGTCGTGATCGTAACCCACGATCTTGCTGTCGCACGGCTGTTATCGCATCGGATCATGGTCATGAAGGACGGCGAGGTCATCGAGAGTGGGTTGACCGACCAGGTCCTTGAGGACCCGCGCGAGCCGTACAGCCAGCTGCTTGTTTCGTCGACCTTGCCGCCGTAGATCCGTCATGACAGTCGCGCTTGAGCTTAGAGAAGTGGCGAAGACATTCACCATGCATCTGCAGGGCGGCGTTCTGCTGCCCTGCGTCGCGGGTGTCTCCTTCTCGGTGCAGGCCGGTGAATGCATCGTGCTCGCAGGGCCTTCCGGCGCCGGCAAGTCAACGATCCTGAAGATGGTCTTTGGCAGCTATCGCTGCGATCGTGGGCGAATCGTCGTCCACCATGGCGGGCAATGCATCGACGTCGCCGGCGCTTCGCCGCGGCAGATCCTCACCTTGCGAAGAGGCACCATCGGCTATGTTAGCCAATTTTTGCGCGCTATTCCGCGGGTGCCAGCCCTTGATGTCGTCGCGGAGCCGCTCGTCGCAAACGGCGCGGTTCGAGAGGAGGCGCGCGAGCTAGCAGGCCACCTGCTCGGCCGTCTTGATGTCGCACAACGACTGTGGGCGCTTCCCCCAGCCACGTTCTCCGGCGGCGAACAGCAACGCGTCAACATCGCACGCAGCTTTCTGCCGGATTTGCCCATTCTGTTGCTCGACGAGCCAACCGCTTCGCTTGATGCCGTCAGCGCCACAAGCGTGATCGATCTGATTGCCGAGCGTAAGCGCCGCGGCACCAGCATCGTCGCCATCGTGCACGATCCCGATGTCCGCGACCGTATCGCCGATACGGTCATCGACGTAACCCGCTTTGCTGTAGCCGCGTGATGACGACATGACCGAAGCGTGCCCGGCCTTGATCCTCACGAACGCGCGCTTGGTGTTGGCCGACCAGGTCATCGAACGCGGGTGGCTGGCGATGAGCGATTGCATCATCGCCGAATTTGGTGAAGGCGATGCGCCCGAAGGCGGCGCGGACATGCAAGGCGACCTGCTGATGCCCGGGCTGGTCGAATTGCACACCGATCATCTCGAGGCTCACTACGCGCCACGTCCCAAAGTCTATTGGGATCCAGTCGCAGCGGTGGTTTCGTTTGACGGTCAGCTGGCGACGAGCGGAATCACCACGGTGCTCGACTCGCTTCGGGTTTGGACAGAAGAAGGCGCGCAAGAGGCTGACGGCTGCGCTGCCGTCCTGGCCGATGCCATCGCCCGGGCCCGGTTGGCCCGGCTGTTGCGCGTGGAGCATTTCCTGCATCTTCGCTGTGAAGTGCCGATGCCGACCGTCGTAGAGGAAGCACGCGCGCTGATGGGTCGCAGCGACGTCCGGCTGGCATCGCTGATGGACCACACGCCGGGTCAACGTCAGTTCCGTGACGAGCGCAAGCTGCGCGACTACTACCTGGGCAAGAACGGCGGCCTGACGGATGCCGCACTGGATCGGCTGTTCCGCAAGCGGCTCGAGAACCAGGCGGCCTACGCGGCGGGGAACTATCGTCAGCTTGTCGATCTGGCGAAGGCGCACGCGACACGGTTGGCGAGCCATGACGACACCACTCTCGAGCATGTCGCGGAAGCCATTCGCGACCAAGTAGCGATCGCGGAGTTTCCGACGACCATCGAGGCCGCTGAAGCGCTCCACGCGGCCGGTATCCGCGTTCTGATGGGTGCACCCAATCTCGTGCGCGGCTGCTCGCATGCTGGCAATGTCGCGACGGCCGATCTGGCCAGGCGCGGCGTGCTCGATGTGCTGTCGTCCGACTACATGCCGGCGAGCCTCCTGATGGCAGCACTGCGGCTGCCGGCGGTCGCTCCCGGCGTCGATCTCGCTGCAGCGATCCGCACTGTAACAAAAGCGCCGGCCCACGCCGTGGGCCTCGACGACCGGGGCGAGATCGCGATCGGCAAGCGCGCCGACCTCATTCGCGTACATGTCGCAGGCGACGTGCCGATGGTGCGCACGACCTGGCAGCGCGGAAAGCGTGTGGCATGACCTGGTTTATCAACTTGCGATCCTTCCTAGACCCTCGTCCGGATCAGGTCGGCCCAGGCCGCCTCATTCTGGTGGTCGGCCCAAGCGGCGCTGGCAAGGATACCCTGATCGCGGGCGCCCGGGCAGCATGCGCCGACGATTCGACGATTGTCTTCCCGCGACGCGTGATCACACGGCCGTCGACGGCTGATGAAGATTGCGATTTCGCCACAGAAGAGATGTTCAAGCGCGCAGTCGCGTCGGGCGAGTTTGCGCTTTGGTGGGAGGCCCATGGCCTGTGCTATGCCCTGCCTTGCTCCATCGACGCCGACGTCCGCCAAGGCAAAACGGTTGTTTGCAATGTTTCCCGGACCATCGTCGGGTTTGCGCGGCGACGCTATTGTTTTGTTACGGTCGTGCTCGTAACCGCCCCACCACACGTGCTCGCTGAGCGGCTGGCCGGTCGCAGCAGGGCCAGCGACCGATCGATTCAAGACCGGATCGCCCGCTCCGCCGCAATCGGCGAGGATATCGAGGCCGACGTCGTCATTCGCAACGTCGGACGGCCGCAAGTCGGAGTCCGGCGGCTGCTCAGCGTTGTGCGCGATACCGGGTTCGTCCTCATTTCCTAACACGAGTTCTCTAGTGCTGGTTATCTTGGCCTGAAAAGCCAATTAAGCAGAGAAAGAGGACGACATCGCCATCGAATTTCGTGGCACGGGGCGAAAAGTACATGGTCATTCGCACGACCACTATCTAAATGCACATCGAGCGACAGCCAGGGCGACCACCGGTCGCGACCCCTTTCTATTCTCGCTGTCACTCAATCCGGACAAGATCCGATCGATTGAATTCGGCTGCTTCGAAACGAAAGCGCGGCCAAGCCTTTGCGCAGAAAATTGAGTTTCTCGCCGGTCGCTCTCGAAGTGGTGGCATGGGTGTAGCGTTCGACATGATGCCGCCAGCTTGGTGACGCGCCGATAGCTCTGGCGTAGCTTGCCACCCTGATCAAGGCAAGTGAGCTAACCCGGCGCAGATGCCCTCCTTGAAACTGTTACACCTCCTCATACATGTGTGACAGTTGATTGGGATAGATAACGATTTTGACAGAGAATACGCAGCTCCTTGATCAGGCTTCCTCGTTCAAAAATGTAACAGTTGATGCGCGGACGCGGGAATATCTCACCGAAAAGGAAGTCGAGCAGCTGATCGAGGCCGCTAAAGCCAATCGCTGGGGTCACCGCGACGCGACTGCGATCCTGATCGCCTACCGGCACGGGCTGAGAGCTTCCGAACTAGTCGTCTTGCGTTGGTCGGACATCGAACTACAGACCGGCCGCCTGCATGTCCGGCGCGCCAAGAGCGGCACGCCGTCCGTGCATCCCATTTCGGCCAGGGAAGGCCGAGCATTGCCCCGGCTACAACGCGAGGCCCCCAGATCGCCATATGTCTTCATCTCGGAACGTGGGGCGCCGCTCAGCGTGGCAGGCTATCAGCGGATGGTTGCTCGTACTGGCGACGCTGCCCGGTTTGGCTTTCTCGTGCACAGCCACATGTTGCGTCACGGGTGCGGCTTCAAACTGGCTGCTGATGGTCAGGATACCCGCGCAATCCAGGCGTATCTTGGTCATCGGTCAATCCAGTCGACTGTCCGTTACACCGCACTGGCTCCAGATCGGTTCAATAATTTCTGGAAGGACTAACCGCCAGCCGCGGTGACGCAGACGGGTTAGCCAAGACAGCGGATCTAGCCGAAACGAAATACACGGTGTGGCAAGAGAGGCAGAGCGCACCAAGATCGGCGCCGAGTTGCGGTCACCACCCAAATGAAATCGCATCACGTCTCACGGCTGGGTGGCCAGGACAAAGGTAGGGCGATCGTGTCTCCTGGCATAGTGTGGTACAATAAAACTGTTGGCGGTAGGCTCGCTACTAGCCGGCTCAGCAAGCAGCGGCGCCGACGGCGTTCCGCCGCCGCGCGGTGAGTATTGGCGCGCGTCAACCATCCTCGGCAGCATCCCGCGCGGCCATGGCATCCTGCTTAACCCGC
>Ga0066388_100002929_pt1 | contig 10753 bp, 7 predicted proteins | sample PanSoiMetaGPlot6_FD_64539 | JGI IMG/M metagenome (GOLD analysis project Ga0066388, IMG submission 64539) | Tropical forest soil microbial communities from Panama analyzed to predict greenhouse gas emissions - Panama Soil - Plot 6 (Hybrid Assembly) | ecosystem: Environmental > Terrestrial > Soil... | reverse complement strand
GATCGTGCAGGAAATCGTATTTCGGGTGAGTGACGATCTTGTTCAGGTAGCTGGCAATAGCGCCCACGTTCTTGTCGATCGACCACTCATTGTCGTTCAGTACCACCAGCAGGCGGCGGGTGTGATGGGCGATGTTGTTGAGCGCTTCGTAGGTAATGCCACAGGTAAAGGCGGCATCACCGGCAACCGCGACAACGTGCTCCTTGCCGCCCATCCTGTCCCGTGCCACTGCCATCCCCAAGGCTGCCGACAGAGCGGTTCCGGCATGACCGGCGCCGTACGAGTCATGCTCACTTTCCGTGCGTAGCATGAATCCGCTCAGACCACGCGGGGTGCGGATCGTGTGAAATTGCTCACGGCGTCCGGTAAGCAGCTTGTGCACGTAGGCCTGATGGCTGACGTCGAACAGGAAATGATCTTGGGGAGTGTTGAATACGTAATGTAGAGCAATCGTGAGCTCCACCACGCCGAGATTCGGACCAAGGTGTCCGCCCGTCTTGGACAGAACGGTTATGAGCTCCTCGCGGATTTCCCCCGCCAGCTGTTCCATTTCAGCAATGGACAGCAGCTTTACATCGCAGGGTGAATTGATGGTCTCCAATAGCCGGGACATAGCGGGCGTTTAATTAATTATATGCAGCAGGAACACTGGGTAGTTGCACGGCATTTTGCCGGGGTATTGCCCTTTGCCCGTTTCTATGGGACAAGCAACTGCAGACAGGGGAGTTACGGCGCTCTGTTTGGTAGCGAGCACAAGCTCGAAAACGAGCAGGACATGTGTGGCCTGGGACGGCCGACCAAGGCCCAATCGAAATTCCGCACGCTATGAGGGCATTGTCCTTGGCCCCGCTTTGCCAGCGGGACGATGGTTCTTGGGCAGAACGACTACCATGCGACGTCCTCCCTGACCCTCGCTCTCCGTGTAGAGGTCTTGATGGTCGCGCAAGGCTAGGTGGACGATGCGGCGTTCGCGCGACGACATAGGGGCGAAGCGGTAAGGAGTGCCGGTTTTGCGCACACGCTCGGCAGCAACGTTGGCGGCAATGCGCAATTCTTCCAGACGCATGGCCCGGTGATTCATGCAGTCGAAGCACACCTTCTCGTGCTCGTTGCCCGGCAGACGCAGCATTTCGATTGCCACGAGTTCGATCGCGCGCAGGAGCTCGGCGCCGCGCTCCAGGAGCAAGCTGCTGTCGGGCCCTGAAAATTCGACGAGGATCTCGGGTTTCTCCCAGTCGCGGTCCTGTGCCATGGGAGGATCGACCGAGATACGATATTTGAGCCGAAGGCCGGTATTGGCTACGACCCCGCGGAGGAGTTCGTTGATTTGCTTGGCGGCGACGATCTTGTCAGGAATGGCCACTGGCTTCTAGCTCCTAAGCTTGAAACAAGCGGTAACGCGAAGATGTGAGGCATCAACCGGCACGGTCGATGTAGCTCTTGGCCGCTGGCAGTCAGCAGCTGGGAGCTATTTTCATTTCTTCGCTTTTCTTGCCCGCTTCTCCATCATCTCTCGCATCTCGCGCCCCAGCGAGCTGCGATTCATCATGACCTGCTGAGCAATGCCGAGCAACTGACTGACGGACCAGTATAGATTCAAGCCCGCCGCCAAGTTCCAGCTGATCACGCCCAGCATGACGGGCATCATGAAATTCATCATCTTCTGCTGGGCCGGATCCATACCCGCCTGCGGAGTCATGCGCTGGGTCAGGAACATGGTGATGATAATGCCAATCGGCAAAAGCTTCCACGGATCAGGCGCCGACAAATCATGAATCCAAAGCCAATGGGCATGGCGCAAATCGATGGCAACCCCTAGCATGCGGTAATAAGCAAACAGGAATGGCATCTGGATCAGCATGGGCAGACATCCGCCCACCGGATTGACACCCTCTTGCTTATACAGCGCGGAAATCTCCTGTTGCATCTCCTGCTTGCGCGGATCGCGCATGCCGTACTTCTTGTACTTTTCCTGGATGGATTTGATTTGTGGCGCCACCTTTTGCATCTTCAGCATCGACTTCATGGACGAGATGCGCAGCGGAAACAGCGCCATGGTGATGATCAACGTCTGCAGAATGATGGCCCATCCCCAATTGCCGAGGAAGGCTTGCATCCATTTCAGCCATAGGAACAGCGGGCGGGCCAGAACCCCGAACCAGCCGAAGTCGACCAAGCTGCGGAGATCTGGATGATCATTCTGGATGGTCGAAACATTCACCGACTCCAGCACGGGAAGAGACTTCGGACCAACAAACAGGCGTTGCGCGCTCGCTCCCTGAAGATTGCCCACCGCGGCACCGAGCACCTCCGCCTTGTAGGTGTCCCGCGGGTTCTGCCTGTCTTTGGGTACATCGATCTGGTTGCGCAGCGTGACCATCACCACCGATGCCGGGTCATTGGGGATGAAAACCGCGGCGAAATACTGGTCGGCCACCCCGGCCCAATTGAAGGGGCCGTGGATCGTTCCACCGCTGGAAACTTTCTTTAGTGCCAGGCGCTGTACTTTGTCGTTGTATTGACTCACGATCAAGCTGGCTGCGTAGCCGGAAGGGCTGGTCTGGTCGCCCAGGCCCGCCGGCCACACGGGCAAGGCAACAACATCGGCGCCTTTATTGCGGACGGAGGTGTCGACATCGACAATGTAGCTATGGTCGAAGCGGAACTTCTTAATCACTGCCAGGTCCGAATCGGCGTATTCGAACGTGATTTCCTGAGGAGCCCGCTCTAGTCCAGTGACCGAAGGCTGGTAGAGAACCGCATTCACCTTCGCGCGCAGCGATTCGTCGTAGGTGAAAAGCGAGAGTGGCTGACCGAATTTCCCAGCGGCAGCCTGGTTCACCAACTCCAGTGGTTTTCCCTGGTCATCGTTGAACTTCTTAAGAATCCAGGATTTGACTTGGGCGCCGCGGTTGGTGAAGACGATCTTGTAAAGATCGTTCTCGATGACGGTTTCCGTTTCCCCCGTCGCCTGTTTCGCGGCCCCCGAAGATACGAATTGAGCCGGTGTCTCGGGGGACGGGGAAGGAGTGGTGAGCGGCGGATTGGCCACCGCCGTCTGCGGCTTTTTTTCCTCCTGCGGAGGTTGCGTAGCATACTTCCTGAGGATAGGTTGAAAAAGAATAATCGCCAGGAAGGCGAGCGCAAAAACCAGAAGCAGCCGGCGCTCCATGCCGGGCTCTTGTTGGGGATTGTGATATTCGGCCAAAGTGTAGGTTTCAGCTTTCCTGTTTCCTTGATCTTATTCGAAGCTCACCAGCTCAGGGCTTGCGCTCTGGAGCAAATTCTTTCCGCAGCTCGGCGGTCGATCGGTCCCATCATGCCTGATGCTTGCTGAATTCTGTTGGACGCCTTGCCGGGTTCCCCCCACCCTGGTCACCGGATCGAATCCGCCCTTAACGAATGGGTGACAACGCAGCAGACGCCACGCCGCCATCGTGAGACCGCGCGCTACGCCGTAGCGGTCGACGGCCTCCATGGCGTACTCCGAGCAGCTCGGCACATAGCGGCAGGCCGGCGGCAGCAACGGTGAAAGTACCCACTTGTAAGCTCGCAAGGCGACGAGCACTACCGATTTGAGAGTTTGCTTCATACCATCAACTCTTTCTGCCGAATGATCTGAAATGCGCGGCCCACTTCCTCGAGCAAAGCCTCGAAGTTTGTCTTCAGCAGAGACTTCTTGGGGTTGATCACAATGTCCACGGGCATTCCAGCCGGGATTCGCGCAAGGCGAACTGCCTCTTTTAGACGACGCTTCATGCGGTTGCGATCCACGGCTCCTCCTCGCGCACGACTCACGGTAAATCCGATGCGAGCACAGTTTCCGCTCTCCCGACGCAAGTAGAACACCGTAATATGGGTCGAGAATAGGCGCCGACCGTTTTCATACACGCGTTCAAAATCAGCGTGGCGAAGCAACCGCATGCTGCGGGGGTACCGCCTGCGCGCCTTAGGATCGTGGGTGTCTCCCTTACGTTCGACAGCATTCACCAACATCACCATGCAAAGCTCAGGGAGCGAAGTTTCTGAACCGGAATGGAAAATCCTAAGACTACTCGCGGAAACCGGGCTTCACTGAAACCCGCCTGCGACCTTTGGCGCGCCGGCGTGAGATCACTGCCCTGCCGCTCTTGGTCTTCATCCGGGTACGAAATCCGTGTGTCTTCGAGCGGCGACGCCGATTGGGCTGGAAGGTGCGCTTGGGCATGAAAAACACGTGCTCCTCATTAAAATCAGAACGAAGAGAAAGTATAAATGAGGGCAAAGCGAAGCGGCAAACCGGCGACCACCACCAAACGCAAGTTTCCCCTCACTCTTCAGCCAAAACCAGATCTGCAAATCGTTGCTTAGGCGAGGTCGGTTCCCTTGCTGGCTCATAAAATTCAGAGCTGGTTTTCGCTCAAGCCGATGAGCGATAGGTGAGATGCTTGCAAATGGCACGCCGGAGGCGGAGTCTGTTCAGGCTCAACCGACCATCCAGAGCCCGTGGAGCATGGACAGCTAACTTGCACCAGCTCCGCTGCAGTTATAACTTCGCTACTTGACAGACACTCAGAGGCGAGTTCTGAATAGGGTTTTACGTGAAACTTTTGTCGAGAAGATTTCCGCACACGGCAAAATTTTATGCTAGTATGCCGCTCTGTCCTTACATTGTTTCTTCTGCAATTCTCGGAAAAGGTTTTTCAGATTCGCAATACACCAAAAGGGGCGTAGCGGCAGGCGCTGCAGCGCAATGGATCTTATGTCAGTTCCCAGTATAAGTATTAATCCTAATCCCTGGATGCGCATTCTCGACGCGCTCGAAAAGAAGATCAATCGGCATTCGTACGACACCTGGCTGAAACCCACGCGCTACAGCCATGCTAACGGCAGTACTCTGTTCATCAGAGTACCCACCGCGGAATTTCGTCACGTGGGCGACAAATATGCGGACCTGATTCAGGAAGCCATTGACAATCTCGGCTTGGACTATCAGGACGTACAGTTTGTCACACCCGATGACGATCCAGCGGCGACGCCGATCCGGCATGACGGTGGTCTGTCCCCTCAAACCGCGGCCGTGACTCCGATCACCTCTGGTGGTCCGGTCTCTCAGGCGCGTTTTGATTGGGATGGCGCCGCACAACTGAATCCGCGTTACACCTTTGACGCGTTCGTGATCGGCAATGGTAACCAGTTTGCACACGCCGCCTGCCAGGCGGTTGCCGAACGCCCGTCCAAAGCCTATAACCCGCTGTTTCTGTATGGCGGTGTGGGCATGGGCAAGACCCATCTGATGCAAGCCATCGGGCACGAGATCAAGCGGCGGCAACCGCAGTCGTCCATCTGTTACGTCTCGAGCGAGAAGTTCACCAATGAAATGATCAACTCGTTGCGCTATGACAAAATGACCAGCTTCCGCGACAAGTTCCGTAACGTGGACGTGCTGTTGGTGGATGATATCCAGTTCCTGGCGCAGAAGGAACGAACCCAGGAGGAGTTCTTCCACACGTTTAACGCGCTGCACGAGTCGATGAAGCAGATTGTTATCGCCAGCGATCGTCCTCCCAAGGAGTTGGCCGAAATCGAAGATCGCTTGCGCAGCCGTTTCGAATGGGGATTGATTGCCGACATCCAGCCGCCGGACTTGGAGACCAAAGTTGCCATTCTGCAGAAAAAAGCTGAGCAGGAGAAGGTCACCCTTCCGACCGACGTTGCCCTGTACATCGCTTCCAATATTCGGTCCAACGTGCGGGAATTGGAAGGCGCACTGATTCGCTTGGTGGCGCACTCTTCGCTAATTGGAACCAATATCACACTGCCTTATGCGCAGCAGGTGCTCAAAAACTTCATCGACTCGCAGCAGCGGAAGGTCACGATTGAGGCAATCCAGAAAGCAGTGGCTGAGCAGTTCGGGCTTAGACTGGTCGAGATTAAGGCCAAGAATAACTCACGAGCCATTGTGTACCCCCGCCAAATCGCCATGTATCTGGCCAAACACTTGACTGAGGCATCGCTTCCGGAAATTGGGAGGCAGTTTGGCGGCAAGCACCATACCACGGTGTTGCACTCGGTTGAGAAGATTGACGAAGCGCGGAAGTCCGACAAGGATTTAAACAGGCTGGTCAATAAACTGACCGAACAACTCGGCGGATGAAAGCTAGCTCGCAACGACTTTTCCACTTCTCTACCAAGTCTTCCTCTCCCCCCTCTGTGCACCGCCTGTGGAACCTGTGTAGAAGTCAGGAAGCTACTCTGGATGCGGCTGGAATTTACCACCCCCTCCGGCGTTGCCCGAACCGGTTTTAGAAAACTTTTCCGCCGGCAAGCGAGAGACCACACGGAAGATGGGTGAGATTTCCACTTTTCCTTGCTGCCTACGGTTACTGCTGGTTTTATAGGTTTTTCTTTTGATATAAGTGAAGTATTCAAAGTAGCGCTGACGCCAGGGGGACCCTTCTATGCCGGTCGAAGCTGTAGCCACTCCCGCAGGAACCACCATGGAGATCACAGTCAGCAAGTTCGAACTGCTTCGCGAACTCACCGCCACTCAAGGAGTGGTCGAACGTAAGACCACTATCCCGATCCTCTCAAATTACTTGTTTGAAGCGGCAGGCGATAAATTGTCGCTGACGGCAACGGATCTGGATCTGAGTTTACGTACGGCCTGCCCTGCCAGGGTGAAGAAAGAAGGGTCGTGCACTATCCCGGCGCGCAAACTGCATGACTATGTGAAGCTGCTCCCGGATGCCGATATCACCATCAAATTGCTCGAGAACCACTGGGTCAGCATTCGCTGCGGACGGTCGAATACGAAGATGTTCGGCATGGCGCGGTCCAATTTCCCGAGTCTGCCGCAATTCCCCACGGCCGGCGCGGTCAAGATTCCATCTGCTGTGTTGCGGGCAATGATTGCCAAGACTACTTTCGCCATCGCCAATGAGGAGTCGCGCTATACCTTAAACGGTGCGCTGATGGTCCTGAAACAGGAGTCGATCACCCTGGTTGCCACCGATGGACACCGACTGGCCCACATCGAGCGGTCGGGAGAGACGTTTGCGGGTGTTGCCGGTGAGATGAAGACGCTCATCCCCAAGAAGGCAATGGATGAAATCAGGAGCCTCCTGGATGCCAGCGATGTCGAAAGCGTGGAATTTGCCAAAGACGAGTCGACGCTGTATTTCCGCATCGGCACGCGGCTGCTGACCTCGCGTCAGCTGACTGGGCAATTCCCCAACTACGAAGCAGTGTTGCCGAAGGATAACAACAAGTCGATTGTAGTGAACTGTCAGGATTTGACCGGGGCAATCCAGCGCGTGGCCCAGTTTGCCGACGAGCGCTCCCGGGCCGTGCGGGTGCGCATGGACAAGGGCGAGCTGAAGATTTCAGCCTCCTCCACGGAAACGGGCGAATCGGAAGACTCCCTCGAAACCAACTACAACGGCGAGACAATCACCATCGGTTTTAATGCTCAGTACCTGCTGGATTTCCTGAAGGCGGCGGGGTCAAACGAAATCCGCCTGGAGTTCAAAGACGCGCAGTCGGCCGGCCAGCTGCGTCCGGAAGAAGGGGACGACTACAAGTACCGTTATGTGGTGATGCCCATGAGGATCTGAGATGCTGCTCCGGCGCTGATAAGCGTGTTTTCCAAGCAAGTGTGTCCAGGGTACAGCCTCGAAAGTTTGTCATGAAATCTCAGTGGCTGTTCACGCTCGCGACCCTTTTGGTATTCGCAGGCGTCATTTCCCTCATCATCTCTTGGCAAGGCTCGATGAGCGTCACTGGAGCTTTCCCCACCAGTTCGAGTTCAGTGCAGCTTACCGGATCGGCAAAAGGAGGGTGGGCGGTCGTCGGGCTCTTCTGTTTTTTGGGAGGGCTGGTGCTGCTGTTGATCTCCCTCGTGCGCGCCATCCTCGAGCCATTTCGCAATAGAGGGACGCCACCGCCCGCGCAATCAGAGTCCAATGCCACAAACAGCCGTACTCCGCCGCCGCGCTCCTAGAAATCAGAGTACCCGGCTTGACATTTTGTCCCGGCAGCATACAGTCGGCCACTCTGCGGCCCGCAGTCTTAGCGAACTCAACTATGGCGACGCAACCAGTACTCTCCGGTTCCGATCTCGAGCGCACGACGATCCACAAGCTGCGCACCACCATCCTGCCTTTTGTCCTTCTGTTGTTTTTCGTGGCGTATCTGGATCGCATCAACATTGGCTTCGCGGCCTTGAGCATGAACAAGGATCTGGGAATCACGAGCCAACAGTACGGATTTCTGGCGGGCATTTTTTTTATAGGCTATTTCATCTTTGAGATTCCCAGCAATCTGCTGCTGCAACGAGTCGGCGCACGGGTCTGGATTGCGCGAATTCTGCTGAGTTGGGGTGTGGTGGCGGTGCTTACCGGCTTCGCCGAAAACATTTTTCAGCTCTACGTGTTGCGTTTTCTGCTGGGAGTGGCCGAAGCAGGGTTCTTCCCGGGCATCATTCTGTATTTCACCTACTGGTTCCCCCGCCGTGAACAGGCGCGGGCGGTCGCTTGCTTCATGGCGGCGAACCCCGTTGGGAATCTTGTGGGGGCGCCCCTTTCTGGCCTCATTCTCGATCACGCGCACTGGGCGGGAACGAGTAGTTGGCGGTGGCTTCTGGTCTTGGAGGGCGTTCCGGCGGTTGTGGGCGGCGTGCTCACATATTTGCTTCTTCCCAATGGACCAGAGGAAGCGACATTTCTGGATGCGGAGGAAAAAGCCTGGCTCTCGGAGGAGTTAGCGCGAGACCGCAAGTTGCTGGGCGGCGTGCGGGAAATGAGCGCGCCCGAGGCCCTGCGGCATCGGCGCGTCTGGCATTTGGCGGCGATTTATTTCACCATGATTGTCGCCTCTTACGCGATGGTGTTCTGGATGCCGCAGGCGATCCAATCCCTGGCCAGCGGGCGCTCCAACACGGCGGTCGGCATTTTGGTGATGATTCCTGTTCGGGCTGATCGCGATGCTCTTGGTGTCGCGGAACTCCGATCGTACGCTGGAGAGGCGTCGCCATACGGCCCTTCCGGAAATCATCGGAGCCCTTGCGTTGCTTGTTCTGGCCGGGGCGGCAAGCGGGGCGCTGCTGATTTCTGTGGTTCTCTGGGCGTTGCTCGCAGCCGGCATCTACAGCGCCTTTGGCCCATTCTGGTCGTTCCCGCCCGAGTTCCTAAGTGGGATCTCGGCGGCATGTGCGATCGCACTGATCAATTCGATCGGTAATCTGGGGAGCTTCGTCGGACCATACATCATCGGAGCCATCAGCCACCGAACCGGATCTCTCAGAGGTGGGCTAGCGTGTGCCGGCCTTTCCTTGCTGATATCGGCGGCCCTGGTTCTGCTTCTGAAAGAGAAAGGGCACGACAGAGCCGCGTCCTGGGGAAGAACTCAAAGTGGAAGGACGACTGATGGCCCGTCGAGTCGAGCGGGAAAACGGCCACGGTCGAATGTGTCACGTTCACCGCGGGTCCCGAGCTGAGACGGATTGCGGAGTCTGAGTAGCCGTCCCCGATACAGGAGTCGAAAGCGTATAGTCGCCGCAATCGTGTTCCGAGGACATGGGTTTCGACGCTGGTGAGAAGAGAGGGCGCGACAGAGTCGCGCCTCTCAGGCCAGCAACGAGAGGTTACTGAATCAATGTTCCGCTGCCGTTGCCGTTTTCCTCGTCTGGGGGGATTACGACGACAGCGGCGACGCGGTCGCCCGGCTCCAGTTGCAACAAGCGAACACCTTGGGCAGCGCGGCCCGATTCGCGGATCGTGCTCGAATCCATGCGGATGATCTTGCCGTAGTGGCTGATCAACATGACCTCAGACTCTTCCGTGACCTGCGCGATTCCAACTACCTTGCCGTTGCGCTCGGTTGTCTTGACGTTGATTACCCCTGAACCGCCGCGGCCTTGGAGACGGTATTCGTCAGCCGGAGTGCGCTTGCCGAAACCGTTCTCGGTAACGGAAAGGATCAGAGATCCCTTCACCGGGATAGTCTCGTCGGTCGCGGTGGCTTCCACACCCGCTTTAGCCTTGGCTTTCTCGGCCTCGGCTTCAGCTTTTTTGGCATCTTTGGGAGTGGTGGCCATCCCGACGATATAGTCGCCCTTGTCGAGATGCATGCCGCGGACACCGTAGGCCGGCCGTCCCATCGAGCGAACGTCGTTCCCATCGAAGCGGATGGCTTGGCCATCATGAGAGGCCAGAAACACAATCTGGTTCCCGTCCGTAAGAGTGGTGCCTACCAACTCATCGTCCTTCTCGATGCCGATCGCGATGATGCCACGCGACATCACATTCGAGAATTCCTTCAGCGCGGTTTTCTTCACCGTACCGATCCGGGTGGCGAAGAAGATGAACTTCCCTTCTTCTTCCAGGTCGCGAACGGCCAGCATGGTGCGCACCGTCTCGCCGGGTTGCAGTGCGACCAGATTGCCGACGTGCTTGCCCTTGCCGGCGGCGCCAACGTCGGGAATTTCATAGACTTTGAGCCAGTAGACGCGTCCGGTGTTGGTGAAGATGAGAATGTAGGCGTGGGTTGAGGCAATGAACAGGTGTTCGACAAAATCCTCGTCCCGCGTCTTCATGCCGGTTCGGCCGGTGCCGCCGCGGCGCTGCATGCGATAGGTCGAGATCGGAGTGCGCTTCAGGTAGCCTGAATGGCTGACGGTAACCGCCACTTGCTCGTCGGCAATCAGGTCTTCCAGCTTGATCTCGGCGGCTCCGTCTTCGATCACAGTGCGGCGCGCGTCGCCGTACTGCTTCTT
>Ga0066388_100002928_pt1 | contig 10754 bp, 8 predicted proteins | sample PanSoiMetaGPlot6_FD_64539 | JGI IMG/M metagenome (GOLD analysis project Ga0066388, IMG submission 64539) | Tropical forest soil microbial communities from Panama analyzed to predict greenhouse gas emissions - Panama Soil - Plot 6 (Hybrid Assembly) | ecosystem: Environmental > Terrestrial > Soil... | reverse complement strand
TGCACGTGGGGCCCGACGTAGGCGAACGGACCCACGACGACGCCCGGACCGAGCACGGCTCCCTTCGCCACGATCGCCGTGGGATGCACCGAAGGGGGCGTGTCGCGCGGATCGGGAAGCGGTACCACCGCCCCGGGGACGCGAGCCCAGGTGCCGGTGAGCGTGTCCGCTTCAGGAATCGCGATCGACAATGCTTGAGAGAAGCTCTGCTTCCGCGACGAGGTCTCCATCGACGTACGCCTTCCCCTCCATTTTACAGATCCGTGATTTGAGACGAAGGAGCGTGAGCTCGAAGCGGAGCTGGTCTCCGGGGCGGACCGGCTTGCGGAACTTCGCACGGTCGATGCCCATGAAGTACACCAGCTTCTCCCTCGTTTGACCCACCGCGTTGAGCAGCAGGACCCCTCCACACTGCGCCATCGCTTCGATGATCAGCACCGCGGGCATGATGGGGTGCCCCGGGAAGTGTCCCGCGAAAAAAGGCTCGTTGATGGTGACGTTCTTGATACCGACGACGCGATTCTCCTCGAGGCTCAGGATCCGGTCGATCAGGAGGATCGGGTAGCGATGGGGCATGATCTTCATGATCGCCCCGATGTCCAGCTGGATCCCGCCCGCCTTTCCGTTCGCGCTCGGATCGCGCGCCGCGCGGCCGCGCGCCGGAGGCGGCCCGGACGAGCCGGCCGGCTCGGTCGCGGCGAGGCGCTGGACGAACCGAACGTTCGTCGCGTGCCCGGACTTGATCGATACGAAATGTCCGAGCGCGGGGCGTCCGAGCAGGTAGAGATCGCCGAGGAAATCCAGGATCTTGTGCCGGACGAACTCGTTCTCGAACCGCAGCGGCTCTTCGTTCAGGATGCCCGCCGGCTGCACGACCACCGCGTTCTGGAGCGATCCCCCTAGGATCATCCCCTGCGCGCGGAGCGCGTCCACGTCGCGCTGGAGGACGAACGTCCGGGCCGGCGCGATCTCGCGCACGAAGACGTCGCGGTCGATGTCGTAGGTGGCGTGTTGGGTGCCACGGAAGGCGTCCTCGTACTCGATGGTGAAGGTGATGCGCAGCCCGTCGTGGGGGAGCCCAACGAGCACCACCCCGTTCTCTTCGTAGCGCACCGGCTGCGACACGCGGAAATAGCGGCGCGGGACGCCCTGGTCCACGAGCCCCGCCTCCTGGAACATGCGGACGTACGGCGCGGCGCTTCCGTCGCGCGGCTCCGCCGGCTCCTTCGCGGTGAGGGCGATGACGAGGTTGTCGATCTCGAGACCCGCGGCCGCGGCGAGGATGTGCTCCACCGTGTGGACCTCGGCGTCGCCGCTCTTCAAAATCGTGCGGCGCATCTGCTCGGTGTCCGCCCGGGCGTAGGCGGGGCCGACGGGAATCTCCGGCGCGCCGGGAAGGTCGAGCCGCACGAACCGGATTCCCGAATCGGGAGGAGCGGGGCGGAACTCGACGCGGCAGGGTTGCCCGGTGTGGAGGCCGACCCCTTCGAAGGAAACGGCCTTCGCGATCGTCCGCTGGGTGGAGGAGGTCACCGCGGGTCGCGAGCAGCTTCGAGCTCGTCCAGGCGCCGCTTCAACTGGCGGACCGTCTGGACGAGCTCGGGGAGATGCCGCAGGGTCGCTTCGATCCGCTTGGCCTGGCCGATCGGCAGCGCGGGATACCCGAACATGCGCTCTCCCGGCTTGACCGACTTCGAGACCCCCGACTGCGCGCCGACGATCGCCCGGTCGCCGATCTCGATGTGCCCCACGATGCCCACCTGGCCGGCCAGCACCACGTGGTCTCCGAGCACGGTGCTCCCGGAGATGCCGACCTGGGCCACGATGATGCAGTTCTTCCCGATCTGTACGTTGTGGGCGATCTGGACGAGATTGTCGATCTTGCTTCCCGCGCCGATCCGCGTGGTGCCGGTCGTCGCGCGATCGATCGTGACGTTGGCTCCGATCTCGACCTCGTCCTCGACCACGACGTTCCCCACTTGCGGGAGCTTGCGGTGCACGTCACCGTCGCGGACGAATCCGAAGCCGTCGCTCCCGATCACGGTTCCGCAGTGGACGATGACGCGGTCCCCGACCGAGCAGTTCTCGCGGACCGTGACGTGGGGATAGAGGAGCGTGTCCTCCCCGATCTTCGCGCGCGCGCCGATGAAGCAGCCCGCGTGGACGACCGAGCGGGCTCCGAGGACCGCCTCCGCCTCGATCACGGCATGCGGACCGACCGAGGCGTCGTCGGAGATGAAGGCATCCTCCGCGACGACGGCGGAGGGGTGGATGCCGGCACAGGGGCGATCGGCCTCCCCGGCGAAGAAGCGCACGGCCTTGAGGAACGCGAGGTAGGGATGGTCGTTGACGATGAGGGGTATTCCCAGGTCGCGGTGGTTCTCCGCCACGATGATCGCGGTGGCCTGGGTCTCGCGGAGATAGGACTCGTAGCGGGGATTCGCGAGGAAGGTCAGCTCTCCTCGGCGCGCCTCACGAATGCCAGCCACACCGGTGATCTCGACCGATCCGTCGCCGACGACCGTTCCGTCGATCGCCTCCGCGACGGCGTCCAGCGTGACCTTCATGGTTCGCTCCCTCGAGGATCCGGTTCGCGCCGCGAGTCGGCGGAATCGATTACGGATGTCCTCCCGTCGCGGAGCCGGACGGAAGTCCGCCGGCGTCTTCCTTCTTCAGCAGATCGAGAACACGATCCGTCAAGTCCAGCGTCTTGTCGCCGAAGATGATGTTTCCGTCGGCCGCGTCCAGGATGAGCGAGTACCCCTCGTCCGTCCCGATCGTCGATACGATCTTGTGCACACGGTCCACGATCGGCTTCAAGTACTGCTCGTTCAGCTGCGTGACCGATCCCTTGGGACCCCAGTTCTTCTGTACGAACGCGTCGTAATCCGCGATTTTCTTCTGGAGGATCTGGTTCTGCTCGTCCCGCTTCGCGTCGCTCAGCATCGGCCCCTGAGCGTCCAGCTTGTGCTGCAGCTGGTCGATCTCGCTCTTTTTCTGCCGGGCCGTGTTGCTGAGCTCCTGCACCTCGCGGTTGAACTGCCGCTGGGCCTCCTGCGTGCCGGAATACTCGGAGAAGATCCGCTCGGAGTCAATGAACCCCACCTTGAGATCCGCGCCCGGGGCCGCCGCCGGCCAGAGCAGGCAGAGCACAGCCGGAAGCCAGAGTACCGCACCCCATGAGCGCTGTCGAGTCATATCTAACCCCTTGTACTAGAAGGTGTTACCTAGCTGGAAATGGGGCTCCCACTTGCCCCCGTCCTCCCGGTCCAGGCCGTACCCGAGATCGAAGCCGACCCTTCCCAGCGCGGGCACTTCCAGCCGTACCCCGAAGCCGATGGACTTCCGCAGATCGCCGAGGTCCAGGTCGCGGGTCGAGTTCCAGGTATTACCCGCTTCCAGGAAAATGAGTCCGTGGAGCGGGTCCGCGATCGGGAACTGGAGCTCGCTCGTGAGCACGAGCATCGTCTTTCCGCCAGGGTAGCGGTCGAGGACCTGGCCCGTGAGGGAATCGCGCGTGATGTTGGCCCGAGGCACTACGTAGTAGTCCGGATACCCTCTCAGGTAATCGGAGGTGGTCCCTCCGAGCCGGAACCGCTCGTAGTCGGGGACCTGCCCCCCGCCGAGGAAGCCCGTCTTCCCGCGAAGCATGAGGACCAAGGGTCCGCCGAGCTTGCTGTAGGTCCGGTTCTCGAAGGTCTCCTTATAAAAGGCCTCGACGCCCCCGAGGAGCCCTCCCGCGATCTCGTTGCTCCAGATCATCCTCGAGCCGCGCGAGGCGTAGAAGGGATTGTCGGTGCTGTTTCGGTTGAACGTCAGCGAGACGCTGCTCACGCGGCGCGGCCATTGCGTGGAGCGCAAGGTCTTGAGATCGGTCGGCTCCCCCGCGCGCACCGCCACGAAGTTCTCGAGCGTCACGTCGCGAAGGTCATAGGAGATCACGCCGCGCGTGTAGTCGGGCCAGCGGATGGGGCGGCCGACCCGAACCCCTCCTCCGACGTCCTTCCGCGTGTAGAAGTCGAGGTCGCGGCGCGTGTTGAAGATGTCGAATCCGATCGAGACCGGAGTGTCGCGGAACCACGGCTCGGTATAGGAGAGCTCGAGGTCGTTGCGCTTGTCCCCGCGCTCGAGGCGGATGTTCACGCTCTGGCCGTTCCCGAAGAGGTTGTTGTGTCCGAGCTCGAGGAACCCGGTGAGCCCCGACTGGCTGGAGTACCCGGCGCCCGCGCTCGCGGTGCCGGTCTGCTTCTCCTGAACCTTCAATGTCAGGTTGATGTCCGCGCTGTCCCCGGTCGGCTCGTAGTCCACGTTCACGTCCTGGAAGAATCCCAGCCCGAAGATGTCGCGCTGCGTGCGGATGAGGGTCGAGCGCCGGAACGTGTCTCCTGGAAAGACCGAGGCCTCGCGCCGGATCACGTTCTCCTTGGTCCGGGTGTTCCCCACGATCGCGACCTTCGCCACGCGGGAGCGAGCCCCCTCCTGCACCTGGAACTGGACGTCCACGATCGAGTCGCGCTCGGTCATGTTCGGCTCGATCGACAGGAACAGATATCCCTGCTCCTGGTAGAGCGTGTACGCGTTCTCGAGAGTCTTCTGGACCTGCGCCTCGTTGTACGTCGTTCCGGTCTTGGCGATCGTTCCGATCTCGAGCGCCGCCGTCGGAACCGCGGTGTTCCCGCTCCACGCGAGGGTCCCGAAGCGATAGCGGGGGCCCTCACGCAGGAAGACGTGAAGGATCACCCCTTTCCGGTCCGGGGTGTCCGCGGGAACGATCGAGTCGACGTCGGCGTCCTTGTGCCCGCGGCTCCGCATGTAGATGCGGAGCTTCGACTCGTCCTTGTCTCGGTTCTCCGGCTTGTAGACGCCTCCGCGGAGGAAGCCCGGCTGCTTGCTCTGCATGGCCTTGGCGAGCGCCTTGGGCTTCATCGTCTCGATTCCGTGGAACACGACCCCGCGCACCTTGACCTTGGACCCTTCGTTGACGTCGAAGACCACGCGGACCGCGCCCGCGCCGGTCGGTTCCGTCCGGGGAGTCGCGGTCGCGTGCGCGTACCCCTCGGCGGCGTACGCGGTCTCGATCTTGCGCGCGTCGAGCTCGAGGGAGGGCTGGTCGAGGAGCTGCCCCGCGGCCACCGTGAGCTTCTCGCGAAGGGTCTTCTCCTCGATCTTCTTCACGCCGTGGAAGACGATGTCCTTCACGTGAGAGCGCTCGGCGACGTGGACGACGAGGTCCACGCCCCCTGCCGCGGCGGGCGAGTCGGTGACGGTGACGTCGGTGAAGAGCCCCGTCGCGAACAGCCGGCGGACACCGCTCTTCACCTCCTTGGGGTCGTACGCCTGCCCGGGACGCATCCCGAAGGTGCGCACCACGACGAGGGAGTCGACGTTCACGAACCCCGCAGCCGCCACGGTGCGGATCGTGGGGAGCGGCCCCTGGGTCGTGTCGGGAGCCGCCGTGCTATCGGCGAGCTGGATGGTGATCGGTCCCTCGCTCGGGAGGGCGCTTTGGGCGCGCGCGGCGGCGGGGAGAAGGACGAGGAGCAGCGCGCAGAGCGCGCTCCGCTTCGGAATCTCGAAGAGATGCCTCAAGAGGCGAAGATCAGCTCATCACCCCGGCGGGAGATCATGACATCGCTCCCCTCTTTCAGCTGTCCGCGGAGGACGTGCTCCGAAAGAGGATCCTCGATCAGCTTCTGGATGCTCCGCTTGAGCGGGCGGGCCCCCAGCGCTTCGTCGAAACCCTTCTCGATCAGGAGATCCACGACCGAATCCTCGAAGTTCAGGGTGATGCCGTTTCCCTTCATGCGGTCGGCGACCTGACCGAGCAGGATCTTGGTGATCGAATTCATCTGCGGGCGATCGAGCGGGTGGAACACGATCATCTCGTCGATGCGATTCAGGAACTCCGGATTGAAGACCCGCTTCACCTCGTCCATGATCGCCTGCTTCATGGTCGTGTACGTGGAGCTTCCGTCCCGCTCCGTGAACCCCAGACTGCGTCCTCCCTTGATCTGCCGCGCTCCCAGGTTCGACGTCATGATGAGCACGGTGTTCTTGAAATCGACCTTCCGCCGCAGGCTGTCCGTCAGCTGCCCGTCGTCCAATACCTGTAAGAGGATGTTGAACACGTCCGGGTGCGCCTTTTCGATCTCGTCCAGGAGGACCACCGAATAGGGCTTCCGGCGGACCTTCTCGGTGAGCTGCCCCCCTTCTTCGTGGCCGACGTAGCCCGGGGGCGCTCCGATGAGCCGCGACACCGAGAACTTCTCCATGTACTCCGACATGTCGATCCGGATCAGGGCGTCCGGGTCGTCGAAGAGGAACCGCGCCAGCACCCGGGCGAGCTCCGTCTTCCCGACTCCCGTCGGGCCGAGGAAGATGAACGAGCCGATCGGGCGCCGGGGATCGCGGAGCCCGGCGCGGTTGCGCCGGATCGCCCGCGAGACCGCCGCGACCGCCTCTTCCTGGCCGACGATCGACTTGCGGAGCTCTTCCTCCATCCGGAGGAGCTTCTCCGACTCCTTCTCCTCGAGCCGCGCGATCGGGATGCTCGTCATGCGCGAGATGACCTTCGCGATCAGGTCGACGTCGACGAGCGCTTCCTTCTCGTGCTTGATCTCGGTCCACGTCTTCTTGTGCTCGCGCAGCTTCGCCCGGAGCTCCTTCTCCTTGTCGCGGAACCGCGCGGCCTTCTCGAACTCCTGCTGCTGGATCGCCGCTTCCTTCTCCTTCGCGACCTCCTCGACCGATTTCTCGAGCTCGCGGACCTCGGTCGGTATGGCCGAGATGCTGAGGCGCGCGCTGGCCCCCGCCTCGTCGATCACGTCGATCGCCTTGTCGGGGAGGAAGCGGTCGTTGATGTAGCGATCCGCGAGGCGGACCGCGGCCACGATCGAATCGTCCGAATACTTGGCGCCGTGATGCGCCTCGTACTTGTCACGGAGCCCGCGGATGATCTGGATCGTCTGATCCACCGAGGGAGGGTCCACCATGATCGGCTGGAACCGGCGCTCGAGAGCGCCGTCCTTCTCGATGTACTTCCGGAACTCGTCGAGCGTGGTCGCGCCGATGCACTGGAGCTCGCCGCGCGCGAGGGCCGGCTTCAGCATGTTGGAGGCGTCGATCGCGCCTTCCGCGCCCCCCGCTCCGACGATCGTGTGCAGCTCGTCGATGAAGATGATGGTGTCCTTCGACTCGCGGATCTCGTTCATGACCGCCTTGAGGCGCTCCTCGAACTGGCCGCGGTACTTGGTTCCGGCGACCACCGCCGCGAGATCGAGCGTCACGATGCGCTTGTCCTTGAGCGTCTCGGGCACCTTGTTCTCGACGATGCGCTCCGCGAGCCCCTCGGCGATCGCGGTCTTCCCGACGCCCGGCTCCCCGATCAGGATCGGATTGTTCTTCTTCCGCCGGGACAGGACCTGGATCACACGGTCGATCTCGGCTTCGCGCCCGATGATCGGGTCCAGCTTGCCTTCACGGGCCAGCGACGTGAGGTCGCGGCCGAATTGATTCAGCGCGGGCGTCTCGACCTTGCCTTCGCGCTCGGGTTGCGACACGGAGGGGGTCCCTCCCAAGAGCTTCAGGGTCTCCTCGCGGACCTTCTTCCGGTCCACGCCCAGCTCGAGCAGCACCCGGGCAGCCACCCCTTCGCCCTCACGGATGAGGCCCAGGAGGAGATGCTCGGTGCCGACGTAGTTGTGCCCCAGCTGGCGCGCCTCGTCGACGCTCAGCTCGAGGACGCGCTTCGCGCGCGGAGTGAACGGGATCTCGCCGATCGTGAGCGTGCCGCCGGTCGAGGAGACCATGCTCTCCACGGCCTGGCGGATCGCGTCGAGGTCGAGCCCGAGGTTGTTGAGCACCGTCGCGGCGATGCCCTCCCCCTCGCGGATGACCCCGAGGAGCAGGTGCTCGGTGCCGATATAGTCGTGCTGGAGCCGCGCGGCTTCCTCGCGCGCGAGGTACATCACCTTCCGCACGCGCTCCGTAAACTTGTCATGCATCGGTCAGGCCTCCAGGCAAAGCCGACTAGTTGCTCGCAACCGGAACCGAGCCTCCCTCACCGAGAAGCCGCCGGATGTATTCCGCACGCAGGATGTTCCGCTCGCGCTGCTCCAGCTCGCGTCCGACCGCGATCTGAAGGTGCGCGGGCTGCGAGCGCACGAGAAGCTCGTTCAACGTCGAAACGCTCGCGAGACCTTCGATCCGGAGCGCCACGCCGAACCGCACGGCCGAGGACAGATTGACCACCTCCTGCGAGGAGATCACCCGGCTGTGGCGGAGCGTCCCGTACGCGCGCCAGATCTTGTCCTCGATCTGGACCCTCGCATCCTTGAGAAGCTCGTCCCGCGCGCGCTGCTCCGATTCGATGATCTGCCGCGTCACCCGCTCGAGACTGTCGATCGTCTCCTTCTCGTTCTGGCCCAGCGTGGTCTGGTTGGAGATCTGGAAGAAGTTTCCCATGATCTGGGACCCTTCCCCATAGAACCCCCGAACCGCGAGCCCCACCTGCGTGATCCCCTGGAGCACGCGCCCGATCTGCTTCGTCAGCACGAGCGAGGGAAGATGGATCAGGACCGAAGCCCTCATGCCCGTGCCGACGTTCGTCGGGCACGCGGTCAAGTATCCCAGCTCATCGCTGAAAGCATAGTCCAGGTCCTGGGCCAATTCATCATCGATGGCGTTTACCGCTTCCCAGGCGGAGCGCAGCTGGAATCCGGAGGCCAGCGCTTGAAGGCGGAGATGGTCCTCCTCGTTCACCATGGCCGAGATGCTCTCGTCGGGAACGACGAGCAGCCCGCGGAGCTTGCCGTTGTCGGCGAGATCGTTGCTGATGAGATGCCGCTCCACGAGGAACTGCCGGTCCAGCGGCGTCAGCTCGCGCATTTCGAGCGCGATCGTCTGGTTCAGCGCCGGGGTCTTGCGCACCGCGGAGAGGACGCTCGAATAGACCATCATGAGCTGCTCCTCGCGGGCCCGATGCGTGAACGGTACGCCCGCGAGATTTCGGGCGAGCCGCACGCGGGTGCTGAGCACGACGTCGGACGCGGGGCCCGAGCCGTCCAGCCACCGTCCGAGCGATCCGGACAGTCCCGTGAGCTTCATCCCGGCCTCCCCTCGGATCCTGCCTGCTCTCCCGGGGTCTCCATGCCGCGAATGCGGTCGCGGAGCTCGGCAGCGGCCTCGAAGTCCTCCCGCTCGATCGCCTTCTGAAGCTGCTCGTGCAGCCGCTGGACCTCCCGGCGCAAGGCGACGCGCGCGGCGTCCCGGACCGGGGTCTTGCCCACGTGCTTGGTGCTGCCGTGGACCCGTCGCAGGAGCGGCTTCAGCTGGGAGCGGAAGGTGGGATAGCACTCGGAGCACCCGAGCCGGCCGGTCTCCTTGAAATTGGAGTAGACCAGCCCGCACTGGGGGCACTGGACCCTCCCGACGCGGGACTCCTCCGCGCCGCCGGGCTGCTCCACCATGCCGGCCAGGAGGTCCCCCACCGAGAACTTCGTCTTCACGAGCGGCACGTGGTAGCCCTTCTCCTCCGCGCACTTCTCGCAGACGTGGTACTCCGCCTTCTTGTTGTTCACGATCTCGGTGAAGTGAACGACCGCCGGGCGCTTGCCGCAAAGTTCACACTGCATGTTTTTTCTTACGCCCTCCCGCCTAGGTTAGATGCGCCCCGGCTCAAATGTAATCGGCCTGAGAATGCCGTCCTCAAGCGAGACGACCCTCCCCGCGGCGCGCGCTACGTCTGGGTTATGTGTCGCGATCACAATGGTTTGCCGCTCCATCGATCGATATCTCTCGAAGATTTCCAGGAGCGCGGCGGAATTGCGGCGGTCCAGATTGCCCGTCGGCTCATCCGCCAGAAGGACCGCTGGCTTCATATGCAAAGCGCGAGCCACGGCGACCCGCTGCTGCTCCCCCCCGGAGAGCTCTCCCGGCTTGTGCTCGGCCCGCTCGCCGAGGCCCAGGTCGCGGAGCAGGTCTTGGGCGCGCTGGCGGGCCGCCGCGCGGGGAACCCCGGCGATCCAGCCGGGCATCATCACGTTCTCGAGCGCGGTGAACTCGGGCAGCAGCTGGTGGAACTGGAACACAAACCCGACCGCCCGGGACCGGAGCCGAGAGCGCTTCGCCTCATCGAGGTCGGAGAGATTCTCCCCGCCGATCCGCACCGCACCCGCGGTCGGGCGGTCGAGCCCGCCGAGCAGGTGGAGCAGGGTCGACTTTCCCGATCCCGACGCTCCCACCACCGCGACCGTCTCGCCCGGCTCGACGCGCAGGTTCGCGTCGCGGAGCACCTCGACCGGAGCCATCCCATCCGCGTAGGTCTTCGCAAGACCCGACGCCTCGAGCACGACGCCCCGGTCCCGATCATTCATAGCGGATCGATTCCACCGGGGCAAGCTTCGCAGCCTTCCACGCCGGGTACAGGCTCGCGACGAAGCAGAGCAGTGTCGCCGCGAGCGCGACCAGCGCGAAGTCGGTCCACTCGATCTTCACGGGCAGCGTGTCCAGAAAGTAGATCTCCCCCGGCAGGTGGAGGAGCTTGTAGCGCCCCAGCACGTAGGAAACGAGCCAGCCGGTCACGAGACCGAGTCCCGTGCCGGCGAGTCCGACGAGCGTCCCCTGGAGAAGGAAGATGCGCATGATTCCCCCCGGCGTGACGCCCATCGTCCGTAGAACCCCGATGTCACGGCGCTTCTCCAGCACGAGCATGACGAGGCTCGACACGATGTTCACCGTCGCGACGAGGACGATCA